>ERZ1048068.833-NODE-833-length-26009-cov-7.827194_pt1 | contig 26009 bp, 22 predicted proteins | sample MGYA00383098_ERZ1048068 | MGnify/ENA primary metagenome ERZ1048068 (study PRJEB29581, sample SAMEA5548368) | metagenome | biome: marine; feature: coastal; material: water | depth 1 m | study: Short-term variability in the microbial, nano- and picoplankton dynamics... | reverse complement strand
AGATTTTGGGTATTAATGGCAAAAGTAAAAACCACTTTTTTCTGTCAAAGTTGTGGCAGTCAATATAGTAAATGGCAAGGGCAATGTACAGCGTGCAAACAATGGAATACTATTGTTGAAGAAGTCATACAAAAACCTGAAAAAAGCGATTGGAAAACCCCTGCAACTTCAACATCTAAACGCGTTTCGAAACCATTAAAGATTAATGAAATCGATGACTCTAAAGACGCCAGAATGAATATGAAAGACGCAGAATTTAATCGTGTTTTAGGAGGTGGAATGGTTCCAGGATCCTTAACGTTGTTAGGTGGTGAGCCAGGTATCGGGAAGAGTACATTATTACTGCAAATCGCCTTAAAATCACCTTATAAAACACTTTATGTTTCTGGCGAAGAAAGTCAGAAACAAATAAAGATGCGTGCTAAGCGTATTCAGCCTGATAGTGATAACTGTTATATTCTTACTGAAACAAAAACGCAAAATATTTTTAAACAAGTCGAAGCTTTAGAGCCAGATATTGTGGTGGTCGATTCCATTCAAACATTACATAGTGATTATATAGAGTCTTCGCCAGGAAGTATATCTCAGATTAAAGAATGTACTACCGAACTTATAAAATTTGCCAAAGAAACAGCCACTCCAGTTTTGCTGATTGGTCATATCACTAAAGATGGCAACATCGCAGGACCAAAAATTTTAGAGCATATGGTAGACACTGTTTTACAATTTGAAGGTGACCGTAATCATGTATTTAGAATATTACGTGCTAATAAAAACCGTTTTGGTTCTACTAATGAACTAGGAATTTACGAAATGCAAGGTTCTGGATTACGTGAAGTTAGTAACCCTTCTGAAATTTTGATATCAGAAAAAGATGGTGAACTTTCTGGCAATGCCATTGCCGCGACATTAGAAGGTATGCGACCACTTATGATAGAAGTTCAAGCCTTAGTTAGTACTGCGGTATACGGAACTCCACAACGTTCTGCAACTGGATTTAACGCCAAAAGACTCAATATGCTTTTAGCTGTTTTGGAAAAACGAGCAGGTTTTCGATTAGGAGCTAAAGATGTTTTCTTAAACATCACTGGTGGTATTACTGTTGACGACCCAGCGATTGATTTGGCGGTTGTAGCATCCATATTATCATCAAATGAAGATGAAGCTTTGCAAAGCGATTATTGTTTTGCAGCAGAAGTTGGTTTGTCTGGTGAAATCAGACCGGTACAACGTGTTGAGCAACGTATTCTTGAAGCAGAAAAATTGGGCTTCTCGGCCATATTTGTTTCAAAATATAATAAGATAGCTTTAAAGAACTCGAAAATTAAGATTCAGTTGATTTCAAAGATTGAAGATTTGGTAGATTTTTTGGTTTAATGACTAATTAGAATCATTTTGTAGAAAATTTCTGTATTTTAAGAGCTAATCATTATTAAAAACTATCAAAATAATATGCAAAAAGGTTCTGCAAAAGCCTTTTTAATTAGTTGTGAAACCATTGTAGACATATTGTAAGAGATGAAAGTTTTACAATCTGACGGTAAAGGAAAATACACGTTCCATAATGTCTTGGAATGTAGTTTTAGAGCTTATTTGGCCATAAACCCAAAGCAAACAGAAGCCAATGGAGAGACTCTAGTTATGGTTGGTACAATGAAAGATAATTCTAGTGTAGAACGCGACATGGTAGAAGAAGAAAAGAATACTCCTTTTAGTAAGTCGGATTTAGATGGGAGTGGCGCTTTTGATTTTGCAAAACCCTGTCCAATTTATTGCGATGAGAATAGTCCTTTAAATCATTAATTTTTTATTCATTGAGATATATTATTGAAGTTGCGAGCTTAGGATTATTATCTATTAATACGCTACTTTTTGTAAGGGGATTAAAATTATATAAGTTTAGCTCTTATAAATGGTTTTGTGCTTTTTTAGTGTTTACGTTAATTATAAGTTCTATCGTATCCTATACAGCTTACAAAAGAATAAATAATCTTGCTTTTTCACACTATTATTTTACTTTTCAATTTTTATTATTCTCGTTTTTTTTTAAAGAGTTATTTCGTTCAAAAAAGCAAAAGAATTTCGTGAATATTACGATTATTTTAACCTTACTTATCTTGATTTATTTATTTTCTTTCGGTAAAATTCAATATCATTCAACTGAGCCATTTAATCCTATTCAAGTTTTTATTTGTTCATTTCCAATAATTATTTTTTCCATAATGCACCTTTACAATTCTCTTGATACAGATTTTCGATTTTTATGGATAACTGCTGGAACACTTATATATGTATCTGTAAGTACATTTGTGTTTATTCTTGGAGGAATAATAAACGATTTAAATAATCCTAAATATTGGGAATTAGGAAATATATTATGGGGTTCTCATGAATATTTTATTTTGTTATTTTTTATTTTGATCTTTATAGAATGGTAAAAGAGCTTCAGACTGAAGAAAATAAAATTCTAATTGCCTTAGTATTTGGCATAATCTTGCTATTTCTCGTAAGTATAGGGATTATCATATTTTTTATTTTATCAAGGAAAAAGATTATTGATAAAGAGCGATAAAAAACAGAATTACAAATAGAGCACCAACAAAAAATATTACAAACATCTATAGCAATACAAGAAACAGAACGAAAGCGCATAGCTCAAGATTTACATGATGATATTAGTTCTAAGCTTAACGTTGTGAGTCTAACGACAAATATGCTCTTAGCAGATAATGACACCAGCAAAAAACAAAAAGAAACGTTAAGTCAGATATTAGAAATCACCCCGAAAACATTAGAGAGTTCAAGAAAAATAGCACATGATTTATTGCCTCCTATTTTAGACAAGTTTGGTTTAAAATCAGCATTGGAGGAGTTATTTGATGAGTTTTCTAAAAACACTAAAATCGACATTGAATACAATGTCGAAGAATTGCTTTTATCACAAACAAATCAGTTGCATGTATTTAGAATATTACAGGAGCTTATAAATAACTCCATACGTCATGGAAAAGCTAATGAATTATCGGTTTATATGGAACAAGATTCAAAAGGATTTATAATAAGATATCAAGACAATGGTGTAGGTTTCAAAATATCTGATATCAATAAGAAACCTGGTATAGGTATACAGAACATAAAAAGTAGAGTAAAAATATTAAATGGAAATTTAATTGCAGACAGTACATTAGGAAAAGGAAGTCAATTTATAATCCGTTGCAATTATGGAGTCTAAAATAAAAATAGCATTAGCAGATGACGAGTTATTGTTCAGACAAGGACTTATATCAATATTAGAAAGTGAGAGACATATCGAAATTTTATTTGATGCTAAAAATGGAAATGATTTATTGCAAAAACTCAAAGACTCCGAAGAGAAACCATATATTGTTATAACAGACTTGAAGATGCCAGAATTAAATGGTGTTGAGGTAACAAAGATTATCAAAGAAGAATATCCTAAAATTAAAATAATTGCTCTCAGAGTTACTTCAGTAAACCTTTCATACTTAACATGATTTCTATTGGTGCGGTAGCTTACTTAGCAAAGAACAGTACTCCAAAGTTAATGATTGAAACAATCAATGAGGTAAACAAAAAAGGATTCTATTATGATGAAGTAGTTCTAAACTATGTTCATGAGAGTAATAATAACAACAAAAAGAAAGATAAAAAATCTAATTTTGATTCTAATTATTTTACCAAACGTGAATTGGAGGTTTTAGAACTTATTTGTAAACAATATACTACTAAAGATATTGCTGATAAAATGTTTTTAAGCCCAAGAACTGTCGATAGTCACCGAAATAATTTACTTTTAAAAACAGATTCAAAAAATGTAGCAGGTTTAGTCATATATGCACTAAAAAATAAGCTAATTAATCTAGAAAAGGATATTCCATTTACTTAAAATATGTTTTAAGGTTTTAAATACTAGCATTTTCAAGTATTCCTAATAAAATTTTTATCAAAAATTAGTATTTTCGCAACCTTATAAGAAATGCGAAAAATGAGCCAAAAGTTCCCTGAATACAAAGGACTTAACTTACCAAAGATTGCAGACGAAATTAGCAATTATTGGGAAGCTAACGATATATTCAATAAAAGCGTTACCACTAGAGAAGGTAAGCCACCTTACGTCTTTTTTGAGGGGCCACCTTCTGCAAATGGTTTACCTGGTGTACACCATGTTTTAGCACGTGCTATAAAAGATATTTTTCCACGTTACAAAACCATGAAAGGTTTTCAAGTAAAACGAAAAGCAGGTTGGGATACACATGGCTTGCCTATAGAACTTGGTGTAGAAAAAGAACTTGGTATTACCAAAGAAGATATTGGTACAAAAATTACTGTAGAAGAGTATAATGCTGCTTGTAAAAAAGCGGTAATGCGTTACACTGATATTTGGAATGACCTAACTCAGAAAATGGGGTATTGGGTAAATATGAACGATCCATATATAACTTACAAATCTAAATATATGGAATCTGTTTGGTGGCTACTTAAGCAGATTTACGATAAAGATTTATTGTATAAAGGCTATACAATTCAGCCATATTCACCAAAAGCAGGGACAGGTTTAAGTTCTCACGAGCTAAATCAGCCTGGTACCTATCAAGATGTAACTGACACGACGGTTGTAGCTCAGTTTAGAGCAAACGAGGATAGCTTGCCAGATTTCCTTCAAAATGAAGGTGACATCTATTTTCTAGCTTGGACAACAACACCTTGGACATTACCAAGTAATACAGCATTAACAGTTGGGTCAAAGATTGATTATGTTTTAGTTGAAACATATAACCAGTATACATTCCAACCAATGAATGTAATATTAGCTAAAAGTCTTGTATCAAAACAGTTTGTAGGAAAATTTAATCAAGTTGAAGAAAAATCAGAATTGTTGACCTATAATTCTGGTGACAAGAAAATTCCGTTTTATGTTGTAAAAGAATTTAGAGGTAAGGATTTAGTCGGAATAACATATGAACAACTTTTAGATTTTAATCTGGAGTTTGAAAATAAGCAAAATGCATTTAGAGTCATTTCAGGAGATTTTGTAACTACTGAGGATGGAACTGGAATAGTCCATACTGCACCTACTTTTGGAGCAGATGATGCCTTAGTTGCTAAACAAGCAATGCCAGAAATTCCACCGTTTTTAGTAAAAGATAAAAATGACAATCTAGTTCCACTCGTGGATTTACAAGGAAAATTTAGGCTAGAGTTGGGCGAGTTCGGCGGCAAATATGTCAAAAATGAATATTACGCTGATGGCAAGGCGCCAGAGAAATCTACAGATGTCGAATTAGCTATAAAACTTAAGACTGAAAATAAAGCTTTTAAGGTCGAAAAATACAAACACAGTTATCCTAATTGCTGGCGCACAGACAAACCAATTCTCTATTACCCTTTAGACTCTTGGTTTATAAAAGTTACTGATATAAAAGGTCGCATGCATGAGCTTAACATGGGTATTAACTGGAAGCCAAAATCTACTGGTGAAGGCCGTTTTGGTAATTGGTTAGCTAATGCAAATGATTGGAATTTATCTCGATCTCGTTTTTGGGGAATTCCTTTACCAATTTGGAGAACAGAAGATGGTAAAGAACAGATTTGTATAGGATCTATAAAAGAACTAAAAGCTGAAATGGAAAAATCCATCAAAGCAGGCATACTTTCAGAAGATATTTTTGCTGACTTCGAAGTTGGTAACATGTCTGAAGATAACTATGAGAAAATAGACCTTCATAAAAATGTAGTTGATAAGATTGTTCTAGTTTCAGATTCTGGACAACCTATGAAGCGCGAAAGTGATTTGATAGATGTATGGTTCGACTCAGGTTCAATGCCTTATGCGCAATGGCATTATCCATTTGAAAATAAAGAACTCATAGACGATAATAAATCATTTCCAGCAGATTTTATAGCAGAAGGTGTTGATCAAACACGTGGTTGGTTTTATACGCTTCATGCTATTGCAACAATGGTTTTTGATTCTGTGGCTTATAAAAATGTAGTGTCAAACGGATTAGTTTTAGATAAAAATGGACAAAAAATGTCCAAGCGTTTAGGTAATGCGACCGACCCTTTTGAAACTTTATCTAAATATGGTGCTGATGCTACGCGATGGTACATGATTAGTAATGCAAATCCTTGGGATAACCTTAAGTTTGATATTGATGGTATCGAGGAAGTAAGACGTAAGTTTTTCGGCACACTTTATAACACTTATTCTTTCTTTTCTCTATATACAAATCTTGACGGTTTTGATTATAGCGAGGTAGATATTGCATTAAACGAGCGTCCAGAAATTGATTGCTGGATTCTTTCAGAATTAAATACTTTGATACAAAAAGTAGATAAATTCTATGCAGAATATGAACCAACAAAAGCTGCAAGAGCTATATCTAATTTCACACAAGAATACTTAAGTAACTGGTATGTTCGTTTAAGTAGAAGACGTTTTTGGAAAGGCGATTATCAAACAGATAAAATTTCGGCATATCAAACGCTTTACACGTGTATGGTTACCCTTTCAAAATTAGGTGCGCCAATAGCTCCATTTTTTATGGATCGATTGTATTTAGATTTAAATGCAGTGACCAAAAAAGAAGGGTTTGAAAGTGTACATCTTGCAGAATTCCCGGTTGCTGATGAAAGTGCAATTGATAAGTCTTTAGAGCGTAAAATGGAAAATGCACAGACCATTTCGTCCTTAGTATTGTCGTTACGAGCAAAGGAAAAAATAAAAGTGCGTCAACCGCTTCAAAAAATAATGATTCCTGTATCGAGTCAACAAGAAAAAGACGAAATTGAAGCTATTGCAGATTTAATAAAGTATGAAGTTAATATCAAAGAAATAGAACTTCTTGAAGACGCTTCAGATATTTTGGTAAAACAAATAAAGCCTAATTTTAAGACTTTAGGACCTCGTTTCGGTAAGGATATGAAGTTAATTGCGAATGCTGTAAATAGCTTTTCCTCAGAAGATATTAACAAAATGGAGCAAAACGGTAGTTTTGACCTTGATATTAATGGAAAAAATATTACATTAGGACTGGACGATGTTGAGATTACATCACAAGATATCGAAGGATGGCTTGTGGCTAATGAAGGCCTATTAACTGTGGCGTTAGACGTTACTATAAATGAAGATTTACGTAAGGAAGGTATTGCAAGAGAACTTGTAAATCGTATTCAAAATTTACGAAAAGATTCAGGGTTTGAAGTTACAGATAGAATTGACGTTCAATTACAAAATCATGCAGATATTACTGCTGCTGTAAGTGATAACGAAGCTTACATTAAAATGGAAACTTTAACTAGCGATTTAAAAATTGTAGATAATCTAAAAGATGGAATAGATATTGCTTTTGACGAAGTAAATACTAAGCTATCTATAAAAAAACATTAAAATATGGCATCAGAAATCAGTAACAAATATTCAGATAAGGATTTAGAAGAATTCAAAGTTCTTATTCAAGAGAAAATAAAAAAAGCAGAGCACGATTTAGAGCTTATTAAAAGTGCTTATATGAATGATCATAATAATGGTACAGAAGACACGTCACCGACGTTTAAATCTTTTGAAGACGGAAGTGCTACCATGAGTAAAGAGGCAAACTCTGCCTTAGCAATTCGTCAAGAAAAATTTATCCGTGATTTAAAAAATGCATTAATCCGAGTAGAAAATAAGACCTATGGTTTATGCAGAGTTACCGGTAAATTGATCAATAAAGAACGCTTAAAATTAGTACCTCACGCAACCTTAAGTATCGAGGCTAAGAATATGCAGAAGTAAAATTTGAGCATGTCAAATAACACAGATATATCAAAGTCTTGGAATACCAATTTCAAGACTTTTTTATTAAGCTTAATCTTATTTACTTCATTTTATGTAAATGCTCAAAACAAGGGAGAAGATAAATTTTCTTCAAAAGGGATTTATGGAATAATAGTAGATGGTGACCAGATTTTTAATATTTCGGTGGCAACTAAAAAAACTGAAACCATAAACTTAACATCGCTATCTGATGGCGAATATGGAAACGATTACAAAGTTGTATCAGAAGTAAAAGGTAACCTGTTATTTGTTAAATTAAAACGTGTTTCTATCATAGATACTCCTGATGATAAAAGAAATGCACACAAAGTAATAGCAGCAACTCTAGAAATTATAATGCCTGAAAGTTTAAACCTTTCAATTAAAAGTGATATTGGTTCTGTTGAAGCAAAAGGGAAATTCAAAGAGCTCAATTTTAACCTAACTCAAGGTGGATGTAATATCGATGGTACAGCAAGATTAGCAACTATAAAAACGATTGATGGTAATATCTTTATAAAAACCAGTAATGCTGTAATAGAAACGGACTCTCATCATGGTTTAGTTGATTTTCCTAGTAATATGTTTGGATTCAATGTTTGGAGATTAACTACAAATGGTGGAAATATTACTGTAAAAAAACAAGAAAAGTAAGTCTCAGCTATATGTCTTTAAAAAAATCCGCAATTATAATTATAATTATTTTACTGATAGATCAAATTAGCAAAACATACATAAAGATACACTTTCAACTCGGAGACGATGTAGTAGTATCCTCTTGGTTTAGAATTTTATTTATTGAAAACGATGGTATGGCTTGGGGTACAAAGCTGAGTGATATTATTTCATTTATTGATGATAAATCGGCAAAATTAATTTTGACACTATTCAGAATTATTGCAGTTTCTGGAATAGGTTATTGGTTGTTTAATGTTATTAAAAAACAAAAAACAAAAACTTTGATTTTTGCCATCTCATTGATTTTTGCTGGGGCTTTAGGTAATATTATTGACTCTGTGTTTTATGGTATTTTATTTGGAGACAGCTACGCACAAGTTGCTACATTTTTACCAGAAAGTGGTGGTTACGCGGAGATATTTCATGGTAAAGTTGTAGATATGTTACATTTTCCAATATACAACGGTATTTTACCAGATTGGTTGCCGTTTTTTGGAGGTACATATTTCTCATTTTTTGATCCTGTTTTTAATGTGGCGGATGTTGCTATAAGTACTGGTATAGGTATTTTAATTCTTTTTAATAAAAGAGCTTTTAACGAGCCAACTAAAAAAATTGAAATACCTTATTTGGAGTCGAGCAATAATCCAACTTAATGTCGTTTATAGTAGCTTCAATTTCTTCTTCAGCTTCAAAAAAGGATAAACCAATTTTTAGAGTTTCAGGTTTACATTCTGAAAGAAAACGATCATAAAAACCTTTACCGTAACCGATACGATTCCCTTTAGTGTCAAATGCCAAAAGTGGAATAAAAACGACATTTATTAGTTGGGATGTAATTGTCATTCCATCAACAGGTTCAGGTATATTATATTCGTTTTTCCTTAAGGTTGTATTGTCAGTCAATAAATAGTGTATCATTGAGTAGTCTTCGAAATTACTTTTTGAAATCACAATGTTTTTATCCTTACCTGCTAAAATGTTTAAAATATATTCAGTATTGATTTCCTTTTGCTCTTTGATAGGTAAAAAAATATGGTAAAAAGAATGTTGCCAAATATTTAATTGTAATAGCTTATTAGCAATTGCAAGACTTTTGTCTTCAATTTGATCTTCGCTTAATTCTTGACGAAGCACTTTATATTTTTTACGTATTTCAGACTTAATCATTAATCTTCTAGCTTTGTTGAAATATGAAAAATAGCATCACCTTGATAGACCAATGGCGACTGGTTAATATTAAAAATATAACCGCTATTTGGGGCTTTTATAAAATGATTAAAACTCCCATAAGGGTCTGTTATATTTCCTAAAACCTCACCTTTTTCAACACGAGAATTGATAGATATTGTAGGTTTAAACATACCTGAATAACTAGCTCGCAACCATTTACTTTCTAAAATTTTTACAGCTTCTTTTTTTGGTTTACTCACTTTAAAAGGAGAGCGTAACATTTCTAAATGACTTAAAACACGTTTGGCACCGTTAACACCTGTGTTAGTAATAGTGTTATGTATATTAAATGATTTCCCACCTTCAAATAATAACATTGGAATTCCTTTTCTGTAAGCCGAATTTCTAAAACTATTTCCTAAATTTTTAGAATAAAAAATAAATGGTGCACCAAAAGTCTCTGCTAATTCATCTAATACAACTTCATTTTTCACAACACGAATTTGTGCAGCATTAAATCGGTCCGCACCACCAGTATGAAAATCTAAAATTAAATCGGCATGTGGAACGACCTTAGTCATTAGTTGATGTGCAACACGACTCGCTAACGAACCATTTTTACTGCCAGGAAAAACTCGGTTTAAATCACGTCCATCAGGGAATAAACGGTCCATGTGTATAAAGCCAAATACGTTAATCACAGGAATACATATAATGGTACCGCGTTTTGGTTTGTTAATACCTTTAGCGATAATCTGACGTACAATCTCTACACCATTAACTTCATCGCCATGAATACCTGCAGTGATTAAAACAGTCGGTCCAGGTTTTTTAGAACGCTCTATAATGACGGGAACATCAATAGAATTTTGTGTATGTAATTTAGCAACATTAAAGTTTACTCTGGCACTTTGACCTAAAGCAACTTTTTCGTCTAAGATTTCTAAAATATCTTTTTCACTCATACATTAATCATTTTCTATTGCGTTCTATAAAAGTAATAATTGCTCTTGCTATATTTTTTTCGGTTGCCCTTTCAATACCTTCTAATCCTGGTGTAGAATTCACTTCCATGATTAAAGGTCCACGAGAAGACTGTAGCATGTCTACACCACAAACGGGTAGTTTTAATGCTCTTGCAGCTTTTATAGCAAGCTTTAATTCGTCTTCAGATAGTTTAATATAATTTGCATGGCCACCACGATGTAAATTAGAACGGAATTCGCCATCTTTTCCCTGACGTTTCATGGCGCCAACGACTTGATTGTCCACAACCAACGCACGTAAATCAGCACCTTTTGCTTCTTCGATATATTCTTGGACTAAAGCTCTTGCTTGCAAACCATTAAAAGCTTCAAGAACAGATTCAGCAGCATTTTTAGATTCTGCTAAAACTACACCCAAACCTTGTGTACCTTCCAATAATTTAATGATTACTGGTGGCCCACCAACATGGTTAAGTACTTCTTCGACATCTCTGGAGTAATTGGTAAATACTGTTTTTGGCATGCCTATTCCCGCTTTAGATAAACGCTGAAAACTACGTAACTTATCTCGTGATCTTAAAATCGCATCCGAGGTTACTGTTGTAAAAACATTCATCATTTCAAATTGTCTTACTACAGCACATCCAAAAAATGTAACTGAAGCACCAATTCTTGGAATTATCGCATCTACATAATTAAGATATCGGTCTTTGTAATATATAGTTGGTTTTTCTTGTTCAATAATAATATCGCACTTTAAGGGGTCAATAACTTCAACATCATGACCACGGTTTTCTGCCTCATCAATAAGGCGTCTTGTGGAATACAGGTTTTCATTTCTAGAAAGGATAACAATATTCATCTTTAAGGTGCTTAAAAGGCTAAAGTTAAAAAGTATTTGAAGGTACTCAAACTTTTGTTGAGTTTATCACAATTACAGATTGTGACACTAACAACTTTTTTTACCTTTGAGTAATGTCCGAAACTACACTCGAAATACAGATAAAAACATTACCGCACCAACCTGGTGTATATCAGTATTTTGATGCTGATGAAAATTTGATTTACGTAGGAAAGGCTAAAGACATAAAAAAAAGAGTCAGCTCTTATTTTACCATGCACCACGAAAATGGTAAAACACGTATTTTGGTTCGTAAAATAAAATCGGTAAAACATATCGTTGTAGAGACCGAAAGTGATGCTTTGTTGCTTGAAAACAACCTTATAAAAAAATATAAGCCTCGTTACAACGTATTGCTTAAGGATGATAAATCATATCCTTGGATTTGTGTAAAAAACGAACGTTTTCCAAGAGTCTTCCCAACAAGACGCGTTATCAAAGATGGATCGGAGTATTTTGGACCATATACTAGTATGAAAACGGTAAAAACTTTGCTGGGTTTAATCAAAGGTTTGTACCAACTGCGCACATGCAATTACCACTTAACTGAAGAAAAAGTCGAAACTGGCAAGTTCAAAGTATGTCTAGAATACCATTTAGGAAATTGCAAAGGTGCCTGTGAAGGTTTAGAAACTGAAGACCAATACCATAGTAATGTGGCGGCTATTCGCGAAATTTTAAAAGGAAATTTTAAAGATTCGTTGCTGCAATTTAGAAAGCAAATGAAAACATTTGCAGAAAATATGCAGTTTGAAGATGCTCAGAAAGTCAAAGAAAAATTAGATATTCTCGAAAATTATCAAGCCAAGTCAACTGTTGTAAATCCCAAGATTAGTAATGTCGATGTGTTCTCGATAGTTAGTGATGAGAGCTATGCATATATCAATTTCTTACAATTATCTTATGGTTCAATTATTCGGTCACATACTTTAGAAATCAAGAAAAAACTCGGAGAGTCTGATATAAAATTATTAGAGTTAGCGATTACTGAAATCAGGCAACGTTTTCATTCTAATTCAAAAGAAATATATGTTCCTTTTAGAGTCGATTTAGGAGATAACATAAAGATAACAGTCCCAAAGTTGGGAGATAAAAAAAGTATCATAGATTTATCTGTCCGTAATGCCAAGTATTATCGTATGGATAAGATGAAGCAAATAAAAATTACAGACCCAGACCGACATGCAAATCGAATCATGGCGCAAATGAAAGCCGATTTAAGATTACCTGAAGAACCAAGGCATATTGAATGTTTTGATAACTCAAACATTCAAGGAACAAATCCGGTTGCTGCATGTGTGGTTTTTAAAAACGGAAAACCTAGTAAACGCGATTACCGACATTTTAATATAAAAACGGTAGTTGGTCCAGACGATTTTGCATCAATGGAAGAGGTTGTTTTGCGAAGGTATAAACGTCTATTGAAAGAAGCACAGCCATTACCACAACTTATTATTATTGACGGTGGTAAAGGACAATTGTCTTCGGCATTAAAAAGTTTAGACCTTTTAGGATTAAGAAAAAAAATTGCAATTATAGGAATTGCTAAGCGTTTAGAAGAATTATTTTATCCATACGACCCAATTCCGTTATATTTAGATAAAAAAAGTGAAACGCTAAAAATCATTCAACAATTACGAAATGAGGCACACCGTTTTGGAATTGAGCACCATAGAAACCGGAGAAGTAAAGGGGCGCTGAAAACAGAATTAGAAAATATTCCTGGTGTTGGCGAGCAGACAATAGTAGATTTGATGAAAACGTTTAAAACTGTAAAACGAATTGCTAATGCCAAACTAGATGAACTTGAAGCTGTAGTAGGTTTTTCAAGAGCTAATAAAGTGTATAACTATTATCATAAAGAATAAATTGAGAGGCAATAATCCTAAATATATATCATTTTGTGTTGGAGTATTTATAATGCTTTTTACTTTTTCAGTATCAGCTCAAGATACTAATGAGCCAAAAATTGGTCTAGTGTTAAGTGGAGGTGGTGCAAAAGGGTTTGCTCATATTGGTGTGCTAAAAGTAATCGATAGCTTAGGTATTAAAATAGATCATATTGCAGGTACAAGTATGGGTGCCATAATAGGGTCTTTATATGCGTCTGGATATTCAGGAAAACAACTAGACTCCATATTTAAATCTATAAATTTTAATGAATTGATTAATGATGAATTCTCAAGGAATTCAAAATCTCTCATCGAGCGTACAAATTCTGAACGCTATGCAGTAAGCTTACCATTTGATAATTTTAAAGTGTCGTTACCTTCAGGTTTATCAAGAGGTCAAAATGTTTATAGCTTGCTTTATAAGTTGATGCTGCATGTCAAAGAAGTTGATGATTTTAACGATTTACCAATTCCTTTTTTCTGTATAGCAACAAATATAGAGACTGGTCAACCAGTAATTATGGAAAAAGGAAATTTATCACAATCTGTAGCCGCTAGTGGCGCTTTTCCATCATTATTTCAGCCTGTAAAAATTAATAATAAAATTTTTATAGATGGTGGTGTATCCAATAATTACCCCATTGAAGAGCTTCGAGCTAAAAATATGGATGTTATCATTGGAGTAGATGTTCAAGATGATTTAAAAGATAGAGAAGCTTTAGCATCGGCACCAGAGATACTGCTTCAGATTAATAATTTTAGAACGATCCATGCTATGGAAATCAAGCGAAAGCTCACGGATATCTATATAAAACCAGATATCACTAATTTTTCAGTTATATCTTTTGATGAAGGAAGAGATATTGTGCGAAATGGTGAGATTGCTGCAAAAAATCAAATAGATGCTCTTGTGAAACTCAAAGAGCAAAAAACAGAGTTTTCCAAAAGAAAGAATATTATTATTCAAGATAGTATTAGCTTAGGATATATAAGTGTCACTGGCAACAAGCGTTATACGCGTTCATATATTTTAGGAAAGTTAAAACTCAAAGGTTACGAGAGCATTAGTTACGACCAGTTAGATAAAGGTGTAAATAATTTGGTGGCAACCAATAATTTTGACGCTTTACGTTATGACCTTGTGCCAACAGATGTAAATGGTGTTTATGATTTAGACGCAAAAATATCTGAGTCTAAAACAAGTGCTCTCTTAAGATTAGGACTTCATTATGATGTGCTTTATAAAAGTGCTGCTTTGGTAAATGTTACAAAAAAACGATTGATTTCAAAAAATGATTTTGCGTCATTAGATGCTATTTTTGGAGATAATATTAGATACGATTTTGATTATTTCATAGATAAAGGGTTTTACGTAAGTATTGGTTTAAAGTCTAGGTATAATCAGTTTGATAGAGGCGTCAATGGCAACTTACTATTAGAGCCTAATGACCCGCTTTTAGTAGGTTTAAATAAAGTAGATATAGAATTACAAGACCAAACTAATCAATTGTATTTTCAAACATTATTAGCTAAAGAATTTTCTGTGAATGCTGGTTTTGAGCATAAGCGATTAAAAATCACAACCGAAACACTTAATAGCACTATAGCAGATGAAGATTTTACTTTTGAAAACACTGATTATTTTAGTGTTTTTGGGGGCTTAAAAATTGACACTTTTGACAATAAGTATTTTCCCAATGAGGGTTTTTCATTTGATGGAAAATTACATTGGTATATTTCCGCGAGTAGTTTTAATACAGATTTTAACCCGTTTTCAATTGCAAGTGCTGATATTGGTTATGCATTTAGTCCTTCAGATAGATTTTCAATAAAAGTAAGTACTGCAGGCGGCTTCCAATTGGGAGATCGTTCTACAAGGTTTCTTGATTTTGCTTTTGGTGGTTATGGTCAAAACTTTATTAATAATTTTCGTTCTTTTTATGGTTATGATTATGTGTCTATTATTGGCAATAGTTTTGTAGAAGCAGATCTAAATTTAGATTATGAGTTGTTTGATAAGCATCATATTATGTTGTCAGGGAATTTTGCCAACATAGATAATAATATTTTTGATGATGGTGAATGGTTGACAAGTCCGGATTATACAGGCTATGCTTTAGGGTATTCAGTAGAAACTTTTTTAGGACCAATTGAAGCAAAGTATACCTATTCACCAGAAGTAGATGAAAGTTATTGGTTTTTTAATTTGGGTTTTTGGTTCTAATAATTTTTTAGATATTTGTAGATATGAAACCATTCTGGACAGACTTAAAACTTCACCTTAATTTTCTAATTAAAAGGAATCCAGAATAAGCACGCATTTTTTGTAACTTTAGAGGCAGGTGGATTATAACGCCTAAATAATAAACATCTAAAAAAACATAAAAATGCCATTTTACCATAAACTCGGGGAAATTCCTCCTAAAAGACATACACAGTTCAAAAAACCAGACGGTAGTTTTTACTACGAGCAATTGTTTGGTACTATTGGTTTTGACGGTATGTCTACAAATAGTTATCACGAGCAACGTCCGACACAGGTCAAAGAAATAAAAGGAAAATATAGCGTTGCTCCAAAAATAGCAAAAGCTAACAACATGCATTCTTACCGTTTACATGGGTTTAAAGTAAAACCTGAAAGTGATTACCTTAAAAGTAGAAAAATAGTACTTACTAATAGCGATTGTAATATCATTTTATCAGCACCCCAATCCTCAACCAAAGATTATTTTTATAAAAATACAGATGCAGACGAATTAATTTTTATTCATAAAGGCTCAGGAAAATTACGTACACATCTTGGTAATTTAGATTTTAAATACGGAGATTATCTTTTAGTTCCAAGAGGAATAATCTATAAACTAGATTTTGATACCGATGACAATCGTTTATTTATTGTAGAGTCCTATAGGCCTATTTACACGCCAAAGCGTTACCGGAATTGGTTTGGGCAATTGTTAGAACATTCTCCTTTTTGCGAGCGAGATATTAGAAGACCTTATGAGTTAGAAACATATAATGAGTCTGGAGAGTTTTTAATGAAAATAAAAAAGCAGGGCGAAATTTTTGATATGGTTTATGCCTCAAATCCCTTTGATGTTGTTGGTTATGATGGTTACAATTATCCATATGCGTTTTCAATTCATGATTTCGAACCTATAACCGGTCGTGTACATCAGCCGCCGCCAGTTCACCAAACCTTTGAAACAGATGCATTTGTAATCTGTAGTTTTGTACCAAGATTATATGATTATCATCCTAAGGCAGTTCCTGCTCCTTACAATCACAGTAATATTGATAGCGATGAGGTGTTATACTATGTAGACGGAGATTTCATGAGCCGTAATGATATTGATGCAGGTCATATTTCTTTGCATCCTGCAGGTATACCTCATGGACCACACCCTGGAGCAATGGAACGCAGTATTGGTAAAGTCAAAACGGATGAGTTGGCTGTAATGGTGGACACATTCAAACCATTAAAAGTTACTGAGGAAGCTATGAAAATAGCTGATGGCGATTATTACAAATCTTGGTTAGAATAAAAAAATCGATCAACCAATATTAAATAAATGTTTAAAAGTAAATTACCTGAAAACCCAACACCATTAGTATTAAGAATAATTTCACTGGTGTTGCCAGTTTCAAATAAATCACCTCTTAACAAGCTAGTAGGATGGATATGAATGGTAATAAGATACTACTGGTATTAAAACAGTAGAATATACAAACAAAAATAAATAGATTCAATTACTATTGATTCAATTTTAAAATAAAATTAAAGTCATGGCAAAAGAAATAAAATCAGTCAATTATGGGCTAGAAAAAATATTCGAAGGCGCACAAGATTTCTTACCGCTATTAGGTACAGATTATGTCGAATTTTATGTAGGTAACGCTAAGCAAGCGGCACACTTTTATAAAACGGCTTTTGGGTTTCAATCCCACGCTTATTGTGGTCTGGAAACTGGAGCTAAAGATTCGGTAAGCTATGTGTTAACTCAAGATAAAATTAAGTTAATACTAACCACACCATTAAACAGCAAATCACCAATTAATGACCATATTGTAAAGCATGGTGATGGTGTAAAAATTGTAGCGCTTTGGGTAGAAGATGCTAAGAAAGCCTACGAAGAAACGACTTCTCGAGGCGCAAAATCCTATATGCCACCAACTGTAGAAAGTGATGAGCATGGAGAGGTAGTTCGTGCAGGAATTTACACCTATGGAGAAACAGTGCATATGTTCGTAGAGCGAAAAAACTATAGTGGTGCTTTTTTACCAGGTTTTGTAAAATGGGAATCGGATTATAATCCACCAGCTGCAGGACTTAAGTATATTGATCACATGGTTGGTAATGTTGGTTGGAATCAGATGGACGTTTGGGTAAAATGGTACGAAGATGTTATGGGTTTTGAAAACTTTTTATCTTTTGATGATAAGCAAATTCATACTGAATACTCAGCATTAATGAGTAAGGTGATGTCAAATGGAAATGGTCGTATTAAGTTTCCGATTAACGAACCAGCTGAAGGAAAAAAACGTTCTCAAATTGAAGAGTATTTAGATTTTTATGAAGGAGCTGGTGTTCAGCATATTGCAGTTGCTACAGATGATATACTAAATACAGTATCACAACTACGTTCTAATGGTGTAGAATTTTTATCAACACCACCAGACGAATATTACAAGTCAGTTCCAGGCCGATTAGAAGAATTTAGTCATGAATTAAAAGAAGATATCGAAAAACTAAAAGCACTGGGTATAATGATTGACGCTGACGAAGAAGGGTATTTACTGCAAATTTTCACAAAACCAGTTGAAGACAGACCGACTTTATTTTTTGAAATCATTCAACGTATGGGTGCAAAAGGTTTTGGAGCAGGTAATTTTAAAGCCTTGTTTGAGTCAATTGAACGAGAACAGTCAAAGAGAGGAACATTATAATATATAATGCTTCATTTACGTTAAAACACCATTTCATCACAGATGGTGTTTTTTACTTTTAATACTTTTGGAATAGTAATTGCAAATGTTAATATATTACTTATGAAATGAAGATATAAAACCTACATTTGTATTACAGATTTTTTATGAAAAAACAGTTACTTTTTTTTATTGCTATAATTAGTTTTCAAGTTGGTGTATCTCAGCAAGAATCTGCTTTCAAAGATGGAGAGTGGTTTAAGTTTCGTATGAGCTACAGTGGCTGGTTTAAAGCTGGTGAAGCAACTCTAAATATTAAAGAAAAAAAATTAAACGGAAAACCAGTTTACCATGTGGTTGGCAAAGGAAAAACAACAGGTCTTATCAATGCTTTTTTTAAAGTAAGAGATCGTTATGAGAGCTATTTTGATACCAATACAGGATTACCATATAAGTTTGTTAGAAAAATAGACGAAGGTGGTCACACCAAAGATATCGAGATTGCATTTGATCATAATATCAAAAAGGCTGAGGTCAATAATAAGAAACGAAAAACTTTAAAGACTGTCGATATAGATACAAATGTTCAGGACTTGGTTTCTGCTTTTTATTATTTAAGAAACAACTATAATACAAATCAGATTAAGGTTGGAGACGTTGTAAAACTAAGTATGTTTTTTGATGAAGAAAATTATCCATTTAAGCTAAAATTTTTAGGTCGAGAAACTATTAAAACTTCAGTTAATGGAAACCGTGTTAAAGTAAAAACATTAAAATTTAGACCTTATGTTATGGCTGGTCGTGTTTTTAAGGAAGAAGAAAGTTTAACACTTTGGGTTAGTGCCGATAAAAATAAAATACCTTTAAAGATAAAAGCAGATTTAGCCGTCGGTTCTTTAAGAGCTGACCTTTCACAATATAAAGGACTTAAACACTCCTTTCAAGTTCAATTCGATTAATTTATGGCCAACCAAGCAGACTATTCTAATATTATAAAAGCTCTTGAGCATAAGTATAATAATATTAATCAAGACACAGACGACCATCTTTTAGGTTTGCTTTATAGCAAACCAATTACCTACTGGGATTATATTCAAACGGATGCGCTTTTGGGACTTCAAAATCAGCGAACAACATTGCCAGATGAGATGGTGTTTATTGCATATCATCAAATCAATGAGCTTATTTTTAAAATGATACTCTGGGAAATTTCTCAGGTAGCTAAAAAAAAGGATTTAAAAGCAGATTACTTTGAAAGTAAAATTATGCGTGTTTCGAGATACTTCGATATGTTAACTACCTCTTTTAATATTATGAGAGAAGGTATGGAGGTGGAACAGTATATGAAGTTTCGCTATACATTAACACCTGCAAGTGGATTTCAAAGTGCTCAATATAGGTTTATAGAATTTGCTTCAACCGAATTGATAAATCTTATTGATTACAGATTCAGAAAAAACATAAACAGAGACACACCTTACACACATGCTTTTGAACACTTATATTGGCAAGCTGCAGGGAAAGACCATAAAACAGGTAAAAAATCTACGCTACTTCAAAATTTTGAAAAACGTTACAAAGACGAGTTTTTAAGATTTATGGAAAATTACAATACCAAAAATCTTTGGACACGTTTTAAAGAATTACCAAAAGAAGATCAAGAAGATAAAGATTTAGTTAAAGCTATGCGTCATTACGATTATACCGTAAATGTGACGTGGGTTATGGCACATTATAACGCAGCAAAACATTATATAGAAAGTGGTATTGGAGATGGTGAAGCTACTGGTGGGAGTGATTGGAAAAAATATATGCATCCAAAATACCAAAGGCGTATTTTCTTTCCAGATTTATGGAGCGAAGATGAATTAAAAAATTGGGGAACAAATATTTAAATAGAATAAAATTAATGCAAATAAAAAGAGTAATATGGTATGCAGTAATTACTGTAACATTTTGGACATGCAAAGATGATCAACCTGAAGAAAACATGGAAGATTTAGCAGTTATTGAAGTAGCCAAAGAACATTTTGAGTTCGGGTTTAATTTCAATGATTTTATTGTAAAACGAGATACCATAAAGTCTGGCGATACTTTCGGAGTAATATTAGAACGAAATAATTTAGGTTATCCAAAAATCTTTCATATTGCCGAAAAAGCAAAAGATTCTTTTGATATTCGAAAACTTCAAGTCGGTAAACCTTACACCCTGCTTTGCGCAAAAGATAGTTTAGAAACTCCTAAAAGTTTTATTTATCAGCCAAATAAAATAGAATATGTAGTCATTGATTTTCAAGATTCTATACAAGCATATATTGGAAAAAAACCTATTAAATATACTGAGAGAGAAGTATCGGGTGTCATACCTCAAGGTAGTGGAATTTCGATGGTTTTAGATAAAAAGGGTTTAAGTCAGCGATTAGCTAATAAAATGGCAAATGAGATTTACGCATGGACTATTGATTTTAATCGATTACTGCCTGGTGATAGATTTAAGGTAATTTATACAGACAAGTATATTGATGATTCCGTTTATGCTGGAGTAGATAAAATTAAAGCTGCCTACTTTGAGCACAATAAAAAACCGTTTTATGCTTTTGAATTTGAGACTGATAGCGCAAAAGGTGTTATCGATTACTTAAGTGAAGAAGGAAAAAATCTAAGACGTGCTTTTTTAAAATCGCCAATTAAATTTGGTGGACGTGTTTCTTCAAGATATAATTTAAGAAGGCGAATTGCACATTATGGTTATCGTGTAAAAGCACATAAAGGTACTGATTTTGCTGCAGCAAATGGCACCCCAATTTTAGCAACTGCTAATGGTACGGTAACAAAATCCTCTTATACAAGAGGAAATGGTAAGTATGTAAAAATTAGGCATAACGCTACTTACGAAACGCAGTATTTACACATGTCACGACGAAAAGCTAAAGTTGGTCAGTTTGTAAAACAAGGTGATGTTATAGGTTATGTTGGGAACACAGGGAGCTCATCAGGAAATCACGTCTGCTACCGCTTTTGGAAAAACGGAAGACAAGTTGATCCATTTAAGCAAAAATTACCAGAAGCAAAACCTATTTCAGAGGGTCTTAAGGTTAAATTTTTAGATTACATCATTCCGATAAAACAACAATTAGATAATATTATTTTGGTCGAAGACTCACTTCTTCCAGAAACTGAAGAAACACTTTCAGAGATAAAATAATTATGGCATTACAAGCAACCAATCCAACAAAGACCAAAGCTTGGTCAAAACTACAATCTCATTTTTTAGAATTAAAGGATAGTCACTTAAAAGAGTTATTTAAGACCAATCCAAAAAGAGCAGATGAACTCACTGTGATTTGGGATGATTTTTATGTTGATTTCTCTAAAAATAGAATAACTAAAAAGACATTAAGTATACTTATAGATTTAGCTAATGAACTTAATCTAAAAAATGCTATTTTAAAATATTTTGAAGGTGATATAATTAATCAAACAGAAGGACGCGCCGTACTTCATACAGCACTCAGAGCCTCAAAGAATGCTGCCATTTTTGTTGATGGAGAAAATGTTATTCCGAGCGTTTATGCTGTAAAGAAAAAAATTAAAAATTTCACAGATGCAGTTACTAATGGGAATCACAAAGGATTTTCGGGAAAACAAATTACAGATGTCGTAAATATTGGTATTGGTGGTTCGGATTTAGGACCAGCAATGGTAGTAGACTCACTTCAATTTTATAAAAATCAACTCAATACACATTTTGTAAGTAATGTCGATGGTGATCATTATCAAGAGGTAATAAAAAATCTTAATCCTGAAACTACGCTTTTCGTCATTGTTTCAAAAACATTTACAACACAAGAAACCTTATCAAATGCCAATTCAATTAGAGAATGGTTTTTGCAATCACAACCAAAAGAAGCTGTTGCTAATCATTTTGTTGCCGTATCAATAAATGTAGAAAGTGTAAAAGAATTTGGAATTGCAGAAGAAAATATTTTCCCAATGAAAGATTGGGTTGGTGGTCGATTTTCTTTATGGAGTGCTGTTGGTTTATCGATTAGCTTAGCCGTCGGAAATGAAAATTTTGAAAATTTACTTTCCGGAGCAAATAAAATGGATAAGCATTTTAAAACTTCTAATTTCGAAGAGAATATCCCAGTTATAGCAGCACTAATAACTATTTGGTACAACAACTTTTTTAAAACTGAAAGTGAAGCTGTAATACCATACACACAATATCTTAATCAGTTTGCAACGTATCTGCAACAAGGTATTATGGAAAGTAACGGTAAGAGTATAGATAGATATGGAAATAAAGTGAACTACCAAACAGGAACTTTGATTTGGGGAGAACCAGGAACAAATTCACAACATGCTTTTTTTCAGTTAATTCATCAAGGCACTAAGTTGATACCGACTGACTTCATCGGTTATGTTAAATCGCTACATGGTAATAAAAATCACCATGATAAGTTAATGTCTAATTATTTCGCACAGACAGAAGCATTAATGAACGGTAAAACCGAAGCAGAGGTTTTAGAAGAATTAAATAGTAACAACTTTTCAGAAGAAGAAAAAAATATGCTTTTACCTTTTAAAGTATTTGAAGGAAATAAGCCTACAACTTCTATTTTAATCCAGAAACTGACACCTAAAAGTTTAGGAAAATTAATAGCCATGTATGAACATAAAATCTTTGTGCAAGGTATTATTTGGAATATTTTTAGTTATGATCAATTTGGTGTTGAATTAGGTAAAAAATTGGCAAAAAATATATTAGATGAGCTCAATTTTTCTGATAAATCAAATTCTCACGATAATTCAACTCAAAACTTAATACGTTTTTACAAAAAATAGATAATATCCTGCCTAAATGATATGACCATAAGCCTGACAATTTAGGTTTATTTTGCATGGTTAATAAGTTGTTAAAATATCTTAACATTGAGTTAATGTTTTAAGTGATATTAGTTGTATTTTTACCGAGTTAATCAACTTATTTATAACATGAAAAACATTACTAAATTTTTATTTGTCACTGTTGTACTTCTTTTTACAACGTTTTCTTTTGCACAAGGTGTGACTACAGCCTCACTTGGCGGTCAAATCACTGATGATCTAGGAGAGCCCTTGCCAGGTGCTACAGTTGTCGCTATTCACATTCCTACTGGAAGTAAATATGGAGCTGCGACAGACTTTGAAGGTTATTATCGTATATCAAACATGAGAACAGGTGGTCCATACACCGTAACAATTTCATATGTTGGATTCAAAACATTTACAAGGCAAAATGTCTTTTTACAATTAGGTAATTCAGAGAGAATTAGCACTAAATTAACAGAGGATACAAATGCCCTGGATGAGGTAGTAATAACAGCTGATAGAACTGGTATTTTTGATTCTAACAAAACGGGTGCAGCTACTAATATTAGCAAGCGTCAAATAGAAACTTTGCCTCAAACATCTAGATCAATTGCGGATTTTGTTAGGTTGACACCTCAAGCTCAAATTACCGAAGGTAACGACGGTTTCTCAATTTCGCTAGGTGGTCAAAACAACAGATATAATGGGATCTATATAGATGGAGCAGTAAATAATGATGTATTTGGTTTAGCTGGTTCAGGAACTAACGGTGGTCAGACAGGCGTTAATCCATTTTCTGTTGATGCTATTGAGTCTTTTACTGTGCAACTAGCACCTTTTGATGTTAAAATTTCTGGTTTTGCTGGTGGAGCAATAAGTGCTGTTACACGAAGTGGTAGTAATGAATGGTCAGGATCTGCTTATGGATTTGTAAGAAATCAAGATTTAGCTGGTAAAACTCCTGTAGATCTTGTAGGTCAGGGCGAAACTAGAGAAAAACTAGATGAATTTACAGCACAAACCTATGGTGTACGCGTGGGTGGTCCCATCATTAAAGATAAATTATTCTTTTTCTTAAATTATGAAAGACAAGATGACGAAACACCTCAACCTTTCAATTTTAGTAACTATACGGGTGACTCCAGTTTAGCTGAAATAAATGCACTAGCAAGTTCAATATCATCTCAATATGGATATGATGTTGGAGGTTTTGAAAATAACACAAGAACATTAGAGAGTGATAAGATAACTATGAAGTTAGATTGGAATATTAATGACAACAATAAATTATCTTTAAGTACAAGATATGCAGGAGCAGATAATTTAGAGGCAAGAGGTTCTAGTAACAGCAGAATATCTTTCATTAATGGTTCTGAGTTATTTAACACTAAGACTTTTTCGTCTTCTTTAGAATGGAATTATCAAGGTAATAATATCAGTAATAACTTCTTATTAGGTTACACTAGAGTAAGAGATGATAGAGATCCACTGGGAAGTCCATTTCCATCTGTTGATATAGATGATGGTGCTGGGACTATTACCTTTGGTGCTGAGCCTTTCTCTACCGCTAACTTACTAGATCAGGATGTTTTAACAATTACGAATAACTTTGAAATTTATAAAGGCAGACATACAGTTACAATAGGTACACACAATGAGTTCGCAAAAATTAAGAATTTATTCTTTGCTTTTAATTACGGAGATTACACGTTTAATAGTGTAAGTGATTTTAACAACGATATAGTAGATTTTTACCAAAAAGGATATTCTCTAGTTGGTTCTGGTACTGTAGGAGATGAATCGGATGGTGCATCACAATTTAATACATCTCAATTAGGTTTCTATGTTCAAGACGAGGTACAAGTTTCAGATAACTTTAAGTTAACTGCTGGTATTCGTTTTGATTTTCCTATTTGGGAAGATGGCGCTGTTAATGACGCTTTTAATAATACTACCGTTCCAATTCTTGAAGCGGCAGGAAAAGATTTACAAGGTGCAAGAGTAGGTAAAGGAGTTAGGACTCAAGCACATTTATCACCAAGATTAGGATTTAACTGGGATGTTAAAGGAAATAAAACAACTCAGATTAGAGGTGGCTTAGGGATTTTTACATCTAGACTTCCTTTAGTATGGCCTGGTGGGACATATAACAATAACGGTGTTACTGGAGGATATTCAAATATCTTTAATATAAGTGGAGGTGTCAACTTTAATCCAGATATTAATAACCAACCTGTACATGTTGCACCTGGTTCTGGTGGAACAGGTGGTAATATCGATTTATTTGCTCCAGATTTTAAATTACCTCAAAGATTTAAAATGAATATAGCTGTTGATCAAAAATTACCTTTCTTAGGATTAATTGCTAGCGTAGATGCTTTTTGGGTAGATAATATAACTGAGATTTACTACGAAAATTTAAATGTAGGTGGACCTGTAGGATTTTTAAATGGTGCAGATGGAAGACCATTTTATGACAGACGAGATGAAGTTGATCCAACTTATGGACGAATTATGCTTGCTTCAAATACAGGTGCTGGCGATTCGTGGAATACAACTTTTTCTTTACGTAAGCCATATACAAATCTAACAGATTGGTTAGCTCTTGAAGGTGCAGTTAATTATTCTTACGGAGAAACTACAGCTATTTTTGATGGAACATCATCACAGAATAGTTCACAATGGAGAGGTATACAAACGGTTAACGGAAAGAACTCAAATTTACCAGTAACAAGATCTGATTTTAATCAAGGACACAGAATTACAAGTAATTTTGGTTT
>ERZ1048068.832-NODE-832-length-26035-cov-5.011624_pt1 | contig 26035 bp, 22 predicted proteins | sample MGYA00383098_ERZ1048068 | MGnify/ENA primary metagenome ERZ1048068 (study PRJEB29581, sample SAMEA5548368) | metagenome | biome: marine; feature: coastal; material: water | depth 1 m | study: Short-term variability in the microbial, nano- and picoplankton dynamics... | reverse complement strand
GTGGGGTTCATAATTCTTGAATAAATATTGCCCGCCTCGGCGAGATTAAACAGGTCGGCACCATGTTGTGTGTCGCGAAAACTATAGGAGGTTGTTTGGTAGATTGGCACAGCTACCGCGCGAGTGGTCGGGTCATCGGTAAATCCAGCATGGATCGCCTGTGTTTCAAGTTTCATAGTCTGCTTATCCCCATCAAAAGGTTTATTATTTATTACTGATAGATCAGTTTTGGTCGCGCACAGTTTTACTCAACTGTTGCCAAATCACAACCTATCCATTAACTCGATTGGTAATCCACAGCGTCTGGTAGGGTTGCATTTCAATGGACTGCATTTTTTGATTACAGCTAAGGCCACTAACCAGGTCGGTCCAGTTCTCATTGTCGATCAGGTTGATATCCGAGAGATTTAACTTCTGTGTGGCGTCACTGATATTGCTGACGCAGAAGATACTCTGTTGGCGATCAATGCTCTGTCGCCAGAAACCAAACAGCTGGCTGCCGAGGTGGAGGGTAAACTGCGTTGCATTGGGGTGGAAGGCAGACTGCTGGCGGCGAATTTCAAGCAGCTGTTTCAGGCCGCTAAAGACATTGAATTCACTGCTCTCCGGGTCTGCTAGACGCGCTTCCAGTTCGGGATAGTCCCACTGATGGCGGTTAATCGCGCGGTTGTGTCCGGCATTTTCCACCCGTTGGTAATCATTGCGGGTGCCAACCAGACTGTGAATATAGATGCCCGGTACACCCTCCAGGGCCAGCATAATGGCATGGGCACAGATAAACCGCTGCAGCCCCCACTGGTCTGGCCCCGCCTGGGTACCCTGCAGGGCATCGAACAGCGAGATATTAATTTCGTAGGGTTTGCTCTTGCCCTCATCGACCGCGCGCCAGGAGATACGACCGCCAAACTGCTGCATGGTCTCCACCAGTGTATTGATTTCGCTATCGTCCAGCAGCCCCTCGGCAGGCCGCAGGCCTATGCCGTCATGGGAGGCGATAAAGTTAAAGTAGGCGGTACCATTTCGCGCTGGCGGCATACTCATCATCCACTGTTTGAGATAATTGCAGTCGCCGGTTACCAATGTGTTGACCAAAAGCGGTGGCAGAGAGAAGTTATAGATCCAGTGAGCCTCATTGGCATTGCCAAAATAGGCGAGATTTTCACGGTTGGGGATATTGGTCTCAGTGACAATCACGGCATCGCTCTGTGCCTGTTCGATCAGGGTGCGCAATAGGCGAATTACTTCGTGGGTCTGGTCGAGATTAATACATTTGCTGCCGGGTTCCTTCCATAAAAAGGCCACCGCATCGAGACGGAAGATGCGCACACCGCTATCGAGATACTGGCGGATAATGCTGGCAAATTGTTTGAGAACCTCGGGGTTGCGAAAATTGAGATCAACCTGATCATGACTGAAGGTGCACCAGACATGCTGGGTACCATCGGCCGTTTCCACTTCGCGCAGCAGGGGATTAGTGCGCGGACGGACAACCGCGCTGAGATCATCCTCGGGACTGGCGGTAACAAAAAAATTGCGCCCGGGATCGCGGCCATTGATAAAGTTCTCAAACCATGGGCTGCGTGCCGAGCAGTGGTTGATCACCAGGTCTGACATCAGTTTGTAATCTGATGCAATAGATTCAATATCCGCCCAATCGCCCAGGGATTCATTGACGCTGGAGTAGTCGAGAACCGAGAAACCATCGTCCGAGGTAAAGGGGTAAAACGGCAGAATATGGACACCATTGACGGTGCCTTTTACCTGCTTGTCGAGAAAGTGCTTTAAACTGTGGAGGGGCGTTTCACCCGCCTGCAAAATGCTGTCACCATAACTGATAACCAGACAGTCGCTCTCATCCCAGTGATTGATATAGCGCACCGGTTCAGAGGTAGCCTGTTGCAGGCGCATAATATCAATTAGATCTATACTGAGATCTCGGTAATCAATACCCTCGACCGTCTCGTAAATAGCTTCAATATGATGTTTAACGTTGTTTAAAAGCTGTGTGTTTTTCATCGTGGATCTCACTGACCGCCAAACTCGGCTGCATCGGCTTCGACGGCAGCGGTTAACTGTTCAAAAATATCTGGCACTGCGCTGATAACCCGGTTCCAGCTGGGGATAAAGGGTTTTTCCATCGGGCTGTTAAAGAACACCTCACCGGCCTTGATAATATTCTCGGCGAACATCTCAACGGCCTGTTCCTCTTCGTGAATATCCAAGCTCAGACCATTCATTATGGCGTCATTGTGGCAGGTCTCAACAATATCCAACGCCATACGGAAATAGGTGGCCTTGAGTGAACGGAAAGTTTCCTGGCTAAAGACCACACCCTGAGTGGCAAGTTTGCGAAACAGCGCCTTGGTGATATCAATCGACATTTTCGACAGGCCGCCCTGGTCATTGTCGAGAGATAGGTCCTGGTGCTTGTGATCGTAATTGTCGGCAATATCTACCTGGCAGAGTCGGTTGCTGGCAAAGTTGCGATGCATTTCCGAAAGCACACCGATTTCCAGACCCCAGTCACTGGGTATGCGCAGGTCACTGAGCACGTCGCGGCGGAAGGAAAACTCGCCGGCCAGTGGGTACCTAAAGCTGCCCATGTAGTTGAGGTAATCTGTATGGCCAACGGTTTTCTTCAGCGCGCTGAGAAGGGGAGAGACCAGCAGGCGCGATACGCGACCATTAATTTTTCCATTGGCAACCCGGGCATAATAGCCCTTGCAAAATTCATAGTTAAAGCGCGGGTTGGCGACGGGGTAAATCAGTCGAGCCAACAGTTCGCGATCGTAGGTAGTGATATCACAGTCGTGGAGCGCGACTGACTCGGCTTTGCCCGAGGCCAGTGTGTAGCCCATGCAGTACCAGACATTGCGTCCCTTGCCGAGTTCTTTTGGGGCCAGGCCAAGAGCCTGAAGCTTGGCATCCAGGGCCTGCAGTCGCGGGCCATCATTCCACAACACGCGGTGGTGTTGTGGCAGGGCTGAGAAAAACCCAATAGCGTCGCGATACTGCTGCTGATCGGCGCGATCCAAACCAATAATGATCTGGTTGAGGTAGGGGACCTCTTTTAAATGTTCAATAATGGCAGGAAGCGCTTCTCCCTGAAGTTCTGAGTAAAGTGATGGCAGAATCAGTGCCATAGGCCGAGTTTTGGAAAAGCCGATAAGCTCCTGCTCCATGTCGCTAAATGAACGATTGGAGAGATTGTGTAATGTTGTTATAACGCCATTTTGGTGAAAGTCACCCATAGTTAGTTCTCTTGGTGGTTAATTTTTTCTAGCTGTTAATTTGTAGCCAATCAGCAACACCCTCGGCCCAACCTTCAGGGCCGATTTTTGTGCTGATAGCGCTGTTTGTGGTGCGCGTTAGTGGCGGCGGCGGATGGTTATCAGATCTGATAACCAGTGCAGACGAGGCCTGTTCGAGCATCGATACATCGTTACCGCTGTCGCCAATCGCCAGAGTTTCGCAACTGCTCTGCTGTGCCTGCTGAAGATAGAGCTTTTGCAGTTGTATCAGGGCTCGTCCCTTATCTGTATTGCCGCCAATATTTAAAAACCGCCCTCCCTGCAAAACAGTAGCGCCCAGCGACTGCATCTTTTGAACAAACAGTTTTTTGCCTGCGGCCGTTCCTGTCCAGTGCACCGGTTCGCTGTATTGACGGCGGTTGGCTAATGTTGCCATTGCGCTGCTGAGGCCGGTTAATTCTGCGATGCCCTCGATACCCTGATCCGCGTAAATGGAATTAAAGGTCTGGTACTCGCCGGAAAATTCATCGCTGTTGTTGTGCAACAATTGCAGCCAGGTTTGTCGCGGCTGTGCATTTTCAATGACCCAAAAATCTGCAAAAGTGCTGCTCATTTCCGGTTGCATGGAGAAATAATTCTTGGGGATAAAAATAGCCGCGCCATTTTCGACAATAAAGGGGTGTTGATTGTTGAGCAGCGCCCTCAACGGCAGCAGTTCGGCCATGGTTTTACTGGTAATCGGAATGACCGGGATACCCTGCGCTTCTAGTTTCGCCAGTATGGCTGTTGCCGGTTTAAAGCTATAGCTGTGATGGTCGAGGAGGCTGCCATCCAGATCAGTGAAGATAAGCTTTATCGGTGCGCTAAACATATTTTTTCTGGCTGATGTTTTATTCACAATCTGGATCCCTGAGGGCACTCATGTTTCAAATCAACTGGTTTATAGACGCGTTAGCTTTACAGTCGCACCATCTTGGTGCGGATGGTGGCTGCATGCTGTTTTTTTTGCCCCACAATCACTGGTACCAGTTCCTTTAATGGCTGTTGAATAAGCACTATTAGAGGTTTTTGTGAAAAACAGCACATGCTAAGTCCCGCATTTTTTGCGTTTTGTTTAATTACCGATAGCTTTTGCACTAATCGTGCCAAGCTTTGCGGGATTTACCTTGGATGGCAGAATATTTTCAATAAAAGAAACCCTGCTGTTGCAACAACAGCAGGGTTTCTTTTAATTGCTTAGTGAATGGGTGCTAGGAAAGAATCGGGCCCAGTTTCATCGCGATACCCATATCACCTTGAATTTTAAGTTTGCCGGTCATAAATGCCGAGGTGCCATCCAGCTTACCCTCAGCCATTGCCATAAAGTTTTCCAGGCTGATCACCATGGTGCACTGAGCTTCCACATCATCATTGCTGATCTGGTTGGGAACCTGAGTGGCATCCAAAGCCAAAAAACCATCATCACCGAAATCAAACTTTAAGACAGAACCCAAACCACAATCTTCCCCAACTTTTTCTTTTAATCCTGCTGTAACTGCTTCCAATGACATAATGGTGTACCTCTTTTATTTTTATTATCAGGAGCGCATTCGCGAGCTCAATTGACGTATCACTTTAAAAATCTGTGCTTTAAAAATCAAGGCATAATCACTGCCAAAATATATTATAGGTCTCGTCAGGGGTTTACCTCTGACCTGTTTGTTGTGATTTTCGGCGTTCTGATACTCTTCTAATAAAGGCTAAAGTAGTGCAAGCTAATATAGAACCAACTCATAATAATAAATGGATAAACAATGTCCAAACACAATCCCACCATTGATGTTCGCCGGGGTGAGGAGCTCGATCCGCGGCAACTCGACAGCGTGCTAAAGCAGGTTATTGCTGGATTGCAGGGTTTTCCAGTGGTTAAACAGTATGCCTCTGGTGCCTCCAATCTCACCTATCTGATCAGCTATGAAAATCGCCAGCTGGTATTGCGCCGGCCGCCCCCCGGAGTCAAGGCGGCAAGCTCTCATTCCATGATTCGCGAGTATCGTGTTATCAGTGCTCTGCAATCAGTTTATCCGGCAGTGCCAAGGGGAATCTATTACAGCGACGATGAATCGCTGTTGGGTTCCGAGTTTTACCTGATGGAAAAGGTTGAGGGCCTGTTGGTCAAAAGCGCTTTACCGGAGGCATGGAACTTTAATGACGACGATCGCAGACGCTTTGCAAAAACCGTATTTGATAAATTAATTGAGTTGCACAAGGTTGACTACAGCGCCGCTGGACTGGCCAGTTTTGGCAAGCCGCAAGGCTATGCAGAGCGCCAGATTCACGGTTGGAACAAGCGCTTTGTCAATGCCCAGACAGCCGATGTCTCAGGCTTTGAGGATGTTCGTGAATGGCTTGTGGCGCATATACCGGCAACCGCCGATAAAGACACCGCCTCCCTGATTCACGGTGATTTTCGTATCGATAATGTGATGATTGACCCCGCCGATCCCTTTAAGGTCATTGCCGTTATGGATTGGGAAATGGCGGCGCTTGGCGATCCCTTGATGGATCTGGCGAATTCGCTGGCTTATTGGGTACACAGCGATGATCCCCCGGCGCTGCAGGCGATCAGGCAGCAGCCCTCGGATGCGCCCGGGATGCTGCGCCGCGAGGAGATTATTGCCTACTACGCTGAGCAGACCGGTTTTGATATTTCATGCTGGGACTTCTACGAGGTGTATGGTTACTGGCGTCTTGTTGGCATTTTACAGCAGCTCTACTTTCGCTATGTAAACAAGCAAACCCAGGATCAGCGCTTTGCCGCCTATGCTCAGGGTGTTACTCATCTCGGTGAATACTGCCGTCAGTTGATTGCCAGGTCGAGTCTGTAATCATTAAGCAGTTGTGTTCGGCGGCGCTTGATGAGCAATTTTGGTTTAGTTCTGGTCATCGCTGTGACCCTGCGCTGGCTGATTATCAAGCCCCTTTTGTCGCTGTTAGCGGCGTGACTCGCCGTCCACCTTATTAATTGACACCTCCAGTGCCACAACATACTGTGGTGCGCATATTATTCAAAGGGGTGAGTCAGTGGATATCAATTTTTCAGCACAGGATCTCGAGTTTCGCGACGAGGTGCGGGCATTTTTCGCCAGTGAATACGATGAGAAGGTTGCCCAGAGCCTGTCTAGCGGTGCAGGGGAAGACTACAAACAAGCTATTGTAAGCTGGCAAAAAAAACTTTTCGCCAAAGGCTGGATTGCTCCGGGTTGGCCAAAAGAGTACGGCGGTACAGGCTGGTCTGTGACGCAGAAGTTTATCTATGAGACCGAGCGCGGGGCGGCGGGTATCCCGGATGTGGTGCCTTTTGGTCTGAAGATGGTGGCGCCGGTTATTTACACCTTTGGCAACGAGGATCAGAAGGCGAGGTTTTTACCGCGTATTCTCTCCAGCGAGGACTGGTGGTGTCAGGGCTATTCTGAGCCCGGAGCCGGTTCTGACCTCGCGGCGCTGAGCACGACCGCCGAGTATGCCGGCGATAACTATATCGTCAATGGCCGCAAGATATGGACAACCTTTGCCCAGTACGCCGACTGGATCTTTTGTCTGGTGCGTACTTCCAAAGATGTACGCAAGCAGCAGGGGATTAGCTTCCTGCTTATCGATATGAAAACCCCGGGTGTCTCCGTCAAGCCCATTCCAACCATCGACGGGAAACATAGCCTTAATGAGGTGCTGTTTGAAGATGCCCTGGTGCCGCGGGAAAATTTAATCGGTGAGCAGGACAAGGGCTGGACCTACGCCAAGGCGCTATTGGCCCATGAGCGCACCGGTATGGCCGAAGTGGCCGACTCCAAACGGATGCTGGCAAATTTAAAGAAACGCGCTGCGGCAGAAATCAATGGCGGTCAGCCAATGATTGCCGATGCGGTATTCCAGATGCGTCTTTCGGATATCGAGATGGAGCTGATGGCCCTAGAATATACAGAACTGCGCGTATTTGCCTCTATGGCGTCGGGGGGAACCCCGGGGCCGGAGTCCTCCTTGCTTAAAATCAAAGGCACTGAAATATCCCAGTCAATCCACGAACTGCAGCTGCAGCTGGCGGCCTATTATGGCGGTGCTCTTCAGGGTCAGCTGAGTAACCAGCAGCTCGGTCACGACTTCGCTGGCGAGGCGCGTAAAAGTTATATGTATGGGCGTGCGGCGACTATTTACGGTGGGTCTAATGAGGTGCAGCGCAATGTGATTGCTAAGGCTGTGCTGGGTCTTTGATGGCGCCTGTGACAGGTATAAGAAAAAATATTGTTGGAGATGGGTTAGATGAATTTTGAATTTTCCGAAGAGCAGGTAATGATTAAAGACAGCGTCGCACGCTTTGTTCGCGATGAGTATGACTTTGATACCAGGCGTAAAATTATCGAGTCGCAAGAGGGTATCAGCCGGGATTTCTGGACGATGTTTGCCGAGCTGGGCTGGCTGTCGATTCCCTTCGCCGAAGAATACGGCGGCTTTGGTGGCTCGGTTGAAGACACAGTGGCCATTATGCAAGAGCTGGGCAAAGGCATTGTTGTCGAACCCTATGTGTCGACAGTGGTTATCTTTGGTGGTCTGCTCTCGGCCTCAACCAATGAGGCGCTGAAGGCAGAGTATATTCCCAAGATTATCGATGGCAGTTGCCTGGGTTCCTTTGCCTTTCTGGAGCGTCAATCGCGTTTTGAAATAACCGATATAGCCACCACTGCGGTTGAGAGTGGGGCGGGTTACACCCTTAACGGTGAAAAGACGGTGGTCTTCAATGCTGCCACCTCAAACAGCTTGATCGTCGCAGCACGAACCAGTGGTGAGCAGTTCCAGCGTCAGGGAATCAGTTTGTTTATGGTTGATGCCACATCTCCAGGCGTGACGATCAACAGTTATAAAACCATGGATGGCCAGAGTGCCTCGACGATCAGCTTTGCGGATGTGCAGGTCTCAGCCAGTGATTTACTGGGCGCCGTGGATCAGGGAATGGATATTGTCGACCAGGTGATGCCAGCTATACTTCTGGCGCTGAGTGCCGAAGCGCTGGGTATTATGGAAATGCTCAATAGCATCACTGTTGATTACACCAAGACCCGCCAGCAGTTTGGTACCCCAATTAGCTCCTTTCAGGCATTGCAGCACCGTATGGTTGATACCTTTATGGCCTGTGAGCAGAGTAAATCTTTGCTTTATCGCGGCCTGTGCCAGGCAACCGAGGTTGCGAAAAATCCGCACCTTGGCTCGGCGGAGCTGCATAAATCTGTGCATGCCTTAAAGGCGATGGTAGCCAGAAATGGCAAACTTATCGGTGAAGAGGCGATTCAAATTCACGGTGGTATTGGTATTACCGATGAACTGAATATTGGTCATTATGTGAAGCGTCTAATGACCATCAATGTCGCCTTTGGTGATGGCGATTACCACCAGAAAAAGTTTAACCAGCTTAGTTATTCGGCGCTCTGAATCGCGCAGCTATGACAGTTAGTTTACTTTCAATCATCATCGGGGGGCTGGGCGTGTGTTTGGCTTTCCTGCTTTTCAGGCCTGATCCCCTGGCCAGGTTCGACTTGCCCGAAGGACAGCTGTTCCCCTCTGCGCCCAATTCCAGTGTTGTCCTTGATCTGGTGCATAAAAAGATCAGTGGTGCCCATAGCGAAACCATGGGTCTCGGCCTAAAGCAGCGGCTTTATTCTACGCGTCAATCCATGGATAGCTTCTTTGATGATGTGCCTGTCACCAGTGATATCTCCCCGGTGGATGCCGGCGGTGTCGACGCCGAGTGGGTCATAGCGCAAGGTGCTGATAGTAGCCGGCGCCTGCTCTATATCCATGGAGGCGCTTTCTATGTCGGCAGTGCTAAAAGCCATAGGGTGATTACCAGCAAGCTATCCGAAATAACCCGCTGTGCAGTGCTGGCGATCAACTACCGACTAATGCCTGAACATCCGCGTATGGCGGGTGTTGAGGATTGTCGCAGTGCTTACGGCTGGTTAGTTGCCAACGGCCCGCGGGGTCCCTCAGAGGCCTCGACAGTGTTTGTCGCCGGTGATTCTGCTGGTGGCAATCTCAGCCTGTCTCTGGCAGCCTGGTTGCGCGATACAGCGGGTAGGGTGCCCAATGCAGTGGTGGCGCTTTCACCGATTACTGATGCACGTATGCGTAGCCCTAGTATCAAGCGCAATCTCGACAAAGATATTATGCTCAAACCCCTTGCCAAGGGGTTGGGCAAGATTCCGCGGCCATTGTTAGTGGCAGGTAAATGGCTTTTTACTGGTCGCAGCCCGATTGATCCGGTGGTGTCCCCGCTCCATGGTGATCTCTCGGGGCTGCCGCCCACTTTGATTCAGGTAAGCGATAGTGAAATACTGCTCGATGATGGCCGCCGTTATGTTAACAAAGCCGTTGCGGCCGGCAGCCATGCTGTCTTGCAGTGCTGGCAGAATATGCCCCATGTCTGGCAGATTTTTTATCCGCAACTTCCTGAGGCAGTCAGTGCTTTTGAACAGATAGAAAGTTTCTGCGAGTGTTATGCTTAAGCGTAAAGTTTTTGCTAACAGGCACATAGGAAAAGCCCAATGAATGCTGACAATAATAAAACGATCCTCGGACACCCGCGAGGTCTGTTAATACTCTTTCTTACCGAGATGTGGGAGCGTTTTTCCTACTATGGTATGCGCGGTCTTCTGATTGTCTATTTGACGCAACACTTTTTGTTTTCCGATGAAAAGTCGAGCTTGATTTATGGCGCCTATACGGCGCTGGTCTTGGTTATGACCATTATTGGCGGCTCATTGGCTGATCGCTATCTGGGTGCGCGCAAGGCAGTGATATTTGGTGCCATACTCCTGACTCTTGGGCACTTTGGTATGAGTTTTGAGGGCAATGGCTCTAAACAGCTTTTAACCTATGGGAATACTCAGTACCAGATTACTCTTGATGCCCGTGGCGGAGACGCCCGCCAGCAGATCGTCAGCGAGCAGGGAATCTCCTATATCAGTTTTACCGAGACCAGTATGGAGATTGCTGAGCCGCAGCGGGTCGGCCTGCCGGCCACGATAGCCCGGGATCAATTTGTTATTTCGGTACAAAGAGAGGCGTTTTACTTAAATATACTCTACCTTTCCCTGGCGCTGTTGATTGCCGGCGTCGGTTTTCTGAAAGCCAATATCTCGACAATTGTTGGTTCACTCTATGGCTTTGGCGATTCGCGCCGCGACTCCGGGTTCACTATTTTCTACATGGGCATCAATATGGGTGCCTTTTTGGCATCAATCTTCTGCGGTTACCTGGGTATCGTACATGGCTGGAAATATGGCTTTGGTCTTGCCGGGGTAGGTATGCTGCTGGGATTGATTATCTTTCTCAGCTGCCAGAGTTGGCTGCAGGGCAAGGCTGAGCCACCCTCCGTGGAAAAGCTCAAGGAAAAGGTTTTTCTGTTTATTAACCTTGAATGGTTCTGTTACCTGATTGGCCTGGGGATTATCGGTCTCTCAATGCTGCTGGTTATGAATGAAGAGCTGGTGGGCGGCATACTGGGACCACTGGGTATTGTGATTTTTGTGCTCTTGGTCAGCTATGCCTTTACGCAGCTTAAAGGGGATGAGCGCTCGCGAATGTTGGCGGCAATTTACTTTATATTGGCCCAGATCCCTTTTTGGGCGCTCTTCGAACAGGCCGGTTCATCCCTTAACCTTTTGACCGTTCGCCTGGTCGATCGTGAGATCCTTGGTTGGTCGGTGCCTGGCCCGGTCTTCCAGTCGCTGAATGCCGGATTTATTTTTCTCTTTGCGCCACTGATTGCCTGGTTGTGGATGTGGCTGGCCAAACGCCAGTTAAATCCGCCCACCGCCGTTAAGTTTTCCCTGGGGGTGGCCATGGCTGGCCTTGGCTTCCTGGTGCTGGTGGCCGGGATGAAAGGCTCCGGTGCCGTGGGTCTGACGCCAGTAATCTTTATCTTTGCAATTTACTGGATTCATACCATGGGTGAGCTGCTGGTATCGCCCGTGGGCCTATCGGCGGTCACCAAGCTGGCACCAGTAAGAATTGTGGGCATGACCATGGGGGCATGGTTTCTCTATTCGGGCCTTTCCAACTATCTGGCTGGCGCGATTGCCCGTACTACCGGTGCGGAAACTATCGGTGGACAAATTACCAATGTTGCGGTGGCCAAGGCCGGTTATATTCAGGTCTATTCCCAGGTCGGTTATATCGCCCTGGGTATTGCGCTGCTGATGCTATTGTTGTCGCCAATCATCACAAAGATGATGCGCGGCGCAGATTAAATAATAAAAAATAATAACTGACTAGCAAGTTGCTAAGGGGAGGGTGTGCGAAATGCCACAACTTATAAAGAAACAGGAAATTGATCAGTATATTGGCCATGTCTGTGAGCCAACGGCCTGGTTTGAAGTCACCCAGGATCAGGTAAATACCTTTGCCGACTGTACTCTCGACCGGCAGTTTATTCATATCGACCCGGTGGCTGCCGCTCAAACTCCTTTCGGCGGAACTATTGCCCATGGATTTCTGACCCTGTCGATGCTGTCGCATTTTGCCGAGAGCTTTAACCTGATTGTTGAAGGGATCTATATGGGCGTCAACAAGGGCTTCGACAAGGTACGCTTTGTGGCCCCTGTTCCCGTGGGCAGCAAAATTCGCGGTCATGCCACGGTTCTCGATATCAATGAAAAGCGTCCCGGTCAGTTTGACTTTAAAATCGAGGTGACAGTCGAGATTGAAAACGTTGAAAAACCTGCACTGGTCGCTGAATGGTTATCCGTTCAGATGGCTAAATAAAATAATAACAGTCCCAATTGATGAGGTAAGTCATGAGTATTAATTTTCAAGGTCAAGTAGCAATTGTTACAGGTGCAGGTAATGGTTTAGGTCGCTCCCATGCACTGGCACTGGCAGAGCGCGGCGCCAAAGTGGTGGTTAATGATCTCGGCGGTGCCCGAGATGGCACCGGCGCCTCATCGGATGCGGCTATGGAAGTGGTTGGCCTTATTGAAGCGGCAGGCGGTGAGGCCTTTGCTCACGGTGCCAATGTTGCCAATTTTGATGAAGTCCAAGATATGGTTGCCCAGGCGATGGCCAAGTGGGGAAGGGTGGATATCCTGATTAATAATGCCGGTATTTTACGTGATAAAAGCTTCAGCAAAATGGACCTGGCTGATTTCAAACTGGTGATGGATGTCCACCTGATGGGTTCAGTCAACTGTACCAAAGCCGTCTGGGACATTATGCGCGAGCAGAACTATGGCCGTATTCTTATGACTACCTCGTCCAGTGGTATGTACGGTAACTTTGGCCAGTCGAACTATGGCGCGGCAAAGATGGCACTGCTTGGCTTTATGAACACCCTGGTTCTTGAAGGCGGCAAAAACAATATCCATATCAATGCCCTGGCACCTACTGCCGGCACTCGTATGACCGAAGATCTGTTGCCACCGCCAGTGCTGGGCATGCTGACACCGGAGTCTGTGACTGCAGGTGCTCTGGTGCTCTGTGATGAGAATGCGCCGACAAGAACCATTCTGTGTGCCGGCGCCGGTGGTTACGCCACGGCCAGTATGTACGAGAGTGATGGCATCTTTGTTCCCGCGGATAAGCAAAACCCCGATGAGATCAAAGCCAACTGGGACCAGCTGTCCGATATCTCTGACCACAAAGCGCTGGAATCCGGCGCCAAACAGACCGAAAAGTTTGTGATGAAAGCTATGGCTGCACTTCAGGGCTAAGAAGAAGCAGAGCCGCTAAGGAGCAGCCAAAGAGAGAGCAGCCAAAGAAAGAGTAGAACTAAAAAAATAAATATATAAAGGATTTTGTGATGAAAGAAGCCGTTATTGTTTCAGCCGCTCGCACCCCAATTGGTCGAGCATTTCGCGGTGCATTCAACAACCTTGAAGCACCCTCCATGAGCTCTTATGCCATCAATGCCGCTATCCAGCGCGCCGGCGTTGACCCGGCAGAAATTGATGACTGCATCATAGGCGCCGCAATGCAGCAGGGTACCCAGACCATGAATTTGGGTCGCCAGGCAGTTATGGCTGCAGGTCTTCCGGTCACGGTCTCAGGAATGACGGTTGATCGCCAGTGCTCCTCCGGGCTGATGGCTATCTCTATCGGTGCCAACAATATTAGCAACGATGGCTCACAAGTGATTGTCGCTGGTGGTTGTGAATCCGTCAGCCTGATCCAGAATGAACACTTTAATGCTCACCGCCTGGTCGATCCGCTGGCTATCAAGCACGCGCCCCTGATCCATATGCCGATGTTGGATACCGCTGAGACAGTGGCCAAGCGCTACGGTATTTCCCGTGAAGCCCAGGATGAATACGCGGTTATCTCTCAGGCGCGCACAGCTGCGGCCCAGGAAGCTGGATTGTTTGCTGACGAGGTGGTGCCAGTGACAGCCACCAAGCTGGTTACCAATCGCGAGACCGGTGAGGTGACCAAGGAAGAGGTGACTCTGAGCAAAGATGAGGGTAACCGTCCTGGTACCAGTATCGATAATCTCGCTGGCCTTAAGGCGGTGCGCGAGGGTGGCTCAATTACCGCGGGGAATGCCTCGCAGCTGTCGGATGGCGCAGCAGCGGTGGTAATGATGGACGGCACACTGGCTTCGCAGCGTAATCTCGACCCCCTGGGTGTCTATCGCGGTATGGCGGTTGCGGGATGTGAGCCGGATGAGATGGGTATTGGCCCGGTATTCGCGATTCCAAAGCTCTTGCAGCGCAATGGTTTGACCATCGAAGATATTGGGCTCTGGGAGTTAAACGAGGCTTTTGCAGTGCAGGTGCTTTATTGTCGCGACACACTGGGGATCCCCATGGAGCGCTTGAATGTCAATGGCGGTTCCATCTCTATTGGCCACCCCTTTGGTATGAGTGGCGCGCGTATGGTGATACATGCGCTGATGGAGGCCAAGCGACGTGGCGAGAAGTATGTGGTGATCACCATGTGCGTCGGTGGCGGTATGGGTGCGGCTGGCCTGTTTGAAGTGTTGTAAAGCATGCCCTGTCAATACCCACTACAAACAGAGCCTGACAAAAAATAATAACGAGGGTAGCTGTATGAAAAAACCAATATTCGCCAGGGATGTTCTGCAACTGACCCTGCTGGCCTCAGTTTTTTTACTCAGCAGCTGTGATAACCCTGTGGAGAATAGCGACCGGCAATCTGCGGCCAGTGAATACACTCTCGCCAGTAACAAAAAGGTTGCCGATGCTCTTGACCTGGATGGTCCTGATGTTGAAAACCACCAGGACTTCATGGATGCCACTCGCGGTCTGGTGGCTACTGCACCCAGGGATATTATTACTAATAGTCATGGCAAAAAAGTCTGGGATGCCAGTGCCTATGACTTTATTCAGGGGCAAGCGCCAGATACGGTTAACCCGAGTCTCTGGCGGCAGGCCAAACTGAATAATATCCGCGGGCTTTTTCAGGTCGATGAGCATATCTTTCAGCTGCGTGGTTTTGATCTTGCCAATACAACCCTGATTAAAGGGCAGAGTGGTTGGATTCTAGTGGATCCGCTTACCACGATGGAAACGACTGAGTCGGCAATGGCTTTTGCCGAGCAACATCTTGGCGAGATCAAGCTCTCAGCGATTATCTTCACGCACAGTCATATAGACCACTTTGGCGGAGTCCTCTCATTGATTAACCGACAACAGGCTGCTGAAGAGGGTATCCCAATTATTGCCCCCTCAGGCTTTATGCATGAAGCGGTCAGTGAGAATATTGTCGCCGGGCCAGCGATGATGCGCCGTGGCGCCTACATGATGGGCAACGCTCTGGATCGCTCGGCTACTGGTCATGTGGATACCGGGCTTGGCAAGCAGGTTATTTTTGGCAGTACTTCGATACTCGAGCCAACGCTGGTTATAGACCGACCCCAGGTCAATTTGACAATCGATGGTGTGGACATTGAATTCTACAATATGCCCAATAGTGAAGCGCCGGCGGAACTGACCTTTTATCTACCCCAGTGGAAAGCCTTTTGCGGTGCCGAAATACTCTCCCATGTAATGCATAACATACTGACCTTGCGCGGTGCCAAGGTGCGTGATGCGCTGATGTGGAGTGACTATATAGGCCAGTCCGTCGAGCGTCTGGAAAATGTTGAAATCTTTTTTAACAGCCATCACTGGCCCACCTGGGGCCATGATCGAATTATTACCCAGATGCAACAGCAGCAGGATATGTACAAGTTTATCCATGATCAGACGGTGCGCCTGGCCAATATTGGCTATACCCCGAGAGAGATTGCCGAGCGCCTAAAGCTACCTGCCAGCCTGGCCAAGAATTTTCATATCCGCGGTTATTACGGCACCCTCAGCCATAACAGCAAGGCGGTCTATCAGCACTACTTTGGCTGGTACGATGGCAATCCGGCCCATCTCAATCCACTGCCTCCGGTGCAGTCGGCTATACGCTATGTGGAGTTTATGGGTGGTGCCGATGCGTTGCTGGCAAAGGCCGCGGTCTATCAGGAGCGAGGTGAGTATCGCTGGGTAGGCGAGGTTCTCAACCATTTGGTGTTTGCCGAGCCAGAGAATATAGCCGCCCGTGAGATGCTCGCCGAGGCCTATCAGCAGATGGCCTTCCAGGCAGAGTCCGGTCCCTGGCGGGACATCTACCTGTCTGCTGCCAGAGAGTTGATTCGCGGCGAAGTGGTGGCCAGCGATATAGCCATGTCATCGAAAGCTTTTTTGCAGCAGGTGCCGCTCTCGGAGTTTATGAAGGCGCTGTCAGTGAGGCTGGATGCAGAAAAAGCCGAGGGTGAGCGTCTAAGAATAAATGTCCGCTTTACCGACAGCGACACCAATTTTGTGCTGTGGATTAGAAACTCGGTGATGTATTACCAGCAGCTGCCCGCGGATCAGAGCGCCGATGTGACTCTGAGTCTTACCCAGAAACTGTTTGTTGATATTCTACTCGGCGAGGCTGGTATCAAGGCGCTAATCAGTTCCGACCAGTTATCGGTGGATGGCAGCCTGCTTGCGTTATTAAAGTTCTTTTCTCTGCTGGGTGCGGCGAATGATGACTTTAATATTGTGCTTCCCTAGATCGTCGCTGTAATTAAAAAGGGGCCTTACATATCCAATCGTAAGGCCCCCATGGGGAGAGCTGATCCGTGCTCTGTACTCAATCCCCGTTTGTTTATAGTTATAAAATGAATAAAAAACAGGCGGTTATCTTTCCAGTATGGCGGTGACACCCTGGCCACCAGCGGCACATATGGAAATAAGACCGCGGCCCTGTCCCTTTTGTTCCAATAATTTTGCCAATGTTGCGATTATTCTCGGTCCGGTTGCGGCAAACGGATGTCCAGTGGCAACGCTGGAGCCCTTAACATTTAATTTGCTGCGATCAATGCTGCCCAGTGCACTATCCAGGCCGAGTTTGTTTTGACAGAACGCCGCGTCTTCCCAGGCTTTCATTGTGCATAGCGCCTGGGCGGCAAAGGCTTCGTGAAGTTCGTAGAAATCAAAGTCCTGGAGGCTGAGGCCGGCGCGCTGTAGCATCCGTGGCACGGCGTAGGCGGGGGCCATTAGTAGCCCTTCACTGTTTTCACCCTGTGAGTAAAAATCGACTGCAGCCACTTCGCTAAACGACAGGTAGGCCATAACCGGCAGGTTGCGCTCAGCGGCCCATTCTTCACTGGCCAGCAGAACTGATGCGGCGCCATCGGTCAGGGTGGTCGAGTTGGCGGCGGTCAGGGTACCGTTTTCCCTGTCGAAAGCCGGTTTTAACCTGGCCAGTTTTTCCATGGGCGTGTCGCGCATAATGCCGTCGCGCTCAACGCCGTTAAACGGGCTAAGCAAGTTTTCAAAGAACCCTTCGTTGTAGGCGGCAAGTAAATTCTGGTGGCTGTTCCAGGTGAGCTGATCCTGCTCCTCGCGACTGATACCCCATTGCTTGACCATTAACTCACAGTGCTGTCCCATTGACAGGCCGGTGCGCGGCTCTGCATTGGCGGGAAGAGGGGGAAGCACAAAGCCGGGGCGGAAACGCAATACTATTTTCAACCGCTCGCCGAGGGTTTTGGCTTTGTTGAGATCGAGTATCATGCGTCGATACTTCTCATTCAGGGCAATAGGCGCATCGCTGGCGGTATCTGTGCCCGCGGCAATCCCTGCATCAATCTGCCCGAGAGCAATTTTGTTGGCCACCAGAATAGCGGCCTCAAGCCCGGTGCCGCAGGCTTGCTGGACATCGTAGGCGGGGGTTTCCAGTGCCAAGCCGGAATTTAATGTCGCCTCGCGAGCCAGGTTAAAGTCCCGGGAATGTTTCATCACCGCGCCGGCAGCCACTTCGCCAAGACGCTCTCCTTCAAGTCCGAAGCGCTGCACCAGCCCCTGCAGTGTGGCCGACAGCATATCCATGTTGCTGGCGGTACTGTAGGCCGTATTGCTGCGCATAAAGGGAATTCGATTACCGCCGATTATTGCGACTCTTTTTATGTGGCTCATGATTTCGCTCTCCCCACCTTGTGATTTATGCGGTATTTATTTTAGTTTGATGCATGCAGCTCGGCATTGAGTTCCACGGCGCTCTTATTGGTCAGGCATTCAACCGTGCCGGTCACCGAGTTGCGCCTAAATAGCAGATCACTTTTACCGGCGAGTTCGCGCGCTTTCATCTTACCTGTGGCCTGCTTTTGGTCGTCGAGCATGGTGACAATGGTGCCAGCGGTAATATACAGGCCTGACTCAATAGTGCAGCGGTCGCCGAGGGGGATGCCAAGGCCGGCATTGGCGCCGAGCAGACACTTTTCACCCATAGAGATAACCATATTGCCGCCACCCGAGAGGGTGCCCATAATTGAGGCGCCGCCGCCAACATCGGTTCCTGCGCCGCAGAAAACACCGGCAGAGACGCGACCCTCAATCATATTGGGTCCCTCGGTACCGGCGTTAAAGTTAATAAAGCCCTCGTGCATCACTGTGGTGCCTTCGCCCACATAGGCGCCAAGACGCACCCTTGAGGTGTCGGCGATGCGGACTCCGCTGGGGACCACGTAGTCGACCATCTTGGGAAATTTATCCACACAGTTGACCGTAAGTGGCTGGCCGGCCATGCGCGCTTTAAGCTGGCGTTCCGGCAGCTCATCAATATCGATAGCGCCTTCACTGGTCCAGGCGACATTTTTCAGGGCGCCAAATACACCGCTGAGGTCTGTACCGTGGGGCTTGACCAGGCGATGAGAGAGCAGGTGCAATTTCAGATAACCCTCGGGAACTGAACCCGGTGGCAAGTCTGCCGCCAGCAGCACCGCAACAACAGGGCGACTGGAACCGGCCAGCTGTTCGACGGATGCAGCGAGCTCAGAGTAACCATTGTGGCTAAGTGCGGACTGCAGTGCTGCCAGTTGCTCGATGCTGGGCTCAATTTCACCAGAACTTATACCCAGGCTTAGCGCGAGAATATCGCAAAGGGTCTGCTCCGGTTTTAATTGGGGCTTGGGGTAGAAAACTTCCAGCCATTCCCCGTTACTGTTTTTGCTGCCAACACCAATAGCGAAACTGTACAAATTGCTCATGATTTTACTCTTTTAGATATGTTAATTTTATTAAAAACAGGTAGTTATATATATTTATTAAAGTTATTTGTAAATTAATTTCAAGGGTTACTTAAAAATGGATTGATAGATATCCGCTTTAAAACCAATGGTAATAGTGCCGTCTATATCCAGTACCGGGCGCTTTATCATTGCCGGCTGCTCAAGCAGCAGGGCGCCGACATTGTCGCGATTAGTATTCTCCTGAATACGGGTATCCAGCTTGCGCCAGGTAGTTCCTCGGCGATTGAGGACAGCCTCCCAGCCGACCTGCTCGACCCACTTTTCAATGCTCTCGAGGTCAATGCCGTCTTTGCGAAGGTCGTGAAATCGATACTCAATACCATTGTCTGCCAGCCATTTGCAGGCTTTTTTAATGGTGTCACAATTTTTAATGCCATAGACAGTTACCACGGTTCTAGCATCCTCAATTTAAAGGCCGTAAGCATAACAAAACTGTCACGGCTTATGGGCGATAAATGGTTTCTTGCGCCTGGGATAGCAACTTGTACAGATATCGCAGACCCGGCCATCACAGCCTCGCGCGGTGCAGTACTCGCGACCATAAAAAATGATTTGCAGGTGCAGTGCATTCCACTGCTCGCGGGGGAAGAGCTTTTTCAAATCCCGTTCGGTCTGGGTGACGCTTTTACCCTTGGTCAGACCCCAGCGCTGGGCGAGTCGATGGATATGGGTATCCACCGGAAAGGCCGGATGGCCAAAGCCCTGGGACATCACCACGCTGGCGGTTTTATGACCAACACCGGGCAGCGATTCCAGTGCCTTCCAGTCGTCCGGCACCTCGCCGTTATACTTCTCAACCAGTATCTTTGACAGATTGGAGATGGCGTTGGACTTTTGCGGAGCCAGTCCGCAGGGGCGGACTATCTGATAGATGATCTCGAGGGGAACAAATTGCATATCAAAGGCATTGTCAGCCTCAGCGAAGAGTGCGGGAGTTACCTGGTTAACACGGATATCGGTGCACTGGGCGCTGAGCAGTACGGCGACCAGCAGCTCAAAATGGTTGCGGTGATCAAGGGGCACAGGCGTTTCCGGGTACAGCTCATTGAGCCGTTTTAATACCAGTTCCGCACGTTCCTTTTTAAGCATTTGTTGTCCTTTTGAGTGGCTGTCAAATGGTGCTCGCTGCCGATTTTGTTTATTTAAGGCCTTCTACGAAGTGCTTAATGCGCATTGCTGCATCGATACATTCAGCGGTTTCGGCGACCAGTGCCAGGCGCACGCGATTCTCGCCGGGATTACCGCTATCGGTCTCTCTTGACAGGTACTGTCCAGGCAACAATGTGACATTTTGCTCGGCAAATAGTTGCCGGGCAAAGTCTGTATCCGCTATAGGGGTTTTAGGCCAGAGATAGAAGCTTGCCTGTGGTTCCGGAAAGTCCAGAACTGGGCTGAGTATCTCGGTGACGGCGGCAAACTTTTCCCGGTACAGTCTGCGGTTTTCAACAACATGACTCTCATCGTTCCAGGCTGCGGCCGATGCGGCCTGAACCGCTGTCGACATGGCGCATCCATGGTAGGTGCGGTAGCGCAGAAAGGCTTTGAGTATGTGGCTGTCGCCGGCGACAAAGCCGGAGCGCAGGCCGGGCAGGTTGGAGCGTTTCGAGAGGCTGTGAAATACCACGCAGCGGCTGTAGTCGGTACGGCCCATCTCTGCACAGGCTTGAAGCAGGCCGGGAGGTGGATTGTCCTCCTGCAGATAGACCTCGGAGTAGCACTCATCACTGGCGATAATAAAGTCGTACTTGTCAGCCAGGGCTATTGCCTGCTGGAACTGCTTGATGCTGATTACTGCTCCGGTGGGATTTCCCGGCGTGCACAGGTGGAGAAGTTGGCAGCGCTGCCAAACCGATTCGGGGACCCTGCTTAAATCGGCAATAAAGTCATTTTCCGCATTGCCGTCAAGATAGTGCAGTTGCGCGCCGGCAAGCAGTGCTGCACCTTCATAGATTTGGTAAAACGGGTTGGGCGACACCACTAATGGCTGTCGCTGTGTATCTATTACTGCCTGGGTAAAGGCAAACAGAGCTTCCCGCGTGCCGGTCACCGGTAGGACATGCTGTTGGGCATCAATAGTTTGGCTGGGCAGGTTAAAGCGCTGCTGCAGCCATTGGGCAATCGCCTCGCGCAGCGGCTGGCCCCCTTTGGTGGCCGGATAGACTGCCACCTGGTCAATATTGTCAATCAGTGCCTGTTTTACAAAGGCCGGGGACTGATGCTTGGGTTCGCCAATCGACAGTGAGATAGGTTTAAGGTGCGACGGCGGTGTGATACCGGCCTTGAGCGCATTGAGCCTTTCAAAGGGGTAGCGGTGCAGTAGGTCGAGATTGGGATTCATAGTCTGTTCTTTATAAGTGCAGGGTGCATATTAGTGCCAGATCTTCATTTTGCGCAGCTCGAATTCCTTGCCGCCTTCCTGATTTCGCTCGTCGAGCTCTGTACAGATAATGTCCTTCAAGGTTTTTATCAGCCCCGGATTGGTGATTGGCTGCGACGCTCTGTCAGTGATATAGAAGATATCTTCTACGCGCTCGCCGAGGGTTGAGATCTTTGCGTTGAGAATGCGCAGTTCGAAGCGCACAAAAATTCTCGCCAGATGAGCCAGTAATCCCGGCCGATCGGGAGTGATAATTTCCAAAATTGTGGTTTCGGTTTCACTGTCATTGCGAAGCGATGCCACGGTCTTAAGGGCGAAGTTTTTCAGCTGCCGCGGTGTGCGTCGCTGAATATCAAAGTCGACAGATTGCGGGCTGATAATGGCCTCGTTTAGGGTCTTAATAATTCTGGCGCTGAGTGCGCTGTTGTCGCCGACAGGTTGGTTGGCCTCGTCGAGCACATAGAATACATCGAAGGCTGTGCCGTCACTGGCAGACTGCAGGCGCGCATCCTGAATATTCAGGTTGAGCTTGTCGAGGGTAGCTGCGGTGATGGCAAAAATATTTTCGCGATCCTTGGAGTGTACAAATATCTGTGTAGCCACCGGTATTTCAACGCCCACATCATTGAGCAGAATAACCGGCTTGTCGGGGTCTTCGCTATCGATAATGGCCTTGGTGAAAAGAGCGATATCCTCGGCGCGCTCGCGCAGAAAGAACTCCTCGTTGACATCTTTCCACACCGCGACAGCCTTTGAGGGGTCGACATTATCGGATATCAGTGCGCCAAGAGCGGCAGCTTTGGCATCTTTTAGCCAGGCAGATCTGGCCATTGGCTGTTCGACACCCATCTGCAGCACTCGCTTGGTTTCAAAGTAGAGGTTGTGCATCAGCGAGCCCTTCCAGTCCGTCCAAAGGTGCGGGTTGGTGGCGTTGATATCGGCAATGGTCAATACATAGAGGTGATTGAGATGAATGAGGTCGCCAACGTGCTGGGCGAACTTGTTAATAACATCTGGATCCGAGGTGTCCTCGCGCTGGGATATGCTCGACATCAGCAGATGGTTTTCCACCAGCCACTTCAGTAGGTCGATTTCCTGTTCGGAGAGGCCATGGCGGCGGGCAAAGTCCTCGATGTCGACTGACCCCAAGAGCGAGTGATCGCCACCGCGACCCTTGGCAATATCATGGTAGAGAGCGGCAATAATAATCAGTTCTTTTTTCGGGAAATTCTTGTAAATATGCGATGCGATCGGGAAGCGTTCGGCGACCTCCGGCAAAACCAGGCGGCGGATATTGCGCACTACTTCCAGCGTGTGCACATCGACCGGATAAATATGGAACAGATCGTGCTGCATCTGGCCGACGATTTTGCCAAACTCGGGCAGATAGCCACCGAGAATGCCGTAGCGATTCATGCGCTGGAGTCGCGCCGAGAGCAGGTAGGGCGCTTTGAGTATGCGCATAAACAGCGCGCGGTTTTCTTCGCTGTTGCGAAACTCATCATCAATTAGGTTGCGATGCAGGCGTATCTGGCGAATGGTCGATGCGCGTATACCCTGGATCTGGTCGTTTTCGCCAAGTAGGGCAAATAGCTCCAGCAGGGCAGAGGGGTGATTGATAAAAACAGCACTATGTGTAGTATCCAGATAGTTGTCACGAATCAGGAAGCGCTCATTGATCTCTGTAACCACCTTGGTTTTATTTTTGCGAAAGATAGATTCATCAAGGTACTGCAGAAGAACGTCATTTAATTCCCTGATTGACATCACTACCTGGTAGTAGCGCTGCATAAATTTCTCAACACCCAGTCGTCCATCGCTGTCGGTGTAGCCAAACATAACGGCAAGTTTGCGCTGGTAGTCAAATAGCAGGCGCTCTTCCGGGCGCTCGGCGATAAGATGAAGACCGTAGCGGACTTTCCAGAGAAACTCCTCATCGCGACGCAGCGTCAGGTACTCTTCTTCAGAGAGAAAACCCTTGCTAACTAGGTGCGAGCGGCGATTGACCTCAAAGTGACGCTTGGCGGTCCAGTTGATCACCTGTATATCACGCAGGCCACCGGGCGCCTCTTTTATATTCGGCTCGAGGTTGTATTCTGTATCCGCATGTTTGCGATAGCGCTCCTCTTGCTCTTTAATCTTGCCGCTGTAGAAGGCATCTGATGACCAGATTTTTCGCGGCGCGGTTTTGGCCAGGAGTTTTTCCAGCAGTTTTGCGTCGCCGCACAGCAAGCGCGTCTCCATTAGGTTGGTGGCAACAGTGATATCGGCTCGAGCTTCGTCTCTGCACTGGCTGATGGATCGGGTGCTGTGGCCAATTTTTAATTGAATATCCCAGAGAAACGTGAGGAATTGCTCGATGCTGGCGCGGTACTTTTCCGGCTTGTTGCGCCGCATCAAAATCAGCAGATCAATATCCGAGTGAGGATGGAGCTCGCCGCGTCCGTAGCCGCCAACCGCAATTAAGCTGATGTCCTTATCCCATTCAAAGCGCTGCCAGGCGTGACGCAAAATGACATCGGCAAATCGCGACTGTTCATTGACCAGTTGATGAACATCTTCCCCTTCGAGGAAGCGCGTATCGAAGTGTTTGCGGGCGGCAGACAAGGCATCGCGAAAAACCTCGATGGGATCGCCGTTATTAACGTTGTTTAGGAAGCGCTTCTGGTCGAAAAATAGCGGTGCTATGTCGGATTCGGAATTCATAAATGTTTTTTGTCTGTAGGTTACTGTTGTCGGTAGGGCTCTTCACTGCGGGCAGTCAGTACCTCGCAGCCGTCGCTGGTGACGGCCAGTGTGTGCTCCCACTGCGAAGAGAGGCGGCCATCTCGGGTTTCAACAGTCCATCCATCGGCTTTTAATTTGGTGCTTTGCTTGCCTGCATTGACCATTGGCTCAATGGTAAAGGTCATACCCTCTGCGAGCTCAAGGCCTGTATTGGGTGTGCCGTAGTGCAGTACCTGGGGTTCTTCATGGAATTCCTGGCCAATGCCATGGCCGCAGTAGTCACGAACCACCGAGTAATAGTTGGCTTCGGCATGCTTCTGGATATGATGACCAATGTCGCCAAGCCGGACGCCGGGCTTGACCATGTCGATGGCCAGGTAGAGACACTCCTGTGAGATATCGATCAGTCGCTGTGCATGTGTTGCCACTTTACCCACCGCAAACATTTTGCTGGTATCACCGTGCCAGCCATCTTTAATCACCGTGACATCAATATTGATAATGTCGCCACTTTTAAGGATTTTTTTCTCTGAGGGAATGCCGTGGCAGACAACCTGATTGATTGATGTGCAGACAGATTTGGGAAAACCCCGGTAACCGAGACAGGCGGGTATGGCTTTTTGCACATTGACGATATGATCATGACAGATTCGATCCAGCTCTTCGGTGCTGACGCCGGGCACCACGTATTCGCCGATTAGCTCGAGCACTTCTGCCGCCAGCCGGCCTGCTTCACGCATCTTGGCAATATCATCTGCCGATCGTAATTGTACTGTCATAATAAACCTCATGCTTTGTAAGGCCGCTATTGTACTCATCTATGGGTTAATGAGGGAGTGTCTTATCAGCTTATTTACAGGCAATCAGCGACTCTTTGCTCGGGATGCCGGTCGGCTGTCCTCTAGGGCGTTGATAAGTGCAAGTTTTACGTCGCTTTTTCTTTAACTGGACTCATGGTTATGGTATAAAGCGCGCCGGTTAGCGAGATGTCTTGCTAACTGGTTACAAAATAAACTTTTTTAAACGACACACACGTTCCGACACAGCGATCTGGGTGCCCTAAAAGCCATGTATGTATGCTTTTGCGGTTGATCACTGGGGTACGTGGAGGCCTAACCCCAAAAGGAAAAATTATGTCTTCTGTAAGTATGCGTGAAATGTTGCAAGCTGGTGTTCATTTTGGTCACCAAACTCGCTTCTGGAATCCAAAAATGAGCCAGTTTATTTTCGGCTCGCGAAATAAAGTCCATGTTATCAACCTTGAGCAAACAGTCCCCGCCTTCAATGAAGCGCTGGAAGTTCTCCGTGTTGAAGCTGCCAAGGGCAACCAAATTCTATTTGTCGGCACAAAACGTGCTGCACAAAAAATCGTTCAGGAGCAAGCCGAGCGCTGTGGAATGCCGTTTGTAAGTCATCGCTGGTTGGGTGGTATGTTGACCAACTACAAGACTATCCGTGCATCTATCCGTCGCTACCGCGACCTGGAAACTCAAGAGGCCAATGGTACTTTTGAGAAGCTGACCAAGAAAGAGGCGCTTATGCGCGCTCGTATGAAGGCCAAGCTGGAAAATTCAATCGGCGGTATCAAGGATATGAACGGCCTGCCGGACATCATCTTTGTTATCGACGTGGATCACGAGCGTATTGCTATCAATGAAGCTAACAAGCTGGGTATCCCGGTTGTCGGTATCGTTGACACTAATAGCAACCCGGATGGCGTTGACTACGTAATTCCCGGTAACGACGACTCGATTCGTGCAATCAAGCTCTACGCTGCCTCTGTCGCAGACACAATCCTTGAGGGCAAGGCGCAATCAGCGACAGTCTCGAGCAAGGATGAGTTTGTTGAAGTTGATGAAGCTGCCGCTGCAGAACAGGCTCCAGACGCTGCGGCGCCTGCAAAGGAAGCTGCTGCAGAGTAATTTTTGCAACACAGAGCAGTTATACACTAAGGGGGCCGCTGCCCCCTTTTTTTAAATAATTTTATGATTTAGAGAGGAATACAATGGCACAGGTAACAGCATCTTTAGTGAAAGAGCTGCGGGATCGCACAGGTTTGGGCATGATGGAGTGCAAGCGTGCACTGGC
>ERZ1048068.829-NODE-829-length-26064-cov-6.281595_pt1 | contig 26064 bp, 21 predicted proteins | sample MGYA00383098_ERZ1048068 | MGnify/ENA primary metagenome ERZ1048068 (study PRJEB29581, sample SAMEA5548368) | metagenome | biome: marine; feature: coastal; material: water | depth 1 m | study: Short-term variability in the microbial, nano- and picoplankton dynamics... | reverse complement strand
CGACTACACTTCAAGTCGTAGTAAACCCTATCATCACAACAACATTTGACCCAATTAACCCTATTTGTGAGGGCGATTCAAATCCATTACTCCCAGCAGATGTTAATGGCGTAACAGGAACTTGGAGTCCTGCGTTTGATCCAACAACAACTACAGATTACACTTTTACCCCTGATGTACAATGTGCATCTCCGACTACACTTCAAGTCGTAGTAAACCCTATCATCACAACAACATTTGACCCAATCAACCCTATTTGCGAGGGCGATTCAAGTCCATTACTCCCAACAGATGTTAATGGCGTAACAGGAACTTGGAGTCCTGCGTTTGATCCAACAACGACTGCAGATTACACTTTTACACCTGATGCTGGACAATGTGCTACAACTCCTGCGCCTGTTCAAGTCGTGGTGAATCCGATAATTAAAGCAACTTTTGACCCTGTTGCAGATATATGTATTGGTGATCCTGTATCGCCATTACCTTCATCAAACAACGGTATAACAGGAACTTGGAATCCTCCAACCATTGACAATACAACAACAACGCAATATACTTTTACCCCGAGTAGTGGCACATGTGTAGTTCCTACAACGATTGAAATTACGGTTTTACAACAAACAACGCCAACGTTTCAAATTGATGATATATGTATTGGTGAGACTACTGCATCAATTCCTGCAGTTTCTAAAGAAAATATTTCGGGAAGTTGGTCTCCATCAACGGTAAATAATTTGGTAACGACAATATATACGTTTACTCCAGACCCTGGACAATGTGCAAATACAACTACTGAAACTATTAATGTCAATCCAATAAATACTCTTTCAATAGCTACAGAAAACACCTCTGAACCTTTTGCCTCAAATCAAATGATTGAAGTGACTGTTACAGGTGGTAGTGGTAATTATGAATACCAATTGGATGGAGGTAGTTGGCAAAGTAATTCCGTTTTTCAAAACGTAGTTGGATGTCAAGAACATATTGTAAAAGTAAGAGATGCCGATGGCTGTAGTAATGAACCTGAATCCAAGGTAACAGTACTATCTTATCCTAAATTTTTCACACCAAATGGTGATGGATACAACGATTTTTGGACTATAAAATGTCTGAAAAATCAAACTGGACTCATCTCTATTTTTGATCGCTTTGGAAAACTCCTCAAACAGTTCAAAACCACAAGTTCCGGTTGGAATGGCACCTATAATGATGCATTGATGCCTACAAACGATTACTGGTTTTTAGTGACTTATTTTGATGAAAACGGTATAGAAAAACAATTTAGATCTCATTTTACTTTAAAGCGATAATTACATTTCTTAGAAACGGTAGCCAACATTTACGCCAAATTTAGCCATCATTGTTTCATCAGAATTTTCCAAAAGATTACGGCCAGCTCCTATAAAATATTCAAAGACAAATCCAGATCGATTGATGAGTTTTTGACCAACAGCAAACCCAATGGCGATATCAAAATAATCGTCCCTTTGTTCTTCAAGAAAATAATCTAAATCTCTTCCAGAATAAAACGAGGTAAATGCCTTAACAAAAAAACCTTTGGCTCCATATTCTTGACTGGTATTGAAATAAAAACGAAAGTATGGGGAGAAAGAAAATTTTTCAAAATAATTTTCATCGTCCATATTTATGAGTAAAGTAGCACCAAATCCTTGATTGACATCTTTGATATATTCGTAATTCAATTCTATAGCAGGAATAGATAAAAGCTTAATAGCATCTAATTTTAATTCATGTCGACGCTCAGAAATATCTTTTGGTAATTGAGTTTCAGTTTGGGCAATTGAGAATTGAATTGAGCTTAAAACAAGAAGGAATAACAGTAGTTTTTTCATAGTAGGTAGATTTAAATTACAGCTCACATATAACAAAAACTATACCAAACAAAAAGCTAAAAATAGGCCTTGAGTTGAATGGTTCCCGTATGAATTGTACGGCTGTTTTCACTTTTTCTCCCAAAATAATTGAGGTTTAAATCTAAATATTTTGTCAGTTTTTTTTGAGCAATCAATGACCAAGTAAAGTTTGTGCCCGGCTGAAGTCCTTCCATCATTTGATAAGCAACTGGAGTATTTGCATCGCCTTGAAAAATATTTGAAAAATAGTTGAACTCGGCTGACACAGATGCCTTTTGATTTTGAGTCATCATTGCAGAAACACCCAATTTATGTTGTTTTAATTGTTCTTTAGCACGAATCAAATTGTCCAGATTTTGGAATTGATAAAAAACATCAAAACGTTTGTTATCGTCCAATAAATATGAAATTTTAGGGTACAATGAAAACTCATCCAAATCAAAATTTTTGGAAGAATAGTTTTCGCTTTCAGACTTATTATTATCAAAATTAGCTTGAAGATTCAAAAGCCATTGTTGTTGAATCTTATGGGTAAAATTTAATTGATGAGCATATCCTTTTTGGGCAATAGTTCCAAAAGAAAGAACATTCTGTAGCTCAGAACCAGAGAAAATATAGGATACTGTATAATATTGCTTCCCTCTATTAAAAAACAATTGATTGCGAAAATTGGACTGCAATGCCAATTGGTCTTCAAAATTGGATTGAAATGGATTCAAACTTATATTTTGACCTTCATTGCGTTGCTTTCGGTCTATCAAAAAAGTAGTTTGATTATAAAAATGAGACCAAAAACTTTTGGTTTTATCAGAAGACCCACGCCATTGAATAGGATCAAAAGTAAGGGTTTGACTCAGACGATTTTGATGTGTTCGTATATAAACTTGGTTGGGCAAAAGTACGCGAATATAAGCTGCTTGATCTTGAAACTGAGCGACTTCAAATTCTTCAAGTTCCTGAATACCGTTATTATTATAATCGAACCAAACAAAACTACCTTGTCCTGGTTCAACAGCAACATAGGTAAATTCCTGCTGAGGAAGTCGTCCAGAACTGGTTTCATAAACCGTTTGCCACTGCACCAAATTTTGGACAAACTTTTGACCAAAAAACAATCGCGAATTAAGTGTTTTTTGTTGCGCTTTCTGCTCATCTTCAGGTCTAAACACGCGATAATTGGCATACACACTTAAATTGGAATTTTGATTCTTAACGACTTGTGTATTCAAATAATAGGTGTCCGAGGTATTGATACGTTTGAGTTGGTTGCTCTGCACACTGTCATTGAGTCTCTTGATGTATCCTACTTTTAAAAAAACGTTTGTAGAATCGCCTATTCCTACAAATGCTTCGTATGCACTAAACTTTTGACTTTGAAGATCCAATTCATTTGTGGGGTGTTGCGTAATTTTGTTTTGCTCAGTGGAAAATTTTATACCAGGCCAAAACGATCCTACATCATATTTGAGTTGAGAAAGTGAACGAAAAAATGTAGATTTTGAGCGAGTCCCATCAGTATTCAAAATACTCGAATAAGTTCTAAATTCAAGATTTTTGAGGCCTAGTTTTGAATTTAAAATATGACGGTTTCCATTAAACTCCTCTGAAAAATTGAGGTGCTGAAATTGATAGTCTATTTGATTTAAATTGGCATCACTAAAAGTTGTCCCAGCAGTTATCAATAATTGATCCCCAAAATTCGCTACAATTTGATTCCCTGTAGGTTGTTCTAAATTCCAATCACGATTAAATTCTGGGTTGTATAAACCCTCCAAATTTCTAAAATTCTTTTGGATATAGTCAAGCTCAGAAGCAACACGCATTTGCCACCCCTTTTGAGTCTTGAATACATGTTGATTTAAAGCATATCGAGCAGCAAGACCATCGTTATCATCATCCGAAATTGAAGAAAATAAATTCAAATCATTTTTACTTGTTGCCAATTCAAAATCTATCATTGTTTTCTCACTTGGAACATATGAGCCATTCAAAACTGCTAGTTGCAATTGCACTGGCGCTACCAATTGAACAATAGGCGCATAACTACCTTGTTTTTGCCCTGAAATTGGTGGTACATAGGCATAAATATTCGAAATTGCACTTGAATTTGACAATTCATAATCTCCTTGTTGTTCACCTACAAACAAAAAATTGACTTGAAATAAATTATCTTCAGAATTATTCGAAAACACATAAACTTCCTCGCCCCCAACGACTTCCTTTTTGTATAAAATTCTATTTTCACTAAACTCTGCTGGAGTTTCAGAAGGAGCAATCATAAGGGAAGAGTCATCACCTGCAATGGCCAATACTTCTGCCTGGTTTGAATTTAGATTTTGCTGAAGTGGTTGATTTTTTAAATCATTTTCGTTGTAAAATGACACTCCTAATTTTAAATGTTCAGAATTATATTTGGCACCCGCATAGCCAACAAATCTTGTATAGTTACGCTCACTATATTGGTAATCAACAGTAATACGCATTTCCGAAGTGATGGGATAAGTTGGGTTAAAAATAATTTCTCCTGCATTATAATCAATTATGTAATCTTTTGTCGCACCACGCTCAAGAGCTACACCATTTACATAAACTGTTTCACTTCCAGAAACAACCAAAACAAACAATTCGTTATTTGGCCCTTTAAGCTTGTACGGCCCTTGGTTACCTTCTTGTGCAACAAACTGACTCGTCACAAACTGCCCGCGTACCAATGCCCCAGAGGCAAAAGCTGTTGTTGTCGCATTTTGGTGTTTAAATGTTGAATTTACAGATAACCCCTGGACACGTTTTGAAAATGCCCCAAAATATGAGTTGTTATCTACCAAATCGATGTCCCCAGCCCGTAAAGCCCACTGATCTGTAAAAGCTTCTATAAAAACTTGATCGAACTCATCTAAACGCTGAGAATACCCACTTTGCTGAAGAGGTATATTGGCATCCTGAATAGACGCTCTAAGGGTGATTTTATCACTTATTTTACCACTAATTTGCAAGTCTAATTCGCTGTTCAATACAGAATTTTGATTGTTGCCAATAGTAACACCTCGAGCAATGCTACCAGAGGTCGTCAGCCCATCAAATGGAATGATATCTTGGTTATTGTTGGGTTCAGACAATTGATACAATTGACGCAATGTACCTGAGGAATTTACAATCACAGATTCATCTATCTGTTTGTAGGTCTTTGTTAAAAAATCAGGGTAATTTAAATAAGATACCTCTACGGAATCTGTAACAATAGAAGCATCTTCAAATCTTAAAACAGCTTTTTTGAAATCTATCGAGTATAGCGTCGAATCAAGTACTTTACCGTTGGCATCCAAAACCTTAAAATAAGACGGATTGATACTCACACTATCCAAAACAATAGAATTATCGGTTTGTATTTTTTTTGTTTGAAACAAGCCTTTTGTTCCTTGTGCCATGACATAAGAACATGAAAATAAAAGTACAGAAATGTAGAACCTGTGCATGCTTAGCATAAACTAAAAAAAGATAAAAATATTTTGTTGATAGTTTTCTATAAAACTCTAAAAATTATTTAGTGTAAAAGTAAGGCTTTAATTACTTTAGCTAAAATATCAATCCATTCTATGAAAATAGTCTCCTACAACGTCAATGGAATCCGAGCAGCACTAAAAAAAGGTTTTTTGGAATGGCTCGTCGCAACCGATCCAGATGTGGTTTGTTTACAAGAAATAAAAGCACAAGAAGATCAGCTGGACTTGAGTCTTTTTGAGTCAGCAGGATACGCTTATAACTACTGGTTTAGTGCTCAAAAAAAAGGATACAGTGGAGTTGCGATTTTGTCTAAAACAAAACCAGAAAATGTAGTTTTTGGCACTGGAATTGAATCTATGGATTTTGAGGGGCGAAACATCCGCGCAGACTTTTCAGGCGTTTCTATAATGAGCATGTATTTGCCATCAGGTACCAATATTCAGCGTTTGGAACACAAATTTGAATACATGGATCTGCTAAAAATCTATATTGATAAATTAAAAAAAGAGATTCCCAATCTTGTGATTTGTGGCGATTACAATATTTGTCACGAAGCTATAGATATTCACGATCCAGTACGTAACAAAAATGTCTCAGGGTTTTTGCCTGAGGAACGTGCTTGGATGACTGATTTTTTAAACAGCGGTTTTGTTGATGCTTTTCGCGAATTGAACAAAGCTCCTCATCAATATAGCTGGTGGAGTTACAGAGCCAATGCTAGAGCAAACAACAAAGGTTGGCGTTTAGATTATACTTTAGTTGCAAATCCTTTAAAAGAAAAAATAAAAAGAGCCGTTATACTATCGGAGGCAGTCCATAGCGATCACTGCCCTGTATTATTAGAATTAAATCACTAAAAATAAAAATTATGCTTAAAAGTTTCATTTTTTTATCTGTAATTACACTAACGACATCCTCATGTGTGTCCTCTAAACTTTATAAAGAACTTGAAAGTAAATACAGTAATCTTAAATCTGATTATGATGAATTATCTGGAAATAACGATCATGAAATGCTTCAGAAAAAAGAACTAGAACAACAATTGGTGACCTTACAAGCATCATATGACGAAGTTCAATCGGAGCGTGATCGGTTGACGCAAGAGGTTGCTGCACTTCAAAAAAAATACGACAATTTGGACGCGGCCTATACAGCACTTGAACAAAACAGTTCAAAATCGATTGAAGAAAATGCCCAAAAAAACAGAGAGCTTTTGGCACAACTCGAAGCTAAGGAACAAGCACTTGCTGCAGAGAATGAACGCTTGATGCGTCTCGAAGCAGACATGCAAGAACGTGCCCAACGTATCGCAGAGCTTGAAGCTTTGATTTCTGCAAAAGACCAAGCCATGACAAATTTAAAAAACGCAATTTCTAATGCTTTAACAGCATTTGAAGGAAAAGGGTTAACCATAGAACAACGCGATGGAAAGGTGTATGTTTCTATGGAAAATAAACTGCTTTTTAAGTCGGGATCCTGGGCTGTAGGAATTGAAGGAAAAAAAGCTATCATGCAACTCGGAAATGTGCTTGGGGAAAATCCAGAAATCGCCGTTCTGATTGAAGGACATACCGATAATGTTCCTTTTTCTTCAGGAGGGCAAGTGGCAAACAACTGGGATTTATCTACCAAAAGAGCTACTGCTATTATTGCGATTTTAAGTGAAAACAAAAACATCAATCTAGAAAATTTAACAGCTGCTGGTCGTGGTGAATTTGCACCAATTGCTACCAACAAAACAAAAGAAGGGAAAGCAAAAAATAGACGAATTGAAGTGGTTTTGACCCCAAAACTTGATGAAATTTCAAAACTTTTGAATAACAACTAATGGAGTACACCAATTTACCAAATACCGATATCAAAGTAAGTAAAATTTGCCTTGGCACAATGACATGGGGCAACCAAAACACTGAAGATGAGGGTTTTGCACAAATGGATTATGCACTTGATCGTGGTATAAATTTTTTAGATACAGCAGAGCTTTATCCCGTTCCTGCCTCCAAAGAAACACAAGGGCGTACAAGTGAAATTATTGGTAATTGGCTAAAAGCACGAAACAATAGAGATCAAGTCGTCATTGCGAGCAAAGTTGCTGGCCCAGGAGATTATACAGCACATATTCGAACAACAGGTTTTAGTGGTACATCAATTCAGGATGCTATTGAACTAGAGCTCAAAAAATTACAAACAGATTACATCGATTTGTATCAATTGCATTGGCCAGAAAGACAAACCAATACTTTTGGGGTTAGAGATTTCAAACCCAGTCCAAATGATCCTTGGTCAGATAATTTTAATGAAGTTCTTCACGAATTAAATAAATTGGTAGCCGCTGGAAAAATTAGGGCATATGGGCTGTCCAACGAAAAAGGTTGGGGCAGTATGCGCTACATCGAAGAAGTCCGGAAAGATAATTTACCAAAAATCAGTACCATTCAAAATGCATATTCATTACTCAATAGAGTTTTTGAAGGGGATTTGGCAGAAATTTCACTCCGTGAAAACATGGGGTTGCTAGCGTATTCGCCACTAGCTTTTGGTGTTCTCTCTGGAAAATACATTACTGGCACTGCTAGTGAAAATGCTCGATTAAAGCTATTTCCTCGATTTGCGCGTTACAGTAGTGCACAATCTACTGAAGCAACAAAAGCGTATTTGGCTTTAGCTGAAGATTTAGGAATATCGCTCACAACACTTTCTTTGGCATTTGTGAATCAGCGCCCTTTTGTAACAAGTAATATTATTGGAGCAACAACATTGGTGCAACTAGAAGAAAACATCAATAGTATAGAAACAAAATTGTGTGAAGATACATTAGCAAGAATCAATGAAATTCATGCAAAAATTCCTAATCCTGCGCCCTAGGGTGACTTTAAAATTATACTTTATTTGCCAATTGACCACAAGCGGCGTCAATATCTTTTCCTCGTGAACGTCGAACAGTAACCGTTATGTTTTTGGCCTCTAACATAGAAACGTATTTTTCTATTACCTCAGATTTGGCTTGCTGAAAAATCCCATCATCTATGGGGTTGTATTCTATAAGATTCACTTTGCTTGGAGCAAATTTGCAGAATTCTATCAAGGCCAAAATGTCTTTTGTGGTGTCGTTGATGCCTTCCCAAACTACATATTCGTACGTAATTCTACGTTTCGTTTTGGTGTACCAAAATTGAAGGGCTTCTCGCAAATCTTTCAAAGGAAATGTTTCATTGAATGGCATAATTTGAGTGCGCACCTCGTCGATTGCTGAGTGTAAGGAAACAGCTAGATTGAATTTAACCTCATCCTCAGCCATTTTTCTAATCATTTTCGGAATTCCTGAAGTTGAAACCACAATGCGTTTAGGCGACATGCCAAGGCCCTCATCAGATGTGATTTTATCGATTGCCTTCAAAACATTATTGTAATTCATCAAGGGTTCACCCATACCCATAAATACAATGTTCGTGAGTTTTTTGTTGTAATAAAGTCGGCTTTGTTTATCTATAGCTACGACTTGGTCATAAATTTCGTCAGGGTTCAAGTTGCGCATACGTTTCAATCTGGAGGTAGCACAAAACTTACAATCCAAGCTACAGCCTACTTGGGACGATACACAGGCAGTGGTGCGTTTTGGGGTTGGAATCAAAACAGATTCGACAATCAAACCATCGTGCAATCGAACAGCATTCTTAAGTGTTCCGTCTTTGCTGCGTTGCATGGTATCAACTTCTATATGATTGATACTGAATGATTCTTCCAAGAACTGACGCGTTTCTTTGGAGAGGTTGGTCATGTCCTCAAACTGATGCACACCCTTTTTCCAAAGCCATTCATATACTTGCTTGCCCCGAAATGCTTGTTCACCATTTTCAGAGAAAAAAGCCATAAGTTGCTCTTTAGACAATGCGCGAATATCCTTTTTTGAAATGCTCAATTGAACGTATTTGGTTTAAAAAAAGCCTCAAATGAGGCTTTGTGTCGTTATAAGATTAACATGGCATCGCCATAACTGTAAAATTTATATTCCTCTTTTACTGCTTCTTCATATGCTCTTTTCACAAAATCGTATCCTCCAAAAGCTGAAGTCATCATAAGAAGTGTTGATTTTGGTGTATGAAAGTTTGTAATCATACAGTTTGCAATTGAAAAATCGAAAGGTGGGAAAATAAATTTATTGGTCCAACCAGAAAATTCGTTCAAGGTGCCGCTAGACGAAACTGAACTTTCAATAGAACGCATAACTGTAGTTCCTACCGCACAAATTCGACGTTTTTCTTTTAAAGCTTTATTGATGGTTTGAGTTGCTGGCTCGTCGATGATGATTTCTTCACTATCCATTTTATGCTTAGAAAGGTCCTCTACCTCGACAGGATTAAACGTTCCTAAACCGACATGAAGTGTAACTTCTGCAAAATTGATTCCTTTGATTTCTAAACGCTTTAAAAGGTGTTTGGAAAAGTGTAGACCCGCTGTTGGCGCTGCTACAGCACCTTCATTTTTGGCATAAATAGTTTGATAGCGTTCTTCATCTTCGGGTTCAACATCTCGCCCAATGTATTTAGGTAGTGGAGTTTGCCCAAGCTCATTGAGCTTCGTTCTAAATTCTTCATAAGATCCATCAAATAAAAAACGAAGTGTTCGCCCTCTTGATGTGGTGTTGTCTATAACCTCAGCAACCAAACTCTCGTCATCCCCAAAATATAGCTTATTTCCAATTCTAATTTTTCGTGCTGGATCTACCAAAACGTCCCACAATCGTTGCTCTGCATTGAGCTCTCTAAGCAAAAATACTTCGATGCGCGCTCCTGTCTTTTCTTTGTTTCCAAAAAGACGTGCTGGAAATACTTTAGTGTTGTTCAAAATCATCACATCTTCTTCGTCAAAATAATCGATGAGATCTTTAAAATATTTGTGTTCGATAGTCTGTTTTTCACGATTCAAGACCATTAAACGTGCTTCATCTCTATGCTCAGATGGGTATTTTGCCAAAAGATGGTCTGGCAATTCAAAATTAAAGTGTGATAATTTCATTTATTGTTTGTTTTTTACAAGTTGCAAATATACAACCGCGAAATAGGGGTTGTCAAGTAATTGGATGTTTATTTTTATTTAATTCATTTCAAAGCCAAGTGCAGAGAGGTCTTCCCAAAAATCTGGATAAGATTTAGAAACGACTTCGGCATCGTCAATACAAAACTCAGTTTTTAGGGCTAATGGTGCAAATGCCATGGCCATACGGTGGTCGTTATACGTTGCGATGTGCACCCCTGAACGAAGTAAAGACGGTGATTTTAAATGCAAACTATCGTTTGTAATTTCAATTGATGTTCCGAGTTTTTTTATTTCATTTTGAAGCGCTACCAATCGATCGGTTTCTTTAATTTTTAAGGTGTGAAGTCCTGTCAAATCACAATCTAATTGAAGTCCTAAACACGTCACAGCAATAGTTTGTGCAATATCTGGCGCATTGGCCAAATCTAAAGTCAGTTTTTTTATCAAAGGTGTGTCTGCTTTTTTTAGAGACAATACTGTACTTTCGAAAGTACTTTCTACCCCTAATTTTTGATAAATGTCTTTCAAAACTGCATCTCCCTGTAAACTATTTGGTTTATAAGCCGAAATATTGATTTGTGTACCCACAGGGCTCAAAGCGACAATGCTGTAAAAATATGACGCTGAGGACCAGTCTGATTCTACTGTAAATTTTTTATCCACAAGCCCACTAAAAGGTTGTACTGTGATGGTGTTTGATTCAAAAGTGGATTGTACTCCCAAATCACTGAGCAAAGAAAGAGTCATATTGATGTATGGAGTGGATGTAATTTCTCCTTCCAAATGTAGAGTCAATCCATGCTGTAGTGTTGGTGCAATAAGTAATAGTGCAGAAATGTATTGGCTACTGACGTTGGCTTTTAAGCGTACTACACTTTTAGATAGCGCCTTACCTTGAATCAAAAGTGGAGGATAGCCCTCCTTTTTTGTGTACGATATGGAAGCGCCTAGAGAATTTAGCGCATCTACCAATATTTTAATGGGACGTTCTTGCATTCTTTCAGAACCCGTCAAAGTTGTACTTTTACCAACACGTGTAGCAAAATATGCTGTAAGAAAACGCATAGCTGTGCCTGCATGATGAATATCTACTGTGTCGTCTTTGGAAGCAATTGCTTTCTGCATCAATTGACTGTCATCTGAGTTTGATAAATTACTGATGGTCAACCCTTCATAAAGAGCTTGTAACAATAAAACTCTATTTGATTCACTTTTTGATCCTGTGATTTTTAGCTCAGAAAAGGCACTTATTTTTGATTTTTTTAGAAAAATTTGCACTGCTATTTTAATTTTTTATTGGTGTGATGTCGCTCATGATCCCGCTTAGTTTTAAGGTCTAATTTTTTGTCAAAAGCTGCCTGTAGGTTTATTCCTGTTTGATTGGCTAAACACAATACTACAAAAAGAACATCAGCCAATTCTTCTCCTAAATCTTTCGTTTTGTCACTTTCTTTTTCGCTTTGCTCCCCGTAGCGGCGCGCAATAATGCGTGCGACCTCTCCTACTTCTTCTGTAAGCTGTGCCATATTGGTCAATTCATTGAAATAACGAACCCCATGAGTTTTTATCCATTGATCGACCGTTTCTTGTGCGTTTTGAATGTTCATTATCAATTCTTTTTTTAACTTATACTAAAGTAATTAATGTACTGTTGATATCAAATAATATATTCCAAAATTAAAGCACAGTTATTCACGGTTTTTGGTGTCTATTATTATGGTTACTGGACCATCATTTAAAAGGGAAACCTTCATGTCTGCGCCAAAAATTCCTGATTGAATCTCCTTTCCTAAATCTTCTTCCAATTGACTTATAAACTGCTCATACAGAGGCATTGCAATTTCTGGTTGTGCAGCTTTTATATAACTCGGGCGGTTCCCTTTTTTGGTTTGTGCATGCAATGTAAATTGACTGACTACTAATGCTTCTCCATTTTGATCCTTAAGCGATAGATTCATTTGGCCTTCTTTATCGCTAAAAATCCTAAGATTTGAAATTTTTTTACTCAGCCATTGAATATCTGCTGAAGTATCTTCGGCTATAATCCCTAAAAAAATCAATACTCCAGAAGTGATTTTACCATCAATTTTACCATTTATAGCAACACTGGCCTCTGACACTCTTTGAACAACTGCTCTCATTCAACATTGTATGAATCGGTTCGGTAATGAGCATCTTCGCCTTCCAAAATTTGCAAATAGGATTTGTAACGTGATGGTGCTATTTCTCCAGATTCAACTGCTTGCTTTACAGCACATTTGGGTTCATGAACATGTTGGCAATTGTGAAATTTACAGTTTGTTTTTACTTTAAATAACTCTGGAAAATATTGATCCAATTCTGCAGCTTCCATATCGACTACACCAAAACCTTTAATTCCTGGAGTGTCAATGATACGCGCGTCAAAACTCAAATCAAACATTTCTGCAAATGTAGTGGTGTGTTGCCCTTGTTGATGAAGTTCAGAAATGGCTTTTGTTTTTAAATTTAAAGCGGGTTCAATAGCATTCACTAGAGTTGATTTTCCAATGCCCGAATGACCAGAAAACATACTTGTTTTGTTCTTCATTTTTGCTTTTATTGGAGCTAAATTATCCCCTTTTTTAGCAGAAATTTTCAAACATTCATACCCTATTTTGGAATAAACCTGAATTAAATTCTCGACAATATTTATGATGTTTTCATCATAAACATCCATTTTATTGAACAGCAAAACAGAAGTAATACTGTAGGCCTCAGCGGTCACCAAAAAGCGATCAATAAAACTTGTAAATGTAGGTGGATTATCTATTGTAACCAATAAGAAAACTTGGTCAATATTACTGGCAATAATATGAGTTTGTTTGGAAAGATTTACTGACTTTCGTACAATATAATTTTTCCGTGGGTGAATGGTTTTTATCACACCTGTCTCTTTATTATTACTTGTTTCTAAGTCAAAATCAACCACATCCCCTACCGCAATAGGATTGGTGCTTTTGATGCCTTTCATACGGAATTTACCCTTGATTCGGCACTCAAAAAAAGTACCATCCAAAGCTTTGATTGTATACCAACTGCCTGTCGATTTATAAACCGTTCCTGTCATATTAAAAAACATCGTTACCAACACAAAGAAACAAATTTCTTTTTATTATGGATTGAAGTTTAATTTAGAGTAACAAAGAAGGGTGCAAATGCACCCTTCTTTTATCCTTTCAAAATTTGCTTTTGATGATTAATTGACTCTTGGTGTATCGCCTTAAAAAGTTTAAGAATAAACTCTTCACTGAGGTTGTGTTGTTCCCCTTCCAAAACCATTTTGCCCAAGATTTCGTTCCAGCGCTTACTTTGTAGTACGGCTACATTTTTTTCTTTTTTCAGTGCACCAATGGCTTCGGCAACTTTCATTCGTTTACCTAAAGTTTCTAAGAGTTGATTATCCGCTACATCAATTTGTGCACGAAGATTTTGAAGTTCTGTAGTGTAATCTGCTTCTGTGGTACTTACGTTACGAATTTTCAAATCTTTGGTGTATTGGATCAATGTTTCAGGTGTGATTTGTTGTGCAGCATCACTCCATGCATTATCTGGATCAAAATGAGTTTCAATCATTAATCCATCAAAGTTTAAATCCAATGCTGTTTGACAAACATCGAAGACCATATCACGCTTCCCAGTAATGTGGGAAGGATCATTGATAAGTGGTAAATCTGGAAACCTTGTTTGTAACTCAATCGCCAATTGCCATTCTGGATTATTTCTATATTTTGATTTTTCATAGGTTGAAAACCCTCTATGAATTACTCCTAAATTTTTGATGTTTGCAGAAGCCAATCGTTCTACGGCGCCTAGCCATAGTGCAAGATCTGGATTGACAGGATTTTTTATCAACACGATTTTATCTGTACCCTCTAAAGCATCTGCAATTTCTTGAACAATAAACGGGCTTACTGTTGAACGTGCGCCAATCCAGAGCAAATCAATGTCGTGCTCAAGGGCCAGTTCGACATGTGCTCTGTTGGCCACTTCCGTAGCTGTTTTGAGTCCTGTTTCGGCTTTTACTTTCTGAAGCCACTTGAGCCCCAAAGCGCCAACGCCTTCAAAATTCCCTGGACGAGTACGTGGTTTCCAAATACCAGCGCGAAAATAACTGACATCGGAATTTTTAAGTTCGTGTGCGATTTTTAGCACTTGTTCTTCTGTTTCTGCACTACATGGTCCTGCTATAACAAGGGGGTGATTTAATTGTAAATCATCTAACCATGTACCTAATTGTTTACTATTTTCCATAGTGTGTTGGTTTTAAGAAATTCCTTTTAAAATTGTTTTTATGTGATTTGTATTTTTCATTTCGTTTCGAATGGCTTCAAAATTGTCTGACTCCATCAGTGTCTTAAAATGATTTAGGTTTTGAATATATTCATTGAGTGTTTCAATTACATTGGCTTTGTTTTGCTCAAAAATAGGCGCCCACATTTCGGGTGAACTTTTGGCCAGTCGTACGGTCGATTCGAATCCACTGCCTGCCATATCAAAAATATTACGCTCATTTTTCTCTTTATCAATAACTGTTTTACCGAGCATAAAAGAACTAATGTGTGATAGATGAGAAACATAAGCAATCTGTTTGTCGTGCTCCGTCGCATCCATGTAACGAATATTCATACCCATCGCTTCAAAAACTTCTATCATTGCTTTTGCTGCTTTCTCATTTGTTTTTTCAAGATCACAAATAATATTGGTCTTATTAAAAAATAAACTTTGATGTGCAGCTTTTGGACCAGAGAATTCTGTTCCCGCTATTGGGTGATTTGCCAAAAACCGTGAACGATTAGGATGAGTATCTACGGCCTGACAAATGGCTGCTTTAGTAGAGCCCATATCAATAACAATTCCTTGTGACGGTAGTAAATCCAAGACGGTAGGAAGTAATTCCAAGGTGGCGTTTACAGGGATTGCTAGCACGACAAGGTCAGCATTTACAATATGTTTAAGTGTTGCCTTTTGATGTATCAATCCTAATGCCAAAGCTTCAGACAAATGTTCGTTGTTGTTGTCTATACCATGAATGATAACATTGGGGTTTATTGCTTTTAAATTCAACGCAAAACTACCTCCAATGAGCCCTGTTCCTATGATATAAACATTCTTCATCTTGTACGTTTTATAGCTTCGTTAATGACTTCTTCAGAGGCACACAATGAAAAACGGACATAGCCCTGTCCATTGGATCCAAAAATAGTCCCAGGGGCTATAAAAATATTTTTTTCAATTAGAAGGGTGTCAATGAATTGTTCTGCATCAAGTCCTTCAGGTAGCTTAGCCCATACAAACATCCCAGCTGTATGTTGATCAAAAGTACAGCCCAATTGAGCTGCCAATTGCCATACCAAAGCACGTCTTTTAGTATAAATCGCATTTAAATTGGCAAACCACGATTTTGAAGAATTTAATGCTGCAATAGCCCCTTTTTGAATGCCATAAAACATTCCTGAATCCATATTGCTTTTCACTTTGATAACATTGGTAATGTGCTGAGCTGTCCCAGAAAGCATCCCAACACGCCAACCAGCCATGTTGAAACTTTTACTCAAAGAATTTAGCTCCAAACACACATCTTTGGCACCTTCGATGTTAAAAATGCTCTTGGGGTTGTTATTCAAAATAAAACTATACGGATTGTCATTAACAAGCAGAATATCATGTTTTTTTGCAAATTCGACTAATGCTCTCAAATGATCTTTTGAGTCTAGTGCGCCTGTAGGCATATGCGGATAATTAATCCACATGAGTTTTACCTTGGACAGGTCTTGTTGTTCTAAAACTGAAACATTAGGTTGCCACTGTGATTCAGCTTTCAAATCATAAAAAATAGGCGTTGCCCCCATTAGTTTTGTAACCGAACTGTAGGTAGGATATCCAGGATTTGGAATCAAAACAGCATCTCCTTCATTGAGGTAAGCCATAGATATATGCATGATGCCTTCTTTACTACCCATTAGAGGCAGAATTTCAGTTTCTGCATCGAGCAAAACATTGTAGTTTTTTTTGTAAAAATTAGAAATGGCTTTTCTGAGTTCCGGCAAACCTTGATAGCTTTGGTACTTGTGTGCACTGGGATCTGAAAGACTCTGTTCAAGAGCAGAAACTACAGATGGATCTGGGGGCAAATCAGGACTACCAATCCCTAGATTAATTACAGCCGCACCTTCCGAAATAAGGGTTCTAACTTCCTTTAATTTTCTGGAAAAATAGTATTCTTCAACAGTATGTAAACGACGTGCAACTCTACTCATTGTTTTGCATTTTTATAAGTACCAAGTACTTTAAATTCTTCGGCCATGATGTTCATAACTGATGTCGCTTTTTCATAATCCTCATAAGCATCAAAAGTAACATCCACAAAAAATGCATATTTCCAAGGGGTATCAATTTTTGGTAAGGATTGTATTTTGGTTAGATTCATTTTACAATCACTCATCACATTGAGCATTGCCGCCAAACTTCCACGTTTGTGATCCAACAAAAATTTTAAAGAGGCCTTATTTATTTTTGTAGATGTATTTGACTGGCGTTCTACAGTTACAAAACGTGTTTCATTATGTTTGATGGTCTGTATACTTTCGGCCAAAACATTTAATTGGTAAATCTCTGCCGCAGACGAACTGGCAATTGCTGCAACACCTTTGAGTTGTTGATCATGGATTCTTTTTGCGGATTCCGCCGTATCAGCATCTTCTACCAATTTGATATGTGGGTATTGATCAAAAAAGACCTTACACTGCAACAAAGCCATAGGGTGAGAGTACACTTCTTTGATGTCTGCAATTTCTTGCCCAGAGAGTGCCATTAAATGGTGTTGAACATCCAAATAGTATTCGCCAGTGATATGCAAGTCGTTAGCATCAATAAGGGCATAGTTTGGAATAATAGACCCTGCAATAGAGTTTTCGAGCGCCATTACTGCTGCATCAACCTTATTTGAGGTTAGGCAAGCAACAACTTCGTTGAATGTCAAAAAAGGTTCTATTTCTACTGGAGTTGCAAAATAATTTTGTGTGACCAAATGATGAAATGACCCTTTTATTCCTTGTATGGCGACTTTTTTTATCATAAAAAAAAATCCCGATGTTTACATCGAGACTCAAATTGAAATTTATTGTTGAAAATTACACATACAAGGCCTCGACTCTTTTATTAAAAAAGAAATAATACCAGCTATAAAATGTGTAACCTAAATTTTTCATTGTTATTTTTATTACTGCGCTAAAGTAGATATTTTTTAATCAAAACAAAATTCAATCTAATATTTTTTGAAATTCATGCTCAGTTTTCATTTATTCTAAAAAAAATCAAGCTTTAATTGATAAATATCTAATTTTTTTGATGATTTCTGAATTGCTTTCAATCAATCTGTAAAAATAAGTGTCCCCGAATAAAGTTGAACTACATCTACAACGGGCGGCGTTTTTACAGATATTAAGTTTCCTACACCGCGCAATTCTCCACTAAGCGATTGTATGGGATGCACCCTAATGTCATGGCTACTCCGATGCGAAACTGTTATGTTTTGCGCAATTAGATTGTCGCCAAAAAACGCTGTGGTTCCTGAATAAAAACCAACAAAAAGAGATTCGGTATGCCCTGAGATAAAAAATTGAGAGAGATTGTTGGATAAAACACTTAAACTTTGATTGTTGATTTCTAAATCGAAATCCCCTAAACTGATTTGATCTTGATTAAAATTTTCTGATACTAATTTTAAATCTGGATAACTCAATACTCCTGCCGATCTAATAAGGTATTGAGTGTTGCTTCTTATTTGGTAAAGACTGGGGGTAGTTACTGTAATTTTTGTGGGTTGATAACTACGTAGCCAGTTGCATTGATTATTGTCTGTTAGAGCGAGTAATCCTTCATTTATTGTAAAATTCACATCTGAAATCAGGTGATCTCCTGCCTCAATTTTGATATGGTAATTTGACCCTTCTTGTATGGTTAATTCAATGTTTTCATTAACTAAAATTTGATTAAAGGCATCAAGATTGTATTCAACAGATAAGCGACTACCGCCCTTTTGAATACAATCGGGAGCATGGTCTTCAGCGCAAGCCAAGACAAATAAAAGAATACTATTTAATACTATTTTTTTCATAACCTAATTCCAACGCCAAATTCTAGTGCTTCAGCTTTTGCTACATGAGATTTTAAAGTAACGCCAACAAACCATTGGTCTGATAAATAATGTTTCATTCCAATACGATTGTATACTCGTCCTTCAAAATCAAAAGGAGCATAAATATAATAACCCAATTGCATCTGCAATGAAAATCGCCCAAATAATAATTCGTGGCCTAAATAAATCCCTACTCGTTTGTAATCCAAATCATTGCTGATTTGATTTTCAAGATAAGCAACGCTTTGATAGTAAATATATTCTTTTAGAAATTTAGAATTAAAATACTCTGCCCCAAACAAAATTAAACTCTTGTTTGTGAGTTGCTTTTCTGCGAATACAGAAAATATATAAAATGGGAATTGCGGACTCCCAACCACATCACTTTGGTTGAGCCCAGTTTTAAACACAAAACCATAACGAATACGACGCTCAATGTCTTGTTCGGTAGGTGGATTGTTGATATAATCAGATGCTCCGTTTAGCGCTGCAGTTAAACCAATATTAAGCGCTACAGTATTGATGCTTGTATTTGGTGCTTTTATACTTGCATTGGATAAATGCAACAATGTCACACCAGCTTGAATTCCCACAGCACCAAACAATTTAGGGCGTGCATAATTGAGCATTAAATAGTTTCCGCTCAATAGATGTGAGCCAAAAGCAATATTTTTAGGGTTTTCATATTTGTCATATGGGTTGGTTACATAAGATACTCCTTGAGCAATACGCAACATTAGACGCCGTTTCAAGAAATAAAAATTATAATGCGCATGTAATCCATAGGCATTACCCAAAGTTGTATTATTAAAGTTTTGCGCACTAAAAGATGCGCCAAATTCTGGGTAATTGTAACGCTGATGCCATGCTTTTTCACCAGAAACACGCTTGTTCCAGCCCAAAATCAAACCATTGGGGTGTTCTTGAATCAAATGGGCAATGTTGTCGTTATGACGTACAATATTTCCTGTATAGACATTTAAATCTATGTAACTAAAGGAATTGTGTTTTTGTGCATGGCTCATGAACATCAACCCAAAAAATATATATGTAAGCGCGTGTTTTAGCATATCAAATATGGTGTAAATCTAATTAATTATGCCTGTTAAATCATATTAGCTGATGAAAGATTTTTTTTTCACATTATTATCTCTAAATTTGCCCCATCATATAACGAGGATAAATTTGATCTGATTGCAACCTCACAAAAAAAAGCTAAAGCAGTACCAATCCCTTTAGCTTGTTGCACTTATTTTTCCTCATAACCATTTGATTATGAGTTATTTATTTACATCCGAAAGCGTCTCCGAGGGACACCCAGATAAAGTTGCTGATCAAATTAGCGATGCAATTATTGATCATTTTTTGGCTTTTGATCCACAATCCAAAGTGGCTTGTGAAACCTTGGTAACGACTGGGCAAGTCATTTTGGCTGGTGAAGTCAAATCCAGAACATATTTGGATGTACAGAAAATTGCCCGAGATACCATCAACAAAATTGGCTATACTAAAGGCGAGTATATGTTTGATGGCAATTCGTGTGGCGTACTTTCTGCCATTCATGAGCAATCGGACGATATAAATAGAGGGGTAGACAAAGAGACCCCTGAAGCCCAAGGCGCTGGCGACCAAGGTATGATGTTTGGCTATGCTACTAATGAAACCGAAAACTTTATGCCTCTGGCATTAGACCTTTCACATCGTATTCTGAAAGAACTTGCTGCGCTACGTCATGAACACAAAGACATCACTTACCTCCGACCTGATTCGAAAAGCCAGGTGACTATCGAATACAGCGACGATAATGTTCCATTACGTATTGACTCTATTGTAATTTCAACACAACATGATGAGTTTTCTAATGACGAAAAAGAAATGCTCCATACCATTGAAAAAGACATCAAAACGATTTTAATTACTCGAGTAATTGCCAAATTACCAAAAGCAACTCAAACCCTTTTTAATGATGATATTACCTATCACATCAATCCTACAGGGAAGTTTGTAATTGGTGGTCCTCATGGAGATACAGGTCTCACAGGACGTAAGATTATTGTAGATACTTACGGTGGAAAAGGCGCTCATGGTGGAGGTGCATTTTCGGGTAAAGATCCAAGTAAAGTAGACCGCTCTGCGGCTTATGCCATGCGGCATATTGCCAAAAATATGGTAGCTGCTGGCGTGTGTTCTGAGATTTTGGTACAAGTGAGTTATGCGATTGGTGTAGCAGAACCTATGGGTGTTTTTGTGGATACTTATGGTACGGCCAATGTGAACCTCAACGATGGTGCTGTTGCACAAAAAATTATGGAACTCTTTGACCTGCGCCCAGCGGCAATAGAACAGCGGCTAAAACTTCGTACACCAATGTACAGCGAAACTGCGGCCTATGGCCATATGGGACGTACAAACGAAACTGTAGAAAAAGTATTTTACCTGCCCAATGGTGAAAAACGGGTGTTGGATGTAGAACTTTTCACTTGGGAAAAACTGGATTACGTAGCAGCCATTAAAACTGCTTTTGGTCTTTAAAATTTCTTTTATTTACAACTCGTAACGCACACGAAACGTAATATAACGCGGTTGAATAAAATACTCCGTTGCACTCACCGAAATGTTCCCTGCACTACTTTGGTTTTGCGCTCGGGTATCCAATAAGTTTGTAGCTTTAACCTCATACTCAAACTTGGCGTCTTCATCTTTTCGATAAGACAATGATGCATTCCAAAATTCAAAGGTATTAATCGTGTCATTTTCATCACTAAAATCATTGTATGAATAATCTGTTCTGAATGTAAATGCTTTTAAGATATAAGCATCCAATTCTACCGTTGGACTTTTTGTGAAAAACTTGGTGCTATTCTGACCTAAATTATTGTCTTGTATAGAATAACGATAGCTTAAATCCAAATTGGGTGCTGTACGGAAATTGGTGCGCACTTGCGCTCTATATGTTTGCGAAAAATTCTCATTTATAGAACGGCGATTTTGTACAAACTGATTGAATTTCGAGTAATTAAAATTCGCTCTAAGAGTTCCACGAATTTTTCCAAACGTACGCTGAAAACGCCCATTTGCATTTACACTTTCATCAGCAAAAGGCGAATTAAATGGCGAAGACACGCGAATCACACTGCCAGGTTGAAAAATAGACTCAGTACGAATATTATCAATGCTTTTGTTGTAATTGATGCTCGCAAAGACATTCGTGTAATTGAACATATTAAAGCTATAATAAAACAAACTTAAGTTGTGAGACAGAGCGCTTTCAAGCTCTGGATTTCCAGAAAACAAAGCATTATAATTATTAAGAACCAATCCGCTAGCAAAATTAGAAACGTCAGTAAACTGTGTTTGCATGCTGTAATTTAGATTGAGTGTTTCACTCTTTTTGAGCTGTACAATGATGTTTAAATCCGGTAAAAATCTGAAAAAATTATCGGTTACTTTTTGACCAAATTGTGTATTGTTTACATTGTAAATATGCCCAGAAACACCTGGTGTAATGGTGAAAATCCCAGTTTTGAGGCGGTAGTGAAGGCCTAAGTAAATATCAGAAAAATTATAATCAATAGCATTAACATCTGTTCCATCAGCAATAATTGGTGTGGTATCAAAGCGGTTATCATTATCTAAAAATTGAAAAATATTGGAATCAAATTTTTGATGACTTAGGATAGTTCCTAGTGTGAAATTGATATTGCTTCTTTTATTGAGGATATGCCAGTAGTCTAGTTTGGCGTCCAATTGATTCGATTTTATACGCTTTTCTTGAGCCAGATTATAATTACTCTGAGTGTCGTCTAATCCCAAATTTGCTGCAGTTCCCCCATAGCTAAGCTTATCCTGCAAAATGGCATTATAAAAAGGGTCTTCATCCTTGATGACGTGTTGTGCCTCTAAAGCAAAAATATTGTTTTCATCAAGTGTATGATAATAATTAAGTTTTTGATTAAAATTAAATGGTGTGGTTTCTTCCAACTGATCTATAGCATTATTAATAGACGAGAAAAAGCGCTGGTCTTGTTCACTTTTGGACATCTGACCAAAGATTTCATATTCCAGTTGATTGTTTGCATTAGGTTGATATTTAGTAGATAACTTCAACATCCCCAAATTATTTTCTTGTATTGTATTGCTTTCCGTCGTTTCATCTGGAATTCCAAGATCTGGATCGGTGTATTGAATGGAACGGTTCTCTTGCAATTCATTTCTACTGTTTGAAAAAATAGCAAAACCGCCAAAATCTAGTGTGCTTTTTGGCGACCAACTAAAATTTGTAGCACCAAATTTTGTGTTGATGTCTTTTGCACGTTCATTTTGAAGCATCAAAAACCCAATGTCATTACTCCCTAAATTGATATTTGTCCCACTACTCAAACTTGGTCTTTTAAACCCTCCTGTAAAATTAAAATAGTCTCTTCGACTGAAAGCCACTTCGCCAATATTATTCAAATCACCAATAAAATTGATGCTGTAATCTGGGCTGTAATAAAAAAGTTTGGGCTGTGCCAAATAAAGCGATTCGGCATCCGAATCTCCAGCACCAGCTGTGACATTTCCAAACCAAAAGTTCTTTTTGCCCTCTTTTAGCTTAATGTTGATGGCAACATTATTCTGATTATTTGTTACTCCTCCAAGCTGACTCACTTCGGAATAATTTTTTAAAACCTGTACCTTATCAACAGCATTTGATGGAATATTTTTCGTGGCTAGTTTAGTGTCCCCATCGAAAAAATCTTTGCCTTCAACCATAAGCTTAGAAACCACTTTACCTTCAACTTCTACTTGGCCATCATCGTTAATTTCTACACCTGGTAAATTTTCTAAAACGTCTTCCAGTTTTCGTTCAGTACCTTTGTTGAAAGAGTCTGCATTATACACCAACGTGTCACCACTAATTGTGACTGGCATTTCATAGGTCAACTCCACTTCTTCCAAAGCATTATCTTCTTGTAATGTAAAATTTTGAATAGCATTAGACACTCCAGTTTCTAAAGACTGTGTCATGGATTTCATCCCAATGTAACTGACTTGGATTGAATATGCTGTATTTTTTTTCAAATCCAGACGATACTTCCCTTCATTGTTTGTGATGCCATAGGAATCTAAGGCATTGGTAGCTTTATTAATGGCAATAACATTGGCTAATTCTAAGGGATTGCCCAATGAATCTTTAACTTTACCCTCGAGTTTTACTTGAGAAAAAGACAGTCCACAAACGAACAATATAAGGGTGCTTAAATAATATTTCATTACTTTAATTTAGATGTAAATTGGTAATTATTTTTGTCTTTTGTTTCCGCGACCACGGTACATTTCTCGCATTTCCTTCATTTTTTGCTTTACAGTGGCATTATAGTCAGCACGAGAGATGACTTTCCCCTTTTCTGGAGCTTGAATTTTGATTTTTTCTTGAGGATTTAAAGTAATTTTATTACACAAAATTGTTGTTTGGTCAGCATTAACTTCAAGAATTAGTCCAGGCAATCCCCAAAACTCTCCAGGCCCTTGATTCACAGGGATTTGAGGAGTATACCATGCTGTAACTTCGATAGTTTTTGGAACTTCAATTTCATCAGAAACAGCAGATGATTTTGCATCATCTTTTTGTGTGGTTTTATTTTCTTTTTTTCGGTCTTTTTTACGCATACTTCGCCAATCAAATTCGTCTACAGTTTTGACAGCTGTTGCTTTCATGCATAAGTATTGTCCGATTTGCTTGGTTTCTGAACCAAGCTTCCATTCCAATTTTTGCAATGAATCAGTAATCAAAAATTGTCTTCCAAAAAATTCTTGATCTTGAATGAATTGTTGCGTTTTGACATTTTTGTATTGCGGTCCAGCAGAGAAACTACTCCCCCACATACCAAATCCTTTTTGTCCTGGCGCTTCTAAAACTTCTTCTTCTTTAAAAATAGAAGCTTCTTTGTCAAAAGTCAAAATGTAAGTTTTCTCAAACATACTACGCATTCGCTCCGCTATTTGTTTCTTTTGTGCTTCACTCATCTGTTGCCCACCCCAACTATCCATATCAGGACTAGTTTTTGAAAAATAATATGCTTTGCCTTGAAAATCTTGCGCAAAAACAAATGCGCTACAGATTAGAAGTGTAAAAATAATACTGCGCTTAAAAGTCATTTATCGGTTGTTTTGAATGTGCTACAAATTTACATTTTGTTTAATATGATAGCGTTAAATTATTCACAAAAGGAATCATCTACCAATACGAATCTCAATAGCATTTTCGTCCGCCCCTCGCCCTCTACACTGTTCACTCATCTCTTCCATCTTTTTCTCCATAATATCATCATATTCTTGCTGGGTAACTTCTTTTCCTTTTTTGGGTTCTGCTATTTCTAATGTTTTCTTTGGGTTTAGAGTAATTTTACTACATAAAATTGTTAATTCTCCGTCGTTGACTTCCAAAATTAGCCCTGGTAGACCTTGATAACTTTCCGGTCCATTGCTTACTGGGATTTGTGGCGTATACCATGCTGTTACAGTTGTGGTTTTCATCTCAAGTAACTCGTTTGAATCCTCACCTTTATTATCATCTTCACTACTGCTAAATGTCATCATTGACATTTCTTCTATTTCCTTTGTGTAAGTTGCCTTATAGCAAGTGTAATTACCAATATTCTTAGTTTCGCTATGCAACACCCATTTAATTGGTTTCAAACGGTCTTTAATTACAAATTGCTTTCCAAAAGTTTCCAGCTGGTTTGTAAATGACTGATTTTTTATATCCTTAAACAATGTTCCAGAACCTCCTAAAGATGAAACTACCATCATAGCTCCTCCAGCAGATGGTGCTGCCAGTGCTTCATCCTCCTTATAAATAGAGGTGTTTTTATCAAACGAAAGAATGTAGGTTTTTTGGAATTCTTTCTTTAGCATATCCATAATTTGTTTTTGCATTTCTCCACCACCAACTTGGGTGCTGTCAATTTTAATATCCAACTTACGTTGCGTTTTGTAGGTTGCTACCCCTTGAAAATCTTGTGCAAAGAGTGAAAAGGTAGAGCATAAAAGAAGGACAACAAATCTAAATAATGTGTTCATGATAAATTAAATTTAAGTTTAGAATATTTGTGCAGTATAAATAGGACGACTCTATTTGAAAAATGTAACAAAAATTGAATATTTTTTTTTGTACTTTTCAGACGATGAAAAAATTAAGTGTCTTAATGCTATTTTTGTGCGCGACTACAGTGTATGCCCAAAAATCATTAGAGGTTCGTTTTTTAAAAAAAACTACGGCAGACTGGACCCAATTTGTAGGTATAGATAGTTTTGAAGCACTGTACTACATTAAAAACAAAACACTTTACAAAAAGAAAAAAGAGAATGTTTTGTCGTACAGCAATTTACAATTTGGAGAAATTGATCAAGTTCAAATTTTCAATACACTCAAAATTGCAGTGCTTCACAAGGCTCAAAATTCAGTTATATTGTTAGACAATCGTCTTGCAGAATTGTTTGAATTAAATT
>ERZ1048068.827-NODE-827-length-26113-cov-5.837248_pt1 | contig 26113 bp, 19 predicted proteins | sample MGYA00383098_ERZ1048068 | MGnify/ENA primary metagenome ERZ1048068 (study PRJEB29581, sample SAMEA5548368) | metagenome | biome: marine; feature: coastal; material: water | depth 1 m | study: Short-term variability in the microbial, nano- and picoplankton dynamics... | reverse complement strand
GATTCGAACCTAGGACCGCCTCCTTAGAAGGGAGGTGCTCTATCCAGCTGAGCTACGGGCCCCTTTCAGGGTAATAATTCTAATAAAAACCTAAATTAAACAAAAATGGGGAAGATTTCTCTTCCCCATCGTCGGGGTGGCAGGATTCGAACCTACGACCTCCTCGTCCCAAACGAGGCGCGATACCGGGCTACGCTACACCCCGAGCTTTTGAGCTCGATAAATCGGTTTCAAAATTAGTTTTGCAATGCCTTTTCAGACAAACGGTCTGCAAATCCGAGTGCAAAAATACAGTTTTAATCGAAATTCACAAGAGAAAATTTAAAAATAATCTGCTTTAACAATAAAAACTTTTCAGCGGAGGATGGGGGATTCGAACCCCCGGTACAGTTACCCGTACGTCAGTTTAGCAAACTGGTGGTTTCAGCCACTCACCCAATCCTCCTTATGTTCAAAGAACGTGCGCAAAAGTAGCAAATTCATTGTACTCGTGGAAACAAATAATAAAAAAAATGAAATTTTTATAGAAGATACAATGTCAACTCCCGACTTACCGCAAATGCCAGAAGATACAGCCAAAAACTGTGCTGGTTTTTAAAGAGAATATCTTTTTTAAAATATAGGACAAAAATCAATGCCAAAGGAAGAATAGATACCCATTGGTAAGGCAAAGCGAGACCGACAACTAAGGTCAATGAAATGAGCGTTTTAAGAACGATGCCGAAGGAGGTTTTGTGCTGGAAAAAGAAAAGAAAACCGAGTAAAACACCACTAAAAAGATAAAATCCATCTACCCAAAAGGTTTGGGATAGTTCATACATTGAATCGTCCGAAAGGAAGAAGTTGTAATTGTAAATTCGACCAAAGAATTGAAAAATTCCAAAAAGAACAAACAGGATGGATGCGAATTTATTCATCCGAAGATGCTTTACACCAAAATATAGTGCAATACCTAGAATTACAATTTCAAAAGCGGGTAGAGGAACTAGAAAAACGCCAGATTGAAAAAAACTAACAAAACCGTATGCTATTAGAGTCAAAAAAACAGATTGAAACAGCTTACGTTCGCCCATTATTTTTTGTCTAATGCCTCCAATACGAAATCAAAAGTAGAAAGGATCACAGGTTCTCCATCAACAACAGCGATGTCGTGCTCGAAATGTGCGCTCGGTTTCCCATCTGCGGTAACGATTGTCCAATTATCATCCAATTGCTCTACTTTTTCTGTCCCCATGTTGATCATTGGTTCAATAGCGATTGTCAGTCCATTTTGTATCTTTTTACCTCGTCCACGTCGACCATAATTTGGCACTTGTGGATCTTCGTGCAAACTTTTGCCAAGACCGTGTCCCACTAAATCGCGAACAACTCCATACCCATGTTTTTCTGCATGGGTTTGGATCGCCCAACCAATATTATCTAGCCGACTGCCGACTCTTGCTTGCTCAATCCCCAAATAAAGGCATTCTTCTGTTATTTTTAAAAGTTGTGCCTTTTCAGCACTTATTTCACCAATTCCAAACGTGTAGGCATGGTCACCATAATATCCCTTGTAAACCGCACCACAATCTACCGAAACGATGTCGCCTTCTTCTAGTGGACGTTCAGTTGGTAAACCATGCACTACTTGTTCATTGACAGAAATTAATAGTGTGCTTGGACAACCGTATAAACCTTTAAAGCCGGGTACTGAATTTTGTGAAAGTATATATTCCTCAGCATAGATATCCAATTCTTTTGGAGTGACACCAGGACCAATTCTTTCTGCCACCTTTCCTAAAGTTCTGCTTACAACTTGGGCAGCTTCACGCATAATGGCAATTTCTTCTAACGTTTTGTATATAATCATCTCTCTTAACTCAATTTGAAAAGGCTGGGCAAACTTAAGGTTATTATTTTGCCTTTTGTCCTACACCAATGGCAAAAATGGTCGGAGTTTTCCCTAAATCAAAGGCATTTTCTCTCCAATCGAGAACTGTTCGCGTTTCGATACGCTCGTTTTGTCCTGTAATTTGATTGGCAATACAAATCTGGGTGTTGTCGCCCAATTCATTTAATAAATCATCCAAAACGTGCATATTTCTAAATGGTGTATCCATAAAAAGATGAGTATGTCCGGATTGAATGGTGCTGAATTCAAAATCTTTCAATTTTCGAATTCGGTCTTTTCGCTCCTTTGGAAGATATCCATGAAAAGTAAAAACTTGTCCATTAAATCCACTCGCCATAAGTGCAAGGAGAATGGAAGAAGGCCCAACCAAAGGCCGAATTTTTATATTTGATTGATGCGCATAATCAACAAGGTTCGCTCCAGGATCTGCAATACCAGGACAACCCGCTTCACTTATGATAGCCATGTTTTCACCGTTCAAAAGTGGCATCAACATTTCTTCCATTTGATGTGCTCCTGTTTTCTTATTCAAGATAAAAAATTTACTGTCATCAATTGGAAATTCTCTATCCATTCGACGTAAAAAACGACGAGCAGATTTCAAATCTTCGACAGCAAAGTATCGCAAAGAACCAGCAAGTTTTACAACCTCTTCAGGAATTACAGCTTTAAAATCTTGTTCGCTAATAGGGCAGGGCAGAAGGAATAAACTGCCTAAATATTTTTTGGGTGCACTCATTGTTTCTGTATTGAAATTTCTTCGAGAATTTTGTTTGTTGCTTGGTCGAGTATAGTATAGACTGTTTCAAAACCATGTTCCCCACCATAATATGGATCTGGAACTTCGTTGTATTTCGTGTCATCGAGCAAGTCTAAAATCAGTTTCACTTTGTCTTTGTGATTCGAATTGGTAGTAAGAGACAGAACATTGCTTTCGTTGCTTTTGTCCATGACATAAATCAAATCGAAGGTGTCAAAATCTTTTTTTGTGAATTGTCGAGCACGAAGAAAACTCATGTCTAGACCATGATTCAATGCATTTTCTTGGGTTCTTTTATCGGGTTCACCACCAATGTGATAATCTGAAGTTCCAGCGGAATCTACTTCAATATTCAATCCAAGTTCGGCTACTTTTTTTCTCAAAAGAGCATCTGCCAATGGCGATCGACAAATATTACCCAGACAGACCATTAAAATTTTCATTTTGCAAATGTAAGTTAAAACTACCTAGAAGGGAGTAACGAAACGCACCATTTTAAAGTTATTGGAGTATCATGGAGCTGTTTTTAACTAAACATTTAAAAAGTAAAATTTGTTAAATATCCAAATATACCCAACTTTTTTTCAAGTGTGTACGTATATATAGTTCAAGGTTTAACTTAAATACCAAAAATGAGACAACTAAAAATCGTAAAGCAGGTCACCAACAGAGAAAATGCGTCTTTGGACAAATATCTTTTGGAGATCGGTCGAGTTGATTTGATTAGCGCTGAAGAAGAGGTCGATTTGGCGCGTAGAATTCGCGATGGAGATAGGGAAGCATTGGAAAAATTAACGAGGGCGAATCTTCGTTTCGTAGTTTCTGTTTCCAAACAATATCAAAATCAAGGTTTGTCTTTGCCCGATTTGATCAACGAAGGAAATGTTGGTTTGATTAAAGCTGCTGAACGATTCGATGAAACACGTGGATTTAAATTCATTTCATACGCGGTGTGGTGGATTCGTCAATCTATTTTGCAAGCCTTGGCTGAGCAAGCGAGAATTGTTCGTTTGCCTTTGAATAAAATTGGAACCATCAATAAAATCAACAAAGCTTTTGGTGAGTTGGAACAAAAATATGAGCGTCCACCTTCTGCTGAGGAATTAGCAGAATTCTTAGAGTGCACAGTTGAAGATGTTCGACAATCTTTGAGAAACAACGGACGCCACGTATCGATGGATGCACCTTTAATTGCAGGGGATGAATCATCTTCGAGCATGTACGATGTGCTTCCTAATGATAGTTTACCTGGTCCAGAGCGTGAATTGGTTGTTGAGTCCTTACAAAAAGATATCGATCGAAGTTTATCGACTTTGACGGTTCGCGAAAGTGAAATATTGAAAATGTACTACGGTTTAGGAGGCATGCCTGCGCAAACTTTGGAAGAAATAGGTACTCGATTTGAATTGACGAGAGAAAGAGTTCGTCAAATCAAGGAAAAAGCGATACGTCGATTGAAACATACTTCTCGAAGTAAGATGTTAAGGTCTTATTTGGGATAAAATACTACAACAGAATCACCTACTATAGAACCCGTTTTGAATATTCAAGACGGGTTTTTTGTTGTAGGTTGGGGAGAAAATGATCAATCAAAAAATTTTTAGATGACCATCTTTTGATAGGTACGTTAAAATGTTGTTTTTTTAAATAATTAAAATCTACTTAAATAGGATCCACATCAATTGAAACCCGCACCGATTTATTGTCGGGATGGGTAAAAAACTCATTCAAAACCTTCTGAACTTTCTCCTTTACTGATTTATCAGAAACCGTCTTCTCGTATCGTAATTTGATAACCTTAATAAATTGATTATTGACACGAGGTATAATCGCGTATTCAGGACCTAAAACACGTTCCTTAAAGGGAACCTTCAAAGCCTCCGCCAATTTGTGAGCAGCAATGTCTAAAATGTATTCTTTTTTGTGCTTTAAGGTGAGCTCAATGATTTTATAAAATGGTGGATACATAAAGTTTTTCCTTTCGATCAATTCATGAGCAAAGAATCCTTCGTAATCGTATTCATGCACTTTTTCAATCACCCAATGGTCTACTTGTCCGGTTTGAACAATCACTTTTCCGCGTTTGTTTTTTCGTCCAGCACGACCAGAAACTTGTGTCATCAGTTGAAATGATTTTTCAAACGCTCTGAAATCTGGTCGATTGAGCATGTCCTCAGCATCTAAAATTCCAACTAAACTAATATGGTCGAAATCTAGACCTTTGGTGACCATTTGTGTTCCAATCAAAATATCCACTTGTCGGTTTTCAAATGCATCGAGAATGGAGGAATACGCGTTTTTACTTCGAGTAGTATCGGCGTCCAATCGGGCTGTTGTAGCATCGGGAAAGAGAATCCCCATTTCGTCCTCAATCTTTTCTGTTCCAAATCCAATCATTTTTAGTCGATTGCTCTGACATTTGAGACAAGATCCCATTGGGGCAGTGAGATAACCACAATAATGGCATTTTAATGAATTCGATTGCTTGTGATACGTCAAGGAAACATCACAATTGATACAATGTGGCGTCCAACTGCATACTTCGCATTGCCATCTTGGGTTGTATCCCCGTCTGTTTTGGAAGAGGATAATTTGTTCCTTGTTGTCTAACGCTTCCTTGATGGATTCAATTAAGAAATTGGAGAAAAATTGAAAATTCTTATTCTGTTTTTTTTCCTTTTTCAAGTCGGCTATCAATATTTCGGGCATTTGCATACCCTGAAAACGCTCTTTTAGTGCTACCAAACCAAACTTTCCATTTTTACAATTGGCATACGTTTCCATGGAGGGCGTTGCTGATCCTAGCAATACTTTTGCATCGTGAATTTGACCAATTACCATTGCGCTATCTCGACCATTATAGCGTGGCGAAGGTTCGTATTGCTTGAAGGTTGATTCATGTTCCTCATCAACAATAACCAACCCTAATTTCTGAAATGGAAGAAAAACGCATGAACGAGCCCCAACAACAATTCTATAGTTATCTGGATTGTTCTCGAGTATGCTATTCCAAATTTCTACCCGTTCGTTTTGATTGAATTTTGAATGATATACACCAACCTGTTGACCGAATATTTTCTGAAGTCGCTTTATCAGTTGGGTTGTCAATGCAATTTCAGGCACTAAAAAGAGGACTTGGTTGCCCAATATTAATTGTTCTTGTATAAGGCGAACGTATATTTCCGTTTTTCCTGAACCCGTTACTCCATGCAGTAGGCAAACATTTTTCGTTTCAAAACTCTCTTTGATTTCGGATAATGCGCGAGATTGACTTTCGGATAGCTCAAATTCTCGGAAGGTCTCATTTTCATCATCTTCCTTGTTCACTCTCGAAATCACTTGACGTTCAATTAGGAGCACCCCGTTTTTCTCCAATGTTTTTATCGTACTGGCTGAGATTCCTTTATCTTCAAGGTCTTTTTTTAGAACAGACTCCATGCGTCCAGATTGGTATTTCCCAGCAGATATTAATGTGAGAATAGCTTGAGTTTTTTTTTCTTTTGCTTTTTTACCACTCCAATCATCAAGAACGTGTGACAGATTTTCTTCCACCAAGAATTCGTCAGTTAACAAAACGAAAAGTGCAGTTTTTTGAACAAATTTATGATCCAAACTTTCCAAGGTAAGGATGTACTTTTTGTCCAGCATTCTTTTGATGATAGGTTGAATCGTTTTTATGCCGACGATTTCAGAGATTTCTTTTAAATCCAGTACTTCTTGAACTTCTAGCGCATCAAGAATAGCAATTTCTCTGTCATCTTGCACAGGTGTGCGGATATCAAAATCGGGATGAAGGGTGATTTTAGTTTCGCTTGCCAATTTGAAATTGGAGGGAAGTGCAGCATTCATGACATCACCAATTGGTGCCATGTAGTACGTTGCCATCCATTTCCAAAACTTCAATTGATTGCTCGTAATTATTGGCTGATCGTCGAGAATATGTTCTACATACTTTGCTTGATAGGTCTCTGGAGCATTCTCATGAATGTTGACAATCAGTCCTGTTAGCAACTTTGCTTTTCCAAATGGAACGATTACACGAGCACCAATCTGAACAAATTCATTCATTTCAAAAGGCAAACGATATGTAAACGCCCGATGAATAGGTACGGGTATGATTACATCAACAAAAAGGGTAATCCTTTCATTCATGTTTTAAAAATACTACTATTTCTTTCTTAATTGGATTGGGAAATCAAGGACAAGCGTAATCTTTTGGATTAACTCCTCCAATATCGCCAGGATGCTGGCTACAAAATAAGTAGGTCGCTAAAATGTTTCCCTGGCAAAGTTCTCTCGTAGAATTTTGATCTAACGCTCTTACGTAGTACAAAGTTCCAAAAACAAACGGTTTGTATTGACGAACGGTATGTCTCGCCGAAAATAAACCAACTACTTTATAGCCGTTAGAAACACTCAAATTTGTAAACGTTGGTTTCGTCTGTGTTAAAGAACTACTCGGTTTATTCACCAAAATATAATTGTAAAAATCTGTAGATCCACCTATAAATTCAGCAGTGAAACCCATGAAATTTCGTCTTGTAATCGTGTTGTCATTCGTTAAACCAGCGCGAATTAGGCTATAAAATGTTTCCCCTTGTCCAGTTGCTGATACTTTACCTGAAGAGACAGGGCCTTCACCCAATTTCCATGGAATTTTCAAAAAGGTAGTATCCGTGCCTCTAATTTCAGCGATATCAATATTGATTGCAACACTTCCAAAGGCAGCATTTCCAGCACTTGTCCAAACTGTTGGAGCAAGATATTCACCCGGATCTTTCGCTACTTTCAAGGAAGTAGTTTGAACTTGCAAGCTATTTTGGGTTCCAAATCCAGCTACTAATTTTGTTTCTCCAATGACTTCGAGTTCACCTTCGTTGATGTCAACCGTTAATCGGTACGTTGCATTTTCATCCAAAGGAGTTGAACCATTGTTGAAAAAATAAACTTTTTGTTGGGGGCCGAAAAATACTCCGTCAGTACTTTTCGTATTAATAAGCGTGTCTTGCAATTGCCATGTTCGAACGGCAACATTATTGATTAGCTCTTCTACTTTTCCTGAAACATTATCAAAATAATTAGAATCTGGAATTTGTGCGAATGTAAAAGCATCGCCCGGTCCGACAAATCCTCTATTGATTTTAATCATGTGGATATTTTCACTCTGATCAAGCAATCCAAAAATAACGGGAGTAGGCTCGTAGTTCGCGTTGACCTGAACTTCTTCGTTGCATCCAGAAAGTAATAAAGCGCTTAGGGCGAAAAGGGAGAAAAGTGTTTTTTTCATTTGTAATTTATTCTGAGTAACAAATTTAGTGATAAACGAACAGATAAACGGACCGTTTACTCAATACTTTAAACCGTTTATGTGAATCCTAGTCACTAACTTTACTTAATCCCATAGTCTTGAGCATAAACTTGGGTAAATGTTTCTCTGGGTTTCGTTTTTTTAGGTTGATATACCAGCCCCATTTTTTCATAATTGGAACTTTATGTGTTTCCACAAATTCAATCCATGTTCCGTCAGGGTCTTCAATGTATGAAAAACGACCACCCGCTTCACCCATGTCGAAAGTACTGCCGCTGTCTACTGTAAAAGGGAAGCTGGCTTTTTCACAATCGTTTTTCAATTGATCCATGCCTTGAACGTCGAAGCAAAGGTGAATGAATCCCCAATCGCCCCAAAATCTATTCTCAAATATTTTGCGCACATCTGAACGTTCTGTGGCTTGAATTAATTCAATTTCCGTTGGACCTAAAAGTTGCGCAAAAGGGCCTTTTCTATCTTCGGGATGTGCCAATAAAACTCTTCTAAAAGTAGATTTTCCTCCAGGAATGTTATCAAAAGTTGAGAATTGTGATGTTTCGTCATATACAACCTCCGTGTACCCAAGAACATCGCAATACAATTTTTTCGAGGCGTCAATATCCGAAACACCAATCATAGTTCCTGCCACGGCTCCACATCTGCCAGGATGTTTGGTGTCTGAAAACCAACCTAAGCCCTCGACGATATCAAATAAGTTTCCGTTCGGATCTTCCACAATGAAATGTTGTCCACCATCGGGACGTGACATTAATTCGCTTTTCAGATTTGCACCATTCTTTTTAAAATAAGTAAAACTTGCGGCGATGTCGTGTGATTTAATGCGACACATGTATAGTCCTAAATCGCCCATTTTAATGTCGAAGTCAGCTTTTTCGGTTCCACGAGATGTGTATTGCCAGATTTCAAATCCACCACCACCATCCATAGATAGAGCAAGGGTAGCGGTTCGTGATTGTACTTGACCACCTGTATATTTCGTCATAAGTGGCGCTTCGGCAGCATCTTCGAATAAACGAACGTTGACCCCAAAAAACTTGCGGTACCATTTCCAGATTTCTGGAACGTTAGGTACCCCAATTCCCATTTGTTGAATTCCACTTATAATTTTTTCCATTTCTTATTTCGAATTATGTGATAAAGATAAAAACTACTTTCTTATCGGATGGCTCTTTCGTTGAAAAGTACATAACCAAAACTGATTTGAAAACTCAATGGCGCGTCTGTTTGTTTTGGAAAGTAGTTTAAAGTTGCCCGTAATGGACCAAGTATGGAATGAAATATTAAAGAAGTCGAGGCCAAATAAGATTCTCCTTTGAATGGTTTTGAATACCCGAAGGTGTTATCATCGTTAATAATCAGCTGTCTGAATGGTTGGTAAATAAAGCCATCGAAGCGGAAGTCTATGTTTTTACGAATAGACCAAATCGCATTAAACCCACCCCCAATATAAAGAGGAGAGCGGTATTCAGGCAAGAAAAATGTCCCAGCATCTGGAATAATATTGAAGGCAGTCATCGATAAGATGGTCGCCGTATAATTGGAAAAGAGACTCTGACTGTTAAAAGTTGCCTTGCCTTGCAAACCTAAGTGGAAATGTTTGAAATCAATTGGAAATGTTTGTCCTTCAAAGTTTAAATTAATCCAACTATGATTCTTTGCGAGGTCGTATTCTGTTGGAGACGTGGAACCACTGACAGATTCTTCTTTACCAACGACGTATCTGCCTTTGAAGGCGAATTGATGTCCTGAGTTAGCAAATTGCTTTTTGTTTAAAGTATTGTGTTCGAGTTTCCAGCTAAAAGTTTGCCCATTAAATTTCGTGAAATCTGCCGTATCAATTGAAGTGAATTGATCCGTTTGATAATATTCATCAGTCATGTCAACCATCCTGAAATCGAAAGTAGACTTGCTGTTTCTGAGCACTGGATGAGTGAATCTCAGTCCATAATACATTTCATTTTGAACAAGAAAGGACGGTTTAACATCTTCGAAAAAAGTGGCGAAACTTCGAAAGTAGTCCCAGCGATTCAATGTGAAATATGGCTCTATTTTAATTGGAAACAAAGAAGGCACTTCTATTTGTAAATCTGTTTTTAATGATCCATAAAATTTACCGAAATAAGATTCGCCATTGAGTTTCCATGCCAATTTTCCTAGGTGCATGTAACTCAATCCCAAAAAGGTGGTATTTACAGGACGCGATGAGAAGTGACCACCAATATCAAATTTGAACTTGTTCTTCTTACGGACGACGAGATCCATTTTATACAAATTATTGCTATCTAATTCAAGATTCGGGAATATGAAATCGATATGTTCTGTTTGAGATAATCGGAAATACCGTTTTTCAATCGTTTCTTCCTCTATTAAAATTTTTCTTTTCTTTCTGAGTAATGAATTATTTACAAAGCTTTGACCGTTTTTATTTAAACTACTTGAAATAGACGAAACAACTAGGGGAGGAACTTTCGATCGAAAGGCCTTTCTTTTTACATTCAACTGAGCTGTATCAATGGTATGTTCGATATACTGAAGTATGCTGTCGGCATATTTTAACCCGGTCTGATAACCGTTTTGAATTGCCAGTTCGACCTGGTCAAAATCAAAAGTCCCAATTTCTAATTCGGGTTCAATCAATATTCCAGATTCACACGGCAAATCAAAATTGGAGTAACGAACTAACATGTTCGTGACTTGACTAATCAGGTCGTTTTCCATCGGTTCATCAGCGTTGTACGAAACATTGGACCCAATTATATAATCAGGGCTAAATTCATGATACAGAATATCTCCAGGGAAATTGTTATATAATCCTCCGTCGAATAATAATCGACCATTTACCCGCAATGGTTGAAAATAAAATGGGTAGGTCATTGATGCTCGAACGGCTTCGTTCAAATTTCCATTTTTAAAAATGACATTCTCCTTACTAACGATATCGGATCCCAAACATCTAAAGGGTACAAAGAGCTGGTTAAAATCATTGTTACACGCTTCACCAGTTGTTCCAAGTAGGCGCATCAATTCGTAATCTAAAAAAGTAGAGCTATTAAAATTAGTTGGCAAGGACTTGTTCAAGATACTGTCTAAACTAAATCTTAGTGTAAACATACTTGAATTCACATCATTTTCTTTACTAAAATATTCTTGGGACGGATTAAGTTGACCTGTGGCCATTAAAATGAAGTTCGGATCTAAACAGTGGGCTTTTATTTCATTTGGCGAATAACCAGCTGCGTACATGGATCCAATTAAAGCTCCTGCAGAAGTTCCCGTGATGTAATCGATTGGTATTTCTTTTTCTTCTAAAGCCTGTAAAACACCGATGTGCGCAAATCCATTTGCCCCGCCACCACTGAGAACCACGCCAATTTTTTGTTGACTAAAAACGCTAAATGCAAAGGTGATTTGCAGGAATACTAGTAGAAATCTATAAAATAATGACTTCAAATGCGTTCTTTTGTACAAAATTACAAGGATTTGCGATTAATCAAAATATAGATGACAGCACCAAAACATAACGAAAAAGAAGAGGAACTTATTATCACGCTAAAAACATTCTATGGTTTAGAGCAATTTTTGAAAGAAGAATTGGAGGAACTTGGGTTCTCTGATATAGTAATTTTGAACAGAGCAGTGCAAACAAAAGGTTCATGGAGAGATGTTTATTTCATGAATTTACATGTGCGTTGTGCGGTTTCGGTATTGGTGCAAATCGCCAAGTTTAGAATCAAAGACGAGCAGGATTTATACAAAAAGGCGTTTAAAATTGATTGGACGCAATATTTTGACAACAACAAGACTTTTGCGGTAAAAGGGGCGGTTTTCTCTAAACTTTTCCGTCATTCGCAGTATCCTCACTTTTTATTGAAAGATGCTATAGTTGATAAATTTAGAGACGAAGGTTGGGATAGACCAGATGTGAATGTCAAAACTCCGCAAGTGATGTTTGATCTTTATATTCAAGAAAACGAGTGTATAATTTCACTTAACTCTTCGGGACTTCCTTTATTTCAGCGTGGTTACAGAGAATCGATTGGCGAAGCACCTATCAACGAAGTGGTTGCAGCTGGCTTGATTCGTATGACCGGTTGGGACAAAAAAACAGATTTGTACGATCCATTTTGTGGTTCAGGAACTATCTTGATCGAAGCTGGGTTAATGGCAGCAAATATTCCGTCAAACATTGAGCGACACCACTATGCATTTAAGAACTTTAAAAACTTCCAACCCGAAGTTTGGGATGAAATTTATGAGTCTGCGAATAAAAGATGTAGCGAGTTACCGTGTAAAATAATGGGAAGCGATATATCATCAGAAATGATGTTGAAAGCAAAAAGAAATCTTCGTGGTTTGCCAATTAGTCGATTTATCGAGGTAGGAAACGACGATTTTGCCGATACCAAGAAACCATCAGAAAGTGGAATCATGATTTCGAATCCGCCTTATGGTGAGCGAATGGGAACTGAAATTCCAGAAATGTACGCTGCTCTTGGTGATTGGATGAAATCTGAAATGAAAGGATACACTTGTTGGATAATCTCAGCGAGTGAAGAAGGATTTAAGAATGTAGGATTGCGTCCGACTCGAAAATTACGTTTGTACAACGGAGATTTGGAATGTAGTTTCCGAAAGTTCGAAATTTATGCAGGTTCCAAAAAGGATCGCTATGACGACAATGGGAATTTGAAGGAGGAATTCAAAGAAAAATAGATAACTAAAAATTAGTAAAATGACGGGGTGAATCTCGATAGTTATCGGGACACCCCGTCATTTTTTATATTCCGCTTATCTGAACAAATTCCCCACCCATAATCTTGAATTTACGACCCATGATTTGAATGGTTTCTCCTTCCAACATGGAAGCAATTTTAACAATATCTTCTTCGATGGTATGAATACTCCCTTTGGTTTTCCAGGCAATCTGTAAATAATCTGGGTGTATGAAACCACCAGAAGCTCCGCATAAAATGATGTGAACTGGTTTGGAAAAGCTGGTCAATAATTCCAAATCTTTGACTGGTGCGTGATTATCCGCTACCATTACTAATTCTTTGTATAGATTGGCCAGACTCACACCTTTAATGAGTGCTTCCATATTATTTTCCGGACCGTCACCACCATCGCCTTTGCCTTGAACGAAACTCACCTTGTTGACCAATTCCTCAATGGTTGGTTTGTTTTGGTAATAAATTCCTCCAATCATGCCGATTTTTTTCTCGCTCGTACTTTTGTTGTCACCATCATTGAAAAACACAAATTGAAGATTCTTCTCTTTTAAAATATTGAGTTGATACCACGTTAAAAGCTGCTGAACATATGGATTCATGCTTCCGGTAACATCGCAAACGATTAGTTTCTGAGACCAATTGTTTCGACTAAGAACTTTATCCACCACTAAATCGGTTGTCCCCACATTTCGCATCGAAGCTTCGAGTCTTCTTTTGTGACCTTCCTCAAAAGAGATTTTTTCTTTTTTACACCAATCTTCGAATTCCTTTTTTTCTTTGGCTAATCGTTCTTCGATGGCTTTAATTCTATCTTCTTCTATTTTTTTTCGACGAAGTATTTCTTTGGTTCCGATGTACTGGATATTTGAAGAAGCCTGTGATGTTCCTTTGCTAAATGGAATGTCCTTCATGGCAAAGTTTTTATTGTATAAGAAGTTGATACTGTATTCATCTCCTTTGGGAAGATAAACTATCAAAATTCCCCGCTCGTTCGTTGCTCCCTTGAAAGATTTATTTCTGTTTTTACCAGTGAAAATAACGGTTTCGTCGACTAAAGAGGTGTAGTCTAAACTTTTTACTTCAAATTTAAAAGCGGTGTAATTCGTGATGTTTCGTGGTCGGATCATAATCGAATTTTTCACGAAAGTGGTATCGGGTAAAAGTTTAATTTCCGATTCTAATGCTGCTTTTTGCATGTCGGACATAGCAAATATTTCATCTGAAGCAGCCATGTCATGACTATAGGTGTAGGTAAACATTGCTGTCATTCCTGCTCGTTCCGGCGTTCTAATTTCCTGTTTCCGTGTGTGATTTTCGATGTTTACTTCGTACCGACTGCCACAATCCAAAGTAGCTATTGCAATTCCCTTGAAGTCACTCTTACTTGAAACATTATCCGTTTCGCCAATTTTCGTAAAGACAACCTCCTTGTTGGTGTAAATTCCACCTGCGATGTTTTTCAATTCAATACTGACGTTTGTTTTGCCATCTTGACTCCACAAAAATGTGCTAGAAAAGAATAGCGAAGCGAATAAAGAGTAGCGAAATATTCGTTTTGCTGGAAGTAGGCTTGCCTTCATAATTGGTCGTTTAGATGCATAACGACTAAGATCCAAAAAGTTACACCCCATCTAACATTCATCAAGTTACAATGGTTGAAAATTTCACTTTTTTTGTCAGCGAAATTTTATTTCACCACTGCAACAAGCGATAAGTCAAAGGCTTATAAAGCAAAAACACGCGCCATATCAAATCTCGAAATAATTTTTCCAGAGGAAATGATTTTCATGTCGTTTATAAGTCTAAACTGAAATAAGGTGTTGTATTACTAACCTTTTTAGCAGGTTAGTGCATCATTGTCGATTGATTCGATTAATGGGTGTTCCTCCAATTTTCTTATGGTTCATTTTTCAAAAAAAAACCGAGTAACATTAAGAAACTCGGTTTTAAATTTGTTTTACTTTTTCTATAAGTGAATTACTTCACCATACGCCGCTGCTGCTGCTTCCATAATAGCTTCAGACATTGTTGGGTGAGGATGAACTGTTTTAATCAATTCGTGTCCTGTTGTTTCCAATTTACGGATAGCAACAATTTCGGCAATCAATTCTGTAACGTTAGCGCCAATCATGTGTGCTCCAAGTAATTCTCCGTATTGTTCGTCGAAAATCAATTTCACAAAACCATCTTTCGCTCCAGCCGCACTTGCTTTACCTGAAGCAGAGAAAGGGAATTTACCAATTTTAATTTTCAATCCTTTTTCCTTTGCTTGATCTTCTGTCATACCAACAGAAGAAATTTCAGGAGAACAGTAGGTACATCCTGGGATATTTCCGTAATCCAATGTATCTGGATTTGTTCCAGCGATTTTTTCAACACAAATAATTCCTTCTGCGGAAGCTACGTGAGCCAATGCTGGACCTGGAATAACATCACCAATTGCGTAATATCCTGGGATATTAGTTTGGTAAAAATTATTTACTAAGATTCTTCCCTTATCTGTAACGATTCCAACATCTTCCAATCCAATGTTTGAAATATTTGCTTCAATTCCAACCGCGGAAAGAACGATATCACATTCGATAGTTTCTTCACCTTTCGATGTTTTCACTTTCACTTTACATCCTTTTCCTGACGCATCAACACTTTCAACAGATGAACTTGTCATGACAGAAATTCCTGATTTTTTGAAAGATTTTTCCAATTGTTTTGAAACTTCTGTGTCTTCAACAGGAACGATTCGGTCCATGTATTCAACAACAGTAACTTCCGTTCCTATTGAATTATAGAAATAAGCAAACTCAACACCAATTGCTCCAGAACCAACAACAACCATTTTCTTCGGTTGTGTTTTCATTGTCATAGCTTCACGGTAACCAATAATCTTTTTACCATCTTGAGTAAGATTCTGCAATTGACGACTTCTCGCACCAGTAGCAATAATCAATCCTTTGTCTGCAGTATATTCAGTTGTTTTTCCGTCAGCATCCGTAACAGAAACCTTCTTTCCTTTTTGAACAACGCCTGTTCCCATAAGAACATCGATCTTGTTTTTCTTCATTAAGAATTGAACACCTTTGCTCATTCCGTCAGCAACACCACGGCTACGAGAAACCATTCCGTCGAAATCAACTTTTGCATCTTTCACAGAAATTCCATAGTCAGCTGCATGATTAATGTATTCAAAAACATTGGCGCTTTTCAATAGAGCTTTGGTTGGGATACATCCCCAATTCAAACAAACTCCACCCAAGTTTTCTTTTTCAACAACGGCCGTTTTCAAACCCAATTGAGATGCACGGATAGCCGTAACGTACCCTCCAGGTCCACTTCCAACAACAATAATATCGTAATTCATAGTATTTCTTGTATCAATTTTGAGGAGCAAAGTTAAGGAAAGATTTGAAAAATAACAGGTGTTTTGTTTGATTGCTTTGGATATACGATAACATTGAGAAATTAAGGTGATAAGGGTGATAAGAATAATAATCTAAGTATGTTATGCACAAAAGACACTAATTTTCTTAATACCTTATTTACTTAATGTTGAAAATTTGCCAATTAATATGTGAAAAACTTGCCCTTATAGTGAATAGAACACCCCGCCATCACGAATAATTTGATTAATTTTGCAATTCAATACAAAGGTATATATGGAAAGCACTTTGCAAACAGAAGCTACATTAGAACAAGCAGTTGAATTGGGACTTCGTCCAGAAGAATTTGGCGAAATAATAAAGATATTGGGAAGAATCCCAAACTTCACTGAAACAGCTGTTTATTCAGTGATGTGGTCAGAGCATTGTTCATACAAAAACTCCATTCATTGGTTGAAAAAATTGCCGAAAGACGGTCCGCACATGTTAGTGAAAGCCGGTGAGGAAAACGCAGGTTTAGTCGATATTGGAGATGGTTTGGGCTGTGCTTTTAAAATAGAATCACATAATCACCCAAGTGCTTTGGAGCCATATCAAGGAGCGGCAACTGGAGTAGGAGGTATCAACCGTGATATCTTCACAATGGGTGCTCGCCCGATTGCTCAATTGAATTCACTTCGTTTCGGAAACATCGAAAGAGACCGTACAAAATGGTTGGTGAAAGGTGTTGTAAAAGGGATTGGTGATTACGGAAATGCTTTCGGTATTCCAATCGTTGGAGGAGAAGTATTCTTCGATGATTCCTACAATACGAATCCATTGGTAAATGCTTTTTCAGCAGGTCTCATCGATTCAAAAAAGATTATTTCGGCGAAATCAAAAGGTCCAGGAAATCCAGTTTTTATTGTTGGTTCATCGACAGGAAAAGATGGAATTGCAGGAGCGGCTTTCGCCTCAAAAGATATTACAGCAGAATCGGCAGACGATTTACCATCCGTTCAAGTTGGTGATCCATTTATGGAGAAGTTACTTCTTGAAGCAACTATGGAATTATTGACAACCGATGCTGTTGCTGGGATGCAAGACATGGGTGCAGCAGGAATTACTTGTTCATCATGTGAAATGAGTGCTGGTGGAAATGTTGGAATGGACGTTCATTTGGACAAAGTGCCGACACGTCAAGAGAATATGTTGCCTTACGAAATCCTTTTGTCAGAATCACAAGAACGGATGTTGGTGGTAGTAAATAAAGGCGAAGAGGCAGTTGTAAAACGCATTTTTGATAAATGGGATTTACATGCTGAAGAAATTGGTATAGTTACTGAATCTGAACGAGTTCGTTATTTTATGAATGGCGAATTGGTTGGAGATGTTCCTGCAGAATCACTAGTACTAGGTGGTGGTGCTCCCGTTTATAAAAGAGAATATTCTGAGCCCGCATATTATCAAGAATACAAGAAATTTAATATCGATCAAGTTCAAGAACCAACGGATATGGTTACAGTGGCGAAAGCCTTACTTGGACACCCGAATATTGCGTCAAAACGTTGGGTGTATGAGCAATATGATTCAATGGTAGGCACACGATCGATGACGACTAATCGCCCGTCGGATGCAGCAGTTGTTAACATTAAAGGAACAAACAAAGCTTTGGCTATGACGGTGGATTGTAATTCACGATATGTGAATGCTGATCCAGAAGTAGGGACAATGATTGCTGTTTCTGAAGCGGCAAGAAACATTGTATGTTCAGGTGGAGCTCCATCTGCAATTACAAACTGTTTGAATTTTGGAAATCCATACAATCCAGAAAGCTACTGGCAATTCGTAGGGGCAATCAAAGGAATGTCTACTGCATGTTTGAAATTTGGAACGCCAGTTACTGGAGGAAATGTTTCATTTTATAACCAAACTTCAATTGACGGAGTTGAAGTACCTGTATTTCCAACGCCGACTATCGGAATGATTGGATTGTTAGAGGACAAAGACAAGGTAATGTCACTTAACTTCAAAGATAAAGGCGATTTGATTTTTCTTTTGGGTGATTACAAAAATGATATTTCTTCTTCAGAATATTTGGCAAGTTATCACGGTGTGAAAGAATCTCCTGCTCCATACTTCGATTTGGAAAAAGAGTTCGCTTTACACGGAATGATTAGTGGATTGATTCAAGAAGAATTAGTTAATGCTGTGCATGATGTCGCAGACGGTGGATTGTTCATCACTTTATTTGAAATGGCTGCACCTGGTGAGTTAGGGTTTGATGTAGAGTCGGATGAAGAAATTCGCCTGGATGCCTTCCTATTCGGAGAAGGTCAGGGAAGAGCAGTGGTAACTGTAAACGAAGACAGCGAAGAAGATTTCATCGAGTATATTTTGGATAAAAGTGTGAACTGCACTTTGTTAGGACACGTTACCAAAGGTAAATTGAACGTTGATGGTGAATCTTATGGATTCATTCAAGAAGCGAAAGAGATTTATGATAATGCATTAGAGAATAAGTTAGAAGCGTAAAAAGTTTAGGCTTTATTCGTTTCGACGCAATTTTTTTATGTCCGATTTTCGTTTTCAACCGTTTCTCAATTACCGACCTTGGAACCTTCGTGGGTTTGCGTTTTTCACGAATGTGAAAAGCTATTTCCATAAGTTTATAGAATCTCATTAGTAATGCTTTTTTGTTCTTGAGTTGAGAACGTTCAGACTGAGAAATGATTTGTAAAATCCCTTCAGAATTGATCCTGTTTTTCAATTTTAAAGAAACGAGATCTTTCTGTTCGTCTTTTAACAATTTGGAATTTGTTACATCAAAGTTCAATTCCACTTTCGATGATAATTTGTTTACGTTCTGTCCACCTTTTCCACCGCTGCGCGAGGTTTTGTACGTTACTTCTGTTTGAAGTTGATGAATATTTGGTTTCATGTTTTAAAAATAGACGAATTAATTCATCCGATTTAATTTTCACTTCAAAAGGTCGGTTTAAAAATATTTCAGCAAAAGAAATCAAATCAAAATTTGAGCAAGCTATATTCAATAATAGAATCTAAAATGGAGACATCTGATTTATCCTAAGAAATTATTCGTCAAAGAGAAAATCTTAATAAACCAAATTTGGGTAGAGTGGAACGAAGAACAAAACGACTATTGCGACAAATCGAATTTTTTGACACATAATAAATGTAAACATGTTACAACGTTTAAGTTGGAATGCAATATAACTAAAGAGTGGACTTTTAAAGGGCAAGAAAGAATTGAACAGGACAAAATTCAGATTTCTCTAGCTATGAATTTCTAGTAAGTTCGTGAAGTTGTATTTTCGTCATTTGACGCATTTATTAAATTAACAGTCCGACAGTCCGACATTTACCGCCAAACCTCCTTCAGAAGTTTCTTTGTAGCGAGAACTCATATCTTGAGCCGTTTCCCACATGGTTTGAACCACTTTATCCAAAGAAACTTTAGCCTTTGAAGCATCACCATCCAAAGCCAATTCTGCAGCATTGATTGCTTTGATAGCTCCCATTGCATTTCGTTCTATACAAGGAATTTGAACTAAACCTTGTATTGGGTCGCACGTCAATCCCAGATGATGTTCCATTGCTATTTCCGAAGCCATCAATATTTGTTCAGGCGAACCACCCAACAATGAAGTCAATGCGCCAGCTGCCATCGCCGAGGAAACGCCAATTTCCGCTTGACAACCTCCCATTGCTGCAGAAATCGTTGCTCCTTTTTTGAAAATGCTGCCAATTTCACTAGCAACTAATAAAAATTCCTTGATATGATCGAAATCACCTTTGTGATTTTCAATGGTCAAATAATACATCAAAACAGCCGGAATAACACCTGCGCTGCCATTCGTTGGAGCTGTCACAATTCTGCCTAGTGAGGCATTTACTTCATTTACTGCCAGCGCATAACACGAAACCCATTTCAAAATTTCTCTAAATGCAACCGTTGTATTGCGAATACTGGTTATCCATTCGTCTTGATTCGTGTGCTTTCTGTCGCCAATAAGTTTCGCATGCATACCAAATGCACGACGGGAAACTTCCAGTCCTCCAGGTAAGGTGCCTTCAGTATGACAACCAACATACATGGAGTCGAGCATCACTTCCCAAATTTTTTGGATTCCTGAATTTACCTCGTCTTCCCTATGCGTGGAGAGTTCATTTTCAAAAACTATTTCGTTGATTCTTTTATTTTGCTCCGCGCATGTTTTCAAAAGATCTGCTCCATTTTCAATTGGATATGGATACGTTTGAAATATTTCATACTTTTTCTTGGCGCGTTTCCTTTCTTTTTGTACAACAAATCCTCCTCCAATTGAAAAGAAGGTTTCAACTCGTTTTTTTGTTTTAAAAATACCTGTGATCGTTATTCCATTTGGATGAAAAGGCAAGAATTTCTTTTGAAAAACAATGTCCTTATCCCAATCGAAATCAATGAATTGTAATGCATTCAAAGGAATTTTTTTCATTTTCTGAATGGAATCGATATCTCCTTGAATTTGTTCTACAGGAAAAGTTTTTGGGTCGTTTCCACAGAGTCCCATAACAACTGCAATATCAGTTGCGTGCCCTTTTCCTGTTAAAGAAAGGGAACCATATAAATCGATTTTAATATTCGTTAATTCAGAAATATCTTCTTCCAAAGCAATGATATCCATGAATCGCATTGCTACACGCCAAGGTCCAAGAGTGTGAGAACTTGATGGTCCAACTCCAATTTTTAACATGTCAAACATGCTTATACACTCCATGAGATAGATTTTATCACAAATTTAATCGTGTTGCGAGAATTAAAAAGGAAAAGTGGAATTATTATTCTACGTCGTCGTCTTCATCGATGTTGATGATTCCTTGTTCGACTTCACCAAGTATCTTAAATTCAGTTCGACGATTTTTTTCGCGACCCTTTGGGTCATCGGTCCCATCCGGATACGCATTGGGCACGATAGGTATAGTTTCTCCGTATCCTTTTGCAATCATTTGCACCTCTGGAATACCTTTTGACTTTAGATAACGAACAACGCTTTCAGCCCTTTTCTGAGACAGGCGCATATTATATTCATCCGTTCCTTTGCTATCCGTATGAGCGCGAATTTCAATTTGAACATTTGAATATTTCTTGAACAAAACGAGCAGAGTAGTATCTAAGATATTCTTTGAGTCTTGCGTTAAATTAGGACTATCGAAATCATACTGAATGTTACCAATAATCATCGGTTCTTCCGGAATTCTCTCTAATTCAATGTCCTTTTTCAAATTTGTAGACTTCAAAATACCTTCTGTGCTTATGGTTCCAGAACTGGGGAAATAATCTGGCTTTTTTACTTCAAAAACATATTCTTTTCCTGGGCGAAGAGGAAATTTCGTGCAAATTTCTTGCATTGTTTTTGTCGTCACCAAAAGTTGTCCAGTTGAATCACGTATAAAAACATTGACAGTTGCGTCTCCGTTTAATAGTTCCTTGTTCTTGCCATACACACATAAATCCAGAATGATTTCGATGAATTCGTTGTATTCGAATTCATAAATATCATCACAACAAGTGGAATGATAAAGAGATTCACCACTCGGTCGATTACTGATAAAAAAGCCACCTCGGTTGGAGGGTTTTAATGCGAAATCTAAATCATCAGCTGACGAGTTCAAACCTTTACCAGTCCAAAGTGACGTTTCCCATTTGCTGCCTTCACCGACATTGGAATAGATGTCTAATCCTCCAATAGTTGGAAATCCATCTGTGGAATAATACAATGTTTTCGACTGAATATCATAAAAAGGAGTCATCTCTGTGCCCACCGTATTTATTCTTGATCCAGCATTTCGAGGTTTTTTAAATTTCTTTTTTCTCGCATCGTATTCAGTAACCCAAATATCTGTACTTCCTTTGCTACCAGGTCGGTCCGATACAAAATAGATTAGTTCGTTATTCCTTCTCGATTCTCTACCCATCGTAGGATGACTTGAGGTGTAATCAGGCATATTCACCAATTCATTTAGTTTGTCTGGCTCACTCCATTTTCCGTTGTGCAATTTTGATTCATAGATTGCGCAGACCATTTTGTACTGCCAATTTGGGGCGCATTTGGAGAAATAAAATCGCGTACTGTCTAGCGAGAAACATCCATTTGCGACATCCATTGTTGGGTCATTGAAGGGGCCAGGTAAAGTTATTTTTCTCGTCCAAATGTCATTTTCTTTTTCAGCAATAAAGAATTTGCGTTTATCTATTTCAAACGGCACGGTGTCGTTTAATTCATAAACTCGCACCTGATCTTCCTTGTAACTTCCGTAGATAATTTTATCGTCGGTAATTGGAATAGGTGAAAACTCAATGTGCGGTTTGTTCACTTTATCCCCTAAACTTTGAAATTGAACTTTTGCCTCTGAAGAATCCATCGCCAAGTGACAACCTTGAAGTTCAGCTTTGTACAGTTTTTGAAGATTTTCGTTTTTAGCGTCTTTGTATACTTTCTTGAACTTTCCGAAGGTTTTTGCTGCTTCAGTATATTTTTCATTGTTTTTTTGAGTTTTTCCTAAATAAAACAGGGCATCAGGATACTTATCTCCATTTTTAGAGTCAACGATTTTAGTATAAAATATTTCTGCAAAAAGGTAATTGTTCGTTCTACGATAAAGGTCGGCCAATTCCAGAATCACTCGACTATCCGTTGTGTCTTTGTGGTAAATTTGCTCGTAATATTTTATAGCGAGATAGGTATTATTCGTTCTCTTTGCTTCGTTGGCCAATCGCCATGTTTTCGCTGTCTTTTTTTGAATTAACTCCGACGGGTCAACTTCCTCCTGGGATAGACTTAGGGTGGTAAAAGCCAAAAAGCCAAAACCCAAGAGATATCGAAGCTTAGTAGCGATCACAAGGAATTATTTTGTATTTGACTTTACTCGTTGGAATGGTGTATTTCAAAGAAGCTTCGAAGGTTTTAACACGCTTTATTCCTTTACTCAAGTGTGATAAATTGATATCATAGCTCAATCCCAGATCGAATTCTTTGTAAATGACGCCGAAAACAGGATAAACCGCATCAAAGGTCCTTTTTATTCCATGTCGATAGAATATACCACCATACAAAAAGGGGATGAGGTTATTTGCTGTCGAAAATCGAATGTTAGAACCGAAAAGATATTCTTGTGCTTTAGCTGTCCACATCCACATGATTTTAGGTTCCAACTGCCAGTCAGCGTTCAATTTAACTTCCGCTTCTGTATGAAAAACGCCGCGCATTTTTCTTCTTTCAAAAACTTGACTAAAATAAGTGTCTTTGGGTCTGTTGATGTGATGAATGGCAACCCCAGCCAATAAGTTAAACGTATTGAATTTTTTCTTCCATGAGCCGCCAATGTTCACGTCAACATACATTTGTGAGGCACGAATATTTTCTTCGCCATTATAAATGTCTTGACTAAATGTTCCGTTCGGATAATCCCATTGAGTAGGAAAAGTTTGGGTGGATAAATCGGTACTGTTTGATACCACGCCTAATTGAATTCCTCCTCGCCAGTGACTTGAAAGCCAGTCGTATCCGTAGGCGCCCGTCAGATAAATTTTATTTGTAATCGTCTGAAATCCTGAGAATTGATCTCTAGCATACATGATACCGCAGTCTATTTCGTGGGAATAATAGTGAAATGCTTTGTCTGCTTGAAGCATTCCAGTTGTCAATGGTGCTCCATTTATTTGTCTCCATTGATTTCTGTAGTTGGCTATCACACGCAAATCACCATTATGTGCACCCATCATGGCAGGATTTAAAAACTGATCCGATGAAAAAAACTGACTCAAATGTAAATCTTGCGAATTACTGTTGAAGGAATAAGCGAAAATCAGATATGTTAGCAGTAGTTTATTCAAATTTTACCACATTTGAGGCATGGCGGTTGCAGTTGCCGCCATTTTTAAATATTGTTCACAAGTGAAGCTGCATCTGCATGGGTAGTAGGACATAATATTTCCAACAATTGGGTCATAATAGTCACCGTTGGCATCTTGCAACATAGAAATAAATCTACATCCTGCCACGTAGTCAATCATTGGATTTGGAAACACATATGGATCTGCTGGTGTATCTGCAATATTATCTGCCGTCGTTAAGGAGTTTGATCCATTTACCAATTCAGTAGTTTGACCATCCATAAAAGTATGTTCAAGTCCAAAGTAGTGTCCCATTTCATGTGAATGAACGCCAACACCACCACTTCCCATAATTACAATACCACCGCTATTTAAATTATTTATAGCGCCGAGACCTGCATATCCAGCAACACCTTCAGGAACTTCGATTGAATCAACATAAAAGATGTTTATTCGGTTTTTTACATGATAAAGAGTTTGCATTGCTGCCCATTCTTCATCTGAAGTATGCTTAGGATATGTGAAATTCTCATGATATTGAAATTCACAGACTTGGAAGGTAATACAGATAGAATCAAAGTAGCCATTTACACCAACAATAGCTGCGTTTATGGCCGCTTCTGAAGCAGCATTGTTGCCTAAGCTGTCTTTAAATATGTGCGCAACAATGGAGAATTTTTTATCAATACAGGGAAGTCTGTTTTTCGTTTGTGCCGATACCGAGGCAACCATTCCATATACAAATAACGTCGTGTATATGTATTTGGAGAAAGAATTCAAATTTATTTTTTGCATATTCGTCTTACATATAACGGTTAATCTGAGTAAATTCAACCCACAATGATGATTAAAACTGCATTACATAGTATGAATTTTCAATTTTCCGTGGTGTTGTTGTTCTCATTTATTATTTCAAAAGGTCTTTATTCACAGACGTCCAATATCTCACAAGGTTGCGTGCCACTCACTGTTAACTTCACAGCGCCAGGTGCAGCAACAACCTTTTATTGGGATTTTCAAGACGGTGCTAGCTCAAATTTACAAAATCCTTCCAATACTTTCATCACAGCTGGAACGTATGTGGTTGAATTTAAAAACATACCTACTGGACCCGTTGTCGGAACAGTTACAATCAATGTTTATAACAAACCGGTCCCAACCATTACGGCCAATTCAGTTAGCCAAGGTTGTTCGCCGCTCCCAGTTAGTTTTACCGCCAACGTTACCTTGCCGGGAGGCATAACGGTGAGTAATTATACGTGGACATATGGACAGGGATCGAGTGGGAGTGGCCAAAACGTGAATTTTGTTTATCCGTCACCGGGTGTTTTTGGTGTTTCCATAGGAATAGTAACCAATACGCCATCATGTAATAATACGGTAACCTATCCTAATATGGTGAGTATCTCCAATCCTTTGGTGAATTTCAACACCAATCCCAATCCGGCTGTATCCTGCACCGCACCTTTGAATGGAGTAGTTTTTACAAATACTACAACCAACAATGGAATTCCGATGACATATGCTTGGGACATGGGGAACGGCAATACTTCAACTTCACTCAATCCACCAAATCAAGATTATACTACTTTAGGGAACTTCCCTGTAACATTGACAGTCACAGATACAAATGGATGTGTGAAAAGTATCACAAAACCGATTTCTTTGGGTGGACCAATCGCTTCATTTTCAGCACCAGATACCATTTGTATTTACGACACAATTCAATTCATGAATACATCAACTGCTGGTTTTCCGCAATGGACCTTTGGTCCAAATGCAGTGATTCAAACCACCGCGGTAACGAGTAATCCTTACAATGCTTTTAATGCTGTGGGCCCTCAATCTATAACTTTGAATATAGATGCACCTGGCGGTTGCAGCGATGACACGACGAAAATTATTTTTGTTGAAGATCCAACGGTCACTGTTAGCTCAGTTCCTTTTCCGCAATGTGACACCAACTTTTCAATAACCTACTCTGCCAATACAAGTTCGAACATTGTCAATTATGAGTGGGTGTTCTTTCTAGCAGATGACAACCAAGACACTATGTATGTGGCTAATCCAACGGTAAATTATCACATTTGGGATTCCACGTATTACAAACGCAGATTAAATCATCAAATCCCTGGTTTTTTGGTGTACAG
>ERZ1048068.823-NODE-823-length-26198-cov-8.541981_pt1 | contig 26198 bp, 26 predicted proteins | sample MGYA00383098_ERZ1048068 | MGnify/ENA primary metagenome ERZ1048068 (study PRJEB29581, sample SAMEA5548368) | metagenome | biome: marine; feature: coastal; material: water | depth 1 m | study: Short-term variability in the microbial, nano- and picoplankton dynamics... | reverse complement strand
GTAAGCGCACCAACCTCCATCGATTATGGGATACCGATCTAATTGAGCATTATAACATGAGCTATAGCGAACTGGCAGCCCATTTACCAAAGCGAACAGCCGAACAAAAAGCCGTTGTTATGACAGCCCCCTTATTGGATTGGGTAGACCAATCGCAAGACCTCGCAAACACCCTTTATGACAAAACACCGCATGGCACCAGGCTGGGGTATGTTTATCATTATCAAAATTTCGAAACGGTTCGTAAGCAATTATTAAACGCGGGATTGCGCCTTGCCGCTACGTTAAACACCATTTTTGACCCTGCGCACTAATGGTTGAAATCGAGCGCAAATTTTTGGTAGACGACCCAGCGCACGCCATTCTTTCTGCACGCCATTCTTTTCAGATTTTTCAAGGCTATATCTCCATTGACCCAGTACGTACCGTTCGCTTGCGCATTGGTGAGGGCAAAGGATTTTTGACCATCAAAGGCGCTTCATCCGCCGATGGCACCACTCGACTAGAATGGGAGCAAGAAATACCCCTTTCGGAAGCAAAAGCATTGATGCCTTTGTGTTTGCCCGGCGTTATCCAAAAGACAAGGTACCACGTTGTTGAGCAACAACAACTTTTTGAGGTCGACGTTTTTGAAGGCTCACATGTGGGCCTGGTTATTGCCGAGATTGAACTAAAAAACGCCAAGAACAAAATACAGCTCCCTCCATGGATTGGAAAAGAAGTTACAGGCGATAAGCGTTATTACAACAGTTACTTAGCCGTCCACGGCATGCCATCTTAAAACCCTAAATCGCTAAGGTCTTCGTCTTTAAAAAAGGATTTTTCTTGTCGCGCTAATGATAGCGAGTCACAATCCAGTGGAATGGAGACAAGCGCAGGCGCTTCAAAGGGCTCTTGTGACACAATTAGTGTAGAGTCTGCATAACAAGCTTTCATATAACTTGCCCATATAGGCAGGGCCATCGTAGCGCCCTGACCATAAGTAATGGTCTCAAAGTGGGTTGCACGATCTTCACCACCTACCCAAACACCAGTAGCCAAATTCGGCACCATGCCAATAAACCAACCATCACTTTGATTTTGCGTGGTTCCTGTTTTTCCAGCGATGGGGTTTTCGAATGCATAGGGATAACCCGTTACAATATCTCTAAAAATGGGATTTGTTTTGTCTGCACCCACATGGCGTAGCCGAATACCTGAACCGGCTTCTGTTACACCCTCAAGCAGCTTTAAGGTTACATAAGCAGATTCCTCACTCAACACATCTTTTGTTTCAGGGGTTGCTTGATAAATTACGGTACCGTTTTTGTCTTCAATACGTGTAACCAAAACGGGCTTAACATAAATTCCTTTGTTTGCAAAACTGGAATAGGCGCCAACCATTTCATAAACACTCAAATCTGCCGAGCCAAGAGCGATGGCGGGCACACTGGGAATATAAGAGGTTACACCCAAGTTTCGGGCAAGGTTTGCAACAGGCCTTGGCCCCACCTTGTCAATTAGGCGCGCACTTATGGTATTAACCGAATTTGCAAGCGCATTTTTAAGCGTTCGCTTTCCGATGTACCGGTCCCCGGAGTTTTTAGGACACCACGCATCGTGGGCACCAAACTTGGCAGGCTCAACACAGTAATATCCGTCAGGCAGCGAATCACAAGGAGAAAGTTTTAACTGGTCAATGGCAGTAGCGTACACAAATGGCTTAAAAGTTGAGCCAATTTGTCTTTTACCCTGCATGACGTGGTCAAACTGAAAATGACGGTAGTTTATGCCGCCAACCCAGGCTTTGACATGACCCGACTGTGGCTCCATTGACATCATGCCAGCACGCAAGAAGTGTTTGTAATATCTAATGGAATCGGTTGGTGTCATCACGGTGTCTATATCACCACCCCATCCAAAGACTTTCATTTCGATAGGCTCTTCAAAACTCGCCAAGATGCTTTCTTCGTCTAGCCCTTGGACTTTCATTTTTCGCCAGCGTTCCGAGCGTCGCTTAGCTTGCTCCATGATGCGTTCAATCTCATCATCTTTAATCTCCAAAAAAGGCGCTGTTGGATTAAACTCCTCGCTATTTTGTCTAAAAAACTCTTTTTGCAGCGTAGACATATGCGCGCCTACAGCTTGCTCTGCATAGGTTTGAAGACGAGAGTCTATGGTGGTATAGATGCTCAATCCATCTAAATAGAGGTTGTAAGAACTGCCGTCTTCTTTTGGGTTGTTTGCGATCCACGAGCGCATGAATTTTTGCAGGTAGGCCCTAAAATAAGTAGCGATACCTTCTCTGTGTGATTGTGGATTAAAGTCTATCTCAATCGGCAGTGCCGCCAAAGAATCTTTTTGTTTTTGGTCAATCAAGTTGTTACGTAACATTTGTTGATACACAATATTTCGTCTTTCTCTAACAAGCTCGGGGCGCCTTAAAGGGTTGTATAACGACGAGTTTTTAAGCATCCCGACAAGCATCGCTGATTCGCTCAAAGACATTTCTTCTGGCATTTTTGAGAAATATATGGAGCTCGCAGAGCGAATACCATCAGCATTATAATTAAAGTCGTAAATGTTGAGGTACATGGTAACAATTTCGTTTTTGGTGTACCTGCGTTCCAATCGAATGGCAATGACCCACTCCTTGATTTTTTGAACAACAGCTTCTAACTTATTTCGCGAACGTACACCCGTAAAAAGTTGACGCGCCAGCTGTTGGGTAATGGTACTACCACCACCCTTACTCCCAAGATAAAACAACGCCCTAGCGGTGCCTCTAAAATCGATACCCGAATGACTGTAGAAGCGCTCGTCTTCAGTAGCGACAAGTGCATCAATCATGCTGCTTGGAATTTCGTCATATGAAATGGGTGTGCGGTTGTCGTTAAAATAGAACTTGCCCAAGACCATATTGTCAGCAGAAATAATTTGGGTAGCTAAGTTCGTTTTGGGATTTTCCAATTGCCGAAAGTCTGGCATTGTCCCTAGCAAGCCCGCAGAGGCAGCGCCAAAGACGCCAATAACCCCTAGCGCGCCAGCGCTAAAGGCAATCCAAATAAATCGAACAAACTTGCGGTATTTAGTGTTTTTAGTCATTTGACGAAGTTCTTATTTCTAGCCCAATTTGGTGTAGCCCCACAAGCATGCTGTCAGCAACAATGCTGTCATTAGAACGAACCGCAGGACGTAACCTAAACAAATAGTTTCCGGGCTCTTCAAACAAGAACCGTTCCACATATGAAAGTCTTAGCTCGTGCAGATACATCCCAGCACCCAACCAACTGCCATCGGCATTAGCCAACCTGTAATTAAGGGTGTCGTATTGGGTTATGCCTTTGGGCGTTGTCAACTCAGCGATAAAGAAAATGTTTGCATAAGGATAGTCATTGTCGTGGCGTAGTATCCAATATAGCGAAGCCTCGTTATCGGCCAAGTAATTTCTATAGCTAAAAGTTTCCCATTGGTCTTGTGGCCAGCCCTCGTTAGGTAGCTCATTAAAAATAAGGACACTAGAAGTATCGCAGCTGCCCATCAACATACCTAAAACAAGAAGTATGATACTTTTCTTCATTATGGATTTACAGTTTTTAGGTGATGGGCACGCCCTTTTTTGAATATTTTATTGCTGTTGTGCGTGCCTTTTCTGAGCTCCCTTTGTTTGTCCTCGGGCAATGCAACGACTGACGCACAGCTGTCAGAACAACAATTATCAAGTTTTTCAGCACACGATGGACATTGGATAAAAAGCAAATGACAGCCGTCGTTTGCACAATTGACATGGGTGTCACAAGGTGAGCCACATTGATGACAATTGGCAATTACATCATCAGAGATAGCCTCACTTCTGCGCTCGTCAAAAACAAAGTTCTTGCCGATGAACTTATTGTCCAACCCTTGATTTTTTACTTGCCGCGCATATTCAATGATTCCGCCTTCGAGCTGGTATACGCGCTCAAAACCTTTGTGTTTGAAATAAGCACTGGCCTTTTCGCAGCGGATGCCACCAGTACAATACATCACTAAATTTTTATCTGATTTGTGTTCGGACAAGTCTTTTTCAATAATGGGCAACGAATCACGGAAAGTGTCCACATCAGGAGTGATGGCACCTTCAAAATGCCCAATTTCACTTTCATAATGATTGCGCATGTCCACCACAATGGTGTCCTCTGCACTAGTAAGCGAATTGAATTCCGCAGCGTTGAGGTGCACGCCTTTGTTTGTCACATCAAAGGAGTCATCGTTCAGGCCATCGGCAACAATCTTATCACGCACTTTTATTTTAAGCTTTAGAAAAGACTTATTGTCTTGCTCGATGGCAATGTTTAGACGTACGTCTTTTAAAAAAGCGATGGCATCCAAATGGTCTTTAAACGCATCAAAACGTGGTGCAGGGACCGATAGTTGTGCATTGATTCCTTCGCCAGCTACATAAATTCTTCCTAGCACACCTAAGGCATCCCAGCGCACAAATAGTTGGTCTCTAAATTCGGACGGATGTTCAATTTTTGTGTAGGCGTAGAAAGACAACGTTAATCGTTCCTCTCCCGCCTCGTCGATTAGGGCAGCGCGTTGTTTAGCGCTTAATGTATTGTACAGTTGCATGCTATACAGAATTAAGGTTATTTGGCAAAGGTATCAAATTAAATATCGTCAGAAAAAACCCAAACAATAGGAAAAATTGTACTTTAGCATCAGCGCTAAAAAATCAAGCATGAGTAACGAAAAAGAAGCCAAATTAAAAGCATTACAATTAACCCTAGACAAACTTGACAAAGCCTATGGTAAGGGCACCGTCATGAAAATGGGAGATAGCGTAACAGAAAATATAGAAGCCATTTCTTCGGGTTCTATTGGTCTAGACGTTGCCCTTGGCGTTGGAGGATATCCACGCGGGAGAGTAGTGGAGATTTACGGACCAGAATCGTCGGGGAAAACAACGTTAACGCTACACGCCATAGCCGAATGCCAAAAGGCAGGCGGGATTGCTGCATTTATTGATGCAGAACACGCTTTTGATCGTTACTACGCCAAAAATCTTGGCGTTCAAATCGATGATCTTATCATCTCACAACCCGATCACGGTGAACAAGCTTTGGAGATTGCCGATAACTTGATTCGCTCGGGGGCTGTTGATATTGTTGTTGTGGACTCTGTTGCAGCACTTACACCAAAAAGCGAGATAGAAGGCGAAATGGGCGATTCTAAAATGGGATTGCACGCACGCCTAATGTCACAGGCCCTGCGAAAATTAACCGCATCTATCAGCAAAACAAACTGTACCGTTATTTTCATTAACCAGTTACGCGAAAAAATTGGGGTCATGTTTGGCAACCCAGAAACTACGACTGGTGGAAACGCATTGAAGTTTTACGCATCGGTTCGCTTGGATATTCGTCGTTCTACACAAATCAAAGACAGCGCAGGCGCTGTTTTAGGAAACAAAACACGTGTTAAAGTGGTCAAGAATAAAGTTGCACCACCCTTTAAATTGGTTGAGTTTGACATCATGTATGGGCAAGGCATTTCTCGCATAGGCGAATTACTAGATATAGGTGTTGAGGCAGAAATCATCAAAAAGAGCGGTTCTTGGTTTAGCTACGGCGACACCAAACTCGGACAGGGTAGAGATGCAGTAAAAACGCTTTTGGATGACAACCCAGAACTTGCAGAAGAAATTGAAGGCAAGATCAAAGCCATTGTTGCTGCTGCGGAATAATTCTAGCGATATCCTTCCTCTACTAGCTTTTCAGTCATAAACTGATGTACCTTTTCTTTTAGAGCAGGAATGTCATCTTTTGTCATCCCCGTTGTTTCAAAAGGCGCATGTACATTTGCCCTGACAATTCCTGGCTTACCCACCCAATATTTATATGAAAACTGGAATGGAAAACGCTTTTTGCAATCGGGTAGCGTGATGGGTACTATGGGAACTTGATGTTCAATCGCAAGACTGAAAGCACCATTTTTAAAGGGCGCTAAAAGCACCTCTGGCGCAGGCACTAGACCTTCTGGATAGAGCATGATATTAAAGCCGATTTTAATTTTATGCTTGGCTTGATAGTACACACTTTTTCTGCTCGAAGCGCTGTTACGATCTACCAAAATAGCAGCCCTTTTGTAGATGGTTGCAAAGAGCGGCAGGCGGTCAAGCTCAGACTTTCCTATAAAAACAGCAGGTTTTTTAATGGTCATAAAAATCATCATGATGTCAATCATGCTTAGGTGATTGGCAACAAATACGTATTGTTTGTTGTAATCAATTTTTGATTTGTGGCGAACAAGTGGAATAAAACCCATGCCAAAAAGAATAAATGGCGACCAAAAATAACGGGCTAAAAAATAAATGCCACGGTACCATTTCTCTCGTAGCAAGCAGAGTAATAAGATCGGGAAACACAGGGTAATAGCAACCGTAGAAAGGATGTAAAACCAAGCATTCCAAAGCCACAAAAGAAAGATGCGGATATAAAGCATGTCGTCAAAAATAGCGATTGATGGCTTAAATCCATTATTTTTGTGCAGACACTATAGCTATGGCACGTATCCTCACCGGAATTCAAAGCACAGGAACACCGCATTTAGGCAACCTATTGGGGGCGATAATTCCTGCCATAGCTATGGCAAAGCAATCAAAAGACGAGGCCTTTTTGTTTATTGCCGACATGCACTCTTTAACGCAAATCAAAGATGCAGCGGAACTAAAAGCCAACACTCACAAAACTGCCGCCGCTTGGTTGGCCTGTGGTCTAGACCCAGACAGGGCGTGTTTTTATCGGCAGTCAGATGTGCCTCAAGTAACCGAACTTGCGTGGTACCTGAACTGTTCATTTCCCTACAGCCGCTTGTCATTGGCACATTCTTTTAAGGATAAATCCGACAGGCTTGAAGACGTAAACGCAGGGCTTTTTACCTATCCCATGCTCATGGCAGCAGATATATTACTGTATGATGCCAACTGGGTCCCAGTGGGGAAGGACCAGCTGCAACACTTAGAAATGACACGTGACGTTGCCAGTCGCTTTCACACTGCTTTTGGCGAAACTTTTGTCTTGCCCGAAGCCAAGCTACAAGACAACGCACAATATGTCTTGGGCACCGATGGCACCAAGATGAGCAAGTCAAAAAACAACACCATAAATGTCTTTTTGCCAGAAAAAAAATTGCGCAAGCAAGTGATGGGCATTGCCACGGATAGTACGCCGCTTGAAGCCCCAAAAGACCCGGATGCGTGTACTGTATTTGCGTTGTATACTCTAATCGCAGCACCGGCAGACGTGGCCGAAATGCGAAAAAAGTACCAGTCAGGCGGATTTGGCTATGGTCATGCCAAGCAGGCACTTTACGAAGCCATACTTGAACGTTTCTCAGACGCAAGAACAACGTTTGATTACTTTATGTCAAACCCAGAAGTATTAGAAGCCCAACTTCAAAAAGGTGCAGTTAAGGCACGTGGCGTTGCTCAACAAGTCCTACAGCGCGTACGCAAAAACCTAGGCTATACTACAACAACTTAAACAATTTTCCGGCTTGCGCCATCACCACACCTTTCATTTCTAGTTGAAATAGAAGGCTTGATAGTTCACTTACTTTCAACGAAGCATCCAACGCGATGAGGTCTATGTGTTTGGGCGTTACACTCATGTGCTTGATGACTTGTTTTTCTTTGTCACTCAAGATTACAAACAACTTTCGCTGGGGTGCTGTTTCTTTTTCCTTTTTCCAACCGAGCAGTTTGGCCACATCTTCACCGCTTGCGACACAAGTAGCTTTTTGGGTTTTGATAAGGTCCAAACAACCTTGTGCTACGGTGTCGTTAGGCCTGCCGGGCACTGCAAACACATCGCGCTCATAGCTAAGCGCATAGGCAGCGGTGGTCAGTGCGCCGCCCTTACTTTTGGACTCCACCACTATAGTGGCTTGTGCCAATCCAGCAATGATGCGGTTCCGCTGTAAGAAGTGCGCACGTTGGATTTGTTCATGCGACCACAGCTCGGTTAAGAAGCCGCCTTGCTGTTCTATTTTTTTACGGTGTTTTAGGTGTTCGTTGGGGTAGCAATTCAGAATACCATGCCCCAAACAGCCGTAGGTGATCAGGTTATTTTCAACAGCCGCCAGTTGCGCAGTGATATCAATGCCATAGGCAAAGCCAGACACTATAATGGGCTGATAGGGCGCAAGGCTTTTTATAAGCTGGCGCACAAACGCCTTGCCATCGGCTGAAGGCTGCCTAGTACCAACGATGCTAATTACACGGGTGGTGTTTGGAAAGGGCTGTCCACTGCCAAAAAGCACCAAGGGGGCATCGGGGCAGAGGTTTAGGGCAATGGGAAAGTCTGGGTCGCTATGCGCCATCCACGAAATGTCATGCGCTTCAATGCGTGCCACTTCTCTTTCGGCGGCTTCCCACACGAGCTTGGCTTCTGGACGGTTAAACAAGGCGGCAATGCGGTTGAATGGCTTGGTGTTTTCGCGTCCAATGCGCTGAAAAACAGCTTCGGCACTTCCAAAATGACGGATGAGTTTTCGGGCAGTGCGGCAGCCAATCTTGGGAAGTTTGGGCAACACAAGGGTGGCAATAAGCTCGGTTGTTTTCATAAGATTTGGCAACACTAAATTACAAAAGTCAATCGTTTTAAAAATCCACCAAAAAATGTACATTTGTCTTATGGAGCTCGCAGCACATATACATTACTTACTTTACCGCCACGATTGCGTTAGCCTTCCGGGTTTTGGTGCTTTTTTGGTAGAGCATAAAGAGGCGTATTTTGACGCGGAGCAGCAACTGTACCATCCGCCACGCAAGGTGTTGTCGTTTAACGAACAATTACAATCCAACGATGGCATATTGGCATTGCATATGGCCAACGTTCAGCAGTGTTCTTATGAGCGCGCTGTATTGGACATTCACCAGCAAATCATTTCTTGGAAAGAACGCGTACAAAAGGGCAAACTCAATATTGCTTCTTTGGGTGGTTTTGAAACCAATACAGAAGGCAAATTGGTCTTTAGTGCTGAGCACGGATTGAATTTCTTGGCAGCAAGCTATGCACTTCCACAACTGGACGCACAGCCTATTTCACGCAGTGCCGCCCAAGCAGCACCTACGCCTGTCTTTACCTTAGCGCCACAGCAGTCCAGCACCTTTATGCGTAAGGCCATGGTAGCCGCTAGCTTTTTAGCCTTGCTTGTTTTGGGCACCAACTATGTCCAAAACCAACAAACCGACTTGATTTGGCAACAAGAGCAAACGCTTCGTGAAAACGCACGTGAGCAAGCTGCAGCTGCAGTTTATGACCTTGGCGAACTGCCAACCCTAAGCGTTGTTGCGCCCAAGCCCGTTGCTCTTGGCTATCACGTTATTGCCGGATCTTTCCGCAGCCAAAACAACGCCGACCGACTTGTTAGCAGCCTTAGACGAAAGGGCTACTACCAGGCTGCAAGACTACCCAAAACCACCAGCGGATTTCACCAGGTGTCTTTTGCTGCCTATGCTTCGCAGCGCGAAGCTTACAATGCCAAAGCAGGTATTGTGGAAGACAATTACCCAGACGTTTGGGTACTGAAAAAATAACACCCATGGAACCAAAACACCCTAGCGCCTCCAAGACGGTTATGACCGACTTGGTACTGCCCTCTGATACCAATCCCATTAATAATTTGTTTGGTGGCGAGCTGTTGGCACGCATGGATCGCGCGGCCTGTATTGCAGCGGAGCGCCACTCCGAGCAAGTGGTGGTGACCGCTTCGGTAAACCATGTGCATTTTAGAAAACCCGTACCCCTAGGGAGTGTGCTTACGCTAGAAGCCAAGGTTTCTCGTGCCTTTGGCACTTCTATGGAGGTTTTTATAGACGTGTGGAAAGAGGAGCACGAAAAGCGCGCCAAGGAAAAAGTAAACGAAGCCACTTATACTTTTGTGGCGGTGAGTAAAGCCGGTATACCGGTGGCCGTACCGCACATTGCACCCGAAACAGCATTGGAACAAGAACGTTACGATGGCGCCCTACGTCGCAGACAGCTTAGCCTTATTTTGGCAGGCAAACTCAAACCCGAAGATGCCACGGAACTAAAGGCGCTTTTTAGCTAATTTTCCTTACTAGATAAACACCTAAAGCTAACTATATAAATATACGCTCTTTCGCCTCGCTCAAGACGAGTGCGTATATCCACATTTTATGTATGGCGTATATCCAACCTTCCTAAAGTGTAAACTGAAAAAAAAGCGAATTAGGCTAAGTATTTTTGTTAAACAATTTTGGGGTTGTTTATGCTAAGCTAAACAAAAAAATTTATTCCACCGCTTCACGAATCAAATAGGCATAGACAGGGAAGTGGTCGCTATAGCCGCCTGTAAAACGTCCGCCCGCAAAACTCCTGAAGGGATAGCCTTTATAACGCCCCGTCTTGGTGACAAGAAAAGGCTTATTGTAAATCCCCACCTTCCAAAATTGCCATTCAGATTTGTCATTCTCTAACAGCCCGGGGGAGAGTTGTATCTGATCCAAAACATGCCAAGTATCTCGGAGAGGCGCGCAGGGCTAATGGCATTATTTCATTGGGGGGTGAGCTGAATGAAGACGGAGATGAGGTAACACACCTACGCGCACTTGATATCCAAGACCACTTTTTTCGTTCTAAAACAACAGCGGAGGTAATGCCACTACCTGTGCTATTTTCTGAAATAAACAACAGCCATATTGGAATGTATGTGGAAGTTGCCAATGTGCGCTTTACTGTTGCAGAACAAGGGAAGCCTTTTGTTGACCCAAAGGATTATTACGACACCCAGCGCAATATGGAAGCCTGCGAAGGTCAAAGCAAAGTGCCTTTTTTGCTGGAGACCAGTGCCTTTGCGGCGTTTAAGGATTTGCCCTTGCCTAGCGGAACGGGAAGCATTAAAGGGATTGTCAGCAAGACTTATAACGGTCGAAAGTTGGTGCTTGCGCTTAATAATGCGCATGATGCCTGGCTCGCTGGGGGTGATTGTGGGGATTGAGGTTTAAGCGTTAAGCAAAATATAAAAACCAATTTTACTGCAATTTCATTCAAAAAAGCAATAAAACCCTTAAAAAACAGCTCATTTTACTCCATTTTAAGCCATAAATGGATAAAAAAGAGCAATTTTAGTGTGTTTAGAACACGTGTTTTTCCATTGTGCTAAAAAGCAGCATTTTACAAAACTAATTTTTACAAAAAAAGACCAAAAAAGTGCAAATATTGTCTATTATAAGCTGTTTTAAGCAGTTTTATTCCAAAAAAAGAGCAAAACGGTATTTTTTAGTATGCTGAAAAAGTGTGCTTTTTGCAGGGGTTCACTTTTTCTTGTCAAAGTAGCCAAAAAATGTGAGACAGATTTTGTTCAAAACAGACCTAAAAACGCCAAAAACTCCTCAAAAACGCTATAAAACTAACCAAAACCCTTCTTTTTATATCAAAAATGAACAAAAAATGAAAACGTCTTTATGTGTTTTTGTCTCACCAAAAAGTGCACGCCCACGCCAATCTTAAATCCTATGTCAATGTTTTATAGCTTTGAGTTTAGCACCTCTTCATATACCCCTGCTTTAATAACAATTGGCAGCTTGGTTTGGGGTATTATCATAACACCTTGAAATGAATGAACACCAACAAAAACGCGTTCAAGGGTTTCACCTGAAACGTATGTTAGGTTTTCATTTCCAACCAACACACCAAGCTTTACGTTTAGCAATACCGATTTTGACAGCGGATTATAGCCACTCAGCCCAATAGTTAGCTGACCGATTGATGCACTCTGATAGGTTGTTTTCTTAAACGCTTTATCATTTAAATCCGTAGTTCTAAATCCAGCCCTTACAGGGATCAGCCAATTGCCCCACCATTGGTTGGTGTTTTGTAAATATTCAACGTCTAACCCAGTGGTGTTTATGCCCTCGGTTTTGGAAACTAAGATGATGCTGTTCCACTCGATTTGGTCTGCATCGGAATTGTTTTGCGCTAGTGCGAGGTAAAATGTGCCAATAGTAAAGCATACTACTAAATAGGTTTTTTTCATGATGTTGGGGTTTAATCACTGCCTTTTATTACTTCAAAGCCGTTTATGCTAAGTTAAATAAAACTTTCAAACGGTGGTGCACCACAAACTTTTTTCCATATTAGGGGTCTAATACCAAACTTAACTTATGAGAAAAGTCTTTGTTTTACTGTTGTTATGTATCGCTTGTTCAGAAGAAACCGAGGACATTGTTGTCCTTCCAGATGCCTGCGCAAATGTGGTTAGTACTTACGACATCACGCTTGATACTTCTGGTTGTAATGTAGACATTGAATCCAAACTGGGGGTGAATTCACGATACGACGAACAAATTGTTGGGAACAAACGCCTTATTACCTTTAACAATATTGCCAACCACCCCGTTGGTAATTTCCCAAGAGCGGGTAACCCCAATACCATTTCAGCCAATACCCACTCGGTTGAAACCACCACAAACCCACAAGCCGCTGCCACGTTTACTTCTGCCAAAGGTTACGATTTTGGCATTCTTTTTAGTGGGGTAGCCATAGACCCCTTTACTGCTGAATTTTTCACAAACGAGGGTCAAGTAAACCGAGATTGGAATGAAACGGCACTAACATCTGCTGTTAATTTGGGCACCGATTGTAACAACGCCCACGTACAACCCTCGGGAGAATACCACTATCACGGCACACCCAATGCCTTTATTGAGGTATTGACCAATGGACAAACCCCTACGACCATGATCAAGTTGGGCTATGCTGCGGATGGCTTTCCCATTTATTATAAATATGGCTATGACAGCAATGGCAATGTTGAAGCATTGGAAAGTGGTTATCGTTTAAAAGAAGGCAGTCGCACTGGTGATGGTATGAGCGCACCTAACGGATGTTACGACGGCTTGTATTTTCAAGACTACGAATACGTTTCAGGAATTTCAACGCTTGATGAAGCCAATGGTCGCACAGGAAAAACGCCTGATGCCAACAGCGAATATTACTATGTGGTAACTGACAATTTCCCTTCTTCACCTATATATTTTCGAGGTATACCCGATGCTTCCTTTAGGCATGGCGGACCTTAGGGCAAACACTCACCGCCTGTTTTGTACCTTTGCGCTTCAATAAAGCGATATGATTCTATCCATGACAGGCTACGGCAAAGCGGAGTTTAATGCACAAGGCAGAAAATTGCGCGTTGAAATTAAGTCGCTCAACAGCAAATCATTTGATCTTAATTTCCGTACACCTGCACGCTACAGAGGCCTTGACCTGCCTGCACGCAAACAGCTAACAGCGTTGTTGCACCGAGGTAAATGTGAGGTTAATGTATTTGAAGAATGGGTCGCTGGTCAAGATGCAGCACCGATCAACAAAGCAGTTGTAGCACACTACATCCAAGAATTAAAAGCCATTTCCCCCTTGTCAGACGAGGCACTTTTGCCAACCGTGATGCGCATGCCCAATGTATTTGCATCGGCAGATGATAGCATTTCGGATGAGGAACAAGAAGTCTTTTTAAGTACTCTTAAAAAAGCAGCGGAAGCATTGGTTGCTTACCGCCAACAAGAAGGTATTTCTTTGGGGCAAGACCTCACCAATCAATTGGAGCAAATCAAAGCACAGCTCAAAAGTATAGCTGCACAAGCAGATACGCGCATCGCAACACGCAAGCAAAAATTACACGAACAATTGCGTCAACTCACCCTAGATTATGACCAAGAACGCTTGGAGCAGGAATTGGTCTATTACCTCGAAAAATGGGACATCAACGAAGAGTTGGTACGCTTGCAACATCACCTTGATTATTTCCAAACCAACCTAGACGAAAACACCCCAACCAAAGGCAAAAAACTAGGATTTATTGCCCAAGAAATGGGACGTGAAATCAATACCATTGGATCTAAAGCCAACGATGCAGACTTACAAAAATCTGTTGTAAGCATGAAAGATGCTTTGGAGCGCATCAAAGAACAAGTACTTAACGCCTTGTAATGAAAACGGGAAAATGTATTGTTTTATCGGCCCCTTCGGGCAGTGGAAAAACAACCATTGCCAAACACTTGCTTGCGCAGGAAAACCTCAACTTGGCATTCTCTGTCTCGGCTACTTCAAGGCCACCAAGAGGGCAAGAGGTTGACGGAAAAGATTACTATTTTCTATCTGAAGCAGCATTTAAAGCAAAAATTGCTGAAGGTGCTTTTGTCGAATACGAAGAGGTATACCCGGGCATGTTTTACGGCACATTAAAATCTGAACTAGACCGCATTTGGGCATTGGGCAAAAATGTGGTGTTTGACATAGACGTGGTAGGCGGATTAAACATCAAAAATCAATTTCCCGACAACACCCTTTCCATATTCATCAAACCTCCGAGCACGGAAGCCTTAGCGGAGCGCTTGCGCCAACGGGGTACGGACAGTACAGATAAGATTGCCATGCGATTGGAAAAGGCAAATGTCGAAATGGCGCGCGCCAACGAATTTGATATTGTCGTGGTAAACGACCATTTGGAAACTGCCAAAAGCGAAACGGAAGAGTACATTAGTAATTTCTTGGCAGGATGAAGCGGATTGCGCTATTTTTTGGAAGTTTTAATCCCATTCACAATGGACATATTGGTATTGGCCAAGCGGTACTTAATCAACAAAAAGCAGACGAGGTACATTATATCCTGACCCCACAAAACCCACATAAAAATACGGCTGCGCTTTTGCCGGAGGAGCACCGCTGGAATATGTTAACACAGGCTTTAGCACCTTATGATGGTTTGGTGGCCAACGACATTGAGTTGCACATGCCAAAACCGAGTTACACCGCAGCAACGCTTCAAAAACTGACGGCTGAACACCCTGATAATTCCTATATCATGCTGATGGGCGCCGACAGCGCAATAGGCCTAGACACATGGCAAAATGCGGCTTATATCAAGCAATTTCCGTTGTTGATTTACCCCAGAAATGATATTTCTTTAGACGCATTTCCAGCACACCAACGTCTTCAAGCCCCTTTATTGGATATTGCTGCAACAAGCATTCGCGAAACAAAGGATGTACAGCAGCTAAAAGCTTGGTTGCCGGACGGGGTTATTGCCTACATGCAAACGCACCAACTTCTTAATGATACTTAATCTTCCGCAGTATCCGCTGGGTGTCTTTTAGCCCTTGGTAGGCGTGTTCGCTATGTTGCTTGATCACGGCAGTGAGTTCGTTTAATTTGTCGAGTGCTTCTTTAAAACCATTGAGGTAACACAGCATATAGGTGGGTGCCAAGTTGCCCACATCTTCCTTATCGTTTTTGGTCAGGCTTAGGTTTTTGAGCAGCTTTTCGCCCAAGGCATTGTTGGCATTATAGATATGGTGCAGCAGCTTCTTTTCATATTTAGGGGGTTCAAACAAAAAAGCCGAATCAATTTGGTAAGAGCCTTTGTTGTCAAACAAAAAAGATACGCGCTCAAGGGGGTAGTATTTGTATGCATTATTAAACCCCAAACGGACATATTCAATAAGACGAAACGAATGGGTGTCCATTTCAATTTCCACCTCATCATGGGTGGAGTAGAACAATTTAACATGCTCATTGATGAGTTCAACATCCACTCTTGAATAATAGGATCTTCCTTTTCCCTTTTTTTCCAGTCCCGCCCAGCAAAGTACAAACGACTCCTTAAAAACCTTGTAGCTGGGTTTTAGCACTTCATCGTGGCGGTTCATAAAATCAACAACGCCGTCAAGCGTTAGTTCGATGTTGTTTTGGGCGTGCTTTTCAATTTCTGCTACCACTGCGGAATTGGTGTCTTGCAGTTCAATGTCAAAAACTTTGGATACGGAGATACTACCATCTCTAAAAAACACAGCTCCTCCAAAATATTTCCAAATGTTTTTTCGCAGTGCTGTTATTTTATTGGTGGGTCTAATGGTCACCAAGCCCACAACCTTGCCTTCAGCCAAATGCGGAAAGTGAATGTTTTCGTAGAGCACCACAGGTGGGTTTTCCAAATAAGCATTGATGAGGTTTTGCAGCTTGGCGTCATCAAAAAAGTCTACTCCGCGAATACTATTGTCGCCGTCATCTACGCCCACAACGATGTATGAGTTATTTTTTGGGTTGGAATTCGAAAGGGCACAAATGTGTTTTAGGAATTTAGCCTTGCCTTCGCGCTGGCTTAAATTCAGCTGTCTTTTTTTATCGTAAAAACTGTTTTCATCGTTGTGGGCGAGCAAGCTTTTGATGAGCAGCCTTTTATTAATCATCACAAATGTTTAATGCAAAGTTAGTAAGCTATTTCAACACTTTTTGTAATACCTTTGAGAAGCCCTATTTTTAACCAAATGTTAACAGGCGCACTGCACATTTTTGTACATTTTGCAACGCTAATTAAAAAACGAAAAACATGAGCGATAACGCTGTAGATATTAAAGCACTTAACGAACATATAGAAAAAGAAAGCGCTTTCATTGACATCCTAACGCTTGAGATGAACAAGGTCATCGTAGGTCAAAAACAAATGGTGGAACGTTTGCTTATTGGCTTATTGGGACAAGGACACATACTGCTAGAGGGTGTCCCAGGACTAGCCAAGACCCTTGCCATCAACACTTTAAGCAAGGCAGTTAAAGGAAGTTTTAGCCGGATTCAATTTACGCCAGACTTACTGCCCGCCGATGTAATTGGGACCATGATTTACAATGCTAAGGAGAATGATTTTAGCATCAAAAAAGGACCGGTATTTGCCAATTTTGTATTGGCTGATGAGATAAACAGAGCCCCTGCAAAGGTGCAATCTGCCCTGTTGGAAGCCATGCAAGAAAAGCAAGTTACCATTGGCGATGAAACCTTTAAGCTCAAGCCGCCATTTTTGGTAATGGCCACGCAAAACCCAGTGGAACAAGAAGGAACTTATCCACTGCCTGAAGCCCAAGTAGACCGTTTTATGCTCAAGGTAATCATTGATTATCCCAATCTTTCAGATGAGCAAGAGATTGTTCGCGCCAACCTTAACGACTCTTTTGGCACGGTAAAACCCGTGATCAGTACAGCGCAAATCTCCAAGGCGCAAAAGGCCGTTCGCGAAGTGTATATGGACGAAAAAATTGAAAAGTACATCTTGGACTTGGTTTTCGCTACGCGATACCCTGAAAAATATAAATTACAATCCTTAAAACCACTTATTAGTTTTGGTGCATCCCCTAGGGGTAGTATCAATTTGGCAACGGCTGCTAAATGTTATGCCTTTATCAAGCGCCGTGGCTATGTGATTCCAGAAGATGTTCGTGCCGTTGTTTATGATGTGTTGCGCCACCGTATTGGAATTACGTATGAAGCCGAAGCCGAGAACGTGACCTCGGAAGATATCATACAGCGCATTGTTAACGCTGTGGAGGTACCTTAGTCTAAAAACAGCTTTTCGCTATGGATACAAAAGAGCTTTTAAAGAAAGTTCGGAAGATAGAAATCAAAACCCGCCGATTGAGTAATCATATCTTTGGGGGGGAATATCACAGTACCTTTAAGGGACGTGGCATGACCTTTAGCGAGGTGCGTCAATATCAATATGGCGATGATGTCCGTGCCATTGACTGGAATGTTACTGCGCGCTATCAAGAGCCTTACGTTAAAGTATTTGAGGAAGAGCGTGAGCTAACACTTATGCTGGTAGTAGACGTAAGTGGTTCTGCCGATTTTGGTTCATTGGAACAGCGCAAGCGTGACACCCTTACTGAAATAGCCGCCACCCTTGCCTTTTCTGCCTTACAGAATAACGATAAAGTTGGGCTGCTGATGTTTTCAGACGATGTGGAATTATTTATTGCACCCAAAAAAGGAAAATCACACGTATTGCGCATCATCCGTGAGCTTTTGGAGCATCACCCTAAAAGCACCAAAACAGACATTGCCGGCGCATTGGAGTTTATGAGCCGCATTCTTAAAAAACGTGCTATTGTATTTGTGTTGTCCGATTTTTTAGACAACGATTATTCCAAATCGGTGCAGTTGGCTGCTAGAAAGCACGACCTAACAGGCGTTCGCCTTTATGACCCTATAGAAGCCAAACTTCCAAAAGCGGGATTATTGCTTGTCCGTGATGCGGAAACAGCGGGGCAAAAATGGGTGAACAGCTCATCAAAATCGGTACGCACGGCCTATGCGCTCGCACACCGAAAAACCGCTGATTATTTCAGCACACAGTTTACAAGATATGGCGCAGGAGCACTTTCATGTGCCACCAACGAAAGTTACGTCAAAAAACTATTAACCTATTTCAAAGGCCGTGGATAAAGGGATACGTTTTTTGCTTTTGTTAGTCTCGTGTTGGAGCATGGCCCAAACGCAAGTAAGCCTTACGGCCGATACGCTTGAGGTCCGCTTGGCAGAGCAAATAAACCTCGACTTGGTTGTGTCTACCGACAAACAAGCAAGCATACAGTTTCCGCCGCTCAAGGCATTTGCCCCTTTTGAGGTTATAGACAGCACGGCTGTTGATACTACCGTTGCAGCAAAAACATTTACATATTCCAAGACCTATGCGGTCATTCAGTTTGATTCAGGGCAGTTTACCCTACCTCAGCAAATTGTGGTTGTAGATGGAGAAGTGTTTAAAACAGATTCTATTTTGGTAAGGGTTAAGGACGTGGTAGTAGATACTTTGGAACAACCTCTTTTTCCGATTAAGACCATTTTGCCCATGGCCAAAAACACCACAGGTTGGTGGAAGCCCTATAGCTATGGGTTTTTGATTTTAATTAGCCTTGTGTTGCTATATTTCTTTGTTGTAAAAACCCAAAAACGCATTCGTGCTAAGCGCGAAAAAATGCCGCCTTTTGAGCGCGCGCTACAAGCTTTGCAAGCACTGGAATCCAAACAGCTAGACAAGCAAGAAGCCTATAAAGATTACTATTCTGAAATGACCGATATTGTACGGAATTATTTAGAGGATGAGACCAATATTGATGCCCTAGAAAGTACTTCAGAAGAACTTTTGACAAAGTTGGAGTTATTGCGAGATACGGGTAATCTTGAACTGACAAACGCAACAATTGATCAACTTAAGGAGGTATTGTCAACCGCTGATTTGGTTAAGTTTGCACGTGCGCTTCCAGAGGAGTATTTGGCGCGATTGGACCGTGAAAAAATTGAATTGGTTGTCAAGGACACCAAAGCCGCGTTGCCCGAACCAACAGAAGAAGAACGCTTACAAAACGAGGCCTACGCCCGAATGCGCCGCAAGCAACAACAGGTTCAGCGTTTTAAAATAGCAGGCTTTTCCTTTTTGGGAGTATTAGCCATTGTCGCGGGTATCATGATTTACAATTATGGCGCCGTCCAAGCCAAGGATCGCGTGTTTGGACACCCAACGTTAAAGTGGCTGCAACAAGAATGGGTTTCGAGCACCTATGGTATTTCTGACATGGTACTAAAAACTCCGGATGTTCTAAGCAGAAAGACCACCCAAAACCGCCTAAATCAGCAATTTGTATTGGGTTCTTTGGAAGATGCATTTATGATAGTGCTACACATGGAGCATTCAACAGCAGAAGAGGAACAAACGATCGACTTGCAGCAAAAAGTAGACAAGGTGATTGGCACTTTTGACAGCATGGGAGCAACGAATATTTTTCAAAAACAAAACGACTACAAAACAACCTCAGGAATTGAGGGGATTGTGGCTTCGGGCTCTTTCGATTGGACCAAAAAGAATAAAGACACCCAGCGCAAAACCTATGAGGTTTATCACTTTACTGAAAACAAAGGCTTTCAGCAGCTCCAGTTGGTTTACGATCGAAACGACCGCTATGCCAAAGAACTCATTACCCGAATGCTGAACAGCATCGAATTTAAAAAGGAAAAACCATGATGGACTATACGTTTGCATATCCTGATTTTTTCTGGGGTCTATTGCTGATACCCCTACTAGTGGCATGGCATATTGTTTCGCTAAAAAGACAAGTGGCGCATTTGTTAAGCTCTAGCATTGATGCTTTTTCCAAGTCGGGTAGTTTAGCCAAATGGCCCCCGATATTGTTGGTGTTGCGGCTGTTGGCTATTGCTCTCATTGTAACCGCTTTGGCGCGCCCTCAAACACAAGACGTCAGCACTCAAACCAAAACAAACAAAGGAATAGATATTGTTATCGCCATAGATGTTTCGTCCAGTATGTTGGCACGCGACCTAAAGCCCAACCGCTTGGCTGCTCTTAAAAAAGTGGCGGCAGACTTTATTGCCAAAAGGAAAACGGACCGTATAGGCTTGGTGGTATATGCAGGCGAAAGCTATACCAAAACACCCATAACTTCAGACAAGGCCTTGGTGATTGATGTACTTAACAAGGTTAGCTATGATGGCGTGATCAACGACGGAACGGCCATTGGGATGGGGCTAGCCACTGCTGTAAACCGATTGCGCGATAGTAAAGCCAAGAGTAAAGTAATCATCTTGCTTACAGACGGCGTAAACAACACCGGTTTTGTAGACCCAAAGACAGCGGCTGGTCTTGCGAGTACATATGGGATTAAAACCTATACCATTGGATTGGGCAGTAACGGCAGCGCACCTGCTCCTGTTGCCCTACGCCAAGACGGCACTTTTGTGTATCAATTGCGAAAGGTTGAAATTGATGAGGAGTTACTTAAGTCTATTGCTGCGGAAACGGGCGGCAGCTATTATCGCGCAACCGACAACAAAAAACTAGCAGCTATCTACAAGGAGATAGACAAATTAGAACGAACAGATGTAGAAGAAATTCGCTATACCAAATACCACGAAAAGTTCAGGCTGTTTGTATTTGTGGCAATGGGCGCATTGTTTTTGGAATGGCTTTTGCGTATTACGCTTTTTAAATCAGCCTTGGCATGATACAGTACGAACAGACACAGCATTTCTATTTGTTATTGCTCATACCGCTAATGGTATTGGGCTATGTGCTTTTTAGCCTTTGGAAAAAGCGGGTGTTAAAATCGTTGGCATCTGCAAAAATGATAGATCACATAGCTCCAGAACGTTCTTCGTTTAAAGGTTGGCTTAAGCAAATTTTGTTTTGGCTGGGATGGGCTTTTATATGTTTGGGCTTGGTCAATCCACAGATCGGCACTGAGCTAGAGACCGTTAAAAGAGAGGGCGTAGATTTAGTATTTGCCATTGATGTATCTAAGAGTATGCTGGCAGAAGACATTGCGCCAAACAGATTGGAAAAGGCTAAGCGCCTTGCAGGGGAGCTGATTAATCAATTGGTTAGTGACCGCGTGGGTATCATTGCCTATGCCTCATCGGCTATCCCGCATTTGCCCATTACGACAGACTATGCCGCAGCTCGATTGTTTTTGTCGTCATTGGACACCAACATGATTTCATCCCAAGGGACGGCCATTTCCGCAGCCATGCGCTTGGCGGAAACCTATTTCGACGACGAAAACCAAACTAACCGTGTGGTGTGTATTATATCTGATGGTGAAGATCATGGCGATGACGCTTTGGTAGCAGCATCACGTGCCGCCCAACTGGGGGTTACGTTTTTCACAGTGGTTGTTGGTACTGAAAAAGGGTCCGTAATTCCCATAACCAAAGGGAATTCCACTTCTTACAAGAAAGATGACAAGGGAGAGGTGGTTATTACAAAAAGCGATTTTGAACAGATGGAATCCATAGCAAAAGAAACCGACGGCTTGTTTTTGGACGGCAGTAACACCGAGGAGGTGGTAACATCCATTATAGACCGTCTTAAGGAGATGGATAAACAAGAGTTTGAAGCAAAACAATTTGCGAAATTTAAAGATCAGTTTCAATGGTTTTTAGGTGTTGGATTGATTTTGATTGTACTTGACTTATTTTTATTTTATCGCAAAACCCAGTGGGTTAAAAAACTAAATTTGTTCCAAGATGCTTAGGCTATTGCTCACCATACTACTGTTCCCATTTGTTGTTTTAGGACAAGAAGCTCCGCTTGTTCAAAAAGCAGACAATTATATTTATGATGGCAATCAAGCTTTTGATGCATCAAATAATGTTGAGGCGGAAAAGAATTACCGCAGGGCTACTGCTACGGGTTTGAAAAAAGACATTGCGCAGTACAATATGGGGACCACCTTGCAACAAGACAACTATGTAGCAGAGGCGCTATCGGTATATGCCGATGCAGTTGAAATCACGAAAGAACGTCCAAACAAACACCGAAACTTTCATAATATTGGCAATGCCCTAATGCAGATAAAGGAGTATAAAGGAGCCGTTGAAGCTTATAAAAACGCGCTTCGTAACAACCCCAATGATGATGAAACACGCTACAATTATGCCTTAGCTAAAAAAATGCTGGAAGACGAGGAAAATAAAGACGACCAAAAGGACGATCAGAAAGATCAGGACAATAAGGATAATCAAGACAACAAGGACAACAAGGACAACAAGGACAACAAAGACCAAGACAAAAAAGGGAACAAGGACAAAGATAAAGAAGGCGACAAGGATCAGGACAAAAAAGAAGGGTCTGACGATGAGGGGGAAAACGAAAAGGACAACAAAAAAGATGACCCTAAAGATCAAGACAAAAAGGGCGACAAGGAAAAAGACCAACAACAGCCCAAAGGAAACCCTACGCAATTATCACCCCAACAGGTAAAGAACTTGCTTGAAGCCATGAGCAACGAGGAGAAAAAAGTACAAGACAAAGTCAATGCCCAGAAGGCAAAGCCCGCGGGTGTTAAAAGTAAAAAAGATTGGTAATGAGACAGCTGCTTATTTGTTGTTTTCTGACTATGGCGCTATCTCCTATTGCTTTTGCACAGGTAGATTTTAAAGCCCAAATAAGCAAGAGTGAGCTTGGTATTAATGAGCGATTGCGAATAGAATTTAGCATGAACAAGGAGGGGGATAATTTTAAACCGCCTTCTTTTAATGGATTTCGTATTGCAGCAGGACCCAGTCAGTCGGTGAGCAATATTTATGCTAACGGCAAGAGCTCCTTTTCTAAAATCTACACCTATTTACTAACCCCACTCAAAAAGGGGAAAATTACCATCGGACAGGCGACAATTGAAATAGATGGGAGCATTTATAAAACAATCCCTGTTGACATACAGGTTAAAGATGCAGTTGAATTGCCCAAAAATCCAAATGATCCAAACTATATAGCTTCTGAAAGCCTTCACTTGGTTGCCGCACTGTCCAAAAGCAAGGTGTATATAAACGAACCGATAACGGTGGTGTACAAACTTTACTTTGACAGTAAAGTGAGGCCATCCGACGTCAACCCCATTGACATGCCTGAATACAACGACTTTTGGTCCCAAGACATACCTTCTAGACGAACCATTGAAAGGGAAATGTTCAAGGGCAAGCTGTATAATTACGTGGCATGGCAGCAAACCGTTCTCTATCCACAACGGGCTGGCAAACTACCCATAGCACCACTTTCATTAGACGTGCAACTTGACGTTCCGACCAACCGTAGAGACTTTTTTGGAAATCAGGTTTATACCCAAGTTTCACGAACCATTACAGCTGGCAAGCGTACCCTAACAGTATTGCCATTTCCTGACGAGGGCAAGCCGACTAATTTTAACGGTGCCGTTGGTGATTTTAGCTTTGAAGTAAAAACGTCTAAAAATGCACTTAATGCTTCGGAATCGCTACAAGCAACAGTGGAGGTAAAGGGTAAAGGAAACCTTAAGCTTTTTTCACTGCCAGAAATGGCAACCCCAAGCGCACTTGAGCGTTACGACCCCGAATACAGCGAACAAGTGAATACAACGCTTTCGGGCATGCGAGGTTCAATAAAAAATACATACACATTGGTTCCGCAGTTTCAAGGGAAATACCCCATTCCTCCCATAGCATTTAGTTATTTTGACCCTAAGGCAAAAACATACAAAACATTAGAATCAGTGGAGTTGATTATAGACGTGCTTGAAGGCCCAAAGGCAGCAACTCCTGTGGTTAATGCGCCCAACGCATCCACAGTAGCTGTTCCAAATGTTGCAGGTTCTTTTCAGTTTATTGCACAGCAAACTTCTTTTAAACCCATAAAGCAATTGCCCTTCTTTGGCAGTGCATTGTTTTTCGTCCTGTTGGCTTTTCCTGTCATACTCCTACTGTTATATTTTATAATACGCAGCCAAACTCCTGACGCCACGGCAATTGCAAGACGGCATAAAGCGCGCTTGGTTAAAAAGTTTTTGGGCAAGGCCAAGAAAAACATGTCCGAGGCTTCCGCTTTTTATGTTTCGCTTGAAGCTGCACTTCACAATTATCTAAAGGCTAGACTACAGATTCAAACCGATGATTTTAGCAAAGAAAAAATGCAAACGCTGCTTTCCGACAAAGGTGTTGAAAAAGATACTGTAGCCTTGTTTATTCAAGTTTTGACCAACTGTGAGCTTGCCCGTTATGCGCCAAGTTCTCGCAGCAGCATGGAGCAAGACTACGAAACAGCTGTAGCTGCCATAACCCAAATGGACAAACAATTTAAGTCATGAAAAACATCTTACTTCTTGCACTTTTTTCTTGCTTGACTTGTTTTGGGCAAGACCCAGAAGATCTTTTTAGAGAGGGTAATATTGCCTACAATAAAGGGGCTTATGACCGTGCCATTATTTATTACGATTCTGTCAGTTCTTTGGGTGTTCATTCACCAGAATTGTACTTTAACCTTGGTAATGCCTACTACAAAAAGAACGCAATAGCTTCTAGCATATTGAACTATGAAAAAGCCCTATTGTTGGATGCAGGCAACGAGCAATTGATTAACAACTTAGTTTATGCGCAAAACATGACGCTAGACAGGTTTACGTCGTTGCCAGAAAGTGAGTTAAAAAAGGCAACTGCCGACTTGGTGTTCCTTACATCTATTCGTGGTTGGAGCATGGTGCTTATCGCTTTTTTTTGGTTGGCAGCACTTTTATTCTTTTTGTTTAAAAGATCCAACAGCAGCATCCAAAAAAGGTTGTTCTTCACTGGATTTGTTATTTCCCTGCTACTCTCCATTTTGACGGTGGTGATTATACTGCAGCAAAAAAATACCCTGCGCAACACCAATCCTGCCATTGTTTTTGTGCAATCGGAGTCTTTTCGCGCAGAACCCAATATGCGCTCAGAGGTATTGCTCACCATTCACGAAGGAGCTAAGGTTTTTATTGTGGAAGGTGTAGAGGATTGGATTAAAATCAAACTTCAAAATGGTTCCATAGGTTGGATTCCAAGAAGCAGTGTTGAACCCATCAGTTTTGTTAGAGAATAGGTGGGATGTTGTCTATGGAGACTTCTTCTGTATTGATTTTCTCAAACAAATAAGCACCCAATTCTTCCAAGGGTTGGAAGATCAAAGAACTTTCTTTTATGGTTTCGGGTAAAAAGCTAAAAAAGACATCTATTTGCCCTAAAATCCAAACGATTACCCCACAAATGACCAGCCATTTGCAAGCACCAAAAAGAGCACCTAGCAATCGGTTTAAAAAACCCAGCAGCACCACTTTTGCCAACTTTGTCAGGAGCTTCCCAACCCAAGCTACGCCAATCATGATGCCAATAAAAGTCAGTGCAAAAGACAATAGTGGTAGATAATCCCACTCAATATAGTTGGATAATAAGGATGCAGTAAAGCTAGAAAAATGCAATGCTCCGAACACCCCTAAGACAAGTGCTAACAGAGAGGAAACCTCAACAAAGAACCCCCTGTAGGCGCCTCGTGCGAGGCCATACACAAGCAAACAAACAACAGCAAGGTCTATGTAGTTTAGTGGCATAACACAAATGTACGTATAGATTTCTTCGGTTTGGTGGTACTATGCGCTTAATGTGTATTTTTGTGCACATGATAGATAACATCAAGGCGCATATAAAAGAAGTAGCTGCTTTCGCTGCTGCTACTGCAGAGGAGGTTGAACAATTTCGCATTGGCTATTTGGGCAAGAAAGGACACATCACCAAACTATTTGCGGACTTCCGCAATGTTCCAAATGAAGAAAAGAAGGAGTATGGACAATTGCTAAACCAACTTAAGACTGAAGCCTTAGCCAAAGTTAAGACTTTGCAAACTGAATTAAGCGGTTCGCAATCCAAAAGCACCATGGACGACATCAGCCGCCCGGGTCAGCCGATTCCGCTTGGTGCACGTCACCCCATCAGTATAGTAAGGGAGCGTGTAATTGACGTTTTTAGTCGTATTGGATATGGTCTTTCTTCAGGACCAGAAGTAGAGGACGACTGGCACAATTTTACTGCTTTAAA
>ERZ1048068.821-NODE-821-length-26206-cov-9.235746_pt1 | contig 26206 bp, 28 predicted proteins | sample MGYA00383098_ERZ1048068 | MGnify/ENA primary metagenome ERZ1048068 (study PRJEB29581, sample SAMEA5548368) | metagenome | biome: marine; feature: coastal; material: water | depth 1 m | study: Short-term variability in the microbial, nano- and picoplankton dynamics... | reverse complement strand
AAAAGATTTTCGGTGGCTATTCACCAAAAGATTTTCGGTGGCTATTCACTTGAATCTGAAACATAAAATGGAGGTCGTGCTATTTTTTTCTTCTTTGTTTTTTTGGAAGGCTTAGTTTTTTTCTTTAGAATTTTACATATTTCAGTATATATCTTCTTTTTCGAAACGCGTTTCTTTTTCATTTTATCTAGTATATCATTCGTTGCTTCTTCTATGTATTCCTTTAATTGGTCCATAATTAAAATATTTATCAAATCTTTAATTAAAAACATTTTTGCGATATTATTAACAATGGCTTATAAATCACGACCATCTTACATTAATTTAAATGATTTTCAGAAAATACACCTCGAAACTCTCAAAGAAATGTGGAGTTACCAATTTCTAAAAGATACAGTATATGAAGCATATATAATTTACAATAGATGTCCCATACAAATAAAACATCATTTAGACAAGGAATTCGAAAAGGATGCCTTTGATGAGGCAATTTCAATAATAGGACAATCAAGCAATAATTTATTATCTAATGTATTTAAATAAAAAATAGTTATATCTTTTAGAAAAAAATAAAAAGTTTATGGATTTGGATTATAGTATTAATGGCGAAGAATCCAGATTTATCTATATCAAAAATATATTATCGGCAAATGACTTAGAAATATTGGAAACTTGGTTACAAAATAAATCGTTTATTAGTGGTAAGTGTATTAGTGGCAAAGAAATACCACGGAAACAATTATGGTATCATAATGAGGGTAAGTATTTTTGCGATACTTGGAAGGTTAAATATGACCGATGGAAATCACACAAATACGATAATTTTTTATTAGAATTTCAAAATAAAATCAATACTATTGTTAACGAAAAACTAAACAATAATGTATTTTTCAATAGTTGTTTAATAAACTATTATAGGAATGGAGAAAACACTATTAAACCCCATAGAGATACACCCGATAGTTTTGGTGTATATCCAATAATTGCCAATTATTCATATGGAACAACACGAAATATGTTAATTAAAAAAATAGATTATAATCCGGATAATTTGAATTCGCTAAAACACGATAAAAATGATCATATGAATATAGATATTAATCTTGAACACAATTCTCTATTAATAATGAGTGGTGCCAGTCAAAAATATTTTACACACGAAATACCAATTTCCAATACTAACTTGTCTCGAGTAAGTTTCACATTTAGAAAACATATATCTTAGTTAATATTAAAATAGAATGAAAAGAATTATCGAAATAGATATGTTAAAGGGAATTGCGGTAATATTGATGGTCATAAACCATTTATTTTTTATGGCATATTTGATGAATCGGCCAATAATAGATATTAATTTACCTTGGGTAACTGCGATGGCTGTATTATCTCATAGTATTTTCATTTATATGGTAGGTGTAAATCTACATATAAGTTATAAAAAGGATCCGATTGGATTTTATAGGAAACAATCATTAAGGGCAATTAAATTGCTTGGTTATGGATTGCTAATGACATTGATTACGTTTGTAATATATCCACAAGCATTTATACGGTATGGTATATTTCATTTCATAGCAAGTGCCATTATTATTTCAATGGTGTTCATACAGTCTAAACTGAAGACATCATTTGGTATATTGTTTTTTATGATAATGGCGTTTTATGTTGAAAACAATAAACAAGATTTTGGTTATTTGTGTTTAAATACTAAAAATGTGTGTTTCAATTTAGGATTATATAATTATTATAATTCAATAGACCATTTTTCATTTATACCTTTCTTCGTATATATATTGCTAGGTATAAAAACAGGTCAGATTATGTATCCACAATTGAAATCGTCGTTAAATATTAAAGGGAATAAAATAACAAATAGTCTAGCAATAATTGGAAAACAATCATTGAATATATATTTGGTTCATTGGGTAATTATTTATATTTTACTAGTTTTAACACCCTCCTACTAAATCACTTACAGATATTTTTCTTTTTGATGGTAATTTGTCGGTATCATCTAAGCAAATGATTGCCATTGCTGCGTAATTATGTAAATCTATCAATGTATCTCTAAGACTTTCGGTTTTAACTAGATTAACTGAAGTATTTGTGATAGATTGGAGTCGATTAATTTTATCGCCCATACGAACTAAAACACCTACAGCACCATAATTCTTAAAACCATCACCATAATCACTGTTTTTCTTTGTGAATAATTCTAATGCTTCAGTTTGAATTTCTTTATATTTTTCTATTGACGACATAATATTTATGTTAAATTCTAATTGTTTAAATTTATTTATTCGAATTCTTTAGATTTATTTTTATTATGTTAAAATATGGATAAATCCACAATTTATTATTTACGTGGATATAACGATAATTTCATTGATAAACATAAGATTATGGAATTAATAAAAAATAGTAAATATGATAACAAAATTATAACACCACATAATAAAGTTTATTTTATTGAAAACATTGTTATAAAGCATAAAACAACTAAAGATGAACTTGAATTGGATGATTTTATTAATGAAGCAACCTTATATTTGCTGTTTAATGATAATAATATAGGTCCCAATGTATTAGATACTTGGTATACTATTAGTGGTAAACTATTTAATGGATATATAATAACTTTAAAAATGGACTGTGATTTATTAAAATTAATGGAAGATAATAAAACTAGTAAATATAATAACTATGCGTTAAAAGATAATTTTAAAGTTAAACAAGAGGCAATTCGAGAATTGAAATATGAAGTATTAAAGTTACATAATCTAGGATATGTTCATTGTGATTTAATGCCTAAAAATATACTAGTAAAACTCGAAGAAAATACTATTATCCAAATGACTATTACTGATTTTGGTTTAACAGACAAAAGAAAGCATTTAATTACAGATGAATGGATTAATACACTACACAAGTATCATATAGATCATTATCCTTTTATGAAATATACTCGGGATGATATAAAGGCACAACCGGAATTACTTGATTTCCAAATATTTGAAATATTTAATATTGAACCTAATGATACTAAAATTATTTGAAACGTTGTCTATATTTATCTGCACATTGGTCAATAAGTGTTTTAATAAAATACCCCATTGTTCCATAAAATAAAGTGTAATAGCCATATGTCATATATGAATTGGATTTATAACTTTCAATTTGTTCGTCAAGTAAAAATAATATGGCATATACTTCTAATGGCGATTTAATAATCCCTTTACCTAAAAACCCAGCACTTATAAATGTAGTAAGAGGTATTTCAAGGTAGCCTGACGCCAATCCACACATATCAAATGTGAAATTAGGCATAACTGAAAGCATCGTGATTGTTGTAAATGCGTTTTTTTTTAATTTATCCAAAATAGATTTGTTTATGTATTTTTCGTGGTCTTTTTTTGTTAATTTTGCCATCAAATATGGTGGTATTTCTCCTAAAGTACTTCCAAAAGACCATAGTAATACTGGTGGCATTGTTTTTAATAATAATTGAAAATTACTATATGGTTCTATTTCTTGGTGTTTACATTCTAAATCTAATATACTAAAATCTAAATTATTACATAGTTCTCCTTGTGTTTTGATTGATAATATAAAAGGAAATAAATAGAATGTACCCGTATACATTCCAGTTCCTAACCCAATTGTTGCCATGACTCCCATCAATAACCAATATACTGAAAATAGTAAATAGGCATTAAATATATATAGTAATTGCGATACATTTATAAGGAAACAATAAAGAATGAATAACAATCCCAAATATTTCACACTATCTTTATGAATTTCATAAGTTTCAATTGTAGTGATTTTCGCATATTTAGCACAAAGAGCGAAATTTTCTGTCATACTATTAATTTATAAAAAAGTTTCGAAAAAAATAATGCGATTTTCACATTTCACATTTTGAAATTTTTATTCTCTGGATTTTCCAGGCTCTCTCTCTCCGCTCGTTTTTGAAAAAAAAACGTTTTACTGGCTCATTTATGAGTTTTTTGAATTTTTCCTTATGATTATACTATTTCGATTATATTATTTAGGTTTCAATTTCTTATTAAAAAAAAGTCGAAAAAAAAGCACATAAAAAGCACATAAAAAGCACAAAAAGCACATAAAAAGCACATAAAAAGCACATAAAAAGCACAAAAAAAGCACACATAAAAATAATAATATTATACTATTATACTCAGTTATGACCATTTATACTTGTGAAATTTGTATATTTAACACACATAGATTATCTGATTATAATAGACACTTGAAAACAAAGAAACATCGAGCCATTGAAGAATGTTCCATTAAAAACACAAAAGAATTAATGGTAATGAGCCAAAATGAGCCGCAAATGAGCCAAAATGAGCCAGCAATGAGCCAAAATGAGCCAGTAATTTTACAAAAAGACATAAAAACGTATCCGTGTGACTATTGCGAAGAATCATTCTCGACAATGGCTAATAAACGTAGACATGAAATACATAGATGTAAAGAGAATACCAATATTTCAAATTCCGTTATTACAAAGCAAGGTAATCAAATCAAGAAACTCGAAATGGAAAACGAACATCAACTCAAGAAACTTGAGAAGGCAATGGAGAAACAAAAGAAAGAAATGTTGAAAGAAATGGAAACACAAAAGAAAGAAATGGCTAAACATATAGAATTACTCCTGACAAAAGTAGGTAATAATTATACTACTATCAATAACACGAATACTAATAATATTCAATTGAATAACTATGGATCCGAAGACTTGAGTCATATAAGTGATTCCTTGAAAACTTATCTTATTAAACATCCATTTGGAGCTATACAGCAACTTATTGAAAAGATCCATTTCAATCACGATAAACCTGAAAATATTAATCTTATGATTACTAATAAAAGGGATAATAAGATTAGTGTTTACGAAGATGGTAAATGGGTCTATCGTAATAAAAAGAAAACGATACAACATCTTATAGATAATAAATATTACATTCTCGACGACCATTACAATGATATAGATGAAAAAGAACTAACACAATTCAATCATACTAACTATAAATCGTTCAGTGGAAAGATGGATGAAAATGATAAGAAATTATTAGAACAGTTATACGAAGACGCGGAAATTATCATATTGAATAAACAAGATAAAAATATTATATCTCAATAAATAATATATTAGTATGTACACCAATAACCCTCAATCATTTATGAATGGATTTCTATCAGGTTCACGCAATATTTTTATAACAAGTTCCATCGGCATTGCAATGTATGGTTTTTCTAATACCTTTAAATTAGATATGTCGGTAAATTTAGTAAAGATGATTTCAATTATAATTTTCCTATTTTCCTTTTTGCTAGGATTAAACACACTAATAGGATATAAACGTTATTATGATATATTGAAAAAAGATAAAAAAAATGTACCCAACTATGTTGATTTTCAAATATGGAATAATTTCCTCTATATTACAAGTATTTACTTAGTTATACTTTTTATGATTATTTCAGTGACCTCGGTGAGATTATATAATCGTGTTTTTTAAAATTTGATTTTTTTGTTATTATACCTTGTTATTTACATTATTATTAACTAATTATACAATCATGGCTACTAAAACTTTGGTTATTCTTGAATCCGCATCTAAAATTAAAAAAATCCAAGGTTTTCTTGGAAATGACTATATCGTAAAAGCAAGTTGTGGTCATATTAGAGACCTAAAACCAAGTTCTCTTAGTGTAGAAATAGAAAACAATTATAAACCTATTTACGATATTAATTCCGATAAAAAGAAAGTAGTGAAAGAATTAAAAGATACTTATAAAACTTGTAAAAATATTATTTTAGCGAGTGATTTAGACCGTGAGGGTGAAGCGATCGCATTCCATTTAAGCGAAATTTTGAAAATTAAACCGGAAAATCGCAACCGACTATTATTTAATGAAATTACTAAAAGTTCTATTCAGAAAGCAATGAAAGACCTAAAACTACTTAATATGAATATGGTAAATGCTCAACAAGCACGACGTATTGTAGATCGTCTTATTGGGTATAAAATATCGCCAATGTTATGGAAACATATACAAAATTCATATGAAAAGAAAATATCATTATCGGCTGGACGTGTTCAAAGTGTCGTATTGAAATTAATCATTGAACGCGAAGAAGAAATTAAAAAACATAGACCCGAAAATTATTTTCAAATTAATGGGCTTTTTCAACATAATATTAAAGCGAAACTTGATAGCCAACTAGATGATATCGATAATACCAAAGAACTATTAAACGATTGTAATACTATGATATTTACAGTTAAGGAAAATATTAAGAAAGCATCTAGTTCTAGTCCTCCAAAACCCTTTATTACATCTTCATTACAACAAGAAGCATCTAACAAGTTTCATATGTCTCCAAAACAAACTATGGCAACTGCTCAGAAACTGTATGAAAAGGGATACATTACATATATGAGAACCGATTCATATAATCTAAGCGATGAATTTTTAGATAAAGCCAAAGAGTACATTTTGGAAAACTATAGTCAGGAATATTTGGAAATTAAGAAATATAAAACTAATAGTGAATCATCACAAGAAGCACACGAAGCAATACGACCTTGTAATATAGAAACGGTTTCTATAGACGAAGAACCTTATGAAAATAAACTATATAAACTCATATGGCAACGGACCTTAGCCAGTCAAATGTCAAAATCTAAATACGACGCATATACATTGAAAATCTCAATGGACCTATACGATGAACTATTTATTAGTAAGTGTAATAAAACTACATTTGATGGTTATACCAGGGTCTATGAAGTCTATAAAGATAATGAAACCGATAATGAAGAAACTAAAGATAGTTTCCCGATTAATATAAAACCCAACACTATAATTCAATACCAAAAAATGAATGCCGACGAAACATTCACTAAAAGCACCAAGTCAAGATATACTGAGGCTAGTCTAATTAAACAATTGGATAAATTAGAAATAGGTCGTCCAAGCACATATAGCAATATGGTATGTGTAGTACAAGATCGCAAATATGTTGAAAAAAGAGACGTCGAAGGTTTAACTATGAAATTAGTGGAAATGAGTATAGAAAAGGGTAAAAAATTAAAAGAAACAATCAAGGAAAAGAAAGTTGGTTCAGAAAAGAATAAGTTGGTTCCAAATTCAATAGGTTATATTGTGAATGAATTTATGAACACACATTTCTCGAATATAATTGACTACACTTTTACCAAGAATTTCGAAAAGGAATTAGACAAAGTATCCAAAGGACAACTTAATTGGGTAAAATTAGTGGACGATACATATAATTCATTTAAAAGTCTCCTAGTAGAACTCCAGGAAACACATAAAGAAAAACAAGTTAATACTATTGGTATTCATCCAGACACTCAATTACCTATATATTGTTACGTAGCCAAATATGGTCCAGTTTTGAAACATAATAATACTTTCGTTCCTTTAAAAGAAATAAAGGTAGAAGATATGACAATAGAAACGGCACTAACTATGCTGAAATATCCTATGAAATTATCCAATGAAATAACTGTGAAGAAAGGTAAATTTGGATTATACTTTAGTTATAATTCTAAAAATTATAGTTTATCGAATGTAGATGAAGAAGAAATAAACCTGGATACTTGTTTGAATATAGTTAAAACACAAGACAATGAAAAGGGTCAATCTAATGTGATAAACAAATTTGGCGATGATATGACAATAATGAATGGTAAATATGGTCCATATATAAATTATAAAAATAAAAACTACAAGATTTATGGTAAAACTGATCCAAAGGAACTTACAAAAGCAATGTGTATGGATATAGTAAAAAAGAAAAAATAATATTGTATATATTTAATATTATGGAAATACCAACATATTTGTTTATTATTTTTTGTTTATCATTGGTATTCATAAATAGAAAATATCTACCAATATCATTAATACTTATTGCTCTTTTTTTATATTATCAGAGAGTCAATAATAGTAATGTGTTATTATCAAAAAACGGACAACTCTACATAAATAGTTATAATAAAGTCGAAAGTTTTCAGAATTACGTTCCCAAACAACTGGGTAAAGATAATTTAACAAGTAATTGGAATACAATCTGTACATCGGTAACTTGTGAAAATAAAGATATGACCAAGGATTCATTAAAAACGGTTTTAGATGAATTCAAGACCTATATTAAAAACCTAAATGAGACTGACATAGATAACATTAAAGGGAATTTAACGGGGAATGAAATAACACCACAATGGGAATTCGTTACAAAACAAAGCGTCTATAATATTAGCCATAAACACGATACCGTAGGACAACTCATTTATCACCTAAAGAACATTGATTTTAATATATTTATACAATTATTTAATAAGATAGGTTATGAAGATACTATAATAACAGATTTATACGATAAAGTCGATAAAACATTAATAAAAAAAGAATATCTTGATATACAAGATGGCGATGTCATAGCAATGAAAATAAAGATGGTTCACGATATATTAAAAAAAATAAAAGAAGAATATGCTGAATTTCAGGACGATGCTAATAATAAGTTTGAAGTTTCTCCAGAAAATACATTTAATAAAATAGAACAATGTAAAATCGTAAAGCAATCATCACCATATAGTGAGTTCAGTGACGATGTATTTGCTAATAAAACATTCGGGTGTCCGACTGGACATTATTTAAAAGGTATGTCATATGATGTTGACGATAATACATTTACACAGAATTTCCATTGTTGTGAATTAAACTCTACTAAATATAAACAAAATTATAAAGAATACGAAGAAACATCTAGTGTAATAAATAACATAGAACCTAATGCAGGGTCACCTCCTACTGTTGTCGAAAATAGTATATTAAGTAATTTTTCATTTGATATTAACAAAACCGATACTGAATTAGGGGATTACAAACAAACAAATATTAATAGTAATATAAGTCCCGATTCGATAAAGATATCCGGATTCACTGGCACTGGCACTGGCGCTAGCTATTCATATGAACGCAAAATATATTTGATTTATATAAATAAAAATGGAACAACATTAACTAGCCCCGAAGCAGATGCTATTATTTATGATTTGAATAATGTTTCAAGTTTGAAATTTATCATCCCTGAAAAAGATGATGTAGTAGTAGATACACCCAGCAGTATAACTAAAACCGGATTTGTAAAAGTAAATGGTGTGAATAAAATTGTTAATTTGGAAAATGAAGCACTTTCTACAACAGAGGTTGGTATTTTTGCATTAGTATATGGAGAAAAAAATCACATTAAATATGCTATTGAAACGTTATATAATAGAGATATTAAATTAGACCAACATATTGCAATAACCCCACAATCCCAAAAAATAAAAAATATATTCAATATCGAATCAACTGAAGAAAATATAACATTAAATTTCAATGGAATATATAACAAAAACCAAAATAGTTTTACTAATATTAATAATCCACTAATAGTATTGAATTATAATCCAAAATTAAAATATTGGACATTGGAATATAATAAAGTTCCTATTTACCATTACGCAGATATTTCAACCGCATTATTACCTCAAATGATGAAAGAGGTTTTTGATGAAACTCAATTAACTGAGCCTAAATTATATTTTAATAATGCTGTATTTAGTGGTACTGGTACCCCAGTAATAGAATATAATACATTACAAGACATAAAAAAACTATTAAATATTACAATAGATGGTAAGGATGACTATAATGGACAGTATTTATTTAAACAATTAGTAAATAATCGCCCAGAATATACTAAACAAGACAACGCATTAATAACAATAAAATGGAACAATAATCCTGAAACACGAAGATGGGAAATAAAATTATCAGAAGACGTCAAGTTTACTAATACTAATAATTCTGTTAGTATACCAGTAATTGATTGGAAGAACCAACCAGATGGGACTGGCGTCACCGTAACACAAGCTGACGTTGGTACAGCAAATGACCTAAAAGATTACATTATTTTAACAAAATCTGGTAATTATTTGAAACCCAAAATAGACATATTATCAAATAAGTTTATGTTGGAAGATTCACAAAAACCACATACATCACAACCCGATTCCGTTATTGATATATATAAATTCAATATAATCAAAGAAATAGATAATTATTACATTAAAAATAAACAGTTGGACCTTTATATTAATATTACTAATGATGGTAAATTAATATTATCTAATGAAAAAAATAAAACACCATTAAATCTTATAAAGCAAAATAGTAGATACTTGATTCGACTACCCAATGAAAATAAATTAGCTACACTTGATAATCTATTCTTAAAAATGAAGCCATCTTTTAATGTATTAAATCCCGATAATAATCAAATATTCGAATTTATAAATATATCTAGTAGTAATATATTTCCTGTTAAAGCGAATTATGGGTATTATATACATCCATCATCGACAGTATCTTCGTCATCGAATGTTAGTTTAACTATCCCAGAAAAAATGTCAGGATATAATGAAAAACAAATAATGTGTCAAAATAATGAATATGTATCACAATTATTAAAAACAGACGATACAATAGAATTGAAATGTAATAAGATCCAAGAAGAAGATGATAATATAAAAAATAAGCGAATTTCATTTTTCAATAAACCAATCAGTGATTTTTACCATAGTCACGATTTTATTGTTGAAGATCCTATTCATAATATAGAAGTTAATAGTACAGATAGTTACGATTTGAATAAATACAAATCTAAATTATTAGGAACGCAAGTAGAATTATATTCAAAAAGAGACGGTGAATATTTAAATCAGTCGTCATTATACTCTCCATTACAAAAAATATTAATTATGATGGTTATGATGAAAATAAATAATATAGATAGTGTAAATTTAGATACAAATAGTTTATTTGAATATTTCTCCAAGCAGAATATATTTGACATTTATTACACTGAATTACTGAAAGAAACTCCAATTATCGGTACAACTATAAATTTAAATGAAATTCAATAAATAATATAATGACTCTAGTGGAAAAAAATTATACAACAGACGACTAGTTAAAATGAATAGGCCGCGTTGATAACTATCCTAGCGATTATGAATATAATTAACTTACTCAAATAATAAGCGACAAATTAAGAACACCAAGGACTACTTATGGAAAAGTTTGGAGAACACTTATAAATAATTCAACAATTGATACAAAATGCTGAAACTATATCATCAACTATATAATTATATCCGTCAGCCAATAACTCGTATTTATTTTCTCATATTACGAACTGAAACCTTTAATGAAGATTTTACAATAGTAATATTAAAATAAAGAAAAATTTAATTCATCATATTTTACAATAATCATAATTTTACAATAAGGGTCGAATATGATTGATTAATTTATTAGAAAAATAATTCTATAATTTATATATAATGGACAATATTTTAATTATTTTTATTATATCACTATTGTTATTATTAATCAATAGAAAAATAGACAAATTCATTTTTTGCGTATTATTATTTGTATGCTACATTGTATATTTTAAAGAATATTACAAAGAACAATACACAAATTATTCCAAAGATGAAAGTGTTTTAAAAATTCACGATAAAATTCAATTCTTTGAAGAAAATGGTATGTCCAAAACTGAATATGAAATAAAAAATGGTGTTCAAATTAAATTCGATGGTGATAAAATGATAGAAGAAACCGTAAAAATACTAGAAAATACACCAGACAAAAAAAAAATACCAGAGATCCCACTAAAGTATGGTCAAACTTTATTACTTCAATGTTATGCTATGGAAGATAGATATTTGACCGGGAATCGGGAAGGATATAATAAATTCAGTCCAACAGGTGAAAATATGGAAGGTGTTTTTTCTACCAACGAAGATAAACAATTGCATGAGTGGATACTATATCCAATAGATATTGCTAAGATGAATACACCTATATTATTCGGTGACAAAGTTAAAATTATGCCAAAGCATCCCACTTATAAAAGGCTTTTAGTTGGGTATCAAGAATTAGCCCCATTTGCGTATAATCCATATGAAAATAAATGTGGGGTTTTCACCCAAACAATAAGTAAAATCAATATGAATTATGATTATCATATATGGGAAATAGTTTCCGACTTTAATAATGTTAATTATTCTCAACCGATATACTACAATAACCATATTATGTTAAAGTTAAAAGAACGGTATTTAAGTGGTGCGAGACAATTTGGTTTTCAAAATAATGAAACGAATCAGCAAGTGTATACTGTAAGTGAAAAGGAAGGAAAATACGAATTATATTGGCTCATTAAAAATAAAAAAGAACCAAGAATAAAAATACCAGATCAAATTAAACTATTTGAAAATGAAATAGGTTTATTGGAACCTAATAAATCTACTATTAATCTTAGTAAATATGATAAAGATGTTAATAACTACTATGGATCACCTATTAATGAAGATACCGACACAATAGATGTAATTCTAGATAAGGTTCAATATAAACAGGGAAATAGTATATGTAAAATGAAAGAATTTTTATTAGTAAATTTTTTCAAAGAGCGTAATATAAAAAGTGGATATTTATATACACCTAAAAGTGATGATAGTCATAAAATTAGATTTAGTGTGAAAACCGCAGGAAAAGATGGTATTTTTACAGACTTAGGAGATATATTTGAATCAGATTATTTATATGAATGGAATAAAGATGATAACATTGTTAAACTTAAACGTTCTAATAGTAAATATGTTAGTGTTAATATACTAAATATTAATAGTTTCGATCAAGATAATGGTTTTACAAATGATAGTGATTTCATTTTGAAAAAATATAAAGAATATTTCTTTTTACTAAAGAAAATACAAGATAAAACATTTGTAGTGATCACTAACGGTGCTGGTCAAAGTTTGATTGAATATAATGGATTAGATGTGCCACGTGGAGGTATGTTTAAATATTTACCAAGTGAAAAAATTGTTACTATTGATAATCAAGCCCTATTTGGCGATACAATAACAATAGAAAGTAAATTAGTTCCGGATTCAGCATTAATTAAAGAAAACTTGAATTACTTAGAATTCCTGATCGACAAAAAGGTTCAATTTATCAAAGTATATCCTATCGAAATGGGCGATAATTGTTCAATGGAATTATTGTTTCACGATCAAAGTAATAATCAAATAAAATTTTCACGAGATGAAGCAATTGTAAAAGAAAATGATACCGATAAAACACTAAATGATATAGATAAAACACTACATGATTATGAGGTAGACCAATTACATACAAACGGAGAAAACACCGAAATAGAAATGGATTTAACAAATGAAAAATTTGTCCGAGGGGGTATTATTGAAAATAACACAAATCTAAATAATTATGTATATAAAGTTAAAATTTTAGTTGCGGGCGAAAATAAGAATTATACTACTCTTGAAACCTATAATTTAGATATATCACAATCCAAAACGATTAAATTTAATATAAACAAAAATTGTAGATATGTTAAGGCAATTATTCTTAATTGTATGAATACTTGTAAATTTAAACTAGAATTATTTTAAAAGGTCCTTGCGTTTAGTTTTGATATTGATATAATCACCAAATGTATAGTCTTCCAATAATAATTCGTCCGATGTATCCAAATAATTAACTGATTTATTTTTAGTATCATTTAACATTGGCGATATAGGTGTAGCAATATTTGCTTCATTATGCTTTGTATATCTTTTATTTAAATTAAAAAGAAAACTTTCGTCATTAATATTAACGAAATTTTGCTGACAATATTTTTCATCAAGTGCGTCTTTATATTCCGCGATAATTTTCTCGGTTTTGGGTGGAAATAAATAGCATTGGCGATTATATTTTTGTATATTACATTTGGAAGTGCTAAGAGACCTAGGTGCCAGTATAATTTCTTTAGGCAAATTGTCTAGTGGTAAACTGCGGTTATAGATATTGTTGTTTTCCGTACATTCTTTGGCAAAATTTCCAAAACACGGTTGGTAATTTCTATGACTCAAAGACTCATTTTCACTTATATCAGCGGGAGAATACATTAATATAATCAATTATTTTTTTTTGATTGTTTTTTTACTTTTACCTTTAGATTTAGTCTTTAATGAATTGCGAACACAATTGCCTGGTGTTTCTACAGGTTCTATGTTTAGTTTTAACATAGCATCTCGACTTATTTTAAATGTTTTTACTATTCCTGAAGCAGGTTCATTTATAGTTATGTAGTATGTAATGGATCCTTCTTTATTTTTAGTTTTATTGGTAAATGCTTTAATAGCAGAATTTCTATGATTTGATGCTCTATAACGACCTTCATTATTAAGTTCTTTACAATTAAGATATTTAGAAATATTATAAATAGTAAATGATCTATTGATTTTTTTATTTTTAAGAGATTTAGGCTTATGCTTACTCTTTGGTAAAGAGTGTTCTTCTAGTTTAAAATTATCCATAAGATTAGTAAGTTTGGCTGCTTCTTGACTTTTGTAAATTTTACCTATTTTAATCATTATTATATTTCAATATTTTATTTTCTTTATTATGTTATATGGATAACGGAGTATATAATAAAAACGAAAAAAAGGAATTTATTAACCACAATTATTTCAAACCAATCGTATTTAGTCCTGTTAAAGAAGACTTTAAATCTTCATCTTGTTTAAAGTTTATGGATCAAAATAAAAAGGTAATCGTTAATGGTGTATTATTTTTATTACTAGTATTATTGTTAATACTATTATTTTTTTCAAATCATACTAAATGCTTGAAAAAAATGAAGTTGAAATAAACCTTAAAAAAATGATTTTGAAATAAATGAATTAAGAAAAATCACAGTAACTATTAAATGGATTACAGTATAGTTTTAGATAATCGTGAGGGTAAACTTATTGACTATTTTAAAGATAAACCACGTATTCTAATAGAGCAATTAGAATTGGGAGATATTATTTTTAGAATTAATGATACAACGGAAGTGAAATATATAATAGAACGTAAAAGTGTAAGTGATTTATATAGTTCAATCAAAGATGGGCGATATCGCGAACAAAAGGCTCGTTTATTATCTAATTATCCACTGAGTAAAATAATTTATTTAATTGAAGGAACTATTCCATATAAAAACGATTCAACCTATTTCGGATCTCTCGTAAATATGTTATTACGAGACAACATTAAAGTATTCCAATGTGCCAATATAAATCAGTCTATTATGTTCATTGAAACAATACAAAAAAGGTTCGAGGCAAATGCCGAATTTCTCAATGAAACTTCAGGTTCTTATTTAAATGGAGGAAGTAGCACGGAATACCTAAATACTATTAAAACTAAAAAAAAAGATAATATGACACCCGAGAATTATCAAATAATAGTATTAGCTCAAATACCTGGAATGTCTGTATCTAAATCTAAGGCAATATTTAATAAATATAGTACGCTTGAAAATCTCATATATAATATTAAAACTTATGGTCACGAAGTTATATCTGAAATTAAAATAAATAATAGAAAAATAGGGACTAAAGTAAGCGAACGCATATTAAATTATTTAGTTCTTTGATTGTGATGCATTTATATTTTTATATCCATCTGGTTTCTGGTGTTTATTTTCGGCTTCGGATGAATTTGTTTTGGTGGGCTTAGATGTTTGTGATTTAGTATTGTCGGGTCCATAGAAGAAATTCATTATATATTCAAACATGTATATTATTTAAATTTGATTTTTTTTTAAGTATATAAATTTTACACAATAAAATATTTCAAGTATGGAAGAAGAACAAACAAAAATCAATCCGTATAATTTTAACAATAAATTAATACCAGTTGAATTTATAGTGAAAGTTATAAATAAATATGGTATTCATAAATTATCGAATAGTTTAAAATCTGGAGAAAATATAGACATATACCAACAAGCCTTCATTCATTCTTCATATAGACGTAACGAGAAACTGATTGAAGAGGTAGGTATTGTAGAAAAACCTGAAGGTGCTTTAGATATTTATAATTACGATTATGAGCGTTTGGAGTTTCTAGGGGATTCTATTTTGGGTGCCATTGTTGCTAATTATCTTTATGAACGCTATTATAATCAAAATGAAGGTTTTCTTAGTGTAATGAAGACTAAATTAGTAAGAAAACACGCTTTGGCCTATTTTTCGAAGGAATTGGGATTTAGTGAATATATCATTTTATCACGACATATGGAAGACATCCATAATGGTAGGTCTTCTATAGATATTTTGGAAGATACTTTCGAGGCATTTATAGGGGCGATGTTTTTGGATTATGGAACTGTAGGTTATGAAGTTTGTAATGAATTCCTCGTAAATCTTCTAGAAGAAAAGGTGGATTTTGCGGAATTAATTATGACCGACACGAATTATAAAGGACGTTTAACGAAACACTATATGAAAATGTATCAACAGAAATTAATATTTAAGCAAATAGAGAAAAACGGCACATTTATAAAAGTGGGTGTATACGATACCCAAGATAAATTTATAGGTGAGGGAATTGGTAATACAAAGAAAACCGCAGAACAGAATGCGTGTAAAGAAATATTAATAACTATGGATATGCTATAATTTTTTTATATTTAATTATAATAATATGAAAGTCAAATTAAGTAATGAGGAAGACAAAATAGAAAATCTCCCAGGACTTTCCATAGAAGACGGACAATGTATCTTTCCATTTGTATATGATGAAAAAGAATACAATGAATGTTATAAAGGAAAACGTGGAAGTTGGTGTGCCACTAAAGTTAGTAAAAAAACTAAAAAAATAAAAAGATGGGCCTATTGTGATTATCCTAAACCAGTTTCTAATGATCGGGCAAAAGCAACAAAAAAGAAAATATTTAAAATGTCGGATTTACCTTCTAAAATACACGTTCCAAAACTAGAGAAAGTTGTTCCTAGTTATTACGTATTACCAAATCGTAAAGGTTTCCTTAATTGGTTCGACACTATGTATTCTAATTATCGCATCAAAGGAACCAGTAAATTCGAAAAATCAGCTAAGTTCACCTTTTTTAACCACCAGAAGATAATAAGAGACTATTTGGATACACAATCACCATATAGAGGAATATTATTGTATCACGGTTTAGGTGTAGGTAAAACTTGTGGGTCTATTGCTATTGCGGAAGGTTTTCGTAGTGAAAAAAATATCATTGTATTATTGAATAAGTCGTTAAAACAGAATTTCATAGAAAATTTGAAGAAATGTGGTTTCGATTATTTCCGAATTAATCAACATTGGTTTTTTCATACTTTTATTTCGAAAGATGACCCTATGAAATCATATGCAAAAAAACTAGGAATAACAATAAAGAAAGGAGCAATTGGAGCTTGGTTCATTGATTTTTCCAAGGAACCCAACTATGAAAAATTAAGCAACAAAGAACAAGAAGAAGTAGATAATCAAATATCATTATTAATAGACAAAAAATATAAATTCTATCATATTGATGGATTAAACGAAAAGAAATTGGTTAAAATGAAAGAGGATCGTGTTTTTGATAATTCAGTATTAATTATAGATGAAGTTCACAATATTACTAACGCAATGGCAAAAAAATCACCAGGTATAAGAGCTCGCTATTTAGAAGAATTGATTATGGATGCCGAGGATCTTAATTGTGTATTTTTATCGGGAACTCCTATGATTAATAACCTTTTTGAAACATCTAAACTATTTAATCTTCTTAGAGGTAAAATACCAGCATATGAAATATCATTTACTAAGCCATCAACCGATATTAATTGGGCTCAAATTGAATCTTTATTAGATAATCATGAAGCCATAGACCAAATAATTATTAGAAAAAAAGATAATAACATAACAATCACACGTGTTCCCAATGATTTCGTTAAAAATGTGAATAAACAATTAGAATTAGACCCATCAAAAAACACAGAAAACAATGAAGAATTTATGGATATTTTAAAGACATTATTACCGGACTACGCAAAAGTAAAAATGGAATATTATTCGTGCTTACCTAATTCACAAGACAAGTTTATGAATCTTTTTTATGATTATAATAAAGACGCAGTTAAAAACACCGAATTATACAAATCGCGTATATTAGGAACCGTATCATTTTATAAAACCCAAGACAAATCCCTATTACCAAGTGTTAGACATAATGAAGTAATTGAATTACCCATGAGCGAATATATGTTTAATAAATATTCTCAGGTACGTAAAGAAGAAATAGAACAACAACGAAAGAAGAAATCAAGTAAGAAGAAACCCGATAGTGATGGTAATCCATTTGAAGTGAAATCTAGTTATAGAGCATATTCACGTATGCATTGTAGTTTCGTATTTCCAGAACATATTGAAAGACCAACACCATCAAGTAGTTTAGAAGACTTATATGATATGGATATAGACCTAGATGATCAGGTCATTGAAAATTCCGAAAAAACGAAAGCATATGAAAAGAAACGTAATCAGGCATTAAAAGAATTGGAACGTAGTGCTCCAGAGTATCTTATTGTTGATGAAAAGGATAAACTAATGAAATACTCTCCCAAATATAATGAAATTATAAAAAAAATTAATGCTATGAAAGGTTTGAGTTTCGTTTATACAGAATACAAGACATTAGAAGGAATTGCGGTATTATCTATATGTCTTAAAGCAAATGGATTTCAAGAATTCCGCCTCGAAAAAAATGGAAATGGCGACTATACACTTCCTACCGACTTGGATTTATCTAAACCACATTTTGCTTTTTGGGCAGGTAGTGATGAGCAAAGTGATCTACTAAGAAAAATATATAATAATGAACTTTTCGAATTACCTAAAAATCTACGAGAACAGATTAAGAAAACGCAGAAAGATAATTTGCGAGGAGATATAATTAAAGTTCTACTAACTACTAAAACCGGTGCTGAAGGCATTGATCTCAAAAATGTAAGACAGGTTCATATAGTAGAACCGTATTGGAATCCTGTACGTTTAGAACAAGTTAAAGGTCGTGCTATTCGTGTTGGGTCTCATATTGAATTACCAGAAAAAGAACGTCAAGTAGATATTTATACATATATATCTACATTAGACCCTAAAATGAAGAAAAATGAACCTATTATTGAAAGGGATAATATAAGTTCCGACGAAGCATTATTTGAATTATCCAATAAAAAACTCAATGTCATGAAAACATTTCTTCGTATGATTAAAGAAGCTTCTATTGATTGTTCATTAAATTACAAGGATACTTATGATGCCGAAGATCCATTTACTTGTTTGAATTACGGATCAGCATCCACTAAAGAATATAGTTATGTCCCAAATATAGACGAACAATTAGAAGATAAGGAGAAATATCGTAAAGTAAAACAAATTAGTTGGAAACCAATAATAGTTAATATACCTGGTCGCGGTAAATTTGCGTTGAAACCTGCTCCATCTAAAGAACCACAATTATTATATAATTTAGAAACTATACGAGAATCAGGAAGACCAGGCGAGGCGTTAGGTGAAATTATTACAACTAAAGACAATAAAAAGGGTGTCAAGTTTTATAAGAAAGCTGAAATTAAGGTTATTTAAATATAACAATAATAATTCTTGTTATAAGAAAGATTATAACTATGGTTATGTCGTCGTGTTTATATATTTTTATGTTTGTTACTATATTTAATACTGGTTTTATGTATTTAGGTATATACAATTATAAACAAGAAAAATCAGTGGATTCAATGCTATTTATTTCTGTATCTACAATAATTTATTTATGTTTGATAATATATTTATGGTATTTATATTTTAAGACTAGACCCAAATACTATAGAAATATAAATATAGCATATGAATCAGACGATGAATCACTTGATGTATAATATAATAAGAATACCATATATATTTCCAGGGTGTTTTATACTAACTGGTTTTATATTATTAATAGCGGATCAAGAAAAAACAGAAATATTAAAATATTCAGGATTCGGATTATTATTATGTGGATTTTTTTTAGTAATTATTGAAATGCTATATTATATGTTTCAATATGATACACAAAATAATAATGTTATGGTAATCATACCCCAAGTAGAACGTGAACCACAACCCGAGGAAGAATTACAAACAATGGATAATCTATCTATTAATTCTAATGAAAGTGATTTAGGTATTTATGTTATTTTTGATATTTGATATGATATATCTAGTATATATTTATGGAAGTTTTTATACTATCATTTATTATAACCCTAATATTATTTATATTGTTTCAACCCAAACAAGGACAATCTCCTAGTATCGGGTTTAATCTAGTAATGAAATATAAAAATAATTATTGCGTACATATACATCACTGGGTATATATGATGTTGTTAGCTATAATAACTATAGTAAGTATATTAGTATTAAATATAAAGAACAAATGCCATAATAATATGATTATGGTATGGTTAGGATTTTTATTAGGTGGAAGCGCGAGTGATTTGGTCTATAATGATTTTTGTGTATTTTTAGTTAAATGTAGTAAATAAATAAATGTAAGTATATATAATTATTGATTTATAAAATTGATTTATACAAAAGTTAAGATTTTATACAAATTCAACTCGAAAAAAGAAAAATGGAGAAAGTTCTTATTTACAATTGTTTGGGATTTTGTCTGATTATCATCGGATTTATAATTTCAATCGCAAAACATGATGATATTAATTATAGGGTAACTGGAGTATGTATAGCTTTGTTAGGAATTTTTATGATTGTGAGTTTCTTTTTATATGCGGGTTATGTTGTTTTATTGAAAAATAGAACTGAAATTAATAGAAGATATGTTAATGATTTGGTTTCGCGATACACCGAAGAAAAAATAGAAGAAGGTCCTGTCTCTATTTATAGTGATGCTAATATAAATCAAGATATTATTGAAACTGGCTCAATTGAGTGTTCTTATTTAGAAGTAGGTGAATATGATGATGTATTTACAGATTAACTGAAATAAAAAATAATTATTTTTTAAAAAATTCATTTAGACATTGATTAATGGTCAATCGTTTATTTGCATCATTTTCAATCAACGAATTTATAATTTCATTTAATTTTTTTTTGTTTTTCTTTTCTGTATTAAAACATATATATATACGATTATCACTGTAAATATATTTTAACATGTATAACACGCGACCTAAACAATAACTATCTATTTTGTAGACCAGTTGGCGATCAAAATGAAACAATATATTATTGTCATATATCATATCATTTGCTTCTACTTTTGGAAGCCAATTTGTTACCGTTTCAGTTTTAAAATATTTCGGAAAGTATCCAGGTGTCCCACGCGTATGTTTAACAAAATCATCGAATGGTTCTTCTGAGCTGAACCCGAAATCTATGATTTTATAGGTTTTTTTATATGTATTTACAATAATGTTTTCAGGTTTTATATCTAAATGACAGATTTTTTTATCGTGAAGGAAGGCCAGACCTTCTAATATATGTTTACTAAATTTTAATATAGTTTTATATGAGTTCCAAATGCTGAAATCGTAATTATTTTCAATATCGTTTATAGTTTCTAACAACTCTTTATTACCGGCATAGTCCATATAACAACAATTTAGGGTTCCGTTAATAAAATACGATTCTTCTTTTGGAATGAGTGTTTTAATATACGTGTAAAATCTATGAGTGGGTTGAAGAAGATACTTGGCTTCGTCGGGAATTGAAAAGTATTTGCTATAATTTTCTATGGTCTTGATTTTGGTCAGTGTTTTGAATTCATCATTATTATGGTCAATTTTAGTAATCTTTAGTAGTTTGAATGGTTTGATGGGTTTATAAGTCATATAATGATTCGGACCCAATACGATGGAACTAGAACCATACTTGATGAGATTATTGTCCATAATTGCGTGTACTTGCGTGTACTTGCTTAGTTTGTTGTGTATGTCTAAATATGTTAGAATAAATCAAATTTTTAAGAATACTACCATTAATTAGTATTTAATGATTATGATTATATAATTAATATTTATAATGATTATTGATGTATTTGTAGATGGGTCGTCTATTAATAATGGGAAGCGTAATTGTAAAGCAGGGTATGGAGTATTTTTCCCACAAGCAGAATATTTAAATATATCACAAAAAATAAATGAAAAAGAAGAAAAAGTATCTAATAATGTCGCGGAAATAATAGCTTGTATTCGTGCTATTGAAATATCCGATGAAACCTTTCACGATTTAGAAAAATTGCGAATATTTAGTGATAGTGAATATACGATAAATTGTGTCACTAAGTGGTGTGAAACCTGGAAAAAAAACAATTGGGTTAAATATGATAAAAAACCTATTAAAAATTTAGATTTAATAAAAAAACTTTACGACTATTATTTAGAATATCCTATAGAGTTTATTCATGTACGGTCGCATCAAACAATGCCATCTACTGATACCAAAGAGTATTATTATTGGTATGGAAACAATGCTGCTGATTTATTAGCCAAGAAATCAATTATCGTTCTTTAATGTGAATACCTACTTGGAAACGTCCATCCACATTACCAATATATAATGGAACTGGTGTTGTTGTTCCGTGTTCTAGACCACTAAGAGTAATTGTAAATGATTGTATTTTTTCAGGTTTCATGGTACACATAAAACTATTTTTTAATTTGAATACCATAGAATTCATTGTTCTATTTGAATGAGGACTTTCAAGAATTTCAAACCGGTCACCGGCGATTGGTTGTGGGTCAAATAAAGCCTTAAGTGTTGCTATTCTTGTAGTCCCTACATAATCTTCAATTTCTTCGATTTGACCTTCACCGGCTCCAGATGTTATTTTCAAATAATAACCGTTATAATAATCATCTAGTGAACTATGGAGAGAATTATCAGGTAATGTAATCTGAGTCTTTGTGCCTCCATTTACTCCTACGGCACTTATTTCCCCACTATCGATAATGTTGGGTTCATTATTATCTTGAAATCCGAATGTATCATTAGGAATATAATATGTTCCTGTTAAATCACCCATATTTGATATTGAATTGAAATATTTAGATAATTCCAATATTTTTAATATGAAACCGTGGTAATGTTCAAGTGATTTTCTTGTAGCAACGGTAGAATTGCCGTGTATTTCGTGTAAATTCATAAATTCTAACTGAACATCTGACTCACCAGTAACAATAAGGTTTTCACTAAATTCTACTTTATGGTTTGTAATAGCATAAGGGTATGTTCCATTTATTCCGTTATAAACATCGGCAATAACAACTTGTGTTTTCTTTGTCATATTCTTGTAATTTGAACTAAAATACGTGGCATCTTTAGCTACTTGATTATCAAAATAAGGATCACCGACTCCTAATGCTTGTGGTGACGTAATGTCAACAGTTTTAGATTTATCATACGCAACTGTAGGGTCATTTTCTCTTAAATAATTTTCTACCCTATTAGACCTTGAATTGCCTTCTGTTTCATTTTTCTCTTTATCTGATAATTCTCTAGATACGAAATCAATAATATTCTGAGCTCCTTCTAAACTTTTATTATTTTTCGATGATACAAAGGTACTTTCTTGTTTAACAGGTATATTAAGTGAATTTTCAGGTTGTACCATAAATAATGGATATGCTTGGTTTTCTTCTTCTATTTTTTTTATTAATTTCTTAATATTTGTTTGTGTTTTAATGTCGCATTGGTTGAATGTAGTAAGTGGGTCTAATTTAGCAGACAAGTCGCTACACTTTCTGCGAACTTGATTAATAAAGGGAATTACTAAATTATCGAGAAATTGGGGGAAAGATGCTAATTTATTTGATCCGATTTTTTCCAAGTTTAATTTTTTAACAAATCTATTAATATAATCTTTTTCTTTTTGTGTAATTTGTGGTTGTCCATAGTTGAAATCTTTATTGTTTAGTATATTTATATAGGAAACTAATTTATCATTTATTGAACTTGTAAACAATTTTTCCTGTAAATAATTCAATAAAGGATCTAGATTTTGTATTGGAACATTAATAGGCTGATCTGGTGTGCCTATATTAATAGACCCCATATCTTTTATAGTTTGAATGTTTGTAATTTTTTCAGGAGAAGAATTTATTTTTTGAATGATAAAATCTAAATGTTTATTGAAATCTGGCGATAAAGTGCCACGATTGGAAACAAGTAAATTAACTAAATAATTATTAGACATATTTGATATAATAGTAAGATTTTATTTATTTAAATAATAAACTTATGAGAAATATTTATCCCTATTTTTAGCCATCAAATCATCTGGCATATAATTATTGATGTGTTTATTAAAATCACCAGTTTCTAACATATTTATTATAAAATTTATACAATATATACCACATTCAGTATCCTTTTTTTGATGTCCATTATTATTTATTTTATAATTATATGTGTATCCTAGGTCTTTTGCTTGGGTAACTACTTTATTATTAAAATTATTTATTTCTTGTGGTGGTTTAAGACCAACCGAATCAAAATAATAGATTTCTTTTTTATTATGGTCTATATAACTAGCAACCCAATGAGAACCGGGTTCATCGTGTTTATCTATATTATACACAGCGCCCATACGTGTTATTTTTTTATTTAAATAATCTTTCAATTCAAAACTACATAGTGTTTTATCAACACATATTCCGGGCATTAAACGTGTATCGAAATCTACTGGAACACATCCGAGAAATTTAAAATCATTGTGCTTATGTTCATATTGTTTTAATACATTCTCGATATCAATGGTTGAAAGCCATTCATTCGGTGAGTTTTTCCACGAATTAGGTTTTTTTGGTATGAAATGTTTTTTTAGTAATTTCATATTATTAGTAACTTCACTCCAACATGATTCATCAGAGCATTTCGCGCTTAATTTTTCATTAAGTTTATTCCAAAGACTATTGACATTTTCAGTTTTTTTGTAATTTATTTTATTTCCATTTCCATTATTGGTTAAATTATAGGTTTTAATGAGTTCTATAAGTCCGTCTTTATCATAACAAGTTCCATTTTTATTTTTAGTTAAACTATATTTAGGTGAACAAGCACCGATTTTTGATTTTTTTTTAGTTTTATTTTTATTTTTCCCACCAACTTGTAGTTTCCCTTTGAGGTCAGAATAACCACCTATAAATTTTATTTTATTTTTGTTAATATTAATAATTTGTGGGACATATTTATAATTTTTTGGTATATATTTTTTATATTTATGGTTTGGATTTGTATTTAAATCGAGGAACATATAGTTTTGGTTTTTAAAATTGAGTAATATGATTGCATTTTTACAATAAATACATTCCGGTTTTCCTATAACCAAATACATTAATATATTTGTAGAAAAAAATACTTAAAACAATTGACACGATACATATCAATCATGACTAATAATTTTGAAAAAGTAATCGAATTCAACAAAACATTTGGATTGGCGCATTATGAAGAAGAACAGACTAATGTGTTTGATGAAAATCCTAAACTTGCTAATTTAAGATATTCACTTATTAAAGAAGAAATTGGGGAATTAACTGAAGCTTTTGAGACCCACGATTTTATTGAAGTTATCGATGCTTTAACGGATATATTATATGTTGTATATGGAGCCGCATCATCGTATGGATTTAATATTAATGAACTCTATTATAATACAGACAAAAATGCGAACGCATCTCAAACTATTTATGATAATATTTTAACGAATGTACCGGAATTTGCTCCATTGCATATTGGTCAAAAGGCAATTAAAGATGAATTCTACAATTTATCATTAGCAAATCATTATTTGGATAAACTACAGAATTTAGACGCGAATTTATTTACAATTATTCAGGAAAAAAATTACGAAGAAACTAAAACTAACCTCCTTAGTATTTTGGTAAATACATATCTTTTGGGTTGTTATTTGGGTATTGATTTGAATCGTTCATTTGACATTGTCCATAGTTCCAATATGTCTAAAGTATGTGCAACAGAAGATGAAGCTACAACGACCGTTCAATGGTATAAAGAAAACGAAAATCGATATGATAGTCAAGATTATAGACTATGTTATGATAATAATAGATATGTTGTTTACAATAAATCTACCGGGAAAATCCTTAAAAATACGAAATATGTTCCAGCTAATTTCGATTGTATGCTTTAAACGCGAGGT
>ERZ1048068.818-NODE-818-length-26228-cov-10.764987_pt1 | contig 26228 bp, 39 predicted proteins | sample MGYA00383098_ERZ1048068 | MGnify/ENA primary metagenome ERZ1048068 (study PRJEB29581, sample SAMEA5548368) | metagenome | biome: marine; feature: coastal; material: water | depth 1 m | study: Short-term variability in the microbial, nano- and picoplankton... | reverse complement strand
GCCTGCTTTGGGAGCAGGATGTCGGGAGTTCGAATCTCTCTACCCCGACCACTTTGACATATATACTTATAGACCCCACAAACCAACAAAGGAGAGTCTTGTAGTGGAAAAAGAAGGTGTCCATAAGCTGTCTGAGCTTGATTGGAAAGATCGGATGATCGCGGATGAAACGAGAGCAAAGTACAAAGCTTATACGAAAATTGCTGAGTTGCAGCAAGAAATTGAGAAACTAAAAAAGAGGCTTAAGGATGAGTGATCAATCACTAACCGTTGAAGAGTATTTTAAAGAATTAGTTCGTCATGATTGGTATTACCACTACAGTGACGATCATCGAGCTTACACCAAAGGTCAAAATAACTCTCGACGTATTCAGGCTATGTGCCAAGAAAACGAGTTATTTTCTCGCATGTACAGCGACTACGTAGGCTGGATCAATATTATGACAAAAGAAGGCCGAGAACAAACCTTAGTTAAAAAGCCGGTGGTAGAAGATTACTTAGATGAAACCTAAATTAGATGATGATTGGTACCCTGAAGGTTTTGATTGGTACGTAAAGTGGGCAGCCACAATATGTATTCTCACTTCTATTATTGCAAGAGCTGGTGGTGTAGAATACCGCAGCATTGATCTTGGTGTTGGAACGATTGGTGTACTATTATGGCTTTGGGTTTCCATCATGTGGAAAGATCGAGCCTTGATAATGTTAAACGCGGTATCCGCTGCAATGTTAGCAACCGCATTTTTGAGAGAATTTTAGATATGCAAGAAAGAGTCTTTCTTTTTGATGTCGACGGAACTCTAACTCCGGCTAGGCAAGCTATGAACTCAGAGTTCGAACAGTGGTTCTATGATTTTGCCGAAGCATATCCTGTATACTTAGTATCAGGTAGTGATCGACCTAAGACGATAGAACAGGTCGGTCAACGAATTTATGATCGATGTCTTGGTGTTTACCAATGTAATGGAAACGAACATTGGTTCCAAAACGCTCGTGTTAAAACAAATCCATGGCAACCCAGCTATGACTTAATTCATTTCCTCGAAAACGAAGTCAAACACAGTCCTTATCATCTTAAAGTTGGTAATCATATTGAGCGTAGAGCCGGTATGGTTAACTTTAGTACGATTGGTCGTGACTGTAACCAACCACAGCGCGGAGCTTACTACGCTTGGGATAACCAAAACTTTGAGCGAGAGCGTATCAAGAACGCAATCAACAAAAAGTATCCTGAGCTACATGCTTCTATCGGTGGACATATTAGTATTGACATCTACCCTCGAGGTAATGACAAATCTCAAGTCTCAAATGATCTACGAAAAGAATACAAAGAAATTATCTTTTTTGGTGATCGAACTCAACACGGTGGTAATGACTATCCTGTTGCTTTGGCTATTCGCCTCGGTAACCTAGGTACAGTCCATTCTGTTGAGAGTGCACAAGACACTTGGGATATATTAAAGAGGTACAACAATGGTGAAATTTGATTTAGAACCAGAAGAAGTAGATGTAATCGTTATAAATGAATTGGAAGAAATTATAGATAGTTTCGAAGGGCAAATGAAAGATAACGAAGATTGCCCAGAGGATGAGTATCTAGGAATCTTCAGTAACAGAAAGTGGGTGGATTTTGATCGTATTGTTCACCATATCGAAGCGGCTAAAATGTTGATCGCATACACAAAAGCCGAATCAACCGTTTTTTAAAGGACGAGACATGTACGGAATCAAACGAAGAATCACGTATCAGCACCCAATGAAAGAGGGTGTTGAACTTGAAGTGGTGGGTTTTGTTATTCAAAACAACGAAACCACGACCGTAGTACAAAGGCTTGATGGCTATAACATCGACTTTCCTACGGCTAATATCTTAACTAACGAAGAATGCGCTAAACAATAAGGGTGAATTATATTATGGAAGTATCTGAAAAGCAAGACTTACTGGCTGCACTACAACGAGGCTCGGTTACGGTTTCTTTTCGAAAGATTGACACTGACGAATTGAGAGTTATGCCATGCACACTCAATGAGACTGTCTTGATTGCAGAAGGTGTAAAAGCTAAAGTTGAAATGAGCCAAACGAGTGCAGACTCTGCTCACTTCGCTGTATGGGCGCTAGATAAAAATGCATGGCGATCATTTAGACTTGAAACTGTAGAGGGATGGGAGGTGTTAGGTGAGTAGAAGTAGTTCTATTCGTAAGGAACAAGCAATTGGCGAGAATCGTTCAGGAAGCAACGGCCCTGATACGATGTATGTAGTTGACTTAATCGAGAACGGTCGAGTGATCGAGACTCGTAGACTACCCGGCAAAAGCGAATCATTTGCAAGGGACGTTGCAGAGAACTGGGATTCAGGCTTAATTCAATTACTAACCGAGTAGGAGCAAGTAATGGGTAAAAGAGTAAGACCAAACTATATTGCAATGCGTATGGATCAACTTAAAGTTGAGCGAGATAATCCACATAATAGTGCGATTGATTCGGGATGGTACAATCGAATTATCCAAGAATTAGATTGGGCTCAACAGGCTTTAGATGCTGATGGTAACACGGTATCAAGAAATTGTTTTATGGAGGAGAAAAGTGCCTAGCTATAAAGGACATAACGTAGAATGCTTGACCTCGGCCAAAAAGAAAATCATCGACGATGCGACAAAACCGTATGATGCTTTTTCTGATGGTCCTTTCAAGGATGTATTGACTAAGTCTGATGATGTATTTCGTAAGGAGATTACGAACTACTTTATTAAGGATGGATGTCTCTACAAAGAGGTTTCAATTCGAGACTTTACAGAAGATAAGCGTGACTATCATGACACAACTTCTGTTCAAATGGTAATGAAAGTCAAATAAAGAAGAGGGGGCTTTACGCCCCCTTATCATTTACTTTTTAGAATTAGCAAAAGCTTGTCCGCCAAAGAAGGCTGCGACAATTGCTGCTACAGATACAAAGTAAGTTGCTGCCATATCACCTAGGATTTTAGATGCGCCATCAAGGCCAACACCTACTGCTAGGACAACAGCAAAAGGATATAGAAGCATACCGAAAAGAGCGAACCACGCCATCTTGCGTTGAGCATCTCTCATAGCATCAGCGTCTTCTAACTCTTTACGCTTAAACTCTATGTACATTTCATGCTCTATGTCGCTAACTTTACCATCACCATTACTATCAGCTGGGTGGAATGTTTCCTTTTCGTCTGACATTACTTTTTAACCTCCATTGCGTTTTTCTTATCTTGAATTTCAGCCCTACGAGATTTCGCAAGTTTGGTTATTTCACCGAGTGCTTTACGAGCACGAGCAGCTGAAGCCTTTACACCTTTCTCTTCGAACTTAGCAGACTCGGCCAGGTAAACGGCAAAAGCTGCGGTGATTTCTTCATGTATTGATATCATTTAGTTTTCCTTTTGGTTACTTTCTAAAATCTCGATTCGTTTTTCGAGTTTGGTTATGAGGTCTACTAGTTCGGTCGTTCCACCTGGTGCTACTGGTGGGTGAGTCCATTCTTCTAGCTTTTCAATACGTTCTTCAAGTTGATCAATAGTAAAATCAGTGCGCATTATCACTTCCCTCATGATTTGATGTGTACAAACAATAGTACAAACAGTTGTGGTCATACAGACCGTCGAATGGTTGGCCCTTACGAAGAGCTCTCCACTTTCCTTTAAATTTGTCGATGGTACGTCTCCACGCTGTTAAATTTGAAACAGCACCAGTGTAATCTATATAGATACAAGTACCATGATGGCGATAACCTAGGAACCACATAGGAATCGCTGTTACAATATCGTTGTTATTTACGAAACGATAATGAGTTACATTAGAAAATTGTTTAATAAATGTTGCGTTACCAACTCGAGGAGACCCAAACGTAAATAGTGTTGGATTCAAATCCTTAAGCCTACTAGCTGCTACTGTTGCCATCGCTCCACCCAGAGAGTGGCCACAGATTAATAGTTTCTTATTGGTATGTTTACCTAGGTGCTTAGCGATATCATCCCATATCTCATCTAAAGCATTCTGGAATCCGTTATGGACCCATCCTCCAACCATTGCGGCATCAGGCCAAATGTTAAGATCTGCTTTAAGATCAGCTACTTCCGTTGGTTCGGTTCCTCTAAAACATAACGCAATATGCGAGGCATTCCAAACTACATGAGCTTGGGAACCGTTTTTATCGAAAAATTTGTGGTGAGTAAAACCTCGAGCTTTGTAGAGTGTTTTAGCTTCCTTTCCGTCCCAATAGGCGTAGTTTGCGCAGTGGGCCATCTTGTGAGATGTTTCACGGATTGAAGGAAACAAGAGTTTGTTATTCATTATCTTGCCTCGATATTATGATTATATGGCTTCCCAGTTATTTATAAATATGTTCGTACGACAACTACTATACCCATGAGGAATCTTGAATGGCAAATAACCTTAAAGAATTAACAAGAGCACATCACGACAATGCCGAGCGTACTGAGTTTGCTGATTTGCTATTGGGCGGAAGTATTTCCCCACGTCTTTATCAAATGTATCTTCACGCTCAACTCCATAATTATCTTGCTCTTGAATCCGCCGTTACTGTTCCTATGGAATTGGAAGCAATCTTTAGGTCAGCTCAAATCGAGCAAGATCTTCAAGAGATTGAGTCGCTCTTTAATCTCAACGAACTCGACGATAATCTACAATCGGTTAATGAATACGGCAGTCATATTCAAACACTTGTTGAAAAGGGCGATAACGAAGCTTTACTTGCTCACCTATATGTACGCCACTTTGGTGATGCACACGGTGGACAAATCATTAAGCGCAACATTCCTGGCAGCGGAACAATGTACGAGTTTGAAGATCGTAGAGGATTGATCGCCGGTGTGCGCGAACTGTTACATGATGGAATGGCTGATGAAGCTAAGATTTGCTTTGAATACGCCGAAAGACTTTTCCACGAACTGATATCAGAATACCACGATACACCTGAAGAATTTGCTAGCAGCGAAGAATTACTATACGATGCAGCTATGAATGACTTCGACAAAGATTGGGATTAAGCCATGATCACGACACGCAAAGAACTCGTAGATGTTTTAGTAATACCATACCATCCTATTCCGGGTGGTGCTTACGAGCAAAACGTAGTAAAGCGTGTCACTTATAATGTGATCACTTATGATACTACTAAAGACGATCAACAGGTAACATCACCCATCACCAGCGTTCTAAGTGCTGAAGATTTAGCAGCCGGTAATTATATTGTTGCAACAGATAACAACGGATTTGAAATACTTGAGTGGGCTACATCAAATGTCGATGGTGATAACTTCTATGAGAATACTCTCAAGACTGATGTAGAAATCCAATTACAAGACTTGCTTGAGTTTCATGGGACTATACAGTTTGACATCACTACCATTACTGTGACGGATCCAGATCCCGAGCCTGAACCAGAGCCTGAACCAGAACCAGAGCCTGAACCAGAACCAGAACCGCCGGGTGCGTTTGTGTTGTTCCCTGCTGCTAACATTACTAACGTTACCGATGTTACTATCACCGGTGTTCCTCGTACACTTGCAGGATACAACCCTGAACAAGACAGAAATGGATACAACGAGTCTTGGAGATACTGGCACCAAGAAGGTCGATTCATAAGGTTGTTTGTTCGATACGAAGCAAGCGGTGACTTCCAAGTGATTTGGAATCATAATCGTACTGGTGATAAAAACGTCGGTGCTTCCTATCTTCAAAATTACACCACTCTCTTTACCGGCAAATGGTTAGATCGAGCTGTTGTACCAGGCGAGTCATTTAGATGTGGAACTCGTATTACGAATGTTGATGGTAGTTCTGTTACTTCAGCAAACAAGTATACAAATGTAGGGACCGGTGCTGACTTAGCATGTCACAACTCGTTCGTTACAGTTGAGCACGATTCAAACTGGGGCGGCCATGGTGTTAATATTGATGAAGCAAGTAACGCGCCTGGTAATGGTAGTCCTTCATATGTTGATACATTACACCTCGACCCAACAGTAGCAATTCAAGGATCGTTTACATTAGAAATGTTTGTATTAGGTGGCGCACCGAATGGCAACGTTCAAGATGTAGACTTTAATGTAAACTATACACTACCAGGTGCTGTGCTATACGATGATTCTGAGACATCTCAGCTCGTCCTTATGTCAGCAACTGACGGATTTGTAAATGATGTTGATCCTGCACTACGATACTATAGCACAGTAATTTGGAAGCCACGGGATTTTTACTCGGGTACGGAAGATCAAGTTTTAACTGTTGCTGGAAACTCTCAAGTAACTTTCCACATGCTCTTCAACTCTGACATTGGTACTTCTATGGATATTACCTTTGGCCCAGGTTGGCAGCAAAATGGATCGACTGTTACACTTGACCGCGGAGACTTCTACACAGCAAGTGTGTTAAACATTGGTGGTGGTCAAACACTTGACGTCACTGCAACCTCCGTCTTACTAGGCACCACATTTACTAAAACAATAAAACTAACCACGTAGGTATATTATGACAGACTTAATTGATCAGTGCAGCGAAGTCGCTATTGCACTAGAGAATATGTTCGATCTTGAAATGAAAAGATACGCTAACTCAAAGCATATCCATCAATTCGAAGGATGGACTGATTATTTTTGGACCAGTAAGAAAGTTCGAAAGGCTCACCTCAAAACCATCGTACCCGCAGGTGACAATCGTAAACAGTGGTTGTTGCATATGAATATTTTTCCTGAAAAGAATATTGATGCACCAATCTTTGGTTTAGATATCGTTGCAACACCTAGCAAAATTAGTGGATGCTTTTGTGATTACTCACCTACTACTCAAAATCAAAAAGACTTTATTGATCTCTTTGCTGACATTACGAGTACACTTGAGTGGAAGCGAGAACGAGAACTCCCACCTTGGGCTCAAGAAATCTTTACACCAGATATGATTGCAGCTGGTTCGATACGACATGGACCAGAAACCGATCAACTCATTTTAGCGGTAGGGATACTTACAGAGACATACTTCCGTATGATCGATAGGCTCGAACCAGTAGACACATTAGATACTACCGAAGCTCAAAACAAATATTGCCAAAACCAAAAGAAGAATCAGATGCTACATTCATCGATACTTTCATGGGGAATAGCAGAATCAGATAAGGACGACTACGTCAACGACGTTTTGTTTGAAGAAGTATAAGACTGTTCAGCTATAACAAACGGTAATACAACTTATTCTAAAATGTCATCTAAATTATATTGCTTTTGGCCAATTGAAATGTATATATAATACCGTGAATCGGTCACAGGTGTTACCAATTTACACACTATCCCCGTAAAAACCAAAAAACTTTATAGGAGTTTTCTGAAATGAAAAACTTTATTGCAGCCATGTGTCTAATGATCGCCTTACCAGCGTTTGCCGCTCCTAGAGACTATCAAGCAACATCAAAAGACAATGGTACAATTTGTGCCAAAGTACGAGTAACAATCATCAATAACATTACAAGCCTTAAAAGATTCTGCCGGACAGAACAGCAGTGGAATGAAGCAGGCTACAAAATATCACGACGCCCAATCTTACCAATGGAGCAGGAGGGAAATGAACAACTTTCTAATTAATCTTCGCCAAAATGGCAAAGTATGCTTGATTTGCGACGCAATTTATCTCGCTTCAGCATTGACCGTACCAATCGCACTTCCATTCATTATCATAGCGTTGACTATACAATGATAAAGAAGATCAAAAACATCTTAGCTGGGCTTTTAATCATAACAGTATTGATTGCCGGTATAATAGGTGCGGGGTACCAAGCGGTTTCCCCTCACGCAATCCCGCCTGAAGGATACTATCCTTACATCATACCGATGGTTCAACATGACCTTAGCTGCCCAATACCAAACCCTTACCAAGAAAACGGTGGCAGACGTCGAAATGGACTTACCTGCCGCCCTATCCTCTCAAATATACTTGTATAAATAGTTGACAAGCTAACATTTATATGTTATAATAGTCGGTCTAATGGAGTAAAATCTATTAGGCCGATTTGTTATCCCCGCAAAAAAGTTCAAATAACGCAAAATAACAGTTGACAATCGGCCCAAGATGAGGTATAATAGCCACCTATGAAGAAAAAAAGGAAAGATGATATGTCAGTTGTAGCACTCACCCCGGATAAAATCCATCATGAGATTTCTAGACATATCTCGCAGGGAGTACCGTACATCGATGCTCTTGTCGACTATGCCGAAAAGAACAATGTAGAAATTGAAACCATAGCCCAGATCGTCAAGAAGTCTTCAATCTTACGAGAGAAGATACGAACTGAAGCTGTGAAATTGAAGATGGTAAGAAAAGATGAAACAGATCTCACCGACATTTGTGAATGATCAATCATATGAAGCGTACATCAAATATCTAGCACTTAAGAAGCATTTCACCACAGATGGTTATGACTTCTTTAAGTACAATGGAAAAGTGCGCGCTTCATTTGACACGTTCAATACTCGCAATGACGCTTACTTCTTTACCAAACTTGCTAAGCATGAGGACTATCAAAACTTAATGATAGCAAACATGCTAGTGAAACCTAATATTTGGGTCCGCGAACTCTTAGATGAGGAAGCGAACTACAAATATAACGAATGGAGGAAAAAGATTGAGTCACTGACTTACACTTTCAAATCCGAGCTGAAACATCTTCATGAAGACTATCAGCAAAACTTTATATCACGTGATGGTCAGCATCCTTATATAATGTCGTTGTACAACCAGAAACAGATATCTCTCGAGACATTTACCATTCTGGTTCACTCAGCGAATATTTTTTCCTACTGGAGTGAAAAAATAGTTGACAAGATCATCTCACGTGATATAATAAGGCTGTCTAGAAAGTATAAGCCCTTTCTAAACTATGATGAAAAAAAGTTCAAGGAGATCATCCGTGATCATTTTTTCTAAGATAAATATATCGTCGGGTCAAACTGACATATATTTCGCAAATACTATAAATCGCATATTACGCTATACATAAAGGAGAATACCAATTATGGCACCTACCGATTTCGCTTCGCTTAAGAAGAATCGTACCAAGTCTCTCGACAAGCTTAACGCTCAGCTCGATAAAATCACCACTAAATCATACTCAGATCCTAACGAAGGTAAGATGTGGAAACCAACCCGCGATAAAGCAGGTAACGGTTTTGCAGTCATTCGTTTCCTACCAGCAGCCGAGGGTGAGGAAATGCCTTTTGTTCGAATCTGGGATCACGGTTTCCAAGGCCCAACTGGTCTTTGGTATATCGAAAACTCTCTAACAACTATCGGGGCTGATGATCCTGTTTCTGAGTTTAACTCAAAGCTTTGGAACACAGGTGTTGATGCTGATAAGGAACAAGCACGTCGTCAAAAGCGTCGCTTAAAGTATTACAGCAACATCTACGTTGTTAAAGATTCTGCTAACCCAGAAAACGAAGGTAAGGTCTTTATGTACGCCTTCGGTAAGAAGATCTTTGATAAGCTCAATGATCTTATGAACCCTACTTTCGAAGATGAGGATCCAATAAACCCATTCGATCTTTGGGAAGGTGCAAACTTCCGTTTGAAGATTCGACAGTTTGAAGGTTATCCTAACTACGATAAGTCAGAGTTCGATGCAGCGGCTCCGCTGTTTGATGATGACGAAGCACTTGAAGGTGTATGGAAGCAAGAACACTCTTTGCAAGAGCTTGTAGATCCTAAGAACTTCAAGTCTCACTCAGAACTCAAGACCAAGCTCTTTAGAGTATTGGACCTTGCTAATGAATCTGTTGAGCCAGTTGCCCCTGCACCTACCTTTGCATCAGATGATACTACTGACGATTTAGACTTATCCGGTCTAACTAACGAAGCAGCTACTTCTGAACCAGCAATGGCCTCAGCTGATATAGCTTCTCCTGCAGCCGATGATGACGATGATGATTTGTCTATCTTCAAAGAACTCGCTCGCGGTTAACGTACTTGGGGAGGGCAACCTCCCCTTTTTTAAGGAGACACTATGTCGGATAAACCAGAAACTATTCTTGATTTCGATTTTGGCTTTACAGCAGTTGATGCTGACGAGTTAGATGTAGTACGAGAAGCCAAAGCTGCAGTTCAAACAACTTCAGTAGCAGCCGAATCATCAGCAGCTAAAGCACAACTTATTTACGATGCTGTAGTACCTCTACTCAATAATCTTAAAGCAAATCCAGAAAAAGATTACATATACTGGCCCGATCGTTATGAAAAGCTCGATGCGTTCGCTGACAAGCTTTACTCTATTCTAAGTGGAGACTAATATGAGCTTACTTGATAAAATGCTTAAAGCAGGTTCAGTCAAAGGGTCGACTGTACTTTCTAAATCGTCGTTTTTTAATGACAAAGATCCTATCCAAACAGAACTACCAATCGTTAACATTGCATTCTGTGGGTCCCTCGATGGTGGATTACTACCAGGACTCACTGTACTAGCTGGTGCATCTAAAAGCTTTAAAACATTACTTGGTTTGTATTGTATGAAAGCTTATCTGAATAAGTATCCAGAAGGTATTGCAATCCTATATGATTCTGAGTATGGTATTACACCAGACTATCTCACCAGCTATGGCGTCGACATTGATCGTGTTATCCACGTTCCAATTGAAGATGTTGAGCAACTCAAGTTTGATGCTACCAAGCGTCTCAATGAAATTGATAAGGGCGACAAAGTCTTTATCATGATTGATTCAATTGGTAACCTTGCATCTCGTAAAGAGGTTGAGGATGCTGAAAACGAAAAGAGTGTTGCTGATATGTCACGTGCTAAGCAACTCAAGTCTTTGTTCCGTATCATTACACCAAAGCTCACTGGAAGGGATATTCCTATGGTGGCGGTAAATCATACCTACAAAGAAATTGGGATGTTTCCAAGGGACGTGGTGTCTGGTGGTACCGGTATCATGTACTCAGCCAACCAAGTCTTTATTATTACCAAAGCTCAAGAGAAGGATGGTACTGATTTACGTGGTTGGAGATTTACAATTAACATTGAAAAATCAAGATACGTTAGAGAAAAGTCGAAGTTACCATTCACGGTATTGTATGACTCAGGTATCCAAAAGTGGTCAGCCTTGTTCGAGCTAGCTCTTGAATCAGGACATTTGACAAAGGCCAACCAAGGATGGTATAATACAGTTAATATGGACACTGGTGAAGTAAACGAGCCAAAGCGGCGAGCCAAAGATCTTGAGCAGGATGACGAGTTCTTTGAAGGACTTATCAAATGCCCTAAGTTCAAAGCGTTCATTGAACGACGATTTAAGCTTAATAATCTTGAAAAGGATGATGTAAATGTTAGAGAAGACGATCTTATCGAACTTGATTCTGAATGAGGAGTTTAGCCGCAAGGTCTATCCATACTTAAAAGAAGACTACTTCGATGATAATTCTCTTCGCAAGATCTTTAATACTTGCGCTGACTACGTAGACCAATACAAAGAGCCTCCCTCAAAAGAGGCTCTTAAACTTGCTATCGAAAAGCGTAAAGATCTTACTGAAGATGGATATAGTGACATTCATCAAATTGTTGATGAACTTGAAATTGATCCAACCACAAACTCAGATTTCTTGCTTGATGAAACTGAAAAGTTTTGCCAAGACAAAGATCTGTATAACTCTATTCGTAAAGCGATCATGATACTCGATGGTGCTGATGGCGAAAACGACAAGGGCAGTATTCCCAAACTCTTAGCAGACTCACTAGGTGTCACCTTTGATAGTAGTGTTGGTCACGACTTCTTAACTGATTTTGAAGATCGTTATGAACATTACCATAAGAAGGAAGAACGCATTCCGTTCGACATTGACATTCTAAATAAGATTACGAAGGGTGGTTTACCTCGTAAGTCTATGACTGTATTGTTAGCAACTACCGGTGGCGGTAAGTCTTTATTGAAATGCCACATGGCTGCTAACCATTTGATGTATGGTAAGAATGTATTGTATATCACTATGGAAATGGCTGAAGAAGAAATCGGTCGACGTATTGATGCTAACATCATGGATATTACTCTTGACGAAGTTCAAGATATTCCACGTGATGTATATGAAAAGCGGATGAATCGCTATAAGAGTAAGACAACCGGCAAGCTTATTGTTAAAGAATATCCTACTGGTTCTGCTCACTCAGGTCACTTCCGCCACCTACTTAATGAGTTGAAACTCAAGAAAAACTTTGAGCCTGATGTTATCTTTCTAGATTATCTTAACATCTGTGCATCTGCTCGAGTAAAGGGAGCTGCTGCTAGCAGTAGTTACAATTTAGTTAAAAGCATTGCTGAGGAGGTACGTGGTCTTGCAATGGAATATAATTGCGCCTTGGTTACTAGCAGTCAGTTTAATCGTGACGGCTATGGTAATTCAGACGTTGATCTTACTAATACTTCCGAGTCAATGGGTATTACTCATACAGCAGATTGCATACTCGGTCTGGTAACATCTGAAGCTCTAGATGAACTTGGTCAACTTATGATCAAACAACTTAAAAATCGTTGGAGTGACCTTGGTTACTATCGTCGATTCTTGGTTGGTATTGAACGAGCTAAGATGAAGATCTATGAACTCGAAGAATCCGCTCAGAAGAATATTAACCTTGATGGTGGAGGTTCCAATGGAGGTTCTAACACAAATCAAGACGATGGACCGGTGTTTGACAAGACTGACATCGGTATGAGACTCAATAAGAAAAGACGTCCCGTATTTGATGATGTACAAATCAATTAATTATAAATAGCTAAAACAGTTATTATATAATAATAGGGACATCAATGTTAAGCTTTAAGCAATTTCTTAATGAACTCTATGTTGATCTAAAACACTCTGACCTTACCAAACGTGGTGGTGCTCGTACTCAAGTATTTGTACAAAAGGTTAAAGACGGTGAACCCTTCTTGACTAAGAAGGGCGCTGTCGTTTTAGATCGAGGTCATCTAGATGATATCGAAAAAGGTATGGAAAAGCGAGGATACCGTGATACCTTTGCTGGAACTGACACTAAAACCAAAAGACCAGTTCGAGTCAATTACTCAAAAGAGTTTTTAAAGACTCCTGAGTTTGGTGGTAAAGGTGCTGGTGCCGGTACTGCAGCCGAAGATGCTTATCTTAAGAACTTTACGAAAGTGTTAGAAAAAGTATTTGCTACTGAAAATCAGCCCATCATTAGTCTACAAATCAATGGTCGTACAGTTGAGTGTGCTGGCATCATTTCAACTCCTCAAAAAGGTCGACGAGCTCCCAAGTCCGATTTCTCAATTGTTAGTGCTACAGGTGAAGAGGTTGCTTGGTTATCTCATAAAGCTGGTACCAAGCCTAGCCAATTCCAGCAATACGGTGGATTGAGTGATAGTGCATTCTCAGAGAATCCTGAAGTAAAACAATTTGTTATGGACCTCAAGAAGCTATATCCAAACGGACTAGAACGTGGTAACTCAGCTTATCGTCCATGTACAGACATTGCTATTATTAACATGTCAGTATACGGCACAGCATACGGTGGTGTACCTGCTGCTGAAAACGTAGACGAATTCCACCAAGGTACTCTTAAACTTAAGAAGCTTGCCGGCAATGCTACATACGAAATCATTTCATCACACAAAGGTAGTAACGGTAGTATATTAAATAGTGGTGGTTATGAGCCAATTTATTACGCACGATATACTGGCGATCGAGGTGCTCGAGTTGCTGGTGAATTTATTGAGAACGCTCGAATCGGAGTTTTCCCATCAGCCAAAGCAGCAAAAACGAGTAAACTAATATGATAGGATTTATGCAGTACCTCGAAGAAGCGGCAGGTAAAAACCTGCACATGACTCATCTCGAAGATGCAGTTATCGATGGAGGTGTTAAAGGTACACGTAATGTATTCAATTACCTTCGAGCTTTGCGCGATATGTTAGCAGGTAATGCTTCTGCTCCCGTTAGCATATCAGTTAAATGGGATGGTGCACCGGCAATCTTTGCTGGTATTGATCCTGGTGATGGTAAGTTCTTTGTCGCAAAGAAAGGTGTATTTAACAAGAGCCCAAAGCTGTATAAGACAAACGCAGATATTGATAATGATTTGAGTGGCGAACTGAATGACAAATTCAAAGTTGCTCTAGCCGAGTTCGGTAAGCTCGGAATAACAGGAGTAGTTCAAGGTGATTTCCTATATACGAACGACGATATTAAAGAAGAAACTATTGATGGAGAAACGCATATTACTTTCCATCCTAATACCATTGTTTATGCGGTACCAAAAAACAGCGGTCTTGGAAAGAAAATTTCAAGATCCAAAATCGGTGTGGTTTGGCACACAACATACTCAGGACCAGATCTTGAATCAATGTCAGCAAGTTTTGGAGAGAGAATCTCAACTAAGCTCTCCCAAGTCTCGTCGGTCTGGCATGTAGACGCAGTATTCGAAGATCGATCCGGTAATGCTACATTTACAAAAGCAGAAACCAAAAAGATTACAGATATCCTATCAAAAGCCGGTACGCTTTTCCAACGTACTAAAGCTCCTATACTTAACGAGTTTGCTAATAATAAAACACTGAATGAGCGAACTAATCGTTATATCAATTTAAAAGTCCGTGATGGTGAGCGTATTACAGATACAAAAGCATTCGTCACAGGCTTACAAGCACATACTCGTGAATACTTTCAAAAGGAAGCAGATAAGGTTAAGCAACAAGCGACTAAAGATAAGAAACTTGCTATGGCCGATGATGCACTTAAGATCTTTACTCCTCGCAATATTAAAGATATTGAAAAGGTGTTCGAGATGTATAACCTCTTAGTTGACGCTAAGATGCTGGTTATCGAAAAGCTAAATCATGTCGATGGTCTTCGTACTTTACTTAAAACAAAGGACGGATTTGAAGTAACAGGCCAGGAAGGTTTTGTTGCTATTGACCATATCGGTAAAGGCGCTTTGAAACTGGTTGACAGATTAAACTTCAGTAAAGCAAACTTTAGTACAGAATATATTAAAGGATGGCAAAAGTAACAGCACAACTTCAAATTTATATTATGTTTCCTTTGATCTTTGGTTGACATTCAGCCCATAATGTTATATAATAATATTTGAATTTTGATACAGTTCTCACTCTAGCGAGTGCGGCAAATATATGAAAGCGACAAAAGGAGACAAATATGGGACGAATACGTGACCGAGGTCATGATGGAGGTAACATCTATCGATGGAACACCCTCGAAAAATACGTTCGTAAAAATGGTTGGACTAAAGGCGCTGAACTCGGCGTATGGTTAGGCGAAACCTTCAAACACCTCGTTAAAACATGTCATAGACTTCATCTTATTGGTGTCGATCTATACGCACCACAGCCAGAAAATAATGGACCTGAAAAGTGGACCTCTGGTGAAAACGGCCACTCGTGGGATCATGAACAATACTATCAAGATTTAGTACGGTTCTGTCAAGCCTATCCAGGCCGAGCGGAAATCATCAAAGATTATACAACCGAAGCTGCCAAGCAAGTTCCAGACGAAAGTCTAGATTTTGTATTCATCGATGCAGATCATGGATATGAAGGATGTCTTCGAGACATTCAAGCATGGGCACCAAAAGTACGTAAGGGTGGAATGATTATTGGTCATGATATTCATTTTCCAACTGTTGAACAAGCGGTAACTGAGTTCTTTGGCCCGAACTCTTGGAAGGTAGAGGATGACTTTCTTTGGTTAGTTGAAAAGACGTAAAAGGAATTTTTATAATATGAAAAAAACTCGTGTGATTAATTTTTATGGTGGACCCTGCTCGGGTAAGAGTACAGCAGCAGCTGGATTGTTTTATAAGATGAAGTTAGCAGGTTATAGAGTAGAACTCACAGATGAGTTTGCTAAAGAATGTGTATGGGAAGAAAATATCCCAATGCTTAGAGACCAATTATGGATATTAGCTCACCAACATCGTAAGATATTGAGGTTAGCTGATAAGGTAGATTATATCATTACAGACTCTCCAGTCTTACTGAGTCCAATCTATAGAGAAGCTTATGGTAATCCATTATATACAGATTTGATTGACAAACTCGCTCTAGAGTGTTATAATCAATATGATAACATTAACTTTATGCTCTCTCGAGCTCGTGAAAACTTTGAAGTTGATGGTCGTGCACAAAACGAAGTACAAAGTGTAGCTATTGACTTAGACATATTAAAACAATTCCAAACTCTTGACATTCCTTATAAACAAATAGAAGGGCCAGATAACGCATCGGCAGCCTATGATCATATATTAGATCGAATGGATCTTTCTTTAATCGTATAGTGAGAAAACATGCACATTGAAATAGATAAAATTTATCAAAAAGAACTGAAAAGACAACAAACAACGATCGAGCTGATCGCTTCGGAAAACTTTGCTTCAGATGCCGTAATGAAATTATGCGGCTCTGAGTTTACTAATAAGTATGCAGAAGGTTATCCCGGCAAGCGTTACTATAATGGTTGTGACCACATGGACGAAATCGAATTGCTTGCAATACAAAAGCTCAAAGATTTGTTCGAGTGCGGATACGCAAATGTCCAGCCTCACTCGGGCGCAAACGCAAACACCGCGGTATTTCAAGCCTTCCTTAAGCCCGGCGATACAATCCTTGGTATGGATCTTGCTAGTGGCGGTCATCTATCCCACGGAGCACCTGTAAATATCTCAGGCAAACTCTATAACTGTGTTAGTTATGGTGTTGATGAATCCTGTGGTTGGATTAGCATGAAAGAAGTCGAAAGGCTGGCAAAAGAGCATCGACCTAAGATTATCATCGCGGGAGCGTCCGCGTACCCACGTCAACTTCGATGGAAAAAGTTCCGTGAGATTGCTGACTCGGTAGATGCAATGCTAATGGTTGACATGGCTCACTATGCTGGGCTTGTTGCTGGTGGTGCTTACGATAATCCTGTACCCTATGCTGATGTAGTTACTTCTACAACTCATAAAACTCTACGTGGACCTCGTGGTGGAATCATCATGTGGAACGAAGAGAAGTACACTAAGAAGATTAACTCAGCCATCTTCCCAGGCACTCAAGGTGGACCATTGATGAATATTATTGCGGCTAAAGCCCAAGCATTTCTCGAGGCAGATAGCAAAGAGTTTTTTGATTATGCTGAAAACGTGATTAAGAATGCTCAGGCTATGTGCACAGTGTTTGAAGAACGTGGCATACCTGTACAAACAAGTGGTACTGACTCACATATTATCTTAATGGATTTGAGTGAAAGTAAATACAGCGGCAGGCAGTTTGCAGACTTATTAGAAGAAAATGGTATTACCGTAAACAAAAACGGAGTACCAAACGATCCTCGTTCCTTTATGGAAACAAGTGGTATTCGTATTGGTACGGCTGCTGAAACAACGAGAGGCCATGATGAAGCGTGGTTCTCAAGGTTAGCAGAAAGAATAGCAGATCTGTTGCAACAATAGTGAATAAGATACACCCAGCCTTTTCAACACCGATATATAAAGATAGGATTCAAATCGACAAAAATGTTTTGAATCCTATCTTGTCGGATATTGATTTTAAGCGTATTGATACTAAAGATCGTTGGCATTCATCTAATTACAAAATATTAGATAATGAATTAGCGTTTCTCAAAGACGAAGTTCAATCTCGTATTGAGGACTATGCTCATAATAGTTTAGGCATGGCTCGAAGACATAAGCTTAAGATCACTGATAGCTGGGTAATGAAGCACGGTCGAGATGATAAATCTGACATGCATTGGCATCCGAATAGTATTATATCAGGAGTACTATATTTGCAGACCTATAAGGACTGTGGCAATATATGCTTCTTTCGTGAAAAGAATCTTTTTAGTGATATACTGGATTTTGAATTTTCGCATAATGATACTAACGCTCGAATTATTGAGGTAGAGCCAATTGATGGAATGGTATTATTGTTTCCATCAAAGACATTGCATGGAGTGAATCAATCTCAAACTGATGTAAAGCGTTTTTGTTGTGCATTTAATACATGGATTGAAGGCGAGCTTGATCCACCGTTTAGGGCAAAATAATGGAAGTAAGTATTGAAAAGAAAATGAGTCACATTTGGATTGGGCCAAAGCCGGCTCCGTTGAAATGGATGTACACGTGGAGAGATAAGCATCCCGATTGGGAGTATAGTATTTTCTCTGATAGTATGCTTAAGAATCGTCGATGGTATAATCAATCTCTTATTGAGGCCTACTATAACGCTAAGCTTTGGCCTGGTGTATCAGATTTAATTCGTTATGAATTACTATATGAGAATGGTGGGTTCATAGCAGAAGCCGATATGGTGTGCTTAAATAATGTTGAAGATCTATTACAAAGTCCTGAAGACCATTGCTACACCTGTTTCGAGAATGAAAAAGGTAGAAAAAACTTTGTTCAGCCAATCTTTGGTTGTAATCCTGGCAATCCCTTTATAAGAATGGTGCTAGACGAATTACACAAGCTTAGGCCTCAGCAACTAGATCCACAGCCATATAAGTCAACCGGCAATGAATTTTTAGCTCGTCACGTTCCAGCATGGCGAGAAAAACTAACTATATTCCCTTCGCATTATTTTATTCCTCAGTTCTATGTCGCCGGTGCACAGCGATATAATGGACCGGATAAAATATATGCTGACCATAAATGGGGATCAACTGGAATGCATGCATTCTGTGAACAATATTCAGATGGAGTTTTATAATGTATTTGTCTCACAAATATAAATTTATATTCTTGCGCACCCCTAAGACTGCTAGCAGTAGCCTATCAGATTTCTTTATCCGTAATGTAGACGATCCAAACGCGATCTATACAGAAGTCGAAGATAGTAAACTACCCGGTACATTGAATGAAGATGTTGTGAGTAAGTATCGACCTTATGCTTTTTACCATTTTACATTGAACCAATTAATTGACGAAGGTGTATTAACAAGAGAGCAAGCTCGCGAGTATGATGTATTTGCTCTGTTACGTAATCCAGTTGATCGTCAAAAAAGCCTGTATTACTTCTTTAAAAAGTTTAAGTCACCATCAACTTCTGCTAGCCTTGAAGAATATAAGTCTTGGACACGTAACGGCGTATTTAAAAACGAAGCAAACTCAGCCATCCGGCAAACAAGTCTATGTAAAATAGATGATCAGCCTGTTGGTCGTTATTGGTTATATGAAAATCTCGAAGAAGAACTATTTCAATTTTTGTATGATCGTAAAATCGAAGTTACTTATCCCCTACCACAGCATAAGTCAGGTATTCGTAAATCTCGTAAAAATGAAATAGGATTCGATGAAGCAGCTATGGCTGATTTGCGTAGACACTTTAAAGAAGACTTTGAGATGTATGAGAGACTTACCAATGGCTCAAACAGCTAAAGCTTATATCCTTAAGATCAACGATCCAGTTTCAAATGACTGCGCAAAGGTATGCTCCGAGTCTTGTGATCGAGTTGGTTTAGATTGGGAGTACCACCACGGATACCAAAACATGACAGGCAAAATGGCTTGGACGTTAACAGGTCTCCGTACTCAATATCAAGAGCCGGTAAGATACATACCCAAACCTGCTCCTCAACATAAAGCAAATGCCTGTTCTGCCGGCCACGGAGCAATATGGAAACGTATTGCTGAAGGAGATGATGACGTTGGTATTCTACTAGAACATGACGCTATCATGCTTCACTATCCCAGTATTGAAATACCTGATGGATACATTGTAACCCTAGGCTATAAACTTAAAGAGCCAGGTCGTTATGACCACGAAGCAGCAGGACCACCCACAGAACTTATTGATATAGACGGGCACGAGGGCGCTCACGCCTACGCGATGACTCGTAAAACCGCACAATTCTTATGTCTTGAAATCGCAAGACGCGGTGTAATGGGATGCGTTGATAATGCTTACTTTATACGAGGACAAAGACAAACTCAAGTACCACTTAAAATTGCTAGCCCAACACCGGCTATGGGATGGTTACGAGATAGTACTATTTGGGCTGGTGGCAATAGTTCGGTTATGAACTACAAATTTATTTCTTCGTTTGCAAAAAATTATAAATAACAGTGTAGATCTATCATTTTAAAACCAAACAAGTAAAAGGCTGAAATCTATTATGGGCCAAAAATCAATAAGAGAATTTATTGGAAACGACGCTGAACAGGTAGTAGATGGCGGCGCCGATGATTCAAAAAAGAAAGCCAAAAAGTCGAAAGGTAAAGGCGAACGTATTAGTAATCCATCTAAGTACGTTGATGTAAAGCCTTCTCTCGATGAAGCTGCCACTAAAGAAACAGCGGTTATTAGTTTTGGTCGAATGAATCCAATTACAGTTGGCCACGAAAAACTTGCAAATGCAGTAATTCGTACAGGTGTAAAGAATAATGCAACACCTCTTATATTCCTTTCTCATTCTCAAGACGCTAAGAAAAATCCTCTTTCATATGAGAAAAAAGTCAAGTTTGCCAAAACAGCGTTTGGTACTAAACTTATTCAAAAATCAACAGCTCGTACTATTATTGATGTAGCTAAAGAATTACAAGACAAATTTAAAAACCTTATTGTGGTTGCTGGCAGTGACCGTGTTGAGGAGTTCAATACTTTATTAAATAAGTATAATGGTAAGGATTACACCTATAATTCTATAAAGGTGGTTTCTGCGGGGGAACGCGATCCAGATGCTGATGATGTTTCAGGGATGTCAGCCTCTAAGATGAGGGCATTAGCTAAAGATGGTGACATGGAGTCATTTAAAAAGGGATTACCTACTAAACTGCGTAGCCAAGGTAAAGCAGTATATAATTCAGTGAGAACTGGTATGAACGTTAACGAAGAAATAACAACTGAAAGTTTAGATGAGAACCTTCGCAAACAAATTGCTCAACTAGCTAAGAAATTTCCTGAGGGAAGTAAAGTTAAAATGAAGCATGATGGCAAAATTGCTACAGTGTTAAGTGTGGGTAAGGATCACGTTAAGGTTGGTGTTGGTAGAAAAACAATGGATCATAAACCGGAAGAGTTAGTTCCAGTAAATGAAAACCAAAACCATCCATTGGTTAAGAAAGCTCGCCAGGCTCATAAGCAAGGTGTATGGGACGGTAATGTTAATAAAGAAGGCAGGCCTATTGTACACATTAATGGTAAGCCTGTTCATGTTGAATCAATCTATGAAGCATTAACTCGACAACAACGACTCAAGCGTAAAATGATCATGCGTCGTTTACGCAGTAAAATTAAAATGGGTCGACGTCGAGCAATGAAGCGTAAAGCAACCATTGATACTTTACAAAAGCGAGCTCGACGTCAAGTCATCCGTGCTTTGAAGCAAAGGTTTGCTAAGTCACGAGATTACAATGATCTTCCTTATAGTGCTCGTCAACGTATTGATGATCGAGTAGCAAAAATACCAGATTCCCGACTTAATATCCTAATGCGACGTATGCTACCTAAAGTAAAGCAAGACGAAAAGGATCGTATTGCTAGTCGTATCGCCAAATCTAATCCAAGTAATCCAGTTAAGCGTAGTGCAACTGTTGTTACTGTACCACGTATTACCGAAGATGTTAATCAAAAGTTTGAAGCATTTAATGAATCTCGTAAGACTGATATTCAACGCGCAATAGACCTAGCCGAGCAATTAGGTGCTAATCAGAACTATGCTATCAAGGAAATTGAAAAGATTAGTAAGGGTATTAGTAAACACGCTAAAGTAAAACATGCTTTGGACGAAGCAGCATCTACTCCTGAATCTTATAACGAGTATACAGTTGTACAGCGAGTTGATGAAGGCGCGTCATATCATTCTGGTCTAGCAAAGAGTACTGCAGATAAGCGCAAAGCTCAGTTTGCAAAGCAGGCAAAAATGGATGATGATAATCCTGCTGCATATAAGCCAGCTCCTGGTGATAAAAGATCAAAGACTAAGCCTTCAAATCATACCACTAAATTCCAGCAAATGTTTGGTGAAAAGAGCAGTAACTTAGAACGAGCGTATCTCAAAAAGCCACATATGCTACTCAAGCAAGATGGCAGCGTTAAACTTGATCAACGCTTTAAAATGTTTCGTAAGCCAAAGCTTGATGAAATGGTAACCGAACTAAACGGCTCAGATCTTGAAGAGAATCTTAACAACTTGGCTGAGTCTATCGAATTTATCTTTGAAAGTAATCCAAAAGAAGCCATTAAGAATAAAGCCAAAAAGACTGGTATCTCTTATGGTATTCTTAAAAAGGTATTCGATCGCGGTGTAGCTGCATGGCGGACTGGTCATAGGCCAGGAACCACTCCTACACAGTGGGGATTAGCACGTATTAATTCATTTGCAACAAAATCATCTGGTACTTGGGGTAAAGCAGACGCTGACCTAGCCGCTAAAGTAAAGGGAAAATAAAAACAATGACTATTAAGTTCAAAGACCTCGTAGAGAAATCCGGTGCCGGTGACTGGGGAACTAAAGAGCTCACCGATACTTTGAGAAAAGACACACCTGGACAGGGTATCACGGACATTGGCGCGAAGAACAAGTCTAAGCTTGAAGAACGCGCTCCTAAGATTGATCCTAATCGATTGAATAGGATTCTTAAAATACCAAAGTTCAAAATAACTTATGGTGGTACCTTCCATACAGTACAAGCTAAAGATACTGATGAAGCTTTGAAGAAGGCTTGGAAGCTATTTAAGCTTGCTGCACATGTTAAGCTTGCATTCATGAAGTCTGCTAAAATTGATCGTATACATGAAGAGTCTTTGGAAGAAGCTTTTACCACTAAGGAAATACGACAGGCTGTTGGTATTGCTGCTAAAATGGGTGGTAACATGACTGGCGCTACCAAAGCAATTGAAAAGTTAAAGAAAGGATTGTCTAAGCATCCTCAGGTAAATGCTGTATTACGCCGAGTTAATGAAGACTTAAAAGAAAAAGTTGATTCAGCAGACTATGTTGTAGGATCAGAAAAGTCTAAATTTGGCGGTCATCGAGCTGAAGTTAAAAACAAAAAAACTGGTAAAGTGATGTACCTTGGATCAGTTGGCTGGAAATCACCTAAACATGCTGAAAAGCATGCTCAAGCATATCTAGATGGATATGCTAGAGGCGGCGATCGTAGCGCTCAAAATAAATCAGCCGATTTCATTAACAAAAATGATTCAAAGGTGGTTAAGAAAGAGTCTGTTGATGAAGCTATGACCTTGAAAGATATTAAGAACAAAAAAGAACGTGAAGATAAGCGCAAAAAAGATGGTGAAACACGTCAGCAAAGACTCAAGCGTAAAGTTTACGGAGAAGCTTTAAAAGAAGGTGCTATTTCGGTTTCTACTGTTGAAAAAGAAATACGCTCGAACGGCGGGTCTAAAATTAAAAAGACAGATCAATCACTAGAGTTCATGTATAGAGGTTCTGCACATACAATCCCGCTTGATCGTGGATTTGTAAGAGACACCGATTATATGAAACTACAGAAGTACTTCGGATAATCAAAATGGAATCATTCAGTAATTTTATCGAGCAGGTACGTCTTGACGAAGCGTTAGACGAGGTAACTACTCAAGAGCTTATTCGTCGTTTAGTACTCGCTCCCAAAATGAAAAAGATAGTAAGATTCTATCTTGATTGGCGTCGTAAGAATCCTGGGCAAGGTAGTCGTGGTATTCAGAAAGTAATATCTATGGCAGGATTGAATCCTCGAGACGGTAATCAATTGATTCTGACTTTGAATAAGCTCGTAGACAAAGGAGATCTACCAAAGCATCTCCGCATAAATATTCCAAATCTTGAGGCTTTTGTAGAAAAAGCTTGTTGGTCTTCACACAAACAGGTTGGTATGAAAAAGAAAGGTAATCGATTAGTACCTAATTGTGTACCTAAAGAAAATACTAGTGAGGAAGTAAATGAAGGATCAGAAACTTGGGAAAAGGGCTATTCCCGTAGAGTTGTTAAGACAACGAAGCCGGAACACAAAGAAAAAGGTTACAACTGGCGAATCAAAGGAAAAGACAAATCTCATCTCACCATTAAGCTTTACAAGGACAAGCCTTCTCAAGAAGAATTCAATAAACAAATGAAGCGTGTTGCAGGACACGAGTTTGGATGAAAAGTTTTAAAACATTTATATGCGAAGGACCAAACGATCCTGCGATATTTAAAGCTATCTTTTTAGCAGGTGGGCCTGGATCAGGTAAATCTTTTGTTGTTGGTAGAACAGCATTAGCTGCTCACGGATTTAAAGTTGTGAATTCAGATGATGCGTTTGAACGAGCAATGAACAAAGCTAAATTAGCAATGGATGCTGATACTTTATTTTCAACACAAGGACAGGAAATAAGAGACAAGGCAAAGAAAGTCACTGATCTTAAAATGCAAGGCTATATAACAGGTCGTCTCGGTTTAGTGATTGATGGTACAGGTAAGAATGTAGCAAAGATAAAAGGTCAAATAAAAGAATTAAGATTGCTTGGTTATGACGTTGGAATGATTTATGTTAATACAGATTTAGATACTGCGATTGCTCGTAATGATGCAAGACCAAGATCACTACCAATTACTCAAGTCACTGCATTATGGAAAGAAGTACAAAAGAACATCGGCGCATTCAATAGTATGTTTGGTTCTAGCTTTAAGGTAATTGATAATTCTCAAGATGCTGATATTGAGAAAGGAATTATGGATGGATATAAGTGGGCAGCTAAGTTTGCCAAATCTAATATTAATAATCGCATAGCAAAGAAATGGATTAAGTCACACGAGGTCGGAGGATAAATGCAATCATTAAAACAATTTATGGCAGAAGCCAAGTTAACTCAGGTACTTGAGATTAAGGTTGATTACACAAAATCGTTTCCTACAGGCAGTTTAAAGAGAACTGAAGCTGAAGAATTAAAACAAGAATGGGATGTTTGCCGGTCAGAAGTAAAAAAGGTTGTTAAGCCATTAGGTGGTTTAGTAACAGATACAACATCTCCTAGTCCACAATCAGGTAAAAGAGTAGGTACAATATCTGTAGGTACTCGTGGTGATGCAAGTAAACTTGACGTTAAAAAAATTAAAGCAGCATTAAAAAATGTTGACACTTCAGGTATGACAATTACTAAATTAAACGAAAGCACTACACATTGCTCGGACAAATGTTGCGGTGCTGATGTAAAGGCTGAAGATTGTAAGTGTCCACCAGATTGTCCTCATTGTGATTGCAACGCTGAGTAACACTGATGAAAAGTTTTAATACATTTTGTGAAGATGCAGCTTTGAATGCTCGTCAAGCATCAGAAAAACAAAGAATGGATGCTCAGCATAAAAGAGCAAAAGAAGCTTTAAAGCGTCGACATGACAATCAAGATGCACAGTCAAAAAGAGAAAACTAATGATAAGTTTTAAAGATAGCTTTGGTATATACGAGGGAGTCACAGTACCTCTCGAGCAACCAATGATCGAGTTAGAAGAAGACAAAGATCCTGAATTAAACTCACCAAAACGAAGCTCAGGTAAGAAAAAATATGTCGTTTACGTTCGAAACCCTAAGACAGGGAATATCAAAAAGATTGAGTTCGGTGATGAGAAAGGTGGTCTCACATCAAAAATCAATGATCGCGATGCGGCAAGAAGCTTTGCAGCGCGACACTCTTGCGACACTAAAACTGATAAACTCTCTCCAGGCTACTGGGCCTGTCGGCTCCCAAAATACGCAAAGGGACTTGGACTCAAAGGTGGCGGAAGCTACTTCTGGTAATGATAAGGTTTAGTAGGTTCCATGAGGGGGAAATCAAAATGAAAGGGTTTAAAGAGTTTAATGAAATTGTTATTAAAACCACTTCAGGTCCTCAAGGTAGTAGTAAAGTACATGAGATTGAAGTTGTACGTTATCCTGGTTTAGGTTGGTACGTAACTCCAGTTGATAAAAATGGTTATGAAGCTTGGCATGTGCTTCCTCAGAGTTTAAAATGGGAATCATCCGGCTTATATCATAGACTCAAAAGCGAAGCAAAAAAAGATGCTGAGTATTACGCTAAAAAATTAAATGTTAAGGTGGTTTATCCAAAATGAAGAATCTATTAAGTTTAGCTTTATGCTTGTTTGTACTATCAGGGTGTACTTCTATTGGTAAGTTTATGCCAAGTGATTTTGATAACGTCGAATATGGTAAACTAGTAGAGCTTAATGTAGTATCAGCAATGGGTGAAACTGGGCTGTGGTGCATGAAGC
>ERZ1048068.814-NODE-814-length-26376-cov-5.140648_pt1 | contig 26376 bp, 35 predicted proteins | sample MGYA00383098_ERZ1048068 | MGnify/ENA primary metagenome ERZ1048068 (study PRJEB29581, sample SAMEA5548368) | metagenome | biome: marine; feature: coastal; material: water | depth 1 m | study: Short-term variability in the microbial, nano- and picoplankton dynamics... | reverse complement strand
ACATGGCGTTGTGAACTTTGAGTGAACTCATGAAGGAAATGGTGAAGGTTGAAGACGAAGGAGTGAAGTTTGAAATTTCATTGGTAATGATTTGCCAAATCCCCGCCTTTTCTGATTTTTCCAGTTTTTACGCCCTAAGCCTTTCGGAATGATTCTTGTTGAAAGGGATATTTGAAGCCGTCCCCAAAAGCTAATAATCTGATCATGCGGAAGGCTAACCTTGTCTCTGGATTCTGGTAGGGAAAAGGTGAAGACTAATTGAGGAGGCAAGCCTCAATAAAACTGGTGTATTTATGGAGCAAAAAACGACGACCGGAATAGTCCCAATCGTCGTATTTATGAGAGTTTTGGAGGGTTAGGCCTCGTCTTTTTTGGCTGCGGCAAGGGCTGCAGCTTTGCCGCGGGCGACTTCCTTGCCTTCCCGATCCACAAGAATATAGGTGGGGACTCCCCTTACGTTGTAAGGCGTTACCAATTTGTTTTGATTGGTGTCCTTTTGCAGCATAATGGGCCATGGTTGCTTGAAGGACTTTGCCCACTTCAGAGCATCATTTTCTACTTGGTCCAAAGAGATGTGGATCATCTCGAGGTTAGGATTAGGGCCAATTTCCTTATTGTATTGCTCCGCAAACTGAGGAGCCCCTTTTTGACAAGGTGGTCACCAGCTGGCCGAGAAGTAGAGAAGGAAATATTTAGGAGCATCCTCTAGTTCGTAATCGACAAAGGCTTCGCCATCGAGTTTTTGCAGCTTTTTGAGCGCCTTCCCAAAGTCTCCATCCATGAACTGGGCGGCTTCCTCCTTGTTTTCTTCAGCTGCTGCAATCTTAGCTCCCTCTTCTTTGGCCCATTTTTGATCCTCCTCGGAGAGGAGGGCGAGTTTGAAGGTCATCTGCTTGATGCCGCGCCTAACGGTCACCGAATTATCATCACAGGAGACCAAGTCTCCTTCGAAAGTTTTGGAGCCATTAGCACTGGTCCAAGTGCGGGCCTGGCTGAGGCCTGTCAACATCAGTGATGCGATAGTTGTTAAGATGGTTTTTTTCATACGTTATTTGAATTTAAGACGAAGCTGTGTGGTGATTTTGTCTGACGAATTCACTTTTTTTGACACTTTTCGTTAAAACTATGAGTTTAGGCTCATGATGGTCTGGCTATCTAAAAAGTGACGTCGTTCGTGTTAGGAAAAGTCTAAGAGTATTACGGGACAAGGCGAAGGAGCGACTCGCCAAGGTCAAGAAAGTTGTTCCACCATTGGAAGAGAAAGCTACTGAGTTGAACTTCTCTTGAAGTGGCGCAGAGGATTAAGGTGAAGAGAACGAGATTGGCGAAGATGATGATGATCAGGGAAAAAAAGGTGCCGTTTTCTTTGAGGTCGGGTTGGTCCTTGGGGATCATCCAGACGGTCCAAATAATGTGGAAAGTCCAAGTGAAGCCCAGCAGTCCGGTTAGGATCAAGCCTCCGGCTGGAATATCCCACCAAAGGCTAACAAAGCTGTGAAGGGAGATAAGGACGGCTGACCAAAAAGGGATAAAGTAAGGAGAAAGGGCGATGAGAATATTGGACTTATTTGTCATCACGTATCCCCCTTCAGTGCTGAAGTGAATCGCGCTGATGCGTCCACCGCAGACATAGACAAACATCGCGTGGGTCATTTCGTGTCCAAGAACATACAGGTATAGGAGACGGTCATTGGCGATTCCGGCGATAAACCAACTGATCATCGAGCCAATTCCAACGATAAAGCAAAGAAGTTCGGTGGAATACCAAATCGTCTGAAAAATGCGCTCCTCACCGCTTTCTTTCATAAGAGTAATGGCTGTGATGAAGCAGAGTGGCATCAGCAAGATTCCAAGCCCCCAATGCAGAATACGGCGGGTCAAGGGGAGGCTGAGTAACTCGTCTTCGTAAAGATCACTCGCTTTCGCGGTGTCAGCGATGGCAGCCTGACGGGTCATGCCGCGGCGTCTGCGATCGCTTCGAAGATTGACCTGAATTTGGGCTCGCTGGTGAACATTCAGCAGACTTGAACCCCAACCGGCACGACGCTTCCGGCGGGAGCGGGAGCTCTTGTTGAGTTTACTGGGAAGTCTGCGATTGCTCATCGAGATCATTAAGATAACTAAATGATTTGAAAAAATAAAGAGAATGTCTGAGATTCCCTAGATTTTTTGGCCTGTCCTTTGCTAAGGTGGGGGTGTGAGTGGAGAAACAAAAGTTCCTGGGTTGGTGGCAGTTGATCCTTGGCTAGAACCATATTCCACAGCAATTGGGGATCGGACTGCAAGATTTAAGGAACGTTTGGCCGAATTTGGACCACTGCTAGAATTTGCGACGAGTCATCAGAAATTAGGTCTTCATCGCGAGGGTAATGATTGGGTATTTCGGGAGTGGGCTCCAAGGGCCAAGGCGCTTTTCCTCACTGGAGGTTTTTGTGGGTGGTCACGGAAGGACTATCCTTTACGGCGTTTACCGGAACAGGGAGTCTGGGAGGTGAAGGTTGCAGGGAATGCATTGAGGCATGGCGATTTGTATAAAGTTCATATCGCGGGAGTGAATGGAGCACACGATCGCATTCCTTCGCACGCTACTTTTGTGGTCCAAGATGAAGAAACCAAGGAGTTTTCAGCCCAAGTGCAGGACTCGTCTGAATATTCTTGGGAAAATGCTGCTCCAGCGGTTGTGCAATATCCAAAAGTCTACGAAGCCCACGTCGGGATGGCTACCGAAGAGTTTCGGGTAGGAACTTATCGCGAATTTGCGGAGCAAGTTTTGCCGCGCCTAGCTCGGTTGGGCTACAATGTAGTTCAGCTCATGGCGGTAGCTGAGCATCCTTATTATGGGTCATTTGGGTATCATGTTGCTAATTATTTCGCGCCTAGTTCGCGATGTGGTTCAGCCGAGGATTTGAAATATCTTATCGATACAGCCCATGGGATGGGGATCGCGGTGTTGATGGATATCGTACACTCACATTCGGTGAAAAATTTTGCGGAAGGCTTATCATCGTTTGACGGGGAGGAAGGGCTTTATTTTCACAAGCGCGACCACCCTGAGTGGGATTCACGGATTTTTGACTATGGTCGTTCTGAGGTGTGCCGGTTTCTACTTTCAAATTTGGCGTATTGGATGACCGAGTTTCGTTTTGATGGTTTCCGTTTCGATGGCGTAACCTCCATGCTCTATCATCATCATGGGAACATTACCTTCGATCACTACGATAAATACTTTTACGACGGTGTGGATTGGGACGCGGTGACTTATCTGCAGCTAGCGAATCAATTAATCCATGAGATCAATCCTCGTGCTCTGAGTATCGCGGAGGATATGAGCGGAATGCCGGGGCTTTGCCGCCCTCTAAACGAAGGGGGAATCGGGTTTGATTTCCGTCTTGCGATGGGCATCCCCGACTATTGGATTAAGTTGCTTGAGCACACTAGAGATGAGGATTGGAGCCTTGATGAGATTTACGATACCCTCACAAACCGTCGCTGCGGGGAAAAAACCATCGCTTATGCTGAGAGTCACGACCAAGCCTTGGTGGGTGATAAGACTCTCGCCTTCCGGATAATGGATGCCGCGATGTATCATCACATGACGAAAGGCGATAATGTTGTGGTAGTCAATCGGGGGATGGCTCTACACAAGATCCTCCGTCTCATGACTCTGGTCCTCGGTGGGGAAGGCTACCTCAATTTTATGGGAAATGAATTTGGCCACCCTGAGTGGGTTGATTTCCCCCGTGAAGGGAATGATTGGAGTTATAAATATACCCGACGGCAGTGGTCTCTGGTGGATCATCCTGATCTAAAATACCGTGAGTTGGAGGCTTTTGATGAAGCTATGATGAATATTGCAGACAAGGTTTTCGCCGCATCAGGGGCTAAAATGCTGAACTTGGATCAGTTAAACCAGTGCATTCAGTTTGAACGAGGTGATCTCATTTTTGCGGTGAATTTGAGTCCTTCGATTTCGGTGGTTGATTATGAATTCCCGGTTCAACAGGAAGGGAGCTATCGGTTGATCTTGTCGTCGGACGATCCTGCGTTCGGCGGGGCCAATCGGGCGGATAGCTCAATTGACTATCCCGCGGTGGAGGGATGGGTGAAGATCTATTCGCCCTCTCGTACTATCTTGGTGTTCGCGCGTAAGGATTGAGGGGTCGACGGAATATCTTTCGATGCTATCGGGTCGCTTAATCTTTTTGTGCGACTATCACTAAACTATCCCGAAAGAAAGGGAGATTCCGAATGGGGTTCACTGCGAATTTTGCAAGGTTGCGAAGCTTGTTGGGATGAGATTTCCAGTCGTGGAGGGGGAAATAACCAGTTTCGTTGGAGCGGCCAAGGTGAGAGTAAAATGAAATGGTTTCGCTCCGTACGATAGCCAAGGAAGTATTGCTAAAGCATTCCAAAACCTCTGCCACGGTATATTCTTTCCAGTGCCCATGACCTTCCTCATCAACCTCGGGTTCTTCCCATCGATTTGGAATGAAGAAGCTTTTGTTAAGGGCTCGCCGATTTGGGGTCGTCAAGATAAGGCGGCCACCTGGTTTTAGACAGTGCTCGATCCCTTTGAAGAGCTCGTCAAAAGAGGCCGGATTTAGGTGCTCAAAGACTTCGGTGAAGAGAATAGTGTCGAAGTGATTCTCCGGAAAAGGGAGGCTGGGATGATCGTTTAAATTGTGGTCGATTAAATTGATGCCAGCCTCGCTAATGATGGGGAGGCGGTCGGGCTTGAGGTCAATTGCGGTAACCTCCCAGCCACTCCGCCGGAAATATAGGGAAAGATAACCAGGCCAGCACCCAATATCGAGGAGGCGAGGTGTTTCAGAGGTCACCGACCGAACCGATTCCGCGCTGACTCGGAAACGGTGCTCGTGATTTCGGAGGTAGGCTTCGTCTCTCTTGAGATCTTTTTTAACCCTATTAAAGATCTCGTCGTCCATGAGCTCTTAGATTAGGCGATGGTCAGAACTTGCGCGACAATTCGTTTAGCATTGGGAAGCTGGTCCTGCTCAACATGCGGCGAGTAAATGGCGGGCGCATCGATGGTGCAGACCCGCTTGACGGGGGCATCGAGATAATCGAAAGCGTATTCTTGAATCAGGGTCGTGATTTGCGCAGAAACTCCACAAAAGGGCTTTGATTCGTCAACGAGGACTGCTCGATTAGTCTTTTTCACAGACTCGATTATAGCGTCCTGGTCGAGCGGGCGGATGGAGCGGAGGTCGACCACTTCTGCATCAATGTTATGTTCGTTGGCAAGAATGTCAGCTGCTTCGAGGCATCGAAGGACGCTGGCTCCGTGAGCAATGAGCGAGATATCGGAGCCCTCACGTTTAATGTCAGCTTTTCCAAGAGGGATAAGAAAATCTCCATCGGCTGGATCAGGGACCTCTCCCATGTTGCCGTAAAGAGTTGTGTTTTCCATGACGTAAACAGGATCGTTATCACGGATCGCGGTTTTCATCATTCCTTTGGCATCGGCTGGGGTGGCAGGCGAGCAGACCTTGAGGCCGGGGAAAGCGGCGAAGAGGCCCTCGGGAGTGTGTGAGTGAGTTGCACCCACATTAGTGCCGCCGTTAGCGGGTCCGCGCATCACGATGGGGACATTAATGAGGCCACCGGACATATAGCGGCAGCAGGCGGCGTTGTTCACGAGTTGGTCAAAAGCTACCGAGTGGAAAGACCAAAACATCAATTCCATGACTGGACGGATGCCAAGCATGGAGGCGCCGATACCCATGCCAATGAAGCCAGCTTCGGAAATTGGGGTGTCAACAACTCGTTTGTCACCCCACTTGTCCCAGAGGCCTCGGGTGACCTTGTAGGCTCCGTTGTACTGGGCGACTTCTTCGCCCATGAGGACAACGTTTTCGTCGCGGGCAAGTTCCTCGTCGAAGGCCTCATTCAGAGCGTCACGGTATTCGATTTCGCGCATAATATTTCAGGTAAAAAATTAATCGTTAAAGAAGTGGCGTCCAATTTGGGAAGCTTCGGTATTGTTGTCGGTTTCCCAGTAAACATCGTTCGTAATATCTTCGATGGTGGGAGCAGGGGATTCTTCTGCAAATTGGGTGGAAGCGGTGGCCTCTTGTTTGGCTTCAGTATCGATCGTCTTAGCTGATTCTTCGGTGAGAACCCCTTCCTCTAAAAGTTTGGCTCGCCAAAGATTTATGGGATCATGATTCTTTTTGTAATCTGCGATCTCTTCCGGCGAACGGTATTTCTTATGATTCGCATCGGCGACTGAGTGGCCGTAGTAACGATAGGTCATGATTTCGAGTATGGTGGGCTTGTGCTCTTTGCGGGCCCGCTCCATCGCGATGTGTGTTTTGGCTCGAACTTCGTAAAAATCTTCACCGTTCACGACATCCCAATCCATATCATAAGCCTCGCTGCGTTGGGCAAGACAGTCCTTGTAGGCACTTGAGCGTTTCTGCGAAGTTCCCATCGAATAGCCATTATTCTCGATTATATAGACGACGGGAATCCCGAAGAGGGCTGCGATGTTGAGCGACTCGTGGAAGGCGCCCTGATTGATAGCTCCGTCTCCAAGGAAGCAAAGTGCGCAGCCTTCGAGACCTTTATACTTAAGGCCATAGCCGAGTCCCAAACCAAGGGGGGTTTGGCCTGCAACAATGCCGTGACCACCCCAGAAGTTTTTATCGGGAGCGAAAAAGTGCATCGATCCACCTTTGCCCTTCGAGCAACCAGTGGCTTTACCATAGAGCTCAGCCATGCACTCGTTCATGTTCATGCCGACCGCAAGAGCGTGGGCATGGCATCGATAAGCCGTGATCATGTGATCGTGATCGCCCATGAGGGAGGCCGCTCCGACGGCGACGGACTCTTGTCCGATATAGAGGTGTAGGAAGCCGCCCATCGTGCCGTCCTTCTGGTAGTTCTTAAGTGCAGCCTGCTCAAAGCGCCGAATTCGAACCATCTGGCGAAAGGTTTCAAGTTTCTCTTCGGCAGAAAGCGTTTTGTTAATCGGCGAGCCCGCAAAGTTGAGCGGGGAATGATTTGGGCTGTTGGCAGTTTCCATGGCGAAAGATTTTTCGAGGGCCGACATAGCGGCCTCTGCGAGTGGCCGCAAGTCTAATGCGGCAGGTGTATTCTGTCCCAAATCGGATAAAAATAAACTTCTGATGCGCTTTTTTATCGATGAAACCTCTTATCTGGTGCCGCCGGCCTTTCGCTGATCTCTATTTTTTGGTGAAATTTGAGAAGCTACCAGCTTGCCTTGTGACGATAAGGAGCGAGCGGTCCTCCGAGAGATCGATTTTGCAATCCAGATTAGTTGGAAAACAAGGAAGCTGGGAAAATGATTTGCATGATCAGGGTTAGGAAAAAATTGACCACTAGGATCGCGAGTGATGAATAGACCATCGCTTGGGTTGTTCCTCGGCCAACCCCAACCGCTCCATTTTTGACTTTCAGTCCTTGATCACAGGAAATAATCACGATCAAAACCCCGAAGAAAAGGCCCTTGATTAAAGCGATGGTGGGGTCGGTAAGATCAACGTAGCTTTTCATATTATCAATCCAGTAGGAGGATTCAACGTGGAAGACACCTACTCCGACAATGTAAGAGGCGATCATTCCGAGTGCTGCCGATTCTGCAATCAAGAGGGGCACTGAAATGAGCATCGCGAGAAATCGTGGGGTAACCAAATAGTCTACTGGATTGACGGCCATCGAACGAAGAGCGTCGATTTGTTCTGTCACCTTCATTGTCCCGATCTCCGCGGCCATTGCAGAGCCAACTCGACCTGCCATCATGAGGCCTGTTATCGTAGGACCTAGCTCGCGAAGCATCGCAACTGACACCAGTCCGCCAGCTGCGGTCTCAAGGCCAAAGAGTTTAAATTGAAAAAGAGTTTGGGCGGCCAGCACTGCGCCGGTGAAAGCTCCGGTCACTCCAACTACGATCTGGGAGCGTGCTCCAATTTCGGCAACTTGCTCCCACATTTTCCGCCAACGTTTCTGACCTTTCGTCAGTGAATAAAAAATTTCACGCGTCAGTAATCCGAGTTGCCCAAGGTAGTTAATGAAGGTCAGGAGGACTCGGCCAGTTGCCTGAAAAATGGTCACAATTAGGATTCTAGTCTTCTAAAGGTCACAAGGCCATGCGGAATTAATGCAAAACGAAGTAAGGGAGGAAGCTGCTTTTTTGGCTGGCGACAAGAAGTCCTTAAAATCTGAGATTCTTGTAAGGGGGACTTAACTTGCCTTGAGAAGGGCATTTCTTAAATCATCAACCGAGTCCAAGAGAGGAAAGTTAGTGGGTGTGCCATAGCCCCAAGAAAAAATAAGTGGCGTCATGTCGCCGTTCCGGGCGGTGGCGAGATCAACGGTAGAGTCCCCGATGTATGCGACCTCCTCCGCTTTAAGATTCCAATCACTAATGATTTGGTGGGCAGCGGTAGGGTCTGGTTTTTTTGGGTATCCTTCTTGATGGCCGCGAACCTGACTAAAAAGATTTTGCGGAAAAAGCGACTCAACGATCTCGACAGTGTATCCATGAGGCTTGTTGGAAAGTACGGCCATCGGCATGTCGCTTTGGTGGAGTTCTTCAAGGAGGGAGGTCATACCGGGATAGGGGGAAGTTCCGTGTTTCCAATCCTCGGAATAGTGCTTCTGAAAAGCAGATAGAAGTTCGTTTTGCTGGTTGGAGTGATCGGGGCTTAGGGCTCGTGTGACGAGATTGAGTAAGCCGTCACCAATGAAGGTTTCCACGACATCCTGCGGATGGTTAGGCAGCTTGACATCGTCCAAAGCATGGTTGAGAGCAGTTGCGATTCCAGGAAGGGAATCGACGAGTGTGCCATCAAGATCAAAGATCAATCCGCGGATCATGGAGTTGCGGTAATTGGTACGAGCGGATTTTCCGAGCCTTGTTTTGACAGATACGAAAAGTTTTGGGAGTAGTTCTCCCGACATGAAATTTAACTTTTCAATTAAGACTCTTGCGATCACTTCTATTCTGAGCTTCGGATTGCTCGCTCCTGTTCACGCTGACGATGACGAAACTCCACTTGCCGAGGAAATGGATGTTTTGAGCGGCTCGCTCAAGAGGCTCCGTAAAGCTGAAACTACCGCTGAGAAGGTCGAGTTGGTTCACGCGGCCCAGAAGGCGACCATCAAGTCCCTCCAATATTCCCCTATGGTTTTCAAGGATATCAAGGATGAGAAGGAGAAGGCCAAAGCAACTGCTGATTACAAAAGGCTTATCGGCCTGACCTACGCGAAGCTTTGTGAGCTGGAGTTGGCTTACCTTGCTGGGGACGAAGATAAGGCTGATGAAATCAAAGGTGAACTTAAAGATCTCAAGAAAGATGGCCACGAAAAATACACCGACTAATAAATTTGCCTAGCTTTGTAACTTTTAACTCGCTCGGCTGCTTCCTGTAGTCGGGCGTTTTTTTCGTTAAGACCAGTCCTCTCGAATTCGGCCAAATAATTGCTTGGTCGACTTTTAGAGGGTCTCTCTCCTTGTTTAGGGGTATTTTACTAGGTAGTTAACTGTGGTTAAGGAATGGCCCAATGGTCCTTCGTGGAATAGAATTCGCTTAAAATCCAATGGTTGGAGCTCTCTCACGCCAGACCATGGGCATTTCAGAACTTTTTTTAGAAAATTTTCGAGAAACCCCTTGCCAGATGCCTTTTTATTCCTAGAGTCGCGGCCCGCAAATCGGGTCTGACATTACGAATTCATTGAGAATTCAACGATTAGGGCCCTTTGTTAGGTAATCAACTATCGGGTGCTCACCGGAAAAATGGCTCTTGCGAGGAATCTCGCTGGACCTCCCGGCGCACTTTTCCGGTTGAGAACCAGCGCAAGCCACAATTTTACAATTCCTCAATACTTCACAAACCCGCTTAACCGCCATCCCAAAACGATCGCATTATGCCTACCATTAACCAACTCGTCCGCAAAGGTCGTAAGAAAGCAGTAGCCAAGTCGAAGTCACCGGCTTTGAACAACTGCCCACAGCGCCGTGGCGTTTGTCTCCAAGTTTACACTCGCACACCAAAGAAGCCCAACTCCGCGCTTCGTAAGGTTGCCAAGGTTCGCCTTACCAACGGATATGAAGTCATCGCTTACATTGGCGGTGAGGGTCATAACCTCCAAGAACACTCGATTGTTCTCATCCGCGGTGGTCGAGTGAAGGATTTGCCAGGTGTGCGTTATCACATCGTCCGTGGCTCGCTCGATACCCTTGGGGTCGATGGCCGCAAGCAGGCGCGCTCCAAGTATGGTGCCAAAAAGTCTAAGTAATTTTATTTTAATCTCTGACCAACCAATTCCATGGCACGCAGAAAAAGAGTTTACCCAGCCAAAGTATACAAAGATCCCAAGTTCGACAGCCAGGTTGTCGGTCGCTTGATCTCGAAGGTGATGAAGGACGGCAAACGTTCCCTCGCAGAGCGTATCGTCTATGCCGCTATCGATCGCGCCAACGAAGGCACTGATACGATTGATCCTCTCGAGATCGTCAATCGCGCCATCGAGAATGCTAAGCCCCGTGTTGAGGTCAAGTCACGTCGTGTTGGAGGAGCCACCTATCAGGTGCCTTTAGAAGTGGATTCAAGCCGCTCCGAGTCCCTTGGCATGCGCTGGATTATCACCTTCGCCCGTGCCAAGAAGGGCACTCCAATGCATGTCGCTCTCGCCAACGAGATCAAGGATGCTGCCAATAATACCGGTAACTCCGTCCGCAAACGCGATGACGTTCACAAGATGGCTCAGGCAAACCGTGCTTTCGCCCATTTCCGCTTCTAATTTTTCTTCCCGCTAGTTTGATGAGCAAAGTTGCGCAATCCCCAACCCGTCCCGTTCCTCTTGAGAGGACACGGAACATAGGGATTGCTGCGCACATCGATGCGGGAAAGACCACGCTAACCGAGCGTATTCTCTTTTACACAGGAATGATTCATCGGATTGGGGAGGTGCACGATGGTGCGACCACCACCGATCATATGGAACAAGAAAGGGAGCGCGGGATCACCATCACTTCAGCTGCTGTCACTTGCCAGTGGATGCAGCAAAAGGAAGATGGGGTTTCAAAACTCTTTACCGGTGACAATCAGCGTATCAACATCATCGACACTCCGGGTCATGTTGATTTCACGGCAGAGGTAGAACGATCACTTCGTGTTTTGGATGGTGCAATCGTCGTTTTTTGTGGTGTTGCCGGAGTCCAACCCCAATCCGAAACTGTTTGGCGCCAGGCAACCACTTACAATGTTCCCCGTATCGTCTTCGTCAATAAGATGGATCGAATTGGGGCTAATTTCGATGCTGCAGTCAAGGAGGTCCAGGAGAAGCTTGGCGCTCGTACCGTTCGGATTTTAATTCCAATTGGTTCCGAGGAAAACCTTCGGGGTCAAATCGACGTCCTTAACAAAAAAGCTGTTCTTTACAAGGATGACGACATCCTTGGTTCGACTTACGATGTCGCTGATTTGGACGCTGATCAGCTCGCCCTTGCGGGAGAGGCATATTCGGAACTACTCGAGGCTGTTGCAGATGTTGATGAGCAGATTGGCGAGATGTTCCTCATGGAGGAGCCCATTTCGGTTGCTGATCTCAAGGCGGGTCTTCGCCGCGCTACAATCGCCAATCAGTTGGTGCCTATCGCCGGTGGCTCAGCTTTCAAAAACAAGGGGGTCCAGTACCTTCTCGATGCCGTTGTTGACTATCTTCCGAGTCCACTTGAAATTCCGGCCGCTGAGGGGCTTGATCCTGAGAGCGAAGAAAAGATCGTCAAGGTTAAGACGACTGACGATGGTAAGTTCTGTGCCCTCGCGTTCAAGCTCTGGGCTGACAAATATTTCGGCAAACTTATTTTCTTCCGTATTTACAGTGGGACCGTCTCCAAGGGAGACATGATTTACAATCCGCGTACGCAAACAAAAGAGCGTGTCGGTCGTTTGATTCAGGTTCAGGCCGATAAGCACGAGGAAATTGAGACCTGCTTTGCTGGTGATATCGCAGCTCTCGTTGGCCTCAAGAATGTTCAAACTGGTGACACTCTTTCTCACCAGCAAGCTGGCGTGCTTTTAGAGCCACCAAGTTTTCCCGAGCCTGTTATCTCGATGGCTGTTGAGCCTAGAACTAAGGCTGACTCGGACAAGATGGTCATCGGACTCGATCGTCTCTCTGACGAAGATCCCACCTTCGTAGTCAAGACTGACGAGGAGACCGGGCAGACCATTATTGCTGGAATGGGCGAGCTTCATCTCGAAGTCATCATCGATCGCCTGAAACGTGAGTTTGGGGTGCAGGCGAATGTGGGTAAGCCACAAATCGCTTATCGCGAAACAGTCTCTGCAACCGCTCAGGGCGATGGGAAATTTATCCGTGATGCTGCTCTTGCTGGCAAGGCGGCATATGGTCATGTCACTCTCAGCCTCTCGCCTAACAAACAGGGGGAGGGAATAACTACCGAGGATAATGCTTCCGCTAGCGATTTTCCAAAAGAATACATCCCGGCTGTCATGAAGGGGATCATGGAAGCCCTCACTAACGGTCTGGTAGCCGGCTATCCGGTTGTTGATGTCCACGCCAGCGTTACTGGCGGTTCCTTCCATGAAGTCGATTCCAATGACAACTCATTCAAGATTGCCGCTGTCTTTGCGATCAAGGAAGCTTTAAAGGCAGCTTCGCCTATTCTTCTGGAGCCTATCATGGATGTCGAAATTGCGACACCCGATGATTTTCAGGGAGATATCATGGGTGATCTTAATCGCCGCCGTGGTCAAATTCAAGAGATCGAGACCAAAGGCCTTGTTGCTAATGTCTCCGCAACCGTCCCCCTTTCCGAGATGTTCGGATATTCAACGGACGTTCGCACCCTTTCATCCGGTCGTGCTTCCTATTCTATGGAGCCAAAGTGCTTCGACGAAGTGCCTCGCAACGTAGTTGATAAACTCGTCGCCGAACGCGGTGGCGGATACTAAGCCTACTTAAAATAATAATCATCCCACCAGAAACCTTTTCATCATGAATCAGAAAATCCGCATCCGCCTTCGCGCATTTGACCACCGGGCTATCGATCGCTCCACTGTCGAGATTGTCGAGACTGCTAAGCGCACTGGAGCTAAAGTCGCCGGCCCTGTCCCTCTGCCAACACGGATCGAAAAATTTTCCGTTAATAGTTCGGTTCACGTGAATAAAAAGGCTGCCGACCAGTTTGAGGTTCGCACACACAAGCGGCTCCTCGACATCGTTGATCCCACTGCCCGCACCGTAGATGAGCTCAAGAAGCTGAATCTCCCCGCTGGTGTTGATATTCAGATCCACATTTAATTTTCTCTTTTTAAACTCAATTATCCAAACGGAACCTAGACCCATGTCACTCGGAATCCTCGGTAAAAAAGTCGGTATGACTCGCGTTTTTGACGCAGAGGCAGGCTGCATGATCCCCGTCACTGTCGTCGACGTGAACGGAAATGAATTGCTTCAGGTGAAAACCACGGAGACTGATGGCTACTCTGCTATTCAGGTCGCATATGACGACCAGAAAGAGCGCCGTGTCAATCTTCCCGAACGCACTCACCAGGCAAAGCAAGGCGCGACCGGTGCCAAAAAACTCATTAAAGAGTTTCGCTTCGACAGCGATGCCGATCTTCCAGATAAGGAAGAGGGCCATCCGGGTGCTGCTCTTTTCGAGGACGGTCAGTGGGTCGACGTGATCGGAACTACTAAAGGTAAAGGTTTTCAAGGTAACGTGAAGCGTCATGGCCACAACGGTCAGCCTGACGGTCACGGGCACATGATGCACCGGAGAACTGGTGCAATTGGTGCTGGATCGACTCCTGCCCGAGTTTGGAAAAACCAGAAGATGCCCGGACACGATGGGACCGTCCGCCGCACCACCCAAAATCTCAAAATTGTTCAAGTCCGTCAGGAAGACGGAGTCCTCCTCATCTCCGGTTCGGTTCCCGGCCACAACGGTGCTTATGTCACTGTGCGTCCAGCTCTTAAAAGAACCGCAGCCAAGTAAATCTCAGTTTTAGAAAGAACCTGATCCATGTCAGCATTCACAATTCAAGACGCCGAAAAGGCCAAGATTCAGCTCATCGCTGATGGTTCCAAGGGCAGCCAGGCCGTGCACGACCTCGTCGTTGCATACCAAGCCAACCGCCGCTCCGGAACCGCCCAAGCCAAGACTCGCGGAGAGGTCCGCGGAACTGGTAAGAAGATGTATCGCCAAAAAGGCACAGGTGGTGCCCGTCACGGGGACCGGAAAGCTCCGATCTTTGTTGGGGGTGGCGTTGCTTTCGGGCCTCGCAACCGCTCCTATGCTAAGACTGTTTCGAAGAAGGTCCGCACCCTCGCTTTGCGTCGCGTTCTCGGAGAAAAAGTAAATGAAGGTGTGGTCCACAGCGTTACTGCCTTTGAAGTTGCTTCTGGAAAGACTAAGGACATCGTCATGGCTATTCGTGAAGTCACCGACGCCGCTCGCGTGATCGTCGTTGGTAAATCCTTTAGTGAAGAAACTTACCGAGCCGAGCGCAACTTAACATGGGCACTCTTGCAAACCGCCGAGAACGTCAACGTGGAAGAACTCCTCTTCTGGGGTGATGTCATTATCGTTGATGACGCTCTCGAAACCCTCGCTCAACGCACCGCCTAAACCATTCAGCTAGCCATGAGAGATATTTACCGCATCATCGATACCGTCCGCATGTCGGAAAAGGCCACTCTTCTTCAGGAGAAGGAGAACGCCTATACCTTAAAGGTCGATCGTCACGCCAACAAGATTGAGATTAAAAAGGCTGTCGAGAAGCACTTCAAAGTGAAGGTTCTCGGTGTCCGCACTGCCAATTGTGCAGGTAAGGCTAAGCGCCGTCGTCGCGCTGATGCTGGACGCACTCCCGCCTGGAAGAAAGCCATCGTCCGCCTTAAGGATGGTGACTCCCTCGGCCTCTTCTAATTTATAGTTTTAGTAACCCCACTCAGAAAGGATCATTCTAATGCCTCTGAAAAGTTTTAAGCCTGTCACTCCCGCGAATCGTTACAAGATGCTTCCGGGATTTGACGAGATCACAAAGTCAAAGCCTGAAAAAAGCCTCCTCGAAGTCAAAAAACGCTCCGGTGGTCGCAATAACCAAGGCCGTATCACCATGCGCCACATCGGCGGTGGCCATAAGAAGAAGTATCGTCTCATCGATTTCAAGAGAACTAAGCGTGACGTGGTCGCGACCGTAGTCGGAATTGAATACGATCCTAATCGGACCTGCCGCATCGCACTCTTAGAATACAAGGATGGAACTAAGTCCTATATTCTTGCCCCGTCTGGTCTCACTGATGGACACAAGGTTGAAGCTGGGGAAAGCGTTGAGCCAAAGGTAGGTAATGCCATGCCTCTCAAAAATGTTCCTCTTGGTACTGCCATTCACAATATCGAAATCCGTCCTGGATCTGGTGGTAAGATTGCTCGCGCTGCTGGTCAGCAAGCGATTCTTGCTTCTCGCGATGAAGGGTATGCATTCGTTAAGATGCCATCAGGAGAGCTTCGTAAATTTCACCAGGAAAGCTACGCAACTATCGGCACGGTCGGCAATCGCGATCACATGAAGGAAATTTCGGGTAAGGCTGGACGTACCCGGTGGCAGGGGAAGCGCCCTTCCGTTCGCGGAATGTGTATGAACCCTGTCGATCACCCCAATGGCGGTGGTGAAGGTAAATCCAAGTCGGGTGGTGGTCGTCAACACCTCAAATCTCCTTGGGGTCACACTAAGGGTCAGAAGACCCGCCGCAAGCACAAGAACTCAACATTCATTGTGGAAGACCGTCGCAAGTCCAAGCGCAAGTAATTTAACCTGCAAGTCACTCAATAAAATTTCATTATGGCACGTTCACTGAAAAAAGGTCCTTATGTCGATCAGAAGCTTCTGCTCAAAATTGATGCGGCAGTCGAGTCGGGTAATAAAAAGCCCATCAAGACTTGGAGCCGCCGCTCCATGATTACTCCTGACTTTGTCGGTCACAACTTCGCCGTTCACAACGGAAAAACCTTCATCCCTGTTTTCGTTTCCGAAAATATGGTGGGCCACAAGCTAGGTGAGTTTTCTCCTACTCGTATTTTCAAGGCTCACGGCGGAATTGGTAAGAAGTAAGCTTTTAGAACCTTTCGTTATGCGTTTTCCATCCACCAATTTACTCCTCACCGGGCTTTTTGCTCTCGGTGTTACGGTAGCTGGTGCTCAGGAGACCATGTCCGAAAAGCTTGAGCGCGAGAATCGTCAGTTGAAGCTTCAGCTAGCGAATTTAAACACAAGCTTGAGCGCATCGCTCGAAAGAGAGGACAGCAAGACGAAGGCTTTGAAAGAGATTCGCGAATATCTCGCTCTACGGGGCAGGGATCTCTTTGAGGATCGCGATACCAAGCTGCTTAATGCCGTTTCTGATTATCAAGTTGTGCGCGAGAATCTCGTCCAGCTCGAGGATTCCGTTGGCAGCCTTCTACCGATCATTAAAAGCTATCTGCGCACCGCCGTTGCTTCGAATCCTGAATTCCGCAAGGAAGTAGAGGTCAAGCTTCGCGAAATCGAAGTTGCTCTTGGACAGCGTCAGCAGCCCAAGCGCAGGATCGAGAAAGGAAGCATCCGGGAAGCTCGAGTTGTAACCGTTGATTCCGATTCTGGCCTCGTTGTGATCAACGCGGGTTCCGATGTGGAAGTTGGAATCGGAATGCGGTTCCGCATAGAGCGTTCCGGCACTCATATTTGTGATTCCTCGGTTGGCCTCGTTAGGGCCGATGTTAGCGGACTTCTTTTGTTACCTCTCAACAATCCTGAGATCACGGTTCAACCCGGTGACCTCGCAAAAATCATTACTCTATAAAATCCCACCTGACAAACTGATGTTAGTTCGTTCGACCACAAAATACGCCCGGATTTCTCCGAAAAAAGCACGACACGTTGTTCGTGAAATTCAGGGGCTTCCTGTCTCCGATGCTCTTGACGCGTTGAAATATACTCCGAAGAAATCAGCCCGCCTTATCTTTAAGACGTTGGAAAGCGCGATAGCTAACGCCGAAAATAACCATGAGCTCTCAGCCGATGAACTCATCGTTAAGGAGGCTGTTGTAGGGGAAGGACCTACTCTCAAGCGTTTCAAGCCACGTGCTCGCGGTTCCGCTGGTGCAATTCGCAAGCGCCAAAGCCATATTTTCATCACTTTGACTGACGAATTCGAGGCTCCTGAGGAAAAACAACGCTCTGGCAAGCCTAAGAAGCGTGATACCATCAAATCTCTCTTTGGTGCCGGAGCTAAACCAGCAGCCAAAAAGGAAGAAGCTCCAGCTGAGGAAACTCCAGCTGAGGAAGTCGAAGAAACTGAAGCTACCGAAGAGTCCGCTGAATAAGCCAAACTGAAAAATTTACCTCTAAAGAATCATGGGACAAAAAGTTAATCCAATCGGTTTCCGCCTCGCGGTCAATAAAGACTGGCGCTCCAAGTGGTATGCCGAAGGCGAAGACTACACAAATAAGCTTCACGAAGATCTGAGGATCCGGAAATACATTGCCGGCCGCCTTCAGGGCGCCGCTCTTGCCAAAGTAATCATTGAGCGCGCTTGGAATAGCGTGCGTGTTACTCTTCATACCTCTCGTCCAGGTCTTGTTATTGGACGTAAGGGATCTGAGATTGAGCTTATGACCAACGCAATCTCCAAAATTGCTGGGGGTTCACAGGTTAAGATCGATATTGTTGAGATCCGCAAACCTGAGCTCGATTCCCAGTGCGTCTGCGAGAATGTGGTCATCCAGCTCGAACGCCGAATTGCTTTCCGTCGTGCGATGAAGCGCGCTGTTCAGACTGCCATGGACTTTGGGGCTAACGGAATTCGTATCCGTTGCGCCGGTCGTCTCGGTGGTGCTGATATTGCTCGTGCTGAGTGGTATCGCGAAGGTAAGGTCCCTCTTCAAACTCTTCGTGTCCCAATCGACTATGGATTCGCGGAAGCCAAGACCGTTTATGGAATTATTGGCGTAAAGTGCTGGATTAATAAGAACGAGGATTCGGATAAAGGGGCACGCCCTCCAGGTCATGATCGTCCGCGTCGCCGTGGGCCAGGAGGTCCAGGAGGTCCAGGAGGAAACCGTGGCGGTGGTGATCGCCGAGGTGGAGGTGGCCGCCCGGATAATAATCAAAACAAGCCCGCTGAGGGTGGAAGCAAACCAGCTGCTTCCTAGACAATAAACCATTTCGTATAACCAAGAATTTAGGAGGATAGAATTATGCCTTTAATGCCAAAAAGAACCAAGTTCCGAAAGTCACACCGTGGCAATCGGGGTGGTAATGCCCAGCGTGGCACCGATGTGAGCTTCGGTGACTTCGGACTCCAGGCCCTCGGCCGTGGATGGATGACCAACCGTCAGATCGAGGCTTGCCGTATTTCAATCAATCGCTTTCTCAAGCGTAAAGGTAAGACCTGGATCCGGGTTTTCCCTCACAAGCCTATCACTCGCCGCCCACCAGAAACTCGTATGGGTAAGGGTAAAGGTTCGGTAGATGCTTGGGTTGCTGTCATTCGTCCTGGCACCATGCTTTTCGAGGTTGGTGGTGTTCCTGAGTCCCAAGCCCGCGAAGCCATGCGCCTCGCGTCTTATAAGCTTGGATTTGAAACCCGTTTCGTTTCCCGTAACAATCACTAAGCCTGATTCGATCAAGCTTTAACCACTGAACTGACCGAAAGGAATCACGTCATGCCCAAAGTAAAATTTTCTGAAATTTCCGAACTGAGTCCCGAAGAACTCTCGACTCGTCTTCGCGAGCTAAAGGAGGAGGGGCTCGAACTCCGTCTCCAACAGGCCACTGGACAACTCGAAAATACTGCTCGCCGCAGTATTGTCCGTCGAGAAATTGCACAGGTGAAAACCGCCATTAATCAGCGTAAGTCCTCCTAAGGAAGCTCTGACCGAAACCAACTTTTAACCAATTTTAAAAAAGATGTCCGAAAATCAGGAAGCCCAAGAGGTCCCGGCAAAAAAAGACTTTGTCCCATCCGAGGGATCCACCGCGAACAAAAAAACACGCGTTGGAATCGTTAAGTCAACAGGTATGGAAAAGACAATTGTTGTCGAGTATACCAACCGTGTTCCTCACCCCAAATTCAAGAAAATCATCAAGCAGTCCAAGAAGTTTTATGCTCACGACGAAGCTGGTGAAGCCGCTGTCGGCGATAAGGTTCGTATTGAGGAGACGACTCCTATCTCGAAACTCAAGCGCTGGAAACTTGTCAAAGTTCTAAGCCACTAATCAAAGCCCGGCTCTAGTAGCCATTCATACAAACCCTTTAACGATACTTATTTCGCCATGCTTCAAATGGAATCAAAAGTCGCGGTTGCCGATAATACTGGTGCTCGCCAAGCCAAAATGATTGGTGTCATCGGAAAGCGGACGAAGTCTGCTCGCGTCGGTGACATCATCACTGCTCACATTCGTGAGTCTATCCCAACTGCCGCTGTGAAAAAAGGCTCGGTCGTAAAAGCCGTGGTCGTTCGTACGGCATATCCTGTTCGCCGTGCCGACGGTTCGGTTCTTCGTTTCGACGAAAATGCGATCGTAATCATCGACAAGGATGGCAACCCGAAGGGTTCGCGCATCTTTGGACCAGTCGCTCGCGAACTTCGTGAAAAGAACTTCATGAAAATCGTCTCCCTCGCTCCCGAGGTTCTCTAACTCAAAATTTTACCGGATCCATGAAAATTAAAACCCACGTGAAAGCAGGTGACGATGTCGTCGTGATCTCTGGAAACCACAAAGGAAAACAGGGCACCGTCCTTTCCGTCAACGCTGCGAAAGAGCAAGTGGTTGTAGAAGGTGTTCGTATCATGAAAAAAGCAATTCGTCGTTCTGAGGAGAACCAGGATGGGGGTATCGAAGAAGTTGATGGCCCGATTCACCTTTCCAATGTAAAAAAAGTCTAGCTCGGAAGGCCTGACTGTGTCAGGAACCGGGCTCGTTCCAACCACTCGAACAAATCGGGAAGGGGAGCAAACCGCGCGCTTAAGCACTCTAACCAAGCTGACCCGCCACTAATACAATGAAACCAACACTCCAGTGCCTTTACGAGGAGAAGCTTATTAAAGCTCTCCAAGATGAATTAGGCCTTACTAACGTTAACGAGGTTCCGCGCCTCGAAAAAATCTCGATCAACTCCCACGTTGGCCACTATGTCAACGAGCGCAAGGCCGCCGTTGAGGATGCGGTTGATGAGATTGGAAAGATAACCGGTCAGAAGGCCTCTGTTGTTTTTGCCAAGAAATCGGTCGCTAACTTCAAAGTCCGTGAGGGCGAAGCTGTTGGCGCTCGTGTAACGCTTCGAGGCGCCCGTATGTGGGAATTCCTCGAGCGCTTCATCGCAATCACTTGTCCTAATATTCGCGATTTCCGTGGCCTGCCGTTTAAGTCCTTCGACGGACGCGGGAACTACGCCGTTGGATTCCCAGATCAGGCAATTTTCCCTGAGATCGAGCTTGATCAAATCAAGCGCCAGATTGGCTTTGACTTCATTTTCGTGACTTCAGCGAAGACTGATGCACAAGCCAAAGCAATGCTTAAAGCCCTCGGCATGCCATTCCGCGACAACGTCAAAGAGGAGGCAGCCGCTTAATTTTACGACCTGGACAAACTAATACCATGGCAACTCTTACAGATCCCATCGCTGACTTTCTCATTCGTTTGAAGAATGCTTCACGCGCTGGTAATGATTCATTCAAAGCTCCGCATTCAAAAATGAAAGTGGAAATCGCCCGTATCCTCAAGGAGGAGGGTTATATTTGGAACTACGAGGTCGATACCTCGGCAAAGTTCCCCGAGCTGATCGTAAAGACCAAGTTCGTTGAAGGCGTCCCCGCGCTCACTGATCTCAAGCGGATCTCCAAGTGTGGACGACGAAAGTATTCCGGTTCCCAAGAAATCCCTCGCGTTCTTAACGGGATGGGGATCTCAATCATTTCGACCTCAAAAGGTCTTATGACCGGACATCAAGCCAAGAAGGATAAAGTCGGCGGCGAGATCATCGCCTACATTTGGTAGTAAATCCCTAACTCAGAAAACAGAACCATGTCAAGAGTAGGACTCAAACCAATCTCCGCAGTCGATAAAGTAACCGTCACTGTCGATGGTAACACCGTCAATGTAGAGGGACCCAAAGGCAAACTTTCCTTAGATCTTCCCGAGGGCATCACCGTTGAGGTGGCCGATGGAGCGATCAATGTTAACCGTGCTTCCGAGCAGCGTCATGTGCGCGCACTCCACGGGACTTTCCGTAGCCTCGTGCAGAATCTCATTATTGGGGTGAACGAGGGCTTCGTGAAGGAACTCGAAATTCAAGGCGTCGGTTTTCGTTCGGCAGTCAAGGGCAAAGCCCTTGATCTCAGCCTTGGAAAATCACACCCAATTCTTCACCCCATTCCAGATGGACTTAAAGTAACTGTTACTGAGAACACGAAGATCAAGGTGGAAGGAATCGATAAGCAACTCGTTGGCCAATTCGCCGCTGAAGTTCGTAACTATTATCCACCTGAGCCCTACAAAGGTAAAGGTGTTCGCTATGTTGGCGAATACGTCCGCCGCAAGGCCGGTAAGTCTGTTAAGTAAATCCTGACGAAAACCCAGAACTCCATATTTATAAATGAGCACTCTCAATCGAAAGGAACTTCGCCGCAAGGTCCACCGTCGCATCCGGAAGAAAGTTTCCGGGACTGCCGAGCGTCCACGCCTTGCTGTCCATTTTTCTAACAAGAACGTTTACGCCCAGGTCATCGACGACAACTCAGGCACGACTCTTTGTGCTGCTTCTACTCTTGATTCATCCATCGAGAAGACTGGGGCAAGCAAAGTGACCGCCGAAGCTGTTGGTAAGCTAGTTGCCCAGCGTGCCGCTGACGCCAAGATTGAGGCTGTTGTCTTCGATCGCGGTGGCTTCTTCTTCACAGGTAAGGTCAAAGCCCTCGCCGATGCCGCCCGCGAAGGTGGTCTTAAATTCTAATTCTTGCTCCGAACTAAAATGGCAAATAACGAAGACTCCAAGCCTGCTGAAAACGCAGCAGCAAAGCCCGCTGAAGATGCAACAGCAAAGCCCGCTGAAGATGCAACAGCAAAGCCAGCGGAAGCAAAAGCCGCTGATCAAAAACCAGCTGACAAAAATTCAAACAACCGTGGCGGTGATAATCGCGGCGGTGGTGGTAATCGCGGTGGCGGTCCCGGCCAAGGTGGTGGTAACCGCGGTGGTTTCGGTGGACGTCAGCGTGAGGCCGCTCCTACTGACTCCGAAGGCAACGAACTCACCGAGAAAGTCGTTTTCATCAATCGCTGTTCCAAAGTGGTGAAGGGTGGACGTCGTTTCAGCTTCTCTGCTCTTGTAGTTTCGGGGAACGAAAAGGGTGCTGTTGGTGTTGGATTTGGAAAAGCGAACGAGGTCGCCGAGTGTATTAAGAAAGCTTCTGGCGTTGCCAACAAAAGCCTCCAGAAGGTCAAACTCAACGGGCCCACTATTCCTCATGAAGTTTACGCTGAATTTGGTGGTGGCAAAGTCCTCCTTAAACCTGCTTCACCCGGAACTGGTGTGATTGCTGGTGGCGGTGTTCGTGCTGTCTGTGAGGCTGTCGGTATTCACGATGTTCTCGCAAAGTCAATTGGTTCCAATAACCACGCAAACGTAGTTAAGGCGACCATCAAGGCGCTCACCATGCTCCGCAACAAGGACGACATCAACGCGCTCCGCGGAAAGAAAAAAGAGAAAGCGATCTAACTCAGCTTTCCTAAATCCTGAAACATATTTTAAAAAATGAATCTTCATAATCTCAAGCCCAATCCTGGCGCTAAGCATCGCAAAAAGCGTCTTGGTTGCGGAGAGAGCTCCGGTCTTGGTAAGACTTCCGGTCGAGGTCACAAAGGTCAGAAGTCCCGTTCCGGCGGTGGCGTCCGTCCTGGCTTCGAAGGTGGTCAAATGCCACTTGCCCGTCGCCTTCCCAAGCGTGGGTTTTCCAACCTTCAATTTCGCGATACCATCGCCATCGTCAATGTTGCCCAGTTGGAACAGTATTTCGATGCCGATACTGAAGTGAATGAGGAGGCCCTCCGTCAAGTCAAGTTGGTCAAAGGCCAGTGCGACAAGATCAAGGTTCTCGGACATGGCGAGATCACGAAGGCTTTCAAGGTCTCGGTTGATCAAGCAAGTAATTCCGCAAAAGAAAAGATCGAGAAAGCTGGGGGCTCTTTGGAGCTCTCCTAGTCGCTTCTCCGACATACTGGTGAAGAAATCTTTTCACGTAATTTCCACGTTGGGCCCGGTTCGCCGGGCTACAGCGTTTTTTGCGTTATTGGGATTTCTTTGTCTTTCGGCTTGCGGTGATCGCCAGGATTCCCCTGCCTCATTACTCAAGGAGCAAACTCGGGTCTTCTCCGAGATGACCATGGTATTATCGGAAGTTGCGAATGGAGGTGACCGGGATTCGGCTACTCTCAAAATTAGCGAGTTGGGAGAGGAGCTTAAGCAACTTAAAATCCGACTCGCGGCTTCTCTCCAGAAGCTCGAACCATCCGACCGTGCCAGTATATCTGGTCAAACAGAATTTTTGGAAGCAACTGCTGCTTTCCAGAAGGCCCAAGAATCTCTTTTCCGTTCTGGGAGGAACACCCACGAGCTTGAAAAGGCTCTAATTACCCACCATAACCCGGCCCCTCTAATTGGAGAGGGGAAAATCGAATAACTTTCCCGACATTTAAATCATCATGATTTCTGCATTTACCAACACCTGGAAAATTCCTGAGCTTCGGGACCGCATCCTTTTTACTATGGCCATGATCGTGATCGTGCGCCTCGGCGTACATCTACCACTTCCTGGGGTCAACATGGATGTGATCCGCGAGTATCTTGAGATTCTCAAAAAGGATAACGAAGAGGGCGCTGGCGGCGGTGTCGGCGCAATTCTGAATGTTTTCTCCGGTGGAGGATTAACCAGTATGGGCCTCTTTGCCCTAGGGATTATGCCCTACATTTCGGCGTCGATCATGATGCAGCTTTTGAGCGCGGTTGTTCCTAAGTTGGCCCGCCTTAAGAAAGAAGATGGTGGTCAGCAAAAAATCAACCAGTGGACCCGCTTCGTAACAATCGCGATTGCGGCCGTGCAGGGGTTCTTCCTAGCCAAGTCGCTCGAAAATCCTGAGAGCAACCCCCTTTTGCGCGGTATCGGAAAGGCACTCGATGCAACTGGCCAGGATCTCGTCCCGGCCTTTGCCGCTAACGCCGGCGGCTCGTTTGTAGCACAGACCGTTCTTATCATCATTGCGGGAACACTTTTCCTTATGTGGATCGGTGATCAAATTACTGAGCGTGGAATTGGTAACGGGGTTTCACTAATTATCTCGGTGAATATCATTTCGTCTCTCCCGGGTGTTATCGTTACGATTTGGAACACCTTTGTGATCGAGCGTGGTGATAACCCGTTTAGCCCGCTTTTAATCGTCTTTATGGTGGTGCTTTTCCTCTTTGTGATCGCTGCGGTGATTACAATAACACAAGGTCAACGAAGGATAGCGGTGCAATATGCTCGGCGTGTTGCAGGGCGTCGCGAAATGGCCGGAGGGACTCAGTATCTCCCTCTCAAGGTGAACTATGCCGGTGTGATGCCCGTCATTTTTGCGACCGCTATTCTCCAGCTTCCGACTCAGTTGCTTGGCCAAATGACCGATGCCTCATGGGTAAGGACGATGGGTGAGCTTCTTTCTCCGAATGATATTTGGTTCTACCTCCTCTCTGGCTTCATGATCTTCTTCTTCAGCTTCTTCTGGGTGGCGACGATGTTCCAACCTTCGGAAGTCGCCGAAAACCTTAAGCGAGGTGGTGGTTACATTCCAGGGGTGCGGCCAGGAAAGGCAACGTCGGACTTTCTCGACTATACCATGACCCGTCTCACTTTCGCGGGAGCTCTTTTCCTTACTTTGATCTTTATGATGCCGTTCTTTATTGGGCTCGCTCTTGATCTGGGTGCGAATAGTCTCGTGACATCCTTTTTTGGAGGGACGAGCTTGCTGATTTTGGTTGGTGTCTTGCTCGATATGATGCGCCAGATTGAAACCCACCTCCTGCAGCGCCAATATGACGGGTTCCTTCGTAAGGGAAAAATTAAAGGCCGCCAGCAACGTCAGATTTCGGGTCAGCAAGCGACCAGCGCCTCAGTTTTATATCTCTGGGTGGTTCTAGCGATGATCATTATTGTTGCGGTGGTTGCTCTTTTCATTAACCAGTAAATGAAGTCCCGGCACTTGGTCTTCCTCGGCCCTCCGGCGTCGGGAAAGGGGACCCAGGGCCTGCGCCTGGCTAGGGAAAACCATTTGGCTTACCTCTCGACAGGCGCGCTTTTACGAGGTGCTCTTCGTGACAATACGGCGCTCGGTCAGGAGGCGCGGGTTTTTTTAGATCGTGGCGAATATGTGCCTGACAAAATCATGATCCCGATGGTGCTGGAGTGGGTTGGCGAGCAGGGCGGCGGATGGTTGTTGGATGGGTTTCCGCGCACTGTCCCTCAAGTAGAAGCGCTTGATTCCCTGCTTGAGGTGCAACCTTTAGCAATCATTTTGCACGTCTCGGATGATGAATTGCGGCGGCGGGTAAGATGTCGTCTCGAGTGCGTGGAGTGTCATAGAGTTGCTCGTGAAGGTGAGGGGCAACTGTGCCCTGAATGTCAGGGTAAACTTGAACCTAGGGCGGATGATGGGGCTGAAAATTTTGAAAGTCGTTTGGCCGAATATCGGCGTTTGGTCATTCCCGCTGTGACTTATTATTGCGATCAACAGCGGGCGCGCATTGTCAATGGAATGGGCTCTCCTGATGAGGTTTACGCGAGGGTGGGAGGGTAGCGCCTGTCTCTTGCTTACTTTTCAATGGTGGTAAGAAGCGGGATGATTTTCTACGTCTTGACCGTTGGACGCCTAGTCGTTAATTCCTGTTGTCATGGCCAAACGTTCTAAGATTCCCATTAAGACCAAGCAGGAAATCGTGATGATGCGGGAAGCTGGTAAGGTGGCGAGTGATGTTTTACAGCGAACGGCGGGATTTATTGCCGCAGGAAAAACAACCCGCGAGGTCGATGAATATGCCTTGTCTTTGATAGAAGAGCACAAGGTGAAGAGCGCCTTTTATAAATATCGTGATTTCCCGGGCTATACTTGCATCTCGATGAACGAGGAGGTGGTGCATGGTATTGGTGGGGATCGTGTCATCAAGGATGGTGATCTAGTGAAGCTCGATGTAGGAGTGAAGCGGCAGGGATGGATCGGTGACAATGCCCTCACAGTGCCGGTTGGTAAAATCAATGGCGAGCAGAAGCGGCTTCTCGCTGTGACAG
>ERZ1048068.813-NODE-813-length-26385-cov-16.362970_pt1 | contig 26385 bp, 14 predicted proteins | sample MGYA00383098_ERZ1048068 | MGnify/ENA primary metagenome ERZ1048068 (study PRJEB29581, sample SAMEA5548368) | metagenome | biome: marine; feature: coastal; material: water | depth 1 m | study: Short-term variability in the microbial, nano- and picoplankton... | reverse complement strand
AGCTAAAAGAGTGAATGGAGAAAATTGAAGAGTGAAATAGCCGCGGTAGCGGCTGGCTTTGACTTCAAGCGCTTCAATCTGCGTGAGCGGATAGTGTGATCTGTGGATATCTGTGCTGATCTGTGTTGAAAAAAACTGCAACTTCCAACTGCAACTGAATAGGTCCTTCGCTGATTTCTTAGCGTCCGCCTCTGGCGGATGGCGCCTTCGCGTGAGATCTTTTTTTGCACGCCAAGCCGCCAAGATCGCCAAGCCTGTTGTGGGCATTGAGTTCATTTAGAACACAGATGAAGAGGATGTCCACAGATGGGCACAGATAGTCACGGATTGTTGACTGTAACATCAGCAAAAAGTTTACTTGTATGTTTACATATAGTTTCTTAAAAGATTGTATGTGCTTGTCACTATGAACCAACGCAAACTACAGATTAGCCAGCTCACATCGGAAAAAAAAGATGTGCTCATCATTGGCGGGGGAATCAATGGTGCTTCTTGTGCGGCGAGCCTTGCGGCTGCGGGCATGAAAGTGGCCCTCATAGAGCGGGGTGATTTTGCCTCTGAGACCAGCCAGTCATCATCAAACCTTGTGTGGGGTGGCATCAAGTACTTACAGAGCGGCTGCGTCAGGCTGGTGGCTGAACTATGCCGGTCCAGGAATGACTTGATTCGCAGCTACCCTTCCTCGGTGCGTGAGATCCGCTATTTCACCACTCTGCAGAAAACTTCTCCATCGAGGTTGCTTTTTTATGTGGGCACATGGGTTTATTGGTTGTTTGGACGAGGGTTTACCGTGATGCCGAAGCTGTTGAACGCACGTGATGTGAAAGAAGCTACAGGTGCAGAGTCCGTGGGAGGGGTGGAATACTCGGATGCGTATCTGCCGGACAATGATGCCCGCTTCACCTTCCAATTTATCCGCACCGCATGGCACCATGGAGCGCTGGCGGTGAACTACCTCGAGGTGGTGCGCAGCAGGCGGGAAGCCGATGAATGGGTGACAAGCTTGAGGGATGTCCGCAGTGGCGCTGAGTATGAGGTGAGCTCAGGCATGATCATCAATGCGGCCGGGCCGATGGTGGACGACATGAACGAGGCAAACGGGATCGAGACCAACAGCCGGATTGTGTTTTCCAAGGGTGTGCACTTGATCGTGCCACAGCTGACGGAGCTGACAAAAATCATGACCTTCTTTGCCGATGACGGCAGGTTGTTTTTCGCCATACCGATGGGAACACGCACCTGTATCGGCACCACAGACACCGCCCAGAAACACTGGGCAAGCGAGGTGACCGGGGATGATGTGCAGTTTATTCTGGATAACATCAATGCCCAAATGGCACTGCCTGAACCACTGACCAGAGAAGATGTGATCGCCACGCGCTGCGGAGTCAGGCCTCTTGCAGTCAAGAGGGAGGCAGCCAACAAGGGCGCGAAGCATCAGGGAGATTGGATGAAGCTCTCACGAAAACACGTCAACGAGATCAACAAAGAGAAGAAGTATGTCAGCATCTACGGGGGCAAACTAACCGATTGCGTCAATGTCGGCGACGAACTGCGCGCGATCTGTGAGCAGTTTGGGTTCTCTCTGAAAGCAGAGCAGTGGTATGGCGAGGATGAGGGAAAGGAGGAGTTTCTAACCGACGCGAAGCATCTCAACAAGGCATGTCTGGATGGTATCGACAACAGTGCCGGGAGGCTGTGGAGACGCTATGGCAAAGAGGCCGGCGTGCTGCTTGCTATGATCAAGGATGAGCCTGGCCTGGCAGAGGAGGCGATCACCGGCTCGGGAGTACTCAGGGCCGAGGTGAGCTACGCGGCAGAGCATGAAATGGTGGTGACCATGGAGGATTTCTTACGCCGCCGCACGAATCTATCATTGTGCCATCGATTGAGTGAAGCTAATGAAGAGATGTCAAAAATTGCCGAAACACTCTTTGGAGATGAGGGCGGCGATTGGCTTCGCGAGTATCAACAGGCTCAACCAACCACCAACGAATAATTCACACTATGCCACCCACCTTAGAGCCCTCTTTAGAAAACGTTCGCTGTCTCTTTACCGATATTGATGACACCATGTCGACGAACAGTAGGATTACCCGTGAAGCCTACGACGCTCTGTGGCGGGCGCATGATGCAGGGCTCGCCATCGTGCCGGTCACTGGAAGACCCGCGGGCTGGTGTGACCACATCGCCAGGATGTGGCCGGTGGACGGAGTCATTGGCGAGAATGGCGGGCTCTACATGAGAATGACGGAGCAGGGACTGCAGCGTGAGTTCCGCTATGACGAGGCCACCCGTGCGGGTTTCAGAAAACGCCTGGAGAAAATCCGCGAGGAAGTTCTCAGCAAGGTTCCAGGATCTGGCATTGCGTCTGATCAGCCTTACCGCGAATACGATCTAGCAATTGATTTCAGTGAAGATGTTGAACCCCTATCTCAGGAGTCTGTTGCAAAAATCGTAAGTATTTTTGAAGCTCACGGAGCCACTGCCAAGATCAGCTCCATTCATGTCAACGGTTGGTTCGGTGATTTCGATAAGTTGACCATGACGGAGCAATATGCCCGCGATGTGTTCGGCGTCTCGCTGAGTGAAGAGAATGAAACCTTCGCCTTCTGTGGCGACTCCCCGAACGACGAGCCAATGTTCGCTTACTTCAAGCACTCATTCGGGGTGGCCAATGTGCGCGAGTTTTTGCCACAGATGCAATCTCCCCCCGCTGTTATCACCCAGTCTGAGACTGGGGAGGGCTTCACGGAAGTGGTTGATGCTATTCTCAAAGAACGCCAAGCAAAGCAATAAGGCCATGATCTCGAAAATCAGAATTTTTTTCTCCGCTGCCAAACACATTGAGCGGCTGCCTGATGACGAGGTGAAACGTCTATATCCGCGTTATCGCTGGCGGGTGATGGAGTCGACCTTCCTGGGATACGCGACCTTCTACCTGGTGCGTAACAACCTCTCGGTGGTTTCCAAGGAGCTTGAGGTAGGACTCGCCTACACCCACTCGATGATTGGCAGTATTCTCGCCATCACCGCCATTTCCTACGGGCTAGGCAAGTTTCTGATGGGGGCGATGTCGGACCGCAGTGATGCCCGCAAGTTCATGGCCGTTGGCCTAATGCTGACCGCAGTGTGCAACTTTCTTTTTGGGAGCGTCAGTGATTTTCAACTCCATCTTTTGCTATGGTCTTTGAACGGATTTTTTCAGGGAATGGGCTGGCCTCCCTGTGGCCGGAGTATGGGCCATTGGTTCAGTGAACGGGAACGGGGCTTGATGTTCAGTATCTGGAATACATCGCACAACGTCGGTGGTGGTATTGCGGGTATGCTGGCGGCGTGGGCGGTGATCCACTTTGGCGGTTGGCAGTATGCTTTTTTTGTTCCTGGGGTGGTTGCAGCTATTGGTTCCATTTATCTATTCTGGCGGCTCAGGGATACGCCCCAGTCTGTCGGGTTGCCACCGATTGAAGAATACAACGATGACTTCACCGAGGACGAAATAGCGCATGGTACTAATGAGAAGGAGCTTAGCTTCAAGGAGCTCTTCATCGATCATGTGTTGATGAATAAGTGGATATGGCTGCTAGCCATTGCGAATTTTTTCGCCTATATCGCTCGCTACAGCATGCTTGATTGGGGGCCAATGTACTTGCGTGATATCAAGGGTGCCAGCCTAGCCGGGGGTGGCATTGCCATTCTAGCCCTCGAGTTTGGCGGAATTCCATCAACCATCTTGCTGGGCTGGATCTCAGACAAGCTCGGTGGCCGTCGCGGCATGGTGGCCGTGCTCTGCATGGTGCCGATCTTGCTCGCTTTTCTCACCATCCTACTGACACCTGCGGGTTATCTCTGGCTGGACATGCTAATGCTCGTGATGATTGGCTGCTTTATCTATCCTGTGATTAACTTTATTGTTATCATTGCACTTGATTTAAGTTCCAAGAAAGCGATTGGAACGGCGGCAGGCTTCATCGGGCTGTTCGGCTACATCGGACGGACGGTACAGGCAAAAGGATTCGGGGTCATGATTACTCACTACAAGGACGTATATGATCTCGATACCGCATGGAAGATTGTGCTCTACACGACCTTGGGCTGTACCTTCATCGCTATGGCACTGCTAGCCTTTACGTGGAAGATGAAACCACGTGCTTGATGGTTAGATTCAAGCATGCTGCATTCTTTTCCCGTATTTATGATATGATTAGCTTATTAGCACTCCAGCGAAAGCCTGCGCCACTTCATCCCAATATTTAGGGTGTGAATGTTCTAGATCAATGACGCATTGGGTGTGATATTGTAAATACATTGTCGTTATAGGTTTTTGCATCTTCAGTATTTATCGGTCCCATCATTTATGCAGAATTACGCTCCGCCCGCATCCAGTCACAAGAGATCACATGGCTTCGCTCTGGTAGCGACCGTCAGCATGATGGTATTGATGACCTTGATTGCCGTTGGCATGCTAAGCCTCTCCACTATTGAGCAGCGCAGCTCAGGAGGAGGGGCGAATGATGCCGACAGAATAGCCCGTTCTAATGCAAGGATGGCACTGATGATCGCCCTTGGTGAGCTGCAGAAGGCAGCGGGGCCGGATCAAAGGGTCACGGCGACGGCATCGGTGCTGGATGCTCAGGACCAGGCTGGGAACCCCATCTTTAATGGCTATACGAATCCAAGTCCAGATCCAGCCTTGCCATTGTCACCTCCTCACACTCCAGCTGATGGAAGGAAGCACTGGGTGGGTGTCTGGGACACCAGTGGCTACAGCCCTGCCGATCCGGACACTAAAAGCTTCAAACGCTGGCTAGTGTCCGGTGATGAGGCTGCGGTTGATGCCATCGCAGATGCAGGCACGGCACCGAGCGCCGATGACATCGATATTTTTCAAGGGGTTGACTCAAGCGGTGATCCTGATCCAGCCTCCAGCATCAAGGTCCCTAAGGTGGAGGTGGCTACTGCAGGTAGCAATACTTCCTACTACGCCTACTGGGTGGAGGACGAAGGGGTGAAAGCGGATTTGGCATGGAATGAGATACCTGCAGCGAGTGCAAGTAACGCCGACAAAGCACGCGCGCAGGCAGCACGACTTGCCTCTGCCTCCGGGCCTGATCACGGGGTCTTTGGTGGCCCTTTTGCAACGGGGGTAACTTACCCGCTTGAGAGCGGTAGTGGTTTTGTTGATGAGTTGGAAAAAGCCTTCAGCCCCGCCGACATGCCGCTGGTGATGGGAGATACAAGTGACCAGAGCGTGTGGCTCAAAGCCAACCGCCACGACATGGCGATGAACGTGCGCGGAGTCATAGCTGATGTCAAAAAGGGCGGCCTACGCCGCGACCTCTCACTGGCATTTGAGATGGATGGCAGCGCGGAGTCGGAAAGCGCCGAGCTCTTCAATCAGCAAGCGGGAGAATTTGTTGGTGATCAAGACGAGCTTGTTCGCGGTCAAGACCAGCTATCTAGTCCTGCATTCCAAACTCCCGGCACAACGCTCTACGCTCGCCATCTGTTCCGAGATACTCCCAGTGCCGGTAACGCCTTCTCTGATCACATTACCAAACGAGCGCCTCATTATGCTACCTCATTAGCGCCCGATTGGCGTCAAGGACTTACTCGCGTCAGAGGGCCTAGTTGGTGGCTGTTGCGCGATTACGCGAATCTTTACAAGCGAATGAAAACATCAAGTAGTGGTAGTGGCAGTGGTCATACCATGAGTGCACGGGCGTATTTCCCTAATCGAACTACAGTCATAGGTAACGATGATAGTGGTAACCCTACCAATGCCGATGACCTTGTCGACCTGCATCGGACATTTGGTGGGGTCGCCCCCCCCGTCAACAGGGAAGCTAGTTTTTTGCACTATAACACTTATACCCCAGGAAGTCCTGACCCTCCTGATCCTACGCAATATTCTTATCGACCAGTCAAAGCCAGTTACGCTCCCGTTTTACTCTCGGCCAATGCCGTCTATAGCTTGATACGCAAAGGCAATGAATTAAACATGGTGGTCGATCCATTTTTCATTATCTGGAACCCTTACAATACGCAAATCACCGCCGATAAATTTGCTATCACTTTGAAGGAGGGCTTCCTTGGCGGTGTGGCCTTCAAGCATACTAAGTCGACTGGTGAAGTAACATATCACGGGAACGGTTTCTCTTCTCCGCGAACTAACTACTGCGATTACGCTAAAAAGGCTGATGATGGTTCTCCTGTTGGTTACGTGAATTATCTCATCAGTAATCTCACCATGACACCGGGTGAAGTCCTGATCTTTTCCTCGCCCGATGTAGCAAGCGGAAGCGATAATATCGATGTGCTCTATAGTGACTTGGAACCTGGTATGAAATACAATGCGGATACCTCAGGCATCTTTTTTGATCAGTTTCCCAATCAATACGGAAAACTCTGGGCGCCGCTCACGGTGAACACGGGTGATACTATTGATGCGATTTTCAACCTGAATGGCGTCGCAAATTGGTCCAGGCATTTCATGATCGAGACCAGTCTTCCTGCCCCGGGAACCAGCGCAATTGATCTGATCGGCGAAGCGGAGTTTGGCGACAGTCTGTCAGGTTGGCAATTTATGACGTCACCGGGAGGAGGTCGTCCGAATCCCAATATGTATAAGGGGTCGTCGACTCCTAGAAACTTTACGTTCGATGAAATGGAAGACGGCAAGAAGAAGTCTTTCGGTATCATCAGCATGCTTGCACTGCCAACCGATCATGGGCCAGCGAACTCGAAGATAGAAGTGTTCTCACAATTGAATGTCACGCCTACTATGAACATATTGTCAGAACGACGTAGACGACACCCGATCAATGTCTACATCAGTGCGCCAAGTAACACTAACATTAACAATCTGATGACGTCAATAGGTATAGATATTAGTGCCTTTGGTGATGGCCGCAATGGCCATTACGGCAAGAGCTACGCTCTAGGAGAGGGAGATACCTCATTCCCTCTGCTCAGTATCCCCAGCGCCCCCATGCATTCCCTAATACAGCTCACAGGAGCCAATATAGGCACGAGACTCTTTGAACCGACAAACGCCATTGGCAACTCCTTGAAACCGCCGTATATCCCACAGGACTCCATTTACATGAGTTCAGCGAGTTTTCCTTCATGGAAATATAATAGAATTTCAGACGTCGTCACCTTTAATGATGTCTCATGGCAGGCGAACGACGCGTTGTTTGACCGTTATTATTTCTCGGGCATTGCACCTGATTTTACGATTGCGTCGGGGGAGTATGCTTTGTCAGCTGCTGCTGATGCAAGTGAGGGAATTGAAAACACCCTCACGAGCTTCTACGGCACAGACTCGTATGATCAGACGGTCAATATAAACCCGGCACTTGTAACCCATGTCCCCGCAGGCAAAACCTCGGAGGACATTGTTACTGAACTAACACCAACAAACACTGACCAGGAAGGCTACAAGAAAGTGGGTGCCTACAGCATGATCAAAGGGGCGTTCAATGTGAACTCAACCTCAGTGAAAGCCTGGGCGGCTTTTCTTAAGGGCAACAAATCGCTGACTCTTGAATCAGCTCAAGGAACCACTGAATCCGGAGAAGGTACTCCGTTCCCCCTCGCCAGCACCACATCCGACACCGGCACTAACAATGGCTGGGAAAAGTTCTCCCGCCTCACTGATGAGCAAATTTGGGATGACAATACCACACCGAACGACTTCACAGACGACACTGGACTTGCCGTGGAAATCGTCAATCAGGTCAAAGCCCGTGGCCCCTTTATGAGCATCTCAGACTTTGTCAACCGACGCATTGCCAAAGACACTAACCTCACGGCTATCCCCAATGTGGAACAAACTGATCCACGGGCCTGTCTTGGAGCGATTCAGCAGGCGATTGAAAAGGCTGGAATAAATGACCAAAAAGATCCAGTCACGAACTTGAGCATCAGGGACCGAACCTCCGATCTTGTGCCAAGTTATGCTTGGTTTGCGCATTATTGGTCAAGAATAGCTCATAGGACATGGTATGGTCGGCATAATGACTTTCCTCATGCTGCTAATGATCCGTACATTAACACCAGAAACAATGCCACCGGGGTCCCATTGGAAATTAATCAAGCCAATATCCTGCTACCACTCGCTCCGAAACTCAGTGCAAGAACCGACACCTTCAAGATCCGTGGCTATGGGGAAGTCAGAGACTCCGATAATAACATCATCGCCCAGGCTACCTGTGAGGCGGTGGTGCAGCGCCTGCCTGAGTATGTCGATCCCGAGACCGACCCTACTAACAATGAGCCGTGGGATGATGATTCTCAGGCACCCACACTCAACACGATTAACCAGACCTATGGCAGACGTTTTGAAATACGCAGCTTCCGCTGGCTGGACAAGAGCGAGGTGTGATTGGGTCGGCGATGAAAATACAAGTATCTGATTAAATCATCATGGGGAAAGAATGGAAGTGGGCTAGCACCACAATTGGCTGTCGCTGGGTTTTCATGCAAACTGTCATGTTGGCATGGTTGTCACTGGCAATGATGTCCGGTGCCCAGGAGCCGAGCTCGGACGCCGTTCAAGAAAAGGACAAGGACATGCGTGTCAGCTTCACAGCCATCGAGATTGCGAAGCTTCCCTATGAAAAAGTCTACTACCGCAATGGCAAAGAGTTCATCGAGATCAAATGGCGCAATGGCAGTAAGACGATTCCTTACTCGCTCTCCAAGGCTAAGGTATTCGAGATATTTATTGATCATGATGACCCCGAGCAGCCTTATCTATTGGTAGGCAAGGCACCTCTGGTCGCGGGAACCAACAAGATGCTTTATTTCTTCGCTCCTAACGCAAGCCAGCAAGAGGGAGCGCTGCCGGTCAGACTCTATGGCATTGATGATTCAGAGAGAGCCTTCCCCAAGAGCAGCTATCGTTTCATCAATTTCACCAGTGTGCCGCTGGTGATTGATTTTGTAAAAAAGCGTTTCGTGATTAAACCGGGCAAGCCAACAGTGAAAAAGCTCAGCTTGCCTAAAGCGGGCGAATGGAGCCCTTTTGTGGTTAGAGATAGCAAGGGTAAGGTCTTGGGCGGAACTCGGCTTTTCAGTCATGCGACCAACCGAGAGATGGTGCTCATTTTTCCACCCAAGAAGGACAGTAAGCGGATGGATATTCGGTTCTTCTCGGACTGATACGATAAGTGGGTGCATGCACCCAATCTGAAGATTCAGATGGTATGGGACTTCAGTTTCCCTGACTTGAGCATGTTAGCTGGGTAGTAGCTGACAAGAGTCTTGGTAATAAGACCAGATTACACTACCCACTGAAGATAGGGTAGCGGGATGATCGAATTAGGATATACCTATAAAGTGTACCTTGTTGGTGAACTCGCCGACAACAGCTCAGCCGCGAATACCGCCAAGGCAAATAGGCTATTCGTAGCGGAGAAGGGTCTGTGATACAAAAACCCCAATACAAGGCGAGTTTTAGACACCTCTAAAAAATTTGTAATCACGATGTTAAACCATATGGCATAGCTTACCGCACCCTAAAAAATGAGGGTGTGAATGTTCTAGATCAATGACGCATTGGGTGTGATATTGTAAATACATTGTCGTTATAGGTTTTTGCATCTTCAGTATTTATCGGTCCCATCATTTATGCAGAATTACGCTCCGCCCGCATCCAGTCACAAGAGATCACATGGCTTCGCTCTGGTAGCGACCGTCAGCATGATGGTATTGATGACCTTGATTGCCGTTGGCATGCTAAGCCTCTCCACTATTGAGCAGCGCAGCTCAGGAGGAGGGGCGAATGATGCCGACAGAATAGCCCGTTCTAATGCAAGGATGGCACTGATGATCGCCCTTGGTGAGCTGCAGAAGGCAGCGGGGCCGGATCAAAGGGTCACGGCGACGGCATCAATCCTGGGCTCAGCTGACAACCCATACGCTACCGGCACACCAGCGCAAGACGGCAAGAAACACTGGATGGGGGTCTGGGATACCAGATATGATGAAAATGGTGATGGCTTAATTGACCAGGATGACATGATTGATACGGATGGCGATGGAGTTGATAACTCCTACAGACCATACAGCCCAGCCGACCCCGACAATAAAAACTTTTTACGCTGGTTGGTCTCGGGAGATCAAGATCAGCTAGATGCGCTCGGAGATGCTCGGACCGATCCAGCGAGCGACAACATCACAATTTTTGCGGGAGTCGATGATGCCTCTGCGGTCAAAGTCCCTAAAGTCGAGGTAGCCACAGCAGCAACTGGAGATAGCTCCTACTACGCCTACTGGGTGGAGGATCAAGGCGTGAAAGCGGACCTGGCTTGGAACGAGGGTAATTTTAGTGATGCTGACCGCCAACAAGCTGCACGACTGTCAACTTCACCCGGCCCTGACCACGCAGTATTTGAAGGGCCTTTCAGTAGTGGGGTTGCTTACCCGCTGGAAAAAGGTAGTGGCTACGTGGATAAGCTTCAAAAAGCCTTCAGCCCCGCCGACATGCCGCTAGCAATGGGTAATACTACCGATTACGCCACTTGGCTCAAGACCAACCGCCACGACATGGCGATGAACGTGCGCGGAGTCATGGCCAATGTCAAAAAGGGCGGGCTACGCCGCGACCTCTCACTGGCATTTGAGATGGATGGCAGCTTGGAGTCGGAGAGCGCGACCCTGTTCAACCAGCAGACCACCGAGTTTGTGGGCAATGGAGACGTTAACTCCAGCCCTTACCAAACTCCCGGCACAACGCTCAATGCTCGCAATCTGTTCAGGGATTATGGCCCGAAAGCAGATGGAACTCCCGGCGCCGGTAACGCCTTCTCTAATCATATCACCCAGCGAGCACCATGGGAGTATTCCCAAACAGCGGTTCCGGATGCTAGCCAAGAACGAACTATCGTCAGAGGCCCCAGCTGGTGGCTGATGAGGGATTATGCCAACCTCTATAAACGAATGAAAACCCCAAGCAGTGGCAGTGGCCATGCTTTGAGTGCACGGGCGTATTTTCCGAACCGCTCCGTTACCGAAGACCTTGTCGACAGGCATGGTTGGCAATGGGGTAGTGGGTTTACTCCGGTTAACAGGGAGACCAATAATGCCGAATCGATATATGCTCATCGGTCCGTCAGAGCCAGCTACGCTCCCGTCTTGCTCTCGGCCAATGCCCTGCTAAGCCTGGTATACGAAGGAGGACAATTAAAACTGGTGGTCGACCCATTCTTCATTGTCTGGAACCCCTACAATACGCAAATCACCGCTGATAAATTTGCGATCACCTTGAAAAAAGGTTTCTTTGGCGGAATACTCTTCAAGCATACTGATCCTGCAGGTACTGTAAAAACTCACGGGGTGGTGAACAAATGGGGTGGTTCAAATAGTCACTTCGGCGCCTATGCGCAACAGAGTGCGCTACTCGGTGGGGATGGCTCTGGCAGTGACATGAGTTACCTTATCAGTGAACTAACGATGGGGCCGGGTGAAGTCATGATCTTCTCCCCGCCCAATGCGGGGGCCAGAAGCACTACCGCCAATGTGCGCAATGATGAGCTCTTACCCGGCATGAACTACAATGCCACCGACTCGGGCATCTTCTTTGATACGTTTCCTGATGCAGGGGGAGGCAACTGGGCAGCTATTAATGTCCCCACCAGTGAGAGCACCTCCCATTCCATTGATGCGTTGTTCAACCTGCACGGCAATTCTGAATGGGGCACGAGATTCATGATAGAGACCAATTTGCTAGTTAAAGACGCGAATGGTGTGTATCCGTCAGCCGACGCGCTGACCACCGAAGCCAAATTTGGCGATAGCCTGTCAGGGTGGGAGTTTCGTACTGGAAGGGGGGGAGGCCGTCCTCAGCCCAATCTAAACAAGGGGTCGTCTACTCCCGTAAACTTTACATTCAGCGAGCTGAGCTCCACCAAGAAGTCTTTCGGCATCATCAGCATGATGAATATGCCAAGCGATCCTGACTATGCACTGACAATTGGTGGACGCCCGAATCCCTCGGTGGAAGTGTTCTCACAGCTCAATGTAACGCCCGTGGTCAGGAGTCTGACAGAACGATGGCAGAAGCACCCGTTCAATGTCTACACCACAGCGCCATGCGCCAATGGTATTAACAATCTGATGAACCAAATAGGCATCGACATTGATGCCTTTGGCGATGGTAACAACGGCTTCTATGGCAAAAGCTATGCCTTGGCGCAGGGGGATAAATCCTTTCCGCTGCTTGATATCCCCAGAGCTCCCATGCATTCTCTGGTGCAGCTCTCAGGAGCCAATATCGGCATAAGGCTTTTTGAGCCGACCAACGCTATTGGCAACTCCTGGAAACCTCCCTATATCCCGCAGGACTCCATTTATCTGAATTCAGCGACTTTTTGGACTAACACGGATATAGTTACACTCAATGACGTTTCATGGCAGGCGAATGACGCGCTCTTTGACCGTTATTATTTCTCGGGCATTGCACCCGAGTTTAGTATTGGCTCAGGTGGATACACTGCTACGGGCTCACTGAGTGATTGCCTGAAGCGTTTTTATAGCGTGTCCCCATATGCTGTGAATCCAGATCCTGCTAGCGCGCAGGTCAACCCGGCACTGGAGCCTCACGTTCCCTTAGGTAAAACCGCCGATGATGTTGTCGCAGACCTTAATCCCAATGATCCCCAATATGACAATGACCAAAGCACTCCCGATCCTGACGATTATTACGACGGCTACCAAAAGGTGGGAGCCTACAGCATGATCAAAGGGGCGTTCAATGTGAACTCAACCTCAGTGAAAGCTTGGACGGCTTTTCTTAAGGGCAACAAATCGCTGGCTCTTGAATCAGCTCAAGGAACCACTGAATCCGGAACAGGCACTCCGTTCCCCCTCGCCAGCACCACATCGAACACCGGCTTGAACAATGGCTGGGAGCAGTTCTCAAGGCTCACTGATGAGCAAATTTGGGATGACAATGCCACACCGAACGACTTCACAGACGACACTGGACTTGCCGTGGAAATCGTCAATCAGGTCAAAGCCCGTGGCCCCTTTATGAGCCTGTCAGACTTTGTTAACCGGCGCATTGCCAAAGACACCGACCTCACGGCTATCCCCAATGTGGAACAAACTGATCCGCGTGCCTATCAGGGGGCGATTCAGGAGGCGATTGAACAGGCCGGAATCAATGGTGATCAAAGCACGGGCATCAGGGCGAGCACCTCGGATGTTCTCCCCAATTACGAATCCTTCTCAAATTATTGGTATCAATCAGTCCATTGGTCATGGTACGGTAGGCATAACGACTTTCCCTACTCTGCGGCACCTTATGCCAGTGGTAGAAACTGTGCCACGGGGGTGCCGACCGAGATCAACCAGGCGAATATCCTCTTGCCACTTGCCCCCAAGCTCAGTGCAAGAACGGATACCTTCAAGATCCGTGGCTATGGGGAAGTCAGAGACTCCGATAATAACATCATCGCCCAGGCTACCTGTGAGGCGGTGGTGCAGCGCCTGCCTGAGTATGTCGATCCCGAGACCGACCCTACTAACAATGAGCCGTGGGATGATGATTCTCAGGCACCCACACTCAACACGATTAACCAGACCTATGGCAGACGTTTTGAAATACGCAGCTTCCGCTGGCTGGACAAGAGCGAGGTGTGATTGGGTCGGCGATGAAAATACAAGTATCTGATTAAATCATCATGGGGAAAGAATGGAAGTGGGCTAGCACCACAATTGGCTGTCGCTGGGTTTTCATGCAAACTGTCATGTTGGCATGGTTGTCACTGGCAATGATGTCCGGTGCCCAGGAGCCGAGCTCGGACGCCGTTCAAGAAAAGGACAAGGACATGCGTGTCAGCTTCACAGCCATCGAGATTGCGAAGCTTCCCTATGAAAAAGTCTACTACCGCAATGGCAAAGAGTTCATCGAGATCAAATGGCGCAATGGCAGTAAGACGATTCCTTACTCGCTCTCCAAGGCTAAGGTATTCGAGATATTTATTGATCATGATGACCCCGAGCAGCCTTATCTATTGGTAGGCAAGGCACCTCTGGTCGCGGGAACCAACAAGATGCTTTATTTCTTCGCTCCTAACGCAAGCCAGCAAGAGGGAGCGCTGCCGGTCAGACTCTATGGCATTGATGATTCAGAGAGAGCCTTCCCCAAGAGCAGCTATCGTTTCATCAATTTCACCAGTGTGCCGCTGGTGATTGATTTTGTAAAAAAGCGTTTCGTGATTAAACCGGGCAAGCCAACAGTGAAAAAGCTCAGCTTGCCTAAAGCGGGCGAATGGAGCCCTTTTGTGGTTAGAAGTAGCAAGGGCAAGGTCTTGGGCGGAACTCGGCTTTTCAGCCATGCGACTAACCGAGAGATGGTGCTCATTTTCCAGCCCAAGAAGGGTGAGAAGCGGATGGATATCAGGTATTTCTCGGATTGAGCCACCCAGCAGATGAAGCCGTGTTCCTGAATGGCGCCGCATTGTGGCGGCGCAAGATGCCAGACTGTAAGATACAAGATGTGAGTCATCTGGATAGTTACGTTATCTGCCTGAGGTGAACGCCAACAGCGCCAAATGGGAGGACTCGTGAATAGATCATTCTCCCGGAAAGCGGAGCTCTTCCAAGGCGATGGTATGCTCCACCCCTTGGTTGTCCCGGATGTCCCAGATCTCGGCTGCTGGCGATTGGCCAAGCGGGATCGGTAGACGCCTCAAAGGGAGGGTTTTCAGGACCCCTTGAGTCTTCTAAACAATCCGAGCCGGTGGGCTTTGTCGACGGCGGCAGGGGCATTATGCACCTGAAGTATATCGTAGATGTCTTTGACGTAGGAGTCCACGGTGGAGTAGCTGATGTTGAGTTGGTCAGCGATTTGCTTTTTGACGAAGCCTTCAGCAATGAGTTCAAGGATCTCCAGCTTGCGCTTGCTGAGGTGGATGCCTTTATCAGATAAGGTTTTCGGCACACAGTGCATGATCAGCTTTGCCACTGTAGGGTCCAGAGAAGCGCCTCCACCTATGACGGTATGAATGCCATCGATGATTTGATCCAGGCTGGCACATTTAAGCAGGTATCCGGCGGCACCCTGGGAGATGGCGGCGAGAATGTCTCTCTCCCGGTTTGAGTTGGTAAGAACAATGATAGGTGTGCTTGGAGAAGATTCCCTGAATTTCGGGATGGCATCAATACCGCTCATGCCAAGGAGACGGAGATCCAGCAGGATAACATCAGGGAGACTCATTTGCATACTCGAGAGTGCCTTCTCAGCGGTGCCATACATGGAGGCCAGATACAGGTCGGAAGTTTTATCGATGGCCAGTTTGATCACGTTCCGGTATTCTGGCTGATCTTCAACAAGCATGATGTTGATTTCATCTGTCATGGGTGTTTCCTGGTTTGTTTTTTCACAGGGAGGGAGAGCAAAATACAGCTGCCACCTTCCGAAGCTGGTGCCGAGCTGACCGTCCCCTTGATGATTTTGGCCCGGCGTTTGAGTGAAGGCGGAGTGCCGCCGGCAAAGCCTTGGCCGTTGTCGGAGACTGTGAGGGTGACGCTTTTGGGGCTGGCAACAAGATCAGCCGAAAAGTGGGTGGCCTCGGCATGGCGGCTGATGTTGACCAGGCACTCCTTGTAAAAGAGCAGCAGGTCAATTTGGGTCTGTTTGTCGAGTTGAGCAATATGCTCTTCTCCTTCAATGGTGATCTCATAATCAAGCAGCAGGCGCTTGGCCGTGCGATGCATGTCTGCATGCAAGTTGGTATAGAGCGTGTCAGCTTCGAGCAGGTTGGTGCAGTGGCGGATGGCGGTGCTAAGGTCCTTGGTGGAATTGCGAATGTTCTCAAGAATGGGGTCGAGCTCAGCGGGAGAGTCTTTTGTTTTTTGGGCGAGGTCACTTAGGATGCCAATGCTTTGCACCTTGGCCCCGAGTTCATCATGCAGATCCGCGGCGAAACGCTCCTTGATCTCATACATCTGGCGGGTGCGCACCGCGCGCATGATTAGGATGACGATTACAATGCCTGACGCTAATACGATGGTCAGGACACTGATTCTTCTCAGGTTTGCTTTTTGGGCTGCATAGCGTTTGCTTAATGCTGCATTCACCCGTGGAAGCTCACCTTCCAGCTCATGCCGCCGTGCTAGCTCGTTAAGCCATTTTCGGAAAGAAAGAATCTCCCCATAGGCGTTGCGTGTGTCCGTTAAGTTGGTGCGCGGACGCCTTTCGTGCACGGGGATGTCTTTGGCCAGAACGGATTTTCCCGCTGCCACATTGGCGCCCTTACTGAGAATCTCGACTTCAGCAAAGCCGATTCTGGGCAGCGTTTCCTTTATCGTTTTGTCCAGCCGGTGCCCCAGGGCGGTGAAGCGAACGTAGCGACAACGGGTTTCGGGGAAGTTCCACATCATGATCGGGGTAACATCAAATAAGGACGCGTGCCTGGTTTCCAAAAGCTTGCGGGCGTCAGAAAAATCGGCGCGGTTAGCGCCCTCAACGAGGAGGTGGCTCGGCATCCCGGTCCCACCAGGGGAGCCCTGGGGGACGTTGTCGCTCTGCTCAACGGTGTGAAGATGAATACCAGAGATTGGAGTGCTTTTCTCAAGATCAATGGTGAAATTGAGAGGTGTATCGGATGAAAGGTAAAGAGGGCTCAGGTAGGCGACACTGGTCTTACCTTTGGCGGTGTTCATCAAGTAGGGCACTGCTCCGTCCGTCAGAAATGCTCGGTGATAAACATGTGAGTTGTCCGGAATCATTCGAGAGCTGGTAACGGAACAGCGGAGAGCGACGTTTTTTTGACCGCTGAAGACGAGCACTTCCGAGAGCTTAAATATGAATTTTTGATCAAACGCGCGTGCTGACATGCGGGTGGCATTGATGCGAATTTGTGAGGCTGATTGCCCATTCAGCTCAATGACCACGGGGGCGATGCGTGGGTGGTCATCGGCGGTTGTGGAGAACTCTGCGAGTATCTTTCCATCTTCATCCGTAATCTTAAAACTCTCGGGAAAGCCGTCCGCACGATAGCCCCCCTGTGGAGTGCGGACCAGGCAGGGCACCAGGATGATTTGATCAATGGACGTGTTCGCTTCTAACTCGATCTGAACCCATTCATGGCGATCCGGTGTCGTGGATTCTTCCGAGCGGTAACCAATGGTCCCAATTCCCCCGCGAGGAGCGAAGTGGGACAGACGACTGAGCTCTGATTGAATCTCGCCAGCTCTTTTTTCAAGTGCCGTAAGAGAGAGCTTGTTGATAGCATTATGCAGGCGCGTTGCAGATGTTTGGGCGGAAGCCATCCCATACATGAGTGCGATGCTGACCAGAGCGCGAAGGAGACAATACATTTGAGCTATTTATGGGATTTGCCTGGCGAGGGGTAATCGTTTGCGGTGGTATGAAATGGGAACGAGAGAGCTGCCAATGACTGCAAGTTGATTCTCCCATTTATAGGCAGGTTGCGCCACCCCGTGAACACGGGGTGCACGAAGTTCATTTTTTTGGTATGATGGGTAACCCTGTTGGATGAGTTTATTTATCATGCGACTTCATCATAAAACGATGGCGCTCACAGCACGACATAACATAGCCCAAACAACCTAAATAAAAACCTAAATAAAAACCACAATGAAAACCACAATGAAAACTCCACATCATTTTTACCACAGCCTGTTAGCCCTCGGCTTTAGCCTCTTCAGCCTGGCACAAGTGCAAGCCGCTGTCGTCTACGTTGCTACCCTAGCGGATAATGCCATCGCACCCGCCGTCACGGTCCCCTCCCGGGCATTTACCAATACCATCGGTGGCGTCTTTAATGGCAACACCATCACAAGTGGCGTTACCACTATCTCAGACGCACTAACCTATGAAGCTCTACCTGCAGGAACCGCAGGGGGACACTTCAATGGTCGATTTGAAAACAACCCAACTGCATCCGATGCCGTGACATACTCATTCAACAGTACAGTAGGTCTAGAAGGCTTACTATTCTGGAACTATAATGAATATTGGAATGGCGATCTTTACAATGATCGGGGAATAGTATCCTCAGACATCACCATCCATCATGACGGAGGAAGTATTACTCTTCAGGATGTTGCATTCACCGTGACTCCAGGCGGCACAAGCGACACTCAAACCTCAGCAGCACAGCAAATTTCTTTTGGATCTGATTATACGGGTGTGACTTCTGTCGTTTTCGACGACATTACCAGAATCGGCTCAGGACAAACAGGGTGGCAGGAAATAGCCTTCATCACCGCTGTGCCCGAGCCTAGCTCCAGCGCCCTGCTTGGACTTGGCGGCCTTGCTCTGATGCTACGCCGCAGACGTTGAGAACTCAGTCGAATAGGTATGTGCTTACAGAGTCTTCGGAGATTGAGTTTCCGAAGGCTTTTTAGTTTGTAGTGTGCATCCCCACCCGGAAGATGAAGCCGCATGCCTGAGGGTTGATCTGTTTTATTGTTCGGGAAAGCAGATCTCTTCCAAGGCGATGGTATGCTCCACTCGTTGGTTGTCCCGGATGTCCCAGATCTCGGCTACGATGTGGGGCGTGGGTGAGGAGAGACTCAGGGTCAGTAGGCCGAAGTGATTGTCCATGATCGGACCTTCGATCCGGTTTTTGTTAGGCGTGGCAAACTTCCAGCTCTGGTTGAGCCCGCTGGCGGTGATGTCGTAGAGTGGGTAGCAATCCGGGTGCTGGAGTTTGGAAACTTCCGCGTAGTGAATGTCCCCGCTGATGAAGAAAAGGTGGTTAGCCTGTGTTGTTTTGATCAGCTGGATGAAGCGCTCCTGCTCGTGTGGATAGTTTGCCCAGGCTTCGTAACCATTGTATTCGATACCAAATTGCGTGCCCGTGGCAATGATGCGGCAGTCGGCGGGCTTGAGAAGTTCTTGCTCGAGCCAGGCCCATTGTTCCTCACCGAGCAGGGTCTTGCTGGTATCCTTGGTGGGCAAGTAGTCGAGGGGGTAGAAAGAGTGTTTGTCTTTTCCGCGTTGGCGATTCCTTGGGATCGAGTCTCGAAAACTCCGCCCATCCAAGAGAATGATCTGGACGGTTTTATCCCCGACTTTGTGGTAGATAGAATGGTAAATACCGGCGTGTTGGTAGCGTGGCGAGTCTTCGGGTTCTTCAAAAAATTCAAGGAAGATTTGCTTCGATGCCTCCTTGTGCGGGTACTCGTTTCCGGCGTCATTTCTGCCGTAGTCATGATCGTCCCAGGTGGCGAGAATCTTGGCCTGTTTTTTGAGTTTTTGAAAGGATGGCTGCTTGGCTAAGACTTGATACTTCTTCCTGAGAAGATCCATGTCGTTGGTGTCGCCGTAGATGTTGTCGCCCAGGAAAATAAACAGGTCAGGCTGGTGCTCGACCACCCGATCAAAAATAGGCAAAGGCCGCTGCGGATTGCCGCAGGAGCCAAAGGCGATCTTTAAAGAAACGGGCTGCTCTTTGTTTTCCGAAGTGGCAGGTTCCTCCTTGTTGCCTGTTGTTTTACTGCAGCCTGCGCTGGTAAGCATGAGCGCAAGGCACAGGAGCAAGAGAGAGGTGTGGTTTTTCATGATCATGACTACTACGTCTCATGGTTGGGTATTCTATCGAATTCATCTCAGCTCAGGTACGGGGTCGTTTGCGTGGTAAACCAAAGCAAGGCTTCCCAGAAGTCGTGCACGGTCTACTACGTCGCTGTGCGGCGATTTGTCCGATGCTTCTAATTATCTCCGGCAGTCATGATTCGAACCGGTCCGAGCAACCCGGCTGGCTGGAGATCACCTTTGGCATCCGGTCTGTTTGAGAAGGTATAACGCCCTGCCGAATAAAACTGTCCACCGAGCAGGCCGTTCTTCCACTGTAGTTTTCTGGCGCCACGGTCTTGCGGCTGCTGATCACCCAACAGTCGGTTGTGCCAAGTATTGACAACTTCGATTTTCAATAGGTTGTCGGCCTTTTTCAATAAACCTGCAGGGACCGCCATTTTGTAGGGCGCGCTCCAGACGGTTCCGAGCGTTTTACCGTTGAGCGTTACCCGAGCCATGTCCTCGACATTGCCCAGATCCAGGAGCATTTCGGAATCGAGTTCAGCAGGGATGCTGTCAAAGCGTGTCTGATAGACGGCAATGCCACTGTAATACTTGATCCCGGACTCCTGATGAGTGGTCCAGTCTGTTAGTGCGGCGAAGGAGACAGGTTGATCTGGCCCACCCCAGGTTGGGTCGAAGCTAACCTGCCAGCTTCCATCGATCGTCTGCAGTGGCTGGAGCGAAGCGAAGTTGGTGCCCTCACCTTTATCTCCCGTTGCCTTGCGGTCAAAGACGATGAAATACCCTTCGTGAGCCGCAAACTGTAGCGGAACAGTTACGGTGCCGTTATCCTGCTTACTGAAGGATGGCAGTGCCTTGACGCTGCCGTTGGTTGGATCCCACAGCTCAGGATTCGTACCGTCGGTACGGAAGACCCCCGTGCAGGAGGAAGGACCGCCGTCTCGATTGGCAACGAAGAAGATATCGCGATCGGCCGTGCGCCGTTGGTGGAAGCGTAGATTGCCATCGCTTGAAAAGATCTTCTGCTGCCCAGCTTGTTCAAGCAACGCCGCAGTGGCCTGGTAATTTGGGTACTGTGCCGGCTTAGTGGGTTTATTCCCCTTAAGTTTCCACGGTTTCATTCCCCCGCGCCCCAGCACCTTGGATGCGGACCAAGTTTGTCCGTCGGGACTGGCGTTCCAGCTTTGGTCTGACACGACCTGTACCGTGGAACCGTCTGCACGACTCAGCTGAATGGCGGCAATGAATCCAGCTGGGTTGGGTGCATCTCCCCCATTGATTGCAACAGCGGAAACTACATTTTCTCCCGGGCGCAGGGCAGCCAAAATATTTTTCGAATAGGTCACATTGAAGTCGTTCCCCTGCATGATCGGATGCCCATTAATATTGAGCTTAAAATCATTATCGGCCGTGGCTTGAACCATCGCGGATTTGAGAGACTTGGGATCTTTAATAGTGAATGACTTCGTGAAATGAACCGTGCCAACCGCCGCTGACGCAGCGGGATTCCCCTCGTTCTGCCAGATCCAGTTTGCGCTGTCTGCCAGATTCAGATCCGTGCTGACTGCCGCATCGCCACGGAGCACTCGACCTTTGCCGACTCGTCGATCCAGTTCGGAGTCCTTACCCCATAGCGCTTCCACCAGCATCTGCACGCGGGTATCGCATTCGGGGAAACCTATCAGACTGGGAGATGCCACGGGAGGAGTTCCATGGATGGTTGCCCCTGCTTTGACCAGTTCCGTGATTTTTTCAAGCAACTCGGGGGTCATGGTTTCTACGTTGGGCAAGACCATCAGACTGTATGACGTCCCCTGATCAAAAGAGATTCTGCCGTCTTTCACCTCAGCGCGTTGCATGAGGATGCGTGGGCTGACCGCGTCAAATCCGTAGGAATGTTTATCCCTGCTGTCATCCAAAGCGCCTTCGGGAGCGAGGAAAATGCTAGGTGCCCCTTCAGGGGTGAGGTAGAGCACGTCCGATACACTCACGCCCTGGCGCAGGATCTGCCCGCAGCGGGCAACATACTCGTGGTAGGAGCCCACCATAGGCCAGAAAGTCTGATTACGATGCCAGTGAATGCCATGAGCGCCCATCGTCATACCGGGCCGTGGACTTTCTTGGCCCAGCGGTTGATGCTGGAAGGTGTGAAAAATAAACTCGTTGATGCCCATGGCGAAGGCCCAGTTGGACTGGTTCTTCATGTCGCCGGGACTGACGCCAAAGACGCCGCCTCCCGAGGTAAAGGCTTCGGCACGGACGATCGGTTTGCCCATGGTGTGCGCTGCTGAAACCGCCTCGACACAGCTGTAGACGGTATCAACATGATTGTTGATCCAGAACTCACAGGAGGGAATATCGGCCATGGAGAGAATATCCAGATCCCCAGCTGGGTTCATGTCATAGCCCTGACTAGTATAATAGAAGCCGTTCTTGTGTGCGGTATCCTTGATGGTCTGCACATACTGATCCAGTAGCAACTCCTGAGCGACTCTGCGCATATCGTAGAGAAAGCGCTCGGTCTGTTTACGCGAACCGACAATCAGCCCGTGATACGCAGGATAAAAAGGCTGCGGATCATACCCACACTGCTTCTGGAATGCTTCACGAAATGCCTTAGTCCAGTTCTGCGAGCTCATCTCCCAGCTGTCCAGGTGCAGTGCGGTCCAGCCACGATTCGGGCGGCGTTTGCCGATCTTATCTATCAGCTTTTGATGGAAATTCTCAAAATGAAATTCAAAGGCCTTGGCGTCGAACTTATCGACCTCAAAGCCATGCCCGGCCGCGGGAGCCGGACGAGTGGTCTGCCCCGTGCTGCGTGCCGCAAAGCGCATCACCGTCCAGTTGCCGGGAGGAACCTGCCAGTCCAGACTGCCGTCGGGTCGCATCTTACCCGTTAGATTAATCATGGTCTCCGGTTGAATCACAGAGGCTGCAGCTGGCTCGGGATACTCGGCGGTTGACGGCACCTGCCTGAGAACATGTTTCATGATCGAATAAGGATCCGTTTTTTGCAACGCTTTGACATCCAGCCTGTCCGGTGCCGGTGTCGGTGCCGGAGTTGGGAAGGCAAGGACAGCCACGTCGGCATACCATTGCTCGCGAAGCTTGCTCAGATTACCGGAAAGGCCAGCAAATCTCGACGGTTTAAGCGGTTTGGGAATGGGCAGTTTTACCTGAGCGGGCCCAGGTGTATTGATCTGTATGGAACTGGCGCACAAGTGCTGCATCGACTGCTCGGGCTTGACCCATGGTCCGCCGGAACCTGCCCACCCTGGCCCTGTGCCAAGGATGATCTCGATACCCAGTTTATCTGCATGCTTAGCCGCATTGGCAAAGTTATCCTGCCATGTTTCGCTCATGAAATTCACAGGCCCGCGGGGCACCCCGATGTTGACCTCAAGAAATAGCGCCTTGCGCAGTCCAGCTTCGTGCATGGACTCCAGATCCACCTCCATCATCTCCCGGTCCATGTTGCCATCCATGAAATACCAGTAGACGCCCGGCCGTGCGGTGTCGGGTGGGGATGTGAAGTTGGATTTTAGATCTTCGGCAGTTGCGGACGAAACCGCGAGGGTAAGGGCGAGGGTGGCGTTCTTTAATACGGCGAATGTTTTCATGAGAGTATAGACGATTTTGTTGCTGTGATGATGGTGAGCGAGAGAGGGAGGGACGAACTTCATACGAACCAAAAACTCGGGATGGAGTTTATCCCCATTAAGTTCTGCGTCACCCCAGAGCGTAGGAAAACCCTGTCCGGTGCCCCGCTTACTGTGCCGTGTTTCATCTGGATGGTCGTTTTGTCAGAGCAGAAAAAGCGCCCCGCTCCACGTGGTGGCAAACGGAGCGCATTGAGGTTTTTGTAAGTGGATTACTTACGGCGGCGCAGGATCAGCGCGAGACCACCCAGGCCGAGAAGTGCGGTGGTGGAGGGCTCGGGGACCGCGATGGAGAGGGAGATGTTGTCGATACCAACCTGCAAATTGCTCGGGGTGGTGCTAGTGAACAGAAGTCGGATTTCCTGACCGACTTCGCCGCCGCCGCTCGTGGAGAACGTGACGCTGCGGTTTGCAATGTCGCTGAAGGTGGTGCCGGTAACGGCATCAAAATTCTCGGTCGCCAACACCGTGCCGCCCACGGTCTGGATCTGCGCCGTGACTCCGATCGTGCCAGCTCCTTGGTCATTACGCTGAAATTGGTCGAAGCTGAAGCTGTAATCCGTGTTGTCAGCGAAGTTGATACCGAGGTCGGCCGACAATGTGGTATTGAAGATTATGCCAAAGGCATCGTCAATTTCACTCAGATGGGAGCCATAGGTGCCAGCGTGCAACTCGTTGACGTTCCCCCCAGTGAAAAGAGTGCTTTTCCAACCAGCGAAAGTGTTAAACGTCGGAGAACCGTCAGCAACCTCGCTGGTTTCGAAGTCTTCCATGTAGATAATCACAGCTGCCTGAGCCGAAGTGGCGAGGGCGAGGGTTCCCATCGCTGCGGCGAGGGCCATGGTTGTTTTTATTTTTTTTCTTGTTTTCATATTTGTTAGTATGGGTTGTTGATTTTTCTAAAATCGCTTCGCAACATACGTCCTCATTGAGGACACGAGTAAATTCTTCACCAGATACCCCGACAAATCAAAAGCATTAGACGCCTATTTTGCGGCAGTTAACATTTCATCTCGAACTATCTTAACGGCTCAATCTATTGGTGTTACAATAGATTAAGACGAATTATCACTCTGGAAATAATTAATGAAGAGAGGTATTGCGACTTGACTTCGTTGGCCAGAACAACGCATCGTCAGCATCGGTGACCCTAAAACGATTACACGATGAACCCACAAAACGAACATCACTATCTCCCCGTGAACGACAAAGCCGTGGAGTGGGGGTTCTACCTGACGTCAGCAGGGCGCGTGCTTGATGCCGTTGCCCCGGATCTACCCTACGGGGTGCATCCGGACATGTATATGTTCGACCAAGATCCCGCGCCGAGAGATTCGGCAACCCTCAAATCACCACGGGAGAGTGGACGGATCCTACCCGAGTTCCAGGTGGCTTACATCACCGATACCCGTGCCGTTTTTGAGTCGGACGAGACCGGGGTGGTCGAGTTTGACGGTCCGACCTTGCTGTTTCTGTTCCCAGGTGTCTGGCACCGTTACCGACCGGTGGGCAGGGATAATCAATGGCTGACGGCACGCTGGCTCGGTTTCAATGGAGACCTCGCCTACCGCCTGATGAAACAACAATTCATCACCCCGGAAACCGCAGTCCGTCCGGCGGCAAGGCCACGGCGACTGGCGGCCGGGTCGCCTCCAACCCAAGCGCAGACCCCACTCTTCTCTCCATGCACGCCATGGAGTTGCTGGCAAGCAGCATCGAGTCCGCGCACGATGGGAAAGATGGGAAAGATGGGTTGGTGGCACAGGTGCTTGACCTTATCTGGACCGGCAGTCACCGGGGGTTGACGATGGAGCAGTTATGCGCGTCGGTAGGGGCTGACCGGCGCACGGTCGAGCTTTCATGGGGTGATAAGGGGGTTGCTGTTTGATTTCATCTATTGAAGAGTTTGCAAGCATAGCTTGATCAAAAAAATGAAACCCTTCGGGCAGGAAAGTAAACCTGCGTATAGCTACGTTCCATTTCTGATAGAGATACTTATCTCTATCAGAAATGCGCCTCGCTCTACTTGTTTTACTTTCCTGCCTCAACATCGCTAGTTGCCGGAGGTAGCCTGTAAAACAAAAAATGACACCCGCGAATCGCACGTATTAAATATTAATGAGAAATCTTGTGTTCTATGTGATAATGCGCTAGGCTACTTAAATTTTACGCTTTCGTATTAATAGAAGTAATGGAGCGGTCAACGCTAGTAAAATGAATGATGAAGGCTCGGGAACCGGTCTAGTCTGTTGAAACGTCCAATTTTGTATTGAGTCAAAATTAAGAGGCGCAGGAGCCCCGTTCACTATCTGTAAGGTAGAATCAAAGCCGAAATAAACATTATATTCTAAGAGTTCACCTTGGCTAAGATATTCGACATGCGGTGTTACTACATAGTTTGGACCACCTTCAATTAAAACTGCTGTGTTATCTAAAGGATCTACATTAAAATTAATTCCGTCAAGCGAGGTGTAACGCAAGATCTGATGAAGATCAGCAGAGTTTGCTAACAAAACATATTGATTCCTATTGATTAGATTACCTCCTTCAGACATAGGGTTTATTATGCTTATATCTAGGTTACTAATAGCAGATGGAGTAGTTACCAATGATCGCGGGGTCAATTCTGTAATGCCATCAAGCGCTAGCTCCTGCCGATACAAGGGAATACCTGCTGAGCCCCCATGATAATAGACAAAGATTTTATTACCCTCAACGACAGCTGTGGGGCTCCATACCCCACCTGGGGCTTGTAATGTAAATCCAAAATCAGTCCAAGTGCCTCCATTGTCAGTGCTTTTTGCAAAGCCTACGACATGTCTTGTGAAATCCATGTTTCCTGCTGGATTTCCTGTATAATACATATATAGTTCTGAACTATTAGGAACTTGAACAACGGTCGGATCGTTGATTTGGTAACCTGCTATTTCACCATCTACATACCCACTGTTTGTCCAACGTATTGCAGTGGGGGTAGTCCATTGACCTCCATTGTAATCACTGATGTAGATCTGGTCTCTCCCGGCAGCTGCGATACTATTAGTGAGCCAACCTCCGGTTAACATTCTTTTTCTTCCCGCTATTTCGAATATTTCAGGAGAGTAAACGTTGTTTTCAAAAACAAGGGATGTTTGAGTGTTAGTCAACACAGCTGCCTGAGCCGAAGTGGCGAGGGCGAGGGTTCCCATCGCTGCGGCGAGG
>ERZ1048068.812-NODE-812-length-26409-cov-7.205775_pt1 | contig 26409 bp, 20 predicted proteins | sample MGYA00383098_ERZ1048068 | MGnify/ENA primary metagenome ERZ1048068 (study PRJEB29581, sample SAMEA5548368) | metagenome | biome: marine; feature: coastal; material: water | depth 1 m | study: Short-term variability in the microbial, nano- and picoplankton dynamics... | reverse complement strand
CAGCAAAAGAGTACCCTAACCTTTGGCCTGTTCCTTTTTCCACGTCTACTCTCTGGCCGTCTACAATCATGTAGCTGCCTTCTTCGTCTGACATTACGTTAGGCCCTTCAAGGGAAGTGTATGCGCTCTGTATCTTAAGAGACATGTTTGCCCCGTCTACAGTCCTAGTGTCTAGCTTTTTACCGTTAACCGAAAACTCGTCAAAGTTTGAGTCCAGTTTAGATTCTTGATACGCTTGCGCTCCAGCAAGGTAAGTCATCGCACCAATGCTGGCAGTAGGGCTTTTTGTTGCCGCTCCAACCCCAAGGGCCGCCAAAGTAAACGGAAGGCTCTCTATGGCACTTCCGACCATTGAGTCAATGTAGTCGAACAGTTTATCACCCTCCAAGTTTCCAAACTTATAATCTTCAATTAGGTTAGAGGAGTATTGAGTCTTTTCAGATCTTAAAGCTTCTTTCCTTAATCTCTGTTCAACCATGAAATCTCTCAATGACTTTTCAGCTCCTGGTACTTGAGCTAATTCAGCTAACCCGCCCGCCCCAGCGGCAACAAGAGTAAGAGCGGATTCCAACATTAGAGACATATCAATAGCCCTGTCTTTTGCCGTGCTTGAAGGCTCTCCAAAAACACCATCATCATCTATATCAACTGGAATGCCTCCTTTAAATAGGTCTTCCTCAATGGTCCTGACCCTTTTTGCCCACTCACCCATTACTATCCTGTCTGAGCCCTCTGGTGCTTTTTGAACTTTTCTGTAGGCAGACTCAAGGGCCATTCTTCTTTCCCTTGCTATAGCGGTCTGCTGGTCATCAGCCATTTTAGCCATCATAGACGAAAGGGCTTCTTCATCCCCAAGGCGTTTTAGCCTAGCCGACTGACCCTCCATCCTCATGTAAGAAGGAGCTCCAGGCATTGGCGTGTCGTCTTGGTAATTGTTCTCCTCTAGCCTAGCTTTAATCTCTTTTAGCTTAGAAGCATCTTTACTTCTTAAATCAATGTACCCTTGATCCTCACTGACAGCCTTGAATAGTTTTTCGTCAGTTAAAGCATCAAACAAAAACCTAGTGTCTTTTGGGCTTTTTTGATGAGCCCTGAATAGCGTTTCATATATATCCCTCTCTTGTGGACTAGCCTCGGATTCTAGCATCAAGGCCTTTGCAGCCGCTCTTGCATTACCCATGTATTCGAGGGATGTTGCGACTGGGCCCTCCATCATGGATTTGTATCGCTCGTAAGAATCTTTCCCTCTACCAAAAGCAACAACTCTTTTCTTGTCTGTTTTTACAGGGGCTCCAAAAAAAGATCTTTCCTCCTCGCTAAGAGGCAGGTCATTAACCAAAACATCAGAAGGAATATTTGCTTGAATTTCTTTAACAGATGGTTTCACAAACATCTCCCCCTCTGGGGCAACTTCAACTTTCTCGCCCTGAAGAATTTTCTTTTGCAGGATTGTTTTGCCCTGATACCAGTCAAGTACGTCAGCGTTTGGGCTAGGAGATACAGATCCCGATAAAGATTCTGCCGATGCTAACCCCGTATCTACTAGGCTTGGATCGGGTTTTTTTTTTTGATTCCTGGCCTTTGAGACTTGATCACTATTAAAGCCAAGGCTGTATAGGTTGATGTCGTCCGCTCCCTGATCAATTAATTCATTGAGATCTGGAGACGATGGAGTTGGTCCTGAATTCATAAGGCTAATTTACAAAATTATTGACTTAGCTCCGCCTGGAGCTTATCATAGTCTACGCCGCCCATGTCTTCCACCGCTTTCCTTACCTTCTTTTCAAACTCTGGGTTTGTTCCTTTAGCTAAAGCGATAAGTCCGACGTAATAGGCTGCTTGATCAAATCCATCTAGACCGTCATAAAACTTCTGGACCTCCGTAGATTCTGTTTCGCTTAAAAGCTTACCTCCAATCGATTGCAACGCTTCTGTGTGGTTGTCGTCACCCAACTGAAGTACAGTCCCTCTGGAGTCAACGCCTGGCTTTGTAACAGGGTCAATACCAGCTTCAGGCACCCCTTCAGTCACAATCGTGTCAAAAGTTCCGCTTACCTTTAGGTAAAGGTCCCCACTGTCAGAGAAAGAAGCGTTTTTAATAGTTACCCGACTGCCCGCGTCCGTAATCCCAGGAAGAAGTGCTGGCGCTTCGATTTGAACACCAGCAGGCATTTGAGCCACTCCAGTCATGAATTCAACCTGGCTATCAATAGACCCCTCTCCCATCATAAACATACTCTTCGCCTCCTCAAGCATAATGGGGTTTTGAGTCTTTACATCAAATCCTTCGCTTTCTGCGATTTCCTCCCCAGTCGCTTTGCTAGATCCAGTCTTCTTTGCTGGCTCGCTAGAAACCAAACCTTGCATTCTTTTTGTCCAGTCTTCTTTAAATCCGTTAACCGCCTCCGCTATTTCGGATTCCTCCGCAAGAACCTGGCTAACAGGTATTTCCTCGTTTAAAGCGTGTTGAGATATAGCGGTCATGAATATAGGGTCAGATGTAGGGTCCTCTCCTTCAAGGTGAGTCTCAAAGAAGTTCTCAAGCCTAGCTGTGTTTGTAGCGTATCCTGGAACCCTCTTAGAGCCCTTGTCGTTTAGCGTTTGCTCAGAAAAAAGCTCGTCAACAGTTTGGTTGTAGTTAAGCTTAGGCTGGCTGATAAATCTCTGACCTACCGTTTCTAGCTGACCCCTTGTCCACTCCTCGGCTGGTAATGACTGACCCGACTTGGTGTCTCGAACCATTAGCGTGTAGTTCTCGTCAATAAACCCTTCAAAGCGCCCTGGAGTGTTTAGTTCTGACATGTTGTTTTGAAACATCGTATCATCATAAGCCTCTACCATTCCAGGCTGTCCTGTGATTGCCCTTCCCGCTTGAGTTGTAAGATTAAGCCCTTTGGCTATGTTTTTTCCGTGAAGACTCTCAAGCTGTGTTGTAAAAGCGTCTATTTGTTTAGACATAGACACAGCATAATCCATTCCTTTCGCTTCAATTATATTTCCATAGTCTGAAGAGAACTGATCAACCATACCTAGAATAGGGTCTGAGTGAGACCTAAATAAACCTCCATCGTCAATCGGGAGGTCATTGAGCATTTTTTGCTCTGCCGTTCTTTGAGCCTCTTGTGCTTTCCTTTGGTTCTCTATAACCTTAGCATACTGCTTCATCTGCTCCTTCTGGAGATCGCCCTGAGCCTTTGCCTCTGCCACCTGAACAGCCTGTTGCTGCTTCTGCAATAGCGTATCTTTAGCTACGCGCTCTCCTTGAAGACCGATAAAGTCGTTGACTACCTGACCAGCAATATTACCTTGAGGATAAAAACTTTGTGTTGATTTGCTTTCAGCCATTACTTTCTGTTTTTTGCTTGCTCTCTAAACTTCTTAGTAAGGGACAAGTACCACTTAGATAGTGGGTTGTTAGGGTCATTCTTGGCGAGTCTAATTCCTTTCTCTGTGTCGGCTGAGTTAACGATCATCTCAGCACTTTCCACCTTACCTACCATCTTTCCTGTCTGAGCGTCTCTCATGTCGATATCAACTCCGTCATGGTCGTATCCTTCTGGGGTGACCACAGCGCCGCCTTCTTTAAAATCTCTTGTAAGGGCGTCTAAAAGGTTTTTTAATTTCCCTTGACTAAGCGCTTCTTCACTCCCGCGTCGAATGTTTTCAAAATAGCTTGGATCCTCTATTATGTCGCGGCCATCATAAGCAACCCTGTCAAATGGATCGTAATTTGGAGAATATCTATTTAGGGGGTTGTTCGCTGCGTCAATCAGCGGAGTACGACCTCCCCTAAACCTGTTGGCGATGTTTGGATACCCTGAGTTGTTGCCGCTTCCGTACAAAGGAAAGTTTTCTTCGCTAAGCGGTTCGTCTTCTTCTTCAAATGGAGCAAAAGTCCTAAGGTTTGGATTGTTTCTTGCGTATTGCATTAAATCTCCTAACTCCTCTGGAGATAAATCACTTACCGACTCCGTAAAGCTTTCGTCTTCTTCTAAATTACTAGGGTCAAACTTAGGAAAACTAGAGTCTCTAGCTTCAGCCTGTGCTTGCGGACCATTGTATCCAAGAAAATCTGAAAGCTTTTGCTTAGCTATAGGCGTTGTAGCGGATTCTGTCAACGCCTGAAGAACTGATTTGTTGTCAATTCTGCTTGGGTCAATAGAAGACATGCGTTCTGGAGACTGAAGATCTCCGCTGTAAGTAACCCTATTGGGAGCCTGTTGGTCCTGCTCCAAAATCCTAACCGAAGGGGCAAGGGCTGAAGATCCAACCGTCTGCCTGTTAAGGGCTCTTTCGACGTTTTGATCAATCTTAATTGAATTATCCTCAGGCAGTATACCCTCAACCGCAGCAGCCCTTTCCTCGGCAGTCATGACTTTTGGTTCGTCGGCTAAGTTCTGGGTTTCTGTCCCATCTCTTACGGCTTTCATACCTCCAATGCCATCAAAAAATCCAACGCTATCCCCCAGTATAGAGCCTAGAGTACTAAGCCCCCTCATGTTTAGTCTGTTCTTAGCTGCCTCCGCTCCAGCAACTCGCTCTTCTTGCATTCTATCCTGTATCAGGTTAGAACGATCAATAGCTGAGTTTCTTGCGTCTAGCATTTGATTGCCTCGCATAGCCTGGGCGTTGATAGCATTTCGTTGTCTGGCGTCTGACTCTGAGATCTTAGCAGAGCCTGTAGCCAGCTTATCCAGTAGCTGGTTTACATTTCTAGGGTTGTTTGCCAAAGCCTGCTGTACGCCCCTTTCTAGCCCCTCCTGAGCCACAGATGTCTGTGTGGTGTTGCCAGCTCTGTTTAGGTTTTGAAGAGCAGCGTCCATCTGCAAACGATCTTGCTTGATCGGCTCTTGATTTCTAAGTCTTTCTACCTCGTTCTTGATATTCTTCTTTCCTTGAAAATATCCAAAAACCTCAGGGAGGTACTTTATCAGTTCTATTGCTTTCTCGGCCATTGTGCAAATATAGTTATTGTTGCCCTAAAGGGTGATGTAGTTTGGAGCTTGCAATGTGCGTGTTTATGCAATATAGCTCATGTGGTGTGGTTAGGCTGTTGGTTAGCTCTATTTCTGCCCAGTTACCTCTCATTGTGTCCTTAACGTCTTGAATAAAGTAAATCTCCTTGCCCGTAGAATCAGCACCCGAAGGTTCTGAAATTAATGTTATAGTGCCTGATGATTGGTCATACGATTGAACAGCACCAAACGACTCGTAAGTTCCGCCGCTTAGATAAAACACTCCTTGCCCTGTAATCTTACTGCCAAGCTTGTTAAACCTAGGGTGGTCGCTCATAGTACACACCTTGACACTTCTACTATCGAGGGTTCCCAAGTAAGTGTATTTTGTCGATGTATCTCTAGGAAAAGCAGAATAGAAAGAACCTTCTTTTTCAGTAAAGGCTACAGGAACGTCTGACGTCTGGTTTAGGTTTGTTGTGATTCCAGAGGTTATTGAATAACCGCCACCGCTACCTTCGTAAGATACAGCATTGAAAACCTTAACTTCAGATGGGGACATCTTTGAAATAACCTTAACGGAAGTAGGGTAAGCTGTTCCGTAGAAGGTGTTCATTGTAGTTGACTTGTGGTTATTGAACAGGTAAGACTGCGTATCAGCAGCGTTCTGATACCAAAAACCAGATAAAAGCTTATTATCTATAGAGCAGTAGTTTGACGGCTTAAAGTCATATCTGCTAATCCACCTCTTATCTGATATGGAATAACCTATAGTAACCCCAGTGTAGCTTCCTTTAGGTTCTATAGTTAGTAAATACAAGTTTTCGTCTGGATCATACCCACTTATAATCCTACCTCCAGATCCAGTAGCGGCCTCCATGTTGTTTATCTCAGCCTCAAGGAACGAACTCATCTCTATGTCTGAAATAGAAATCATGTTTGTCCCGCTCGCCATCATAGACTTCTGTCTAGATTTATCTACAAAGAATACCATTCCGTCTCTAACTAGAGCGGACGATTGGTCAGAGCCTATACCAAAGTCTCCGTTTGCTTCCTTGTGCGTTCCTAGCACACTCGCGTTTGCTGTGATTGCAGAAGAGCCGTCGGCATACTCGATGATGTTTCTCTTTACAGGAATGTAAGACAGCTTATTCTCTTGTATAGCTACAAGACCTTGATTGTACTCATCTATGTAGTTTACGCTTCCGTAATTAGCTGGAAGATCCTTAAATGAGTTTGATCCTGGATTAAAACTAGAGAACCTGGTGTCCCCAAGCTGGTCAACCTGTTCGTCGCTATATACAATTCTGTTTTCTAGGGTTTTGGTTTTTGCCTGATCATATTTTACATGAGCTCTTCCTTTGCTCCAGCACCTAGAGGCAACAAAATCAGAGGCGTCCATAGATTCTATCTCCCTTGTGTCGTAGTCAAAGTCCTCTATATTGGTATCAGAGAAAGAGGTCATAGGGTTTCCGTTTCCGTCGTCGTAGACATTAGGTGTTATTACCGATCTAGTTCCGTAGTAAACACTCCCTTCCGTAAGGCTTACGCCATCTCCATGTCTGTTTTCACCGTCCCTAGGGTTTTCTAGTAGAATAGACGCCCCTATTTCGTAAAATATTTCGGTAGGTGGGTCTTTTCTTGGGGTTAGTATTTCCACCAGGCACTCGTTATCCCAGAAGTTTATTCCGCCTGGAATGAAGTTTGTTACCGCCTGGCCCCCTGGAGGAATAACCTTAAGGAACTTTCCAACCCTGTTTGTTTGAACAAAACTATCAGCATACGCAGGGTTTATATTAGATGTAAACACCTCGATACCAGCTACGTCATGTACATCCGCATCGGGGGTAGGGTAAAACGAAGGCGAGTTGGTTGTCGTGTCTTTATAGCTTATAATCCTTAGCTTGTCTCCTGGAGTGTACACGTAGTCCTTTATGGCTCCTTTTTCAGATTGATATCTAGATAGGGTGTTAATGCTGACATAAATGGCGTCAGTTTGAGATTTGTACCGAGGCGTAGCGGCAACACCAGATCCTCCAGTAACAGCAGCACCTCTGTCGGTTTTCTTATATATTCCCCCACCAACAACGAATGACTCAAACTTTTCCCAGCTGCCCATGTCAGAGTAAACTATCTGATAAGACACAGCCCACGAAGGAGGATCGGAAGTAATAGTAACGCTAATTGTACAGGGTCCGTTCTTACCCGACCTGCTTGTGTCCCCAAACGGCAACACATAAGTATCGCCTATTTCGTTTACATTACCGCATCTTCCAAATTCATCAAAGTAAACAACACCAAACTTGTGAGTGCTTCCCGCCTTAAAGGTTCTCCTTTTGAAAGTTAAACGCAGAAGCACCATTATCAGGAGTCTCACCAAGGTTGTAGTTCTCCCACTTTTCTGGCGTTCCAGATGTAAATATTCCGTTCTTATTTGCTGGAGCGGTGGTTGAGGAGGCAAAGAAAGGAGACTGAACAACCGTGTCTAGGGATGTAGCGGCTGAAGTCCCAGCGCCTTGAGGAAGAGCTATATAAAAGTCAGCATCGCTTAACACAAAAACACCCTCACTAAATATAGAGGTAAAAGCGTTTGATCCAACGGGCAGGTCCCAATTTCCAACCCTTGGGATGCATTTAATGGTGTTGTCTGCGGATATGAAAGCGCAATCAAAGTTTAAATCAAACTTAACCCTCCTCATATAAAGGGGGTATTTAACGTCGTTAGAGTCCCTTAGCTGCCAGACAACAGGAGCGTTGCCAAGCGTTTTGGGTATGCTGTAGGTATATGTAGCTATTTCATCCTCAAGGGCTTGAACCAGCTTACCGCAAGCAAAAGATTTAGCCATCTCCTCATCTATAACTATAGACGCAGAAAAAACCTTAGAGTTTACGTTGGCACTGTCGTTAGAGTTCAGCGTCGACATATCTAAAGAGCCAGAAAAATCGCTGCCTGCGCTGTCTTCAGCCTTTCCACCCCTTAAAGTAATAGATGTTCCGTCATCATCGGTAAACGAAAGATCTAGAATAGGAGTATCTTGATTGGAGCCCCCTAGCCCATAAAAACCGTACTGCTCAAACCCTGTTGGCTTATAGGTAAAAGAAACAGAAAGCCTTGAATTAGCCGTTACAGTGCTTGGAACGGAAGAAACATCAAGATCAAAAGACCCGTCGTAAGTGTTGTTTCCGTGAGTTACACTTGGGTTTGATTCAGAGTCAGAAACAAACACTCCAGAGGGTGTTTCCTCATAGGTGACCGCAAGGGTCCCTTGTACGTTAGTGTTCTCATAACCAGAAGTAGGGCTTGAATACATAAGCCTACCACCAGAAACAGCCTGCCCGACAGCCTTGTGGGGGACGTCATCAAACACCTTGTCAGTTACAGAACCGCTTTCGTAAAGATACAGACCATCGTTATAGAATGAGTATATACCGCTGGCGGAGCCGTAAACAGTAGAACCGTTCTTTACTAGGTCTTGGTCTGGATCAAAGCTGTCTACAACGAAGAAAGGGTTTGTGTTTACCGTTCTAGCGAGAATTACAATTTCTTTAACGTCTGTCTTGTTGTACGAAACGGTAGAGGGTTGATTGACCCATCTAGTGTTTATTTCAGCTTTGTTTTCTTCAGTTGCAGAACCCAATAAATCTGCGTCTGAGGACTCTACACCCTGAAGGGACATATACTTAGGGTAAACGACCTCCGAGTGAGGAGATAGAGCAGACTTCTCTCCGTTGGTGTACACATACTGTACAGCAAACTGCAAGACGGTTCCGTATAGGTTATTAGTCTTTCTGCTTGTGTCTGTTTTTAATTCTACGGTAGGGGGTAAAAGGCTAGGCGCTTTTATGACGGCTAAAGAGTGCTCTATTTCTTGGTTGGAAAAACCCTGAAACCTGTGCTCTAAAGCCTGCTGTACATTTATTTTTCTTGGATTGTTCTTACCGTCAGTAAAATATATCATAGTCTCTAAAGACCCCTCTCTCCTGAAATGTCCACTTACAATATCAGCCTTAACAAATCCATATTCATCAAAGTCTAACACCGTAGATCTTATGAGAACCTTATAACTGTCGTTTGAAACATCGTACTCATAGACTCCATGAACAGAACTGCTAGTAGACCAAACAAAGAAGTAAACCTTTCCGTTAGCGTCGTCAGAGACGCTGCCTATTACCCTGGCTCTTTGGTTCGGTATTTGGTCGCTCGTAGTTGCAGCAGATCCAGGGACGGTTCCTTTGGTGTTTTTCACAACACCTCCAGACGTCTCTCCACCAGTAGACATAGTGACGTTTCTAGCGTCAAGCATATCGCCTTCAGCAAAGAACCTTTCATCTTTATCCTTGGCTAGACCTCTAAGTTTTATTTTATCAATCGCCATTAGAACTTAGGTGACTGTTTGAAATTCTTTCTGATTGTCTTTAACGCCTCCTCCTTAGTGAATGACTTCATTCTTGAGTTTGCTTTTCTTCTTTCGTTGTAATATTCTGTACGTGCTCTTGCTTTTTCATTAGCAGGAACCGAAGACTTTCTTTCGATAATCTTGTAGTACATATAAGCCATCAAAGCTTCCTCTACGTAAACATGAACGTCTGGGTTCTTAGACCTAGCCTCGTCAGCTACATACTCGATTACAACCTCGCTAAAAGACTGAGAGCCTCCAAGCTCAATTCTGTTCTGGTCAAAGTTTACTCTAAACTGGCCGTAATACTGTCCCCCTCCAACTCCGTAGATAGCTCCCGCGCCTCCGTACACGTAATTCCTGAACACGCTTGAATTAAGCCCCTGTGAGACGTCATCTTGGCTTCCAGGTGATCCACCCCCAGTGGCTGTTTTTGAATCTATTCTGTCGTGTATTCCGTCACTATCATCATCCGCAGCCTCAGCCTGGGTTCCTACCTTAACGCCTAGATGGTTAGAATAGGCTTGAGATTGATTAATGTTTTTGTTCTCACCCAGCACGTAAACAATTCCATCAGCCCCGACCACACCCACCTTACTCCAGTCCACGTAGTCGTCTGGAAGTTCAACGGTATTGTTAGCTGTGTTAACCGACAGCTTTAAAGACTTAATCTTTCGGGACATGTCAAACCCAATCTCTCTTAGTCCTCTAAGGGCGTGAGTTCGAATCTGAGTGTCAGAAGCTTGGTTAGCGAAGTCATCCTCACCCATTGTGATTATGAAGTCGCTAATAACTTGCGATAAGGGTACTGTATTTCTAGCCATCAGAATGTCTCAGCTTGTTTTCTTGTTTGCATCTCCTGACCCGTATAAGCCACGATCTGTTGGTCTCTAAGATTAAGACCTATCATCTTTCCGATTTCATAAACGAGATCAGAAGTGTAGTGAGAGGGAAGGTCAAAGTCAACCAATCCAACGCCGTTAGCGTTTACAGATGGCATGTCAGTTGTTCTAGCTCCAGTAGTTTTGCTTCTTCCTTCTGGCTGCTTGTAGTACCTAACCTCAATCTTTCTTATGGACGTAGGAAAAATCTGAATATCTTCAGAGATTAACGCAACTGGAAAGTCCTCTGTGGGTGCGCTAAGGTTATTCAATAAAATCCTTTCAATCTTTTCTTCGTCATAGCAGACCTCTACTGGAACTTTAGTAGAAATGTCAAGCAAGATATCTCCAGCGGTGTATATGCCCACGATCCTAGCGAGGTCGTCAGGCTTTGTAAACCCGTCTCCCGACTTAGACAGCGGTAGCTTCTTAGAAAAGAAAGCCAGATCTTCTTGTACTCTTTTAGTTCTTGACTTGTCTCGTCCTGGGTTGAACCCAGCCTTAGACATCCTCATTGAATCTTTGAGCTCGTCAAACAATGAGTTGAATATATTTAGTTGGGCAATCTCGGCAAAGCGAGAAAATTCTGAGTCGCTAATAAAGCCCTGCTGATCCTTATTTGTAAGGTTCTTCAAGGTATCATAAACAACTGTTGAGCTAGCCCCGTATGCTTGTGCCATGAGACAAATATACGAAAAAGAAAAAGCCCCCTTTCGGAGGCTCTTTCGCGTATATAATAGATTCCCTTAGGCTAGCTGACGCTCAATCTCGTTAAGGACTACAGAGCCTGTCTCGGTCATGCAATACCTAACAAAGATGTCGGCTGGGTCTTTACCTTCTGGAACGGCGATAATATGTTTGTTTGTGTCCGTCCATACGATGTGACCACCTTTATGAGAAATTAGATTATACTTCATAGCCTTCTTGACCTTAGCCTTAGTCTCAATGACTGGGTTGTCGAAAGCTTCGATAAATGATTTAGGGTTCTTTTTAGCAAACACCAGGAGGTCGTGTCTTACCTCATCAACCATCCGATCCGTGTTAATCGCAAAGGCTGTTGCTACTGACATGATTTCGTCGATTGGTTTACTGCGAATCAAATTAACAGCATCTGCGTACAAGAAGTCTACCTGTAGTTCCTTTTTAGCTATTGCTGAATAATCAACCTTCTTAAAAATAGAGCCCCCATTAGCCTCGTTGTCTGGGTGCATTTCAAGAAAGTCCTTGAGGTTTTGTTGCTCTTCATTCACAAAAAGCCTTCCCTCTCTAAAAATAATCCCACCCTTTAGGGAATTTTCGTTTTGATCGTCTCGATAAACACTAGGCTCGTTAGGACAGTAACGTAAAGCAACTTGTTTGCCTTTTGCTTTATCGAATCTCATAACCTCGGATTTGTTTAGCATATAGACAATGCCACCCTTCCCTAAAATCTCAAACTCTACAGGCACTTTAACCTTGTTGGTGAATTTGGAGAGGTCTACCTTTTTTTCTGCAATAGTTGCAGGTTCCGCCGCTTTTGCTGGGCGTCCGCGTTTAGCTGTATTAGCCATTTTTTTGATTTTAAATTAAATTAAGAAGAGTATAGAAAGGAGGAGCCGAATTGCCCCTCCCTCTATACAGGTTATATCACTTGAACAAGAAGTGCTGGTTTGCACCTCGAACGCACAAGTTACACTCAGAACGGTAGTTGAACTTAGCCAAGTCCTCTCCGCCAGTGTTGTAGCCGAGTACTCCGCCACCTTCTACCCAGTGCTCCATCTCTCTGCTGTAGTTGCCAGCAGACTTGTAGTTCATCTCCAACGAGTGGTGAGAGTTGCCAGTCTTAGCGTCTACAATTACAGACAAAGGAATCAATGCACCTTTTACGTCAGAAGCTCCACCAGCAGCTGGGTCGTTCAACAACTTCCAGTCATGCTTGTGGAAGGTGTAACCACCACGAGTAAATGACTTAAAGCCCATAGCAATAGCCATGTCCTTGTCGTTGTTAAATGCACCGAATCCAGCAGCAGCTCCGATACCGCCTCCTGCCATTCCAGCAGCAGCAATTTGGTTATCGCAAGCAATAGACAAGGCTCTGTTCAAGTACAATGCGCTTTCCGCAGGAGCTCCTTGCTTATCAATTTCAACAATAACTTCGTCGAAGCTGTTAGCTGCGTTGAAAGCCGCAGCGAATGGGTCAGTAGCAATTCCACCGCGAGCGGTAACAGCAGCTACGTAACCTTCAGATCCTGGAACGTTTCCGCCAAATGCGGTGTCCCCAGTCGTGAAGTTCTTCTCACCGAAGACCAACATACCCTCACGCATATTCATGAACTTGCGACGAGCATCGAGCTCACCCTTCAAGTACCACATGTTCTGACCACCTACGTTTACCCAGCCGATGTTAGAGGCTTGAGATCCAGTTACGTGGAAGCTCTCCTTTACAATAGTGAATGGGTTAGCGTATCTAGACAGCTTTGGAGAAAACGGTCTTGTTGGCTGCTTTGAACCCTGTGGGTAAGCGTTACCAATAACCGTGTACTCTTCAGCCAGGAAAGTGTAGGCATCTCCAGATGTCATGTCAATAGCAGTGTATACACTGTCATCAGCTGGTTCATTAGTGATGAGCACGCGAGCAGCACCGTTAAGCAAAACATCATACTTTCGAAGAGCAGCTGCCTCGTCCGCATTGGTAGCGCCATCAATCTTAGTCACCGTGCCATCAACGGCCATAGTTACCCGACGACCCAAGCGGCCTTCTTCGTACCAGATTGTTTCGTCAGAAGTTCCAGCACTCTTCTTAGCGCCGATGATTTCTACGAGACCGCTTAAGCCTTGGTCTCCATAGGCTGAGACGTAAATGTCTCTTACGTCGTCTTTTGTTCCATCTACCAAATCACCCAAAGAGACGTACTTGTCTGGGGAAGCGGTGTAAAGTTGTGGTCCATTTGCTGAACCAGCACCTTGTGCTTGAGTTAAAGCCATAATATATAGTTATCTAATTTTTAAAACATACCTCCGTTTGGCCGCAGAATTTGTCTGAGCTGTTGGGCGAGGTTGTCCCCATCTGGTTGTGATGGTTGATTAGGCGATGTAGGTGAAACGTTTGCGGCTTTTTCCACAACGCCTCGCTGTCCATCTGACAAGCCTTGACTGTACACGTTGCTAACAATGCTTTCTACATTGTCGATTACAGCTCTGTGCATGTTAAGCATGTCATAATCCCAAACACCATCGTCATTAATATATGGATCAAAAAACTCGTCTAAACGAGCGTTCTTATCCGCTAACTGACCCTTGTACTCTGAAGTGAGACCGAACGTAAATGTTTTGTCATTTCCAAGATTGAATTCAATCCCTTCCATTGCATCCAGTTCAGACTTCATTCCAGAAATCCAATTGTCATCAATGATGGAGCTGTTATCGTTCTCCTGCGTTACTGGGGCTTGATACTCTGATCTAAGAGATTCAATGCCTTTTCTAGCTTCCTCCGAGTCTAGCTTCATCTGGAGCTTAGAAAGTGTAACCTCTTGCTCTGTGTTTAAATCAGGGTCGAGTTTATACTTGCTAGACACTAGAACCTGAATTTCTTGTTGAGATAGGTTTGGATAGTCCGATGCCATTTTTACCTGGATCGCAGTCATGTCATCCATTTCGGATGGGTTCATGGACTGATAAACAAACCAATCTTTAGGGTCTCTTCCTGTCTTTTCGACAAAATCTGAGATTACAGAAATCCTTTCGTCTAGAGCCTTTTGCTCCGTCTGTTGTGCCTGAAAGTCATCAATGGACTTAATCTCCCTACCAAGCCTTTCGCTTAAGTAATTGAAGACCGCTCCTTCGAGTTCTTCCTGACTATATTGATCTTGAGATACGGGCTGATCAGGCTGTACCTCATTCACATTTTCTTGTTGTGGCTCTTGCGTCTCTTCCTGAACGATAGGCTGTTGTGCTTGCGCTACCTCTTCGTCTGAAATAAACGTAAATGAACTCTCTTGTGTTTGCGGCGTAGATTCAACCGTTGTTGTTTCCTGCTGCTCTACCTGAGGCTCTTGAGCTTCGATGTTATTCTCCTCCATTAGAATTTAATTTAAGTGCAAATATATAAACTATTTATTAGTAGTCATTTAGACTTCCAAGAAACTCGTTTAGTGCTTTTTTTAGACCTCATGCCCTTTGAGGTGCATTGAGACAGCGTAGGGCGACAGGCAGGGTAACCTGTTCCTCTCTTTGCCCCAGCCTTCTTTCTCCCGCATGGGACGAACTTACCAGATCTTTTAGAGGCTTTACAGTCAACCCAGCCCTTCCCTTTGTTTCGGCTGAACCACTTCTTTAAACCCTCCTTCTTCATTTCTTCTTAGACTTTTTGCCCCAGCTGCTTGCGCCTACCTTTCGGCACTTAACTAGAGCTCCAGACGCATAAGCAGAAGGCCACACCCTGTAGCGTGACTTAACCTTGTGGTAGCAAGCATCTTTCTTTTTGGCCTTCATCTACAGCGCCATTTACGAAGGGCTAGAGCCTTTCTTGTTGGTTTTCCATTAGGCTTCTTCATGGGACCTTTAACCCCTTTCATTCTAGCGCAAAAAGATCTTCGTCTTCCAGCCCTTTTACCCTTAGGGTTGGCCTCGGTAACAGCCATCTTTAGCTTGCTACCAGTCTCTCTGTTGTATTTAGCGATACCTGCACGAGTAAGCCCTCCAGATCGAGACTTATGCTTACCCATCTTTAGGCTAACTCTTTTTTTCTTCTTTACCTTAGGCATAAAGCAAAGATAATAAAAATAGGATAAGGCTTTTTAAGGCATCAAAGACGCTATCAGTGCTTTATCTGATTCTGATAGAACTTCTTGCTGTTGAATGATTTCCGCTTCCTCATCTGAAATAACGCCATTGTTATCATAGGATGTAATCATTGCCATCTTTACCTGTAAATTGTAATCGCCATCGACTATGTGTTGGACAACTAAATCCTCACCTAACAAGTCCACAACTGCTTTTATCTTGTTCATTATCCAATGTTTAAGTTGCTATTGCCTGCGTTATTATTGGTAGGACTCATTGGGCCAATGTGTGTCATATCAGTGTAGTTTACTCCATCATTTGACCCTTCAAACAATAGCCAATACGCATACCCCACATTTAAATTCATCGATCTTATTGTTGGAGGGGTACTATAGGTTCCTGGCTCAAATTCAATTTGAAGATATTTAGGAGTTCCACTTATAGCCCAGAATCTTGTGCTTGAAGAACTATCAAAAGCCTTGTACTTATAATTGTTTGAATACACAGTTGACGAGGTTAAAGCGATGCCCGTTTGACTTGTATTAGAAGTAAGGTTTGTGGTTGGGTGATTTGTTCCTGTTTGACCCGCCCCCTCATACAAAGACCAGTTTTTTAGCATCAACCATGACGTGCCGCTTGTAGTTTTAGATTCGTTTACATTCGTGACGCGGATATATCTATAAGCAACAAAAGTCGGTGTATAAGTCAATGTTAGTGCTGCACTTTGTGTCTTATCCCCAAACTCCTGAGCCTTGATTGTTACGGTGCGTTCTGCTGTGCCTGCAATTGAATCAGAAAAGGTCATGACTGACCCCAATGAATCATCGCCAGTGTCCATTACGTGATTTACATCTGCATCACCAACGATTGTCACGCCGCCAATTGACACGGATACTGAATAATTAGGATTTGTATAGCTAGAGTGATTACTAATCACGATTTTGCCCTGCCCAAAACCGAAGGCGACTGAACCCGTCGGTGTGCCTGTAGCTGTACCACCACCGCCGCCGCTGGTTGCTACATCAACACCGCTTATCTTTTCAATATCAGCCATGTCTATTCCGTTGTATTTTTCAATGTCTGGCATGTCATTATACTAAATCCACGTATTCCTGAGAAGGATTGAAGTAAATAACGGTAGTGCTAATTGCGTGTCCAAGTATTCTTTGATAGCCCGTAGTTGGTGCGGTAGAAGTTACTTGACCCGCTCCATTCGCAGAAGTAGAAAATACCGTTGCACCCGCTGTGAATTGACCAGCGAGCGGGTAGGGTCGAACAAACCCCTTCAAGATGAATCCTGCGCTCATTGTGCTTCCTGCTGCCATACCTAAAAGGGAAATTTGAGAAGCTTCTACAGATGTTGAATAAAGAGCCCAAGTTGTCCCGTTGTAGTAATATATCTTTCCAGCAACAACAGAGGTTCCAGAGCTCCCAAGATAAGTAATATCGGCTCCAGCTCCATAATCGCCAGCAGAGCTGATACCAGAGCTATGCTCTTGAATAAACTCATTTGCCGTGACTGGCCCGCTTAGTTCGATTCCGCTGTTCCCGCCAATAAGTGTCTGGGGAAAACCGAAGTTAAATACAGCTACATTGGAGCTGTCTGCTTTAGCTAATGTTCTAGGAGTGCCGCTCGTGTTTTTAGCAATAAAAGCCTGGTTATTATCAACTTGAATACCACCCGAAGCAACAGCTAAGTCGGTTCCGTCGTACGTCAGGTTAGCCTCAGCCTCCAGTGTATTGGCGGTTCCTGACCCCGTAATGATAAAGTTATCATCGTTGTTGTTTATGGTTGTGCTACTTCCTCCACCTCCAGACGGTGTAGAAATCCAAGATAGGTTGCCAGATGAATCCGACTCAAGGATCTTATTGTTGCCTCCTGGAGAACTACCAGGTAGGGTAACGGTATACGTCGATGAGAGATTAGGTACCGTTAGATTAATGTGATCACTCCCATCATCTGAAGCCTCTTTAAGCCTCAGGACACCAGCGCCTGCGCTAACAGACCCAGACAACTCGACAGCTCCCGCGCTGAAAGACACAAAATCGTTCGACGCATTTACAGCCCCGCTAACAAACTGAGCTAAATTACCGCCGTGCTCAGATTTAATGCTAAGGTTAGAAGTCGTTCCAGCTACCGTATAAGTTCTAGATGCGGTAGATTGAGTAAGGTTTGAAGTACCTAGGTTAGTATTATCGCCCTCTACTAATATTTTTTTCCAGCTTGCCACTTATCATTAGGCTTTTTGAAGTTTAGAGTCTTCTTTCTGCTGAAGTTTTTGAAGACGCTCGAACTCCTTATCTAGTTTCCCCATAAGAGAAACAATAGTCCCAGCGTCTGCGGCTTTGATGTTTGCCTGCTTTGTCACTTCGCTCAGGAAGTATACTTCTGTGATGTCTAATTTCATTTGAATTTAATTAAAGGTTTGAAATTATTTAGCCTTCAGTTGATTCTGAAGTTTATTTACTACGTCTGCCAACAAAAGTACATCTTTTCCGTCGAAACTACAATCATGTAGAGTCTTTAGAAGATAAGTAATCTCTTGCTGGGTCAAGGTGTCAGTGGTAACACCACCAACAACCTTGCTCTTACCGAGAATGCCCATTATTATGAGTAGATGTAGATAGCATCACTATCGGACGTGTCTACGAAAATGTTTCCAATTTTTTCCAATCCAGCAATAGCCAGGTCGGCAGCTCCAGCAGGCGTTCCAGCGCCAGAGTGTGCAACGCAAACAAACCCGTCAGAGCTAAGTCCACCGCCTGGGACCGCAGCATTACCACCAGCGAGGTCCACGCTAAATCGTCCCGCGCCGTTGTCCCATGCAAGGACTTTGTTGGCTGCACCTCCAAATACAATACCTGTATTTGCGTCGGCGGTCGCGTTGTCGTTCAAAGAGATGAACGTATCGTCAACCAACAGGTTAGTAGACTCTATCGTAGTGGTACCCCCTTGTACTGTTAGATTACCTGCAATGGTAACGTTATTGTCAAACGTAGCGACTCCAGTTACATCAAGAGTTCCAGCAACATCTACGTTTGTAGCAAGAGCAACGGCAAACGAGGTACCCTCACCAGCAGATCCAGACACTGAAATGTTATCACCCTCTGTAACAGCAGAGGCGTAGTTTCCTGTAGTTCCTGTTCCAAGAGCAACATCATCTACGGCGATGATACCGCTGGTTGCGGTCAAACCATCACCAGCAAAGAGTGCGGCTATGTCGTTTACACTGCCTTTTGACGCGGTGCCAGCAGCACCTCCATCCAAGAAGATTACGTTATCACCTGCCGCGATAGTTGCTGGGTTCGCTTGAGTTAAGTTTACCGCAACTGTATTGGCATCAACATCAATCATCAACCCGTCTCCTACAGAGAGTACACCTGTATTGTAACCAAGGCCAACACCCGCAACACTGGATGAAAGAGAGATTTCGTCCGCGGCTGCGGTAATTCCATCCCCTCCAACAACATTTAGAGTTACATCACCAGATAAGCCACCGCCAGTCAAACCAGTACCAGCGAGCACCGAAGTGATATCTCCGTCACTTGCTTCTGCGGCAATCTGAGCGACAGTTAAAGACTTATGAGCAGTTCCATCCCAAACCAAAATTTTCTCGGTTCCAGCTGGAGTTGTAATTGCAGTCGCAGCTGCGGTGTTTATCTCTAGGGTGTTGGAAATGTCCCTAATACCAGTAGTGGCTGCGGTACCAGCAAGCATCTCAGCGAACTTGGCAGTGGTGGTTTGTTTGGTTGCGTCCGTTCCATTGTCATGAAAAGCAATTAAATCAGTTGCATCCTCAATATCGGCAGATGCCAGGAAATCAATGCTGAGGGCTAAGTTTACTGTTGATGAACCAAGAAGAACATTATCGATGTCAGTTACAGCTCCGTTAAGGGTGATACCCCCGTTGCTTCCACTTCCTAGCGTTCCAGTATTGCCCGTTAAGTCAACTGTATCCGTTAGGTCTTGCCCCGCAACCAGGACTTTTTTCCATGATGCCATGATGTGCTATTTTTTATTTTCTAAATATTTCAACAAATATACAACCTTTTTATTATGACACCCCGAAGTATAGGTTATCATCAGTATCCGCATACATACCGCCCTCGAAAGCTGTAGGGGGTGACGAAGGGTCAAACTGTTTAAACTTCACAAGACCATCTAGACTGACTTTTCCAGTACCTGTTGGGGTGAACTGAATATCAGACCCGCTGTCCGAGTTAACTATAGACCTTGTCGTCCCGTCGTAAAAAACATCAAGGTTTCCGCCAAGCTGCGGGGATGTATCTTCATGGACGTTTTCTATGCCAGAGCCCGTGCCCATGAGGTCACCTAGATCTGTCCAGCCAGTAGCCTTTGTAGCAATGTTACTAGAGTCTACTAAAAGGTAAAGCTTGCTATCGGCTTCGTGATAAACTATAGTAACGTACTCCTTAAGCTGATCGCTTACAGACGTAAGACCAGTTAAGCCAGCGTCGTTAGCAACCACCCTGACACCGCCCCTCACGAAGTTAGAATCAACAAAAGCTTTTGCTGAGTTGTTATGGCCGTATTCGCCTGCTCTTCCTACTTCAACTGGCATCAGGTTATGTTTAAGAAATTGTTATTAAACGCGTTAGTTGAATTGGATTTATAAACACTATAATCAGCTGAAACTCCGTATCGATTGCTTAAAGTAAAAACGCCTAAATCTTCAAAAGCTCCTGCCTGTGAGGAAACTCCGTCTAGCTTAATAAACGATATGTCAGTTTCGCCTGGATAGAATATATACATAAACTTATTGCTCGTTTGAATGGTATATGTATTCGTATTTCCTATGCTTGAAGGATAAGACCCTGTCTTGATCTCTCTTTCGTTGTTGCCACTGTCGTCACCACCAAACGCTGCATAAACAGTTTGAACGGCAGACTGAGAAGATACAGTAGTCAATTCTGTTGTGTCGAAACACACCTGATAAGAGTAGTAATAGTTTATGTTAGAGAAAGCGGAAGCAGCGTCAGCCCCGTAAGTACTATCTACAGAAACAGAATATGCGTGCGGTGTAGACTGTGATCTTAGGTCAACCGCTCCATCCGTAGCAACCGTAATTGAATTCGTGTTTATAGCGAGCGAGATATTATTCTCAGTGGAACCGTTTCCTAAAGCGGTGAGAACCGTAGTAGAGTTTGGGGTTGTTATTTCCCTAAGGTTGCTTCCTACTTTAAATTTAACAACAGAGTTAATTAACGGGTCATAAGCCTCATTCCTTGTGACGTCGTAACGAAGAGTAGATTGAACGTCACCATACTCTCTAGTTGTAGAGGTTGTACCCGTTGCAGCAGAAATAGAAGCGTTGCTCCTCGTTATTTGTTTATCGCTAATAGTGGGGGCAGCGAAACTATTAGCTGTTGTAAAGCCGTTTGTTGTTTGTTCAGTTGTACCGCTGGTGCTGTCCGTCACCCTAAGTCGAAAATGGAATATATTGTTACTAGCCCATGCCTCTCCAGTACTGTAAACCTTTGAAAGATTCGAGGCCCCAAAAGTAACTTGAGCGGATGTGTACGACTGAACTGTTGTCCAGGATCCAGTAGGTGTAGATGTGCTAGTCGATAGCTGATACTCAAGCACGGCTGTTCCCGTGGCGCCTTGGTTAGCGATACCAAAGTTTATAGAAGATATAGTTACGGAAGATGCGTTTGAAGGGTGCTGCCAGTCAGGTCCAGAAAGACTAAAGCTAGGGGTGGGGTTAACAGCATCAGTGAACGCATCAACTAAAAGCTCTGAAGCGGTTTTTCCAATGGCGGGAATGGTGTCTCCGTTTTTGTACTTCCCAAAAGTCTTTACAACCCCTAAAACAGTTGGCATGTTTGCCACATAGTTCTGAGTAAAAGTCACTTGACCTCCGTCCGCTCCATCAGCTCCATCAGCTCCATCGGCTCCATCGGCGCCGTCGGCTCCATCGGTTCCGTCCACCCCGTCGGCTCCAGCAGGCCCAGCAGGACCCTGAGCACCATCAGCACCATCAGCTCCGTCAGCCCCAGCAGGCCCTTGAGCACCCGTGGCACCAGATGGACCAGCACCAATAGCGCCAGCAACAGAGATGTTGTTATTCGCAGCCTGATTTAAAACTACGACCTTGGTGTCAGTGCCTCCCTTTACGACAGATACTTTAATGATATCTCCGTTCTCACTAGATATCTTTATGCTTTTTGGTTGGTCTACACTTATCGGCATAATAATATCTTAAGCTGCTGTTTCTGACACGTCTTCAATAACTCTTACCGTTCCGTAAATTAAAGTAGTTACAACTGCACCTGACTTCTGTTCGATATCATAAGCATATAGTCCAGACGGCATCGTCTTCATTGTCGTGGCAGCCAGAGTAAGATCAATATACTTCGCGGTAACGTCGGCAGCATCTGCCGTTACATCGATCACAAATTGCACAACAGGATCTGAGGTGTTTGCAACTAGGTTTCCCGTGTCGGAATTTCTAACCTCCATCAAAAAAACATCTCCAGCGGTAAAACCAACAGTATCGTCAGCATTGGTTATATTAAGCCTCAAGGAAAAGGTATCACCCTTCCTGCAAGTGATGTCAACCCTTTCAGATGTATCTAAGTTTATTTTTGTAGCCATCTTATTCGTTGATTATTTGTGGTGTTTCATCCCCCTGTCTTTGAGCAATAAGCTTGCTTTGCTCAGCAGACTGCTTTTTAACTCTATCGTCCTTGCGGTCCTCTTTAAGGACTTCAAGTTTTTCTTTGAAGTTTTCGTCAGTCTCTTTGAAACCAAGGGTGGCTTGAGCTTTAATGATTTCAATCTCTTTCCTGAACCCGTGTTTCACCTCTTCTAGTTGAGCCTCTAACTGAGTCTTGAGCTGCATCTCTTGCGCTTTTAGCTGAGCTTCCATTTGCATTTCTTGCTGCCTAGCCTGAGAAGCAGACTGTGCTGACTGCTGTTGAACCTGAGCTTGCTGCTGAGAGTTCTGCTGAGCCATCTGCTGGTTGCTAGCCATTCGCTTCTTTCTTCTAACGATCAAAAGCCTTTCAGCCTGGTTTACGTCCCTAAGCTGTCGTATAGCAAGGGCGTCCTCAAGGTCTATCTCTTTTTGAGACAAGGCTATCTGTATGTTTTGCTCCAAGAACTGCCTCTCATTCTCCTCCATCTCCTTTACAACCTTAACGCCGAAGTTAAACATCGACAGGTTCCTGAAAGAAGACAGCACTTTCATGTTCTCCTTACCAACAGCATTTTCATACATAGAGTAAAGAATAGAGTCTGGATGAATAACCTGCAAACACTTTACCACATCGCTACAAACTTTCTTGTACAGAACCATAGAGGAGTTCGTGATGTCATATATGGCGTTATTTGCAGCAGCAAGGGCCTGTTGCCTGACACCCACCAAGGCGTCTCCTTTAGGTGAAGAGGCGTCCATCACCTCGTTGATTCCCGTGGAGTCTCTGATCATCCTGAGGTAGTGGTTGTACAAACCAGTTAACTCGTTGATGTTACGGATACTATTACCGATCTCCCTAATAGGAGGGTTCTGAAAGCCTCCCTCTGGGTTCTTGCTTCTATAGTAGAACACACCAGTCTGCTCATAGATGTCATGCAGCTCAAGCGGCTGAAGTTCTCCTCCCTTTCCTAGCTGTACGTTTTCCAGACCCTCAATATCAATGATGATACCGTCTGGCTTTGCCTTAGCTACAGCCTGCTGAATCTTTAAATGAGTGAGCTGAAGCTGATCCGCGAAGCCGATGCAGCTATCTACCATAGACTTGGGCATCATGTCCATCATGTTCGTAGCGCAAACAGAATAAGACAGAGATGCTTTTGTTATGTCGTGAATGTTTTTTGGTATGTTGGTCTTCTTTCCATAACCAAAGACCATATCACAACCAAGGATGTAGTATCCACCGTAAACACATGTGTTGTCTAACCTCACAGAGTCTCTGTTAAAAACAGAGTTTTGCGGCTGACTGTAGTTGTCTCCCTTGTCGTAAAACCCTACGTTTCCATACTGGTTTTCTTTTGACTCGTAATAGGTTGAATCTACCGAAAGAAACTCAAACTCAAGCACCTTCACGGTGTGCTCCTCCATGTCCATGCCAGGTCTGTTTGAAGTTTTATTATACATCCCAGATGTATTATTCTTCTGTCCAGAGCTAGCCACCTTCTTGTAGTCATCTTCGGTTAGCTCACTACCAGCAAGTCTTTTAAGCTCAGCTATAGGCATTGTCTTTACATGACCAGCATAAGTCATGTCTCCGAAAGAAGGGTCTTCTGTATAGCTGTGAATAAAGTTAGAAGGATCAACGTATTCGGTTTTGATTCCGTAACTAGGGTCGTTAGTTCTTTTTACAACAGCCATACCAAGTATGGTCATATCGTTCACACACCTTCTAAAAATAGAATCGTTGAAGTCGTTCCACTCCAGGGTTAAGTTGGTGGCTATCTGAGCGGCGATTTCTGAAGAGGCCTTAACGTTGGTGCCCATGAATATTTCAGCCTCCTCAAGGGTTTCTGGAATAGCTTCGGGATCTCCAGCCACTTCAACCCCAAGCTTACTTTTAATACCCTGAAGAGCAGCCTTGGATTTTACAGCAAATTCAATCTTCTTTTTTTCTAAATCTTTCTCAGAAGTAGACAGAGGGTCGATAGCCTCCAGGTTTGGGTACGGAGACAAAGAAAGAATCTTGTTTACTACAATACGGACAAACTTAGGAAGGATTGGGACTGGAGTAAAATCCAGGTTCAGCATACTTCCATCACCGTTATTAGGGTCAAGAGACGTAAGTAAAGATCTATATATAGCCGTGTCTTGGGTTCCGTTGGCGTACTTCCTGTTCTTTTCGAAAGTTCGGTTCCTGTTCTTGTAGGTGGACCCGTCTTGATCCATTTTACCCCACTGCTGATATATAGCCTTAGCGTATCCTAATCCGTACTTCTTTCCTCCTTTTTCTTCTGGAGGGCTTAGCGGGTTAGGAAAGCCTGATTTTTTGTTGTTGATGTTCATTTGCAATGAGTCGAGTTCTTATAACTCAATGCAAATATAGTAAAACTAGGAGTGCCACACTTTAGGCTTGAAAGTCCTTATAAACTGCTTGTTTGTGAAATTAGATTGCTTCTTTTCTTGCTTTACTTTTTGAGCAGCTAAAAGAGCGAGGCCAGAGCTTATGGTAAGGTCAAACTTAGTTCTGTTGTCTATCTTGTAGCCAATCCAATCTTCTAGAGTTTTATTAAAGTACATGTTTCCGAACTCATCAGACTCTGGTTTGATGCCTACGTGGTTGTGTATATAAGCCTCAATAGCTTGCGCGTGAGACTGTATAACGTCTTGGGAGTTAGATGGTATGCCTTTTGTTCTCACGTTCTTAGACGATCCTGGGACCTTCAGGAAGTCAGGGCGGTCCATTAAGTATCCGTCGTAACCCCTTGATTCAAAGTACCTTACGATACCGTACTTATTGTTCTCCACAAGTAAAGGATACCCGTAAAAGAAAGCACACATTAAAACATCTTCGTAAAAAATACTGGCTAGGTCTGGGCGGGAAGCGTATTCTGCAACGAACATGTTAGCGGGACCTTCCATATTGAACTTGTTGTACATATGTAAAGCACCTTTAGATCCTCTACCGTCAACCGTAGAGTCCAAGTCATAGGAGTCTACTCCGCCGCAACCTATATGTCCGTTAGGCGCGACTCTCTTGCCCCCTTCTTCTTTCTTTACGTTCTTGTTTTTAGGCATCCAGGAAACCCTAAACCTGCCATTTGGGTCGGGAGAAAAGGCAACCTCTTCGTCTTTTTTAACCCAAATAAAGTTACCTTTTACTACAGGGTTAGGAAACAAGTCGTCGTTGTATTCTATCTGTTGGTAAATCTTACCCAGGTTAAACAGACTGCCCTGAATGCTATCTCTAAATGCCTCATCCTCAGTAAATGGGAACTGACGAACTATCTCGTTTAGCTCGGAGGGGTCATCCTTAAAAGACTGACGATCGTTCTTCAAATATTTCTTACTGCCTTCCTCGATAGGATCCCCATCTATACCCTGTATGTTCTGAGGGGGATCATCAACAACAGAATTGCCGTATACGTCGAAAAAACCTTCAAGCGCATCGTAAGCTGGAATGAATATCCTATATAATCCAGACCTGGTTCGTCCGTTATTGTTTCTTTCTGTGGGCTTTGAGTCTTTCCAAAGCTCCCTGTACTCACTACCTCCTTTGTTCATAGGGTTTACTGTAGACCCAACAAGGGCCTTGCCTACGATCCTCTTACCAACTATAAGGCAGGTTCTTTCTATCCTCCATGCCTCCCTAATGTCTGTGGGCTTCTCCCACTTACCAGCCTCATCAAGATATAGCATGTGAAGCTTCTCCCCGTCATAAGCGTTATTAGTGGTGTTCTTCCAGTTTATAACCGTATTAAGAGCGTCACCCCTGTGGGACGTTTTATTGTTTTTGGTTATGCGTTTGGATGGCTCGCGGAAGGCCAGCTCCATACGAGGGTTTGTCGTACCGTCCTGGATAGGCTTGAAAAAGAATGGGTAGCTGCGGAAGATCGCAACCACCTTCTTCATGAAAATATTCTCCTGCGAGTCTTTACCAGTTTTCGACTGTATGCCAAGAAGCTTCTCTTTAACTTGACTAGCTTCATCCACCAAGACAGCAGAGCATATGTTAGTGTAGCCAGAACGACGACACTTAGTATAAAGCTGACCGAAACAACGAGGGTCAGCTTCACAAGCAGCCATGTGCGTAAAGATGTCTTTTTGGAAAGCGAGGTATGATGGATATCCGACATCAATTTTAGACCATTGTAGAAACATATAGTGTCTCCCTGTAATATACGTAGGCTCCCCATTATTGTAAAACCATACACCGTCGCGCCTACGCTGAAACTCTTGTTCGATGTAAGAACGAAACTTGTTGCGAAACTCGGCAGGTTTTTCGAACCACTCATCCATACTGCGTATCCTTTGCATCTCTTCTGGCATAGGTGCGCGTTTCCACATTTGCAACCTCTTTGGTTGGTCATGGAAGAGAATTTTCGATTTGGACGGTTTCTTTGGGAGGACCACGAGTAGCCCGTGGAGCTCGATAACTTCTCCTTCTGTACCGTTAGGGTCGATCTTAATCCCTTTAGTTTCATACCCTTTTATGTCGATTAAAGCAGACATCAATAGCTCTGCCCGTGTGCATCCATTCTACCTAGCGAAGGTACACCTTTTTTAGGGTTTTTAATCTCCATTTGTTCGCCGCATTCGCATTGGCCTTCGGGGTAGTAAACACCACCCTCTCTGAACTTCATGGTAAGGCTTCTTACAGATTTCTCTGCTTTACATTTTTTACAAATTAAGTCTGGCATGTTGTTTAATTTTATTGTACCCCCGCTAGGACTCGAACCTAGGACCCACAGCTTAGAAG
>ERZ1048068.809-NODE-809-length-26440-cov-5.995755_pt1 | contig 26440 bp, 20 predicted proteins | sample MGYA00383098_ERZ1048068 | MGnify/ENA primary metagenome ERZ1048068 (study PRJEB29581, sample SAMEA5548368) | metagenome | biome: marine; feature: coastal; material: water | depth 1 m | study: Short-term variability in the microbial, nano- and picoplankton dynamics... | reverse complement strand
ATATGAATTTCACAGCAACTAATTCATCCACAGAGCCAATAGTAGCTACCATTACTGTGACACCTACATTTGAATTTGACAATGTTGTTTGTGATGGTGAGGACAAGACTTTTACAATTACAGTCAACCCTACAGCATTGATGAATGATATTCAAAACCAAGTTGTATGTCATGGTGAATCGTCAGAGTCAGTAATATTTTCTACCAATAATTTTAACGGAGTAATGACATACTCATGGACTAATGATAATCCAGATATTGGACTTTCGAGCAATGGAAATGGCAATATTTTTTCTTTTACTGCAATAAATTTAACTCAATCACCAATTGACGCTAATATATCAGTAACTCCAACATTTGAAAATGATGGTATCATTTGTGATGGGGAAAATAAAACATTTACAATCACTGTAAACCCTACAGCTCAAGTTGAGCAACCACTTGACCAAACTGTCTGTAATGGAGATGATGTAACTGTTGAATTTTTTACAAATAATGCAGTTGGTAATATTTCATACACGTGGTTTGCTGATATTGATATTGGATTAGGGTTAAACGGTGAGGGAGATTTAAATTTTACTGCCTTAAATCCAACAACTTCTCCAATTATTTCTAATATTTCAGTTGTATCAACATTTGAAGACGGTGTAAATAATTGTACTGGAACAATCAAAAATTTTGTAATAAAAGTGAATCCAACAGCTCAGGTAGATACAATTCAAAATGTTTTTATTTGTGAGGGAGAAACTAGTTCATTAATTGATTTTACAACAATAAATTCTGATGGAGTTCTTTCTTACACTTGGACTAATGATAATACAGATATCGGGTTAGCGTCCAATGGAGAAGGGCCAATTGAATCTTTTGTTGGTGAAAATCCAACTAACGAAATTATAACTGCTAATTTAACAGTCACACCTTCATATTCTAATGATGGAATTTCATGTTTAGGTCCCTCAAAAAACTTTTTAATTTTGGTTAGCCCTAGACCTGATATGAATGAAGTTATAACAAACGTTAATTGCAGTTACTCAGAACCATTATGTGTTGCAAGTATTGAAATCTCCCCAGACGGAATTGGTCCTTTTACTTACGAATGGGTTTCACTTGACGGCAATGTTATAATTAATCCAACAAATCAAGATCAGTTTGATTTGTGTCCAGGGTCATACCGAGTTACAGTAACTGATGGGTCTAACTGTAGTTATTCATATGAATATCAGGTGAGTCCACCCGAATCAATTGAGTTCACATTAGTTACTCTTACTAATCTATCTTGCAATAATATTGGTTCTAATTTTTGTGATGGTAGTATAGAAGTTTCAACAGATGGAGGGTCTTATCCCTACGCCTTGCAAGAATGGTATACTGAGACAATATCAGGGTCTGGTGATTTCGATTTAGGACCACTTGTAAATATCAACAGTCCTACTCAATTAGTTAATGCATGTCAAGGAAATTATGTTTACAAGGTTTTAGATGCTAATGGTTGTGAATTTATTTCTCCTGTATATACAATTGACGCAGCACCTAGTCAAGTTACTGTTTCAGAAACATTATCTAATTACAATGGTTATAACATCGATTGTTTTTCTTCAAATACAGGGTCGATAAATATTGAGGTAGCTGGTGGTTCTGGAATATTTGATTATTCTTTAACAAATGATACCACTGGTCAAATTGTAGGTTCTTCTCAAAATCAAATTGGACCACTAAATTTAGTTTTTGATTTTTTAACTGCTGGAGATTTTACATTGATATTGATTGATTCTAATTGCCCAACAGAAATTATTAGAAATTATAGTTTGATACAACCTGATGAATTACAAATAGTAGCTACTCTTGTCAGTCCACCAAATTGTTTCTCAGGTCTAGCAACTTATGATATTTCAGCAACAGGAGGTGTCCCCCCATATGTAGGAACAGGTACACAAAGTATTCTTAGTGGCGCTGCATCTTTTACAGTAATGGATTCTAATGGTTGCTCTGATGATTATTCAACCATTGTGAACGAACCACAAGAATTATCTGCTGAATATTCAACCCAAGATGCTCTTTGTTTTGGAGAAAATGGGTTAATCACAATTAATCCAGATGGAGGAACTGGAATAATTAGAGTTAATATTTATGATGAGAACTTTTTGTTTATTGAAAGTTTAAATACTTCCCAAGGTACTCCTATATCATTTACCCAAGCTGAGGGAATATACTTTTTTGATTTTTATGATGCAAATAACTGTTACTTTGGTCCTCAATTAGTTGTAATAAATGAACCAGAACCTATACTAGTTGATGTTCAGGTAAAACAGCCAAATTGTGATACCGATCCAGTGTGGAGTTTTAATAATGGTTCAATTTGTATATCAATCACTGGGGGTAATAATCCCGTACCAAATGGAGTTAATTGGGTTGACAATGGTAATGGTAATTGGTGTATAACAGACTTATCTCAGGGAATCTATCCAGTTGTTGTATTTGATGAAAATGGATGTGAGCCAATTAATGAAATTCAAAATATAATTCTCACAACACCGACAACAATAACTGTAGACTTTAATAACTCAATCGATGTTGATTGTGAAAATAATACAATAACTCAAACTAATTTTATCTTTATAGATGGAGGCCAACCTCCTTATGAAATTACGTGGTCTGGAGGTTTTTCTGATCCACTTAATCCAAATGTAATGGAAACTTCAGAAGAAGGTAATTATTCGGCTTTCGTTAATGATCAGTTAGGAATATTAAATGGTTGCCCTCCCATCGAATTTCAATTAGATCCAATAATTTTCCAAGAATTTGGTGTTTCAGATTTCACAATAAGTTCTGACAACAGTATTTTTTGTGATGTTTTTGCGGTTTCAGATCCTGTAATTTTCAATAATATTTCTACAGGTGATATTGTTGGAATTGAATGGGATTTTGGAGATGGTTCCCCACCAATTTCAAATATAGACTCTACCTCACATGTTTACAATGTTATTGGAAGTTACAACGTTAGTCTTACAGTAGAGGATATTTATGGGTGTTTTGACACATACAATGAAATTATTGATGTAACTAAAGGATTTGAAATTATTTTACCAAACGCGTTTACTCCAAACGGTGATGGAATAAATGAAACTATCAGGCCTGTATACAATTGTATGACCGATGTTCAAATGAGTATTTATGATACTTTTGGTTCATTGGTTTATGCTGAAGTTGCTCAAGCTGGTGATATTTATGGTTGGGATGGAACTATTGATGGAAATCCTGCTGAAAATGGAAATTACATTATGGTTGTAAAAGCTGAAGCCTATAATGGAACTGTAGTTGATTTAAATGGTCCTATAACCCTTATTAAATAAAGATAAATGAAGAAATCATTAATTTTACTTTTACTTTTAATAAGTTTTTATGGTATTTCACAAGATCCTATTCATACACAGTTCTTCATGGTTCCAGAAACTCTCAGTTCAAGTTTTACTGGAGCTAAGCAGTCTACTCGTGCAGGTATAATTCATCGAATACAATGGCCGGGTCTTAATTTTAGTATTAATACTCAATTTGCTTTTGTAGATAATTGGTTTGAAGAAATAAAGAGTGGTGTTGGTATTAGTGTTTTAAATCACAAAGAAACTACAACACGTTACAATTTTACACAAATCAATTTAAATTATGCTTACAGGTTTTCAATTTCCGATGAATGGAATGTTCGTCCTAGTATCTCTGTTGGTTATGGTTCTAAAGATTTTGGTTTTCAAAATCTAGTTCTCGAAGACCAAATAAATATATTTAGCGGCATCATTAATACCAATAGTATAGACCCTATAAATTTGAATGAATCAGTTCGGTTCATAGATTTTAGTACTTCAGTATTATTTAACTCTGAAAATTCTTGGGTTGGTTTAAGTTTAAAGCACTTAAATAGACCAAATATTTCAATGGAATTTGATGGACAAGATAATTTAGAAATGTTTTTTTCTGCACATGCATCAATTTATTTACCATTTGGGAGATATAGAAATTATAAAAACTCAAATAAGCTTTTTGTGTTGGCTAATGCAATGCAGCAAGGACCATACAATCGTTTTGATTTAGGAGCCAAATATGATATGGATCGTTTCTCTTATGGATTATTAGCTGCTACAAATCCTTTTAAATCTAACTCCAATAGTCATTTTTTAACTTCAATTAATGCATTTATAGTAATGGATTGGGAAGGGTTTAGATTTGCCTATTCTTACGACTTTAATGTTACTGATATTGGCAGAACTGGAGGAGTTTATGAATTATCAGTAACATATGATTTTCTTAACAATGTCAATTGTTTTGGCTGCCCGGACTATTAAATTTAATAAACGAGCTCTCAATTAAAATGGAATTTTATACTTTTATGCACAAGCATGTCTAAAAGTGTAAAAATAATTGAATGTCCACGGGATGCCATGCAAGGCATAAAATCATTCATTCCGACTTCACACAAAGCACAGTACCTTCAATCTTTACTGCGCGTAGGTTTTGACACTCTTGATTTTGGAAGTTTTGTGTCTCCAAAAGCCATTCCACAGATGCAGGATACTGCAGCGGTCCTTTCGCTTTTAGATCTCAGTAAGACGCGAACTAAACTGCTTGCCATCGTTGCCAACGTCAGAGGTGCCAAAGCTGCAGCAGCGTTTGATGAAATTAAGTTTTTGGGCTTTCCTTTTTCTATTTCTGAAAACTTTCAAATGCGAAACACCCACAAAACAATTAATGAATCTGAAGAAATTCTAAAGGACATTTTAGAGATTGCAAACCAGCATCATAAAAAATTAGTCGTTTATTTGTCCATGGCCTTTGGCAATCCCTATGGAGATCCTTGGAATGTAGATATTGTAGGAGAGTGGACCGAGCGCTTGCATAAAATGGGCGTCCAAATTCTATCCTTAAGCGACACCATTGGTACTTCCAAAGGAAGTTCTATTTCGTATTTATTTTCAAATTTAATTCCTGCTTATCCCTCTGTCGAATTTGGGGCGCATCTTCATACCCATCCTGCGTCTTGGCATGAAAAAGTAGAGGCTGCTTTTGAAGCCGGATGTATGCGTTTTGATGGTGCCATTCAAGGATTTGGTGGTTGCCCCATGGCCAAAGACGAATTGACTGGCAATATGCCAACCGAAAAATTACTCTCCTATTTTAATACTCAAAAAATTCAAACGAATCTTGATGTACTCGCATTTGAAAGCGCACATAATGCTGCTTCTGCACTTTTTTCAAATTATTTGTGACCCTTATTTAAAATAATTCTAAATTAACACGTTTTTAACTTTTTTATTTTGAAATTAGAGTTTATATTTGCAACTGATTTATTAGCTATTTAAAATTAATCTAAATAAAAACTAATGAAAAATTTAAAATTTTTAAAACTTGTTTTTCCTGTAGTCATGTTGGGCTTTTTGGTTTCATGTTCTGATGATGATGACAATCCTTCAAATCCAACTGCTCCAACCACTTACAAATTTGAAAGAGAAATTGGCGGTGTTATGACTAGCACAGTTAGCTATGGCGGGCAAACTACTAGATTACAGCAAGCAGATTTACTTTACAGTGCTTTAGATGGCGCTAATTCCACAGAGGAAGCGCTAGATCTTATGTTTGGTGGTGATGGTATTGGCTCTGCTGGTTTCCCTGAGGATTCTGGTTTGAATGGACTTACAAAAATTATCCGATCGAAAACTTCTGCTGTCACTAATACTGCTAGTAATTTAGCAATATTTGACGGATGGCTTGCCGATTATGCTAACGAAGTAGTACCGAACTTAGGCCAAACCGCTTCCAATGGAGTTGCTGGAATGTTAGGAAGTTATCAATTGAATGCTGCTGGTCAAGAATTAGATCAGTTGTTTTTTAAGAGCTTGATTGGTGCCTTAACATTAGATCAAATTATCAACAATTATATTACGCCAAATCAATTGGATTCTGGCACCAGACGTGACGACAACACTGCTGGTATTCTTGAAGATGGAAAGCCTTACACAACTATGGAGCATAAATGGGATGAAGGTTTTGGATACCTTTATGGGCAAACATCTAATATTGAAGCCAACTTTGGTTTACCTGCAAGTGGTGAGTATGGAAATCTTTTGATGAAGTATTTCAATAAAGTAAATGATCCTACTCAAGGGGGTACTATTGCTCAAGATTCTCAAATTGCTGAAACGGTTTACAATGCCTTTATAGCTGGACGTCATGCAATCACACTTGGAGATTATGCAGCTCGTGATGCAGCGGCAGCAGTTATTAAAACAGAGTTGTCAAAAGTTATAGGAATGTATGCTAAATATTATTTGAATGACTATTTGTCAAAAGTTGGCAACGGTGAAATTGCCAAAGCACACCACTCATTGTCAGAAGCATATGGTTTTATTTTTAGTCTGCAGTTCACTAACGATGGCGACGATACGCCATACATGGATCGCGCTACTGTAATGTATGCTCTTACTGGTGAAGCTGCACCTCCTGGAATGGGCGCTTATTTTGCTGATTTTAACAACATGCAGGATATTTACATTACAGATGAAAATCAAGGAATGATTGCTTTAATTGACGCTGCATTTGGTTTTTAGTATTGAAAACCAAATTAATATTTGTTAAATATTTGAGTTTATTGTAGCAATTAGCTCGGTGCCTGTAATTATCTTTACAGGCATCCAGCTTTTTTAAAATTATTTAATCATGGTGAAAAATATTATTTATTTAGGTTTAATATCAGTTGTATTCTTGATTGGATGCTCTGATGATAATACCTCCTCACAAACTTCGCAGACCGTGTGGGAACAAAAGTCTCAAATGCTTATCAATTGGGCGGATAATTTTATCATTCCAAATTATCAAAATCTGTCTGACAAACTATCAGAACTTGAAACTTCGGTTGCAACCTTTAATTCGAACCCCAATATTGAAACTTTAGAAGCTACCCGTGTTTCATGGCTCGAAGCTTACAAATCTTGGCAACATGTCGAAATGTTTAATATAGGTCCTGCAGAACAAGCATTCTACCATTTGAAAATGAATGTTTTTCCAACTTCAACCGAAAATATTAATGCTTTGATTACTTCAGGAAATTTTTCAAGTCTAGACAATTCACCTTATAATTCTGCCCAAGGCTTTCCAGCTATGGATTACCTTTTATTTGGTATTTCAGAAGACGATGCTTCTATTTTAAACCTTTACACTTCAGACTCTAATTACAGTAACTATCTGACTGAAATTATGGACAGAATGGTATCCAATACCAATTATGTCAAAAGCGAATGGAGCAGTTACCGAGCTGGTTTTATTGCATCTGTAGAAAATACAGCAACGTCATCTGCCAATAAAATGACAAATGATTTTATTTATTACTACGAAAAAGGATTTAGAGCCAACAAATTTGGGATTCCAGTCGGAGTCTTTTCTAATGGTTCTATTTTTCCTGAAAAAGTAGAAGCTTATTACAACGAAAATGTCAGTAGATTACTTGCATTAGAGGCGATGGAGGCCATTAAAACCTTTTTCAATGGTAATGGTAATCCTAGTTTAAAACAGTTTCTTGATAATTTTGCGACAGAAGATATGCTCAGCTTGAGCAGTGACATCAATGCACAGCTAGACCTTGGAAAATCTTCAATTGAAGAATTGGATTCTAATTTTGTGAACCAGTTAAACAATGATTTTCTTGCAATAGCCAACACTTACGATATTATTCAGGCTGGCACAGTTCTTTTAAAAACAGACATGTTATCTGTTTTACAAATTGCGACAGACTATGTTGATGCGGACGGAGACTAAAATTAATCACTAAACATCAAATATGCTTTTTAAATGATTTTAAAGACTGATAATTATTTAAAAAGGTATACAGCGTCGTCAAAGCTCGCTGTTTTTAGAATTTGTTTTGGACTCATGATGCTTTACAGCATGTTGAGGTTTTGGAGTAAGGGCTGGATTGAAACTGTATATGTAGCGCCAAAATTTCATTTCAAATATTATGGTTTTGAATGGGTTGAGAGTTTGGGAAGCTATACCTACCTGCTTTTTATTGTCTGTATTTTATGTGCTATTCTCATCACAATTGGTTTGTGGTATAGGCTGAGTATCCTGGTGTTTTTCTTGAGTTTTACCTATATAGAACTCATAGAAAAAACAACCTATTTAAACCACTACTATTTCATAAGTATTTTAAGTTTTTTGCTTGTTTTTTTACCCGCCAACAAATGTTTTTCAATAGATGTCTTTTTCAGAAAAAAACAATACAAAGAAATCCCACAATGGACTGTTGATGCAATAAAACTCTTAATGATCATCGTTTATTTCTATGCTGGCCTTGCAAAAATAAATTCGGACTGGCTTTTAAAGGCATTGCCACTCAAAATATGGATGCCTTCCAAATACGACATTCCCATAATAGGTGAAACTTTATTGCAACAAGAGTGGGTACATTATGCCATGAGTTGGGGCGGTATGCTTTACGATCTCAGTATTCCATTTCTTTTGTGCTACAGAAAGACGAGACTTTTTGGCTTTGCAATGGTGGTCTTTTTTCATGTTTTTACAGCCGTTTTATTCCCCATAGGCATGTTTCCATATATCATGATTGTTAGTGCCTTGATTTTTTTTGAGGGCGAGACCCACAATAAGATCGTTACATTACTTAAGAAAATCATCCAGCCCCTACGTTCTTTGGTGGATATTTCATCCATAGAAAATATGCATCAGTTTAATTACAAGCGGCCCAAATTGAGGCTTTGGACCCTTGGCGTTTTTTTTGCCATTCAAATGTTGGTTCCCTTCAGATATGTTTTATATCCATCGGAACTATTTTGGGCCGAGGAAGGGTATCGATTTTCTTGGAGAGTGATGTTAGTTGAGAAAATAGGTTACACCAATTTTAAAGTTGTCAATAAAACCTCTGGTCGTTCTTTTTATGTTAGAAATGGTCATTTTTTGACCGATCTTCAAATCAAACAAATGAGCTTTCAACCAGATATGATTTTGGAGTACGCACATTACTTAGGAGACCATTTTAAAAGCCAAGGGCATAAAAATATCGGAATATATGCGGAAAGCTATGTATCGCTCAATGGCAGATCTAATCAGCAATTTATTGACCCTGAAATCGATTTGCTAATGCAAAAAGAATCGTTTAAACACAAACAATGGATTAAACCTTTTAAAGATGAGATTAAAGGATTTTAAAATTATTTATTTATTGGTGCTTTCAAGCCTTTTATCGTTCGGGCAATCCGAAGTCTCGGGAACTGTTTTCGATAAATTTACAGAAGCACCTATTGCCTCTGTTGAGATTTTTTCAGGATTTGGTAAATTGCTGACAACCACCGATATCGAAGGTGCTTATGCCTTTATAACAGACAAAGACAGCCTTGATTTGATCTATTTTTCCAATAACTACAAACCTTTTAACACAACCATAAATACTTTTAAGAATCTTGAGTTAAAGGTTGTTTTGGAACCACTTACAGAGCAGTTGTCAGCTGTTGAACTGGCTGTGGTAAAAAAACAATATTTTTCTATCAAACGCATGGCTGATGTAGAAGAAATGGCCATTTACGCCGGTAAAAAAAATGAGGTGGTCGTCATGAATAATATTTTTGCAAATCTGGCCACCAATAATGCCCGACAAATATACAGCCAGATTGCCGGGCTGAATATTTATCAAAACGACGATGCTGGACTACAACTCAATATTGGCGGCCGTGGTCTGGATCCCAACCGAACCTCAAATTTTAATACCCGTCAAAATGGCTATGACATCAGTGCGGATGTATTGGGCTACCCTGAGAGTTATTATACCCCTGCATCAGAAGCCCTTTCAGAAATTCAAATTGTTCGCGGGGCGGCCTCCCTACAATATGGCACCCAGTTTGGCGGCTTGGTAAATTTCAAAATTAAAGCCCCCAATCCCAACCGTTTGTTAGAAGTCCAAACACGAAACACCCTGGGCAGCAACAATCTTTATACAAACTTCACAAGCCTTAGTGGAACTAAAAACAAGCTTGGGTATTATGCGTTTTTTAATTACAAAGAAGGAGATGGTTTTAGAGACAACTCTAACTTTTCGTCCAGGAATATGTATTTAAAATTGGTGTATAAGCTTTCAAACAAAACTGAGATATCAGGTGAAATAACGTATTTAAACTATTTGGCCAAGCAAGCCGGAGGCTTGAACGATACAATGTTTGCTAGCGATCCTTATCAAAGCAATAGATCCAGAAATTGGTTTGCGATCAATTGGTTGCTCTACAACGCCAAAGTAACCCATGAATTTTCAGAAAGCACAAAATTTAGTTTTATTTTTTTTGGACTTGATGCTACCAGAGATGCCCTTGGTTTTAGGACCAATAGAGTTGATCAAGTAGATTCTTTTGAAGCGCGAGACCTCATCAAAGGCGATTTTAAAAATTATGGTTTTGAGTCGCGATTGATTCACAACTACAAACTGTTAAATAAAAATGCAACGGCGCTTTTGGGCGTTAAGTTTTACAAGGCCAACAATACAGGTCAACAAGGTCCTGGCAGCAGCGGATCGGATTCCAATTTTAGTTTTCAAACCCAACAATACATTGACTATCCTGCCCAATCCGATTATACTTATCCAAATCTTAACACCGCTGTTTTTGGGGAACAATTAATTTACTTAAATGATCAAATTTCAATCACCCCAGGGTTTCGATTGGAGTACATCAAGACGGAAAGCCAAGGCTACAGCAAACGCATAAATTTAGACGGTGCTGGCAATGTCATTCTAAATGAAACTGATTTTTACGACGAAACACGTGAACGTTCTTTTGTTTTGTTGGGTATTGGCGCCAGTTATAAACCCAATACTTCCTTGGAATTTTATGGCAACTTCTCTCAAAACTATAGGTCAGTGACTTTTGCAGACATCAGCATCATCAATCCAGCCTTTGTGATTAACCCCAATATCACAGATGAAAAAGGCGCAACAATGGATGTGGGCGCGCGCGGGGTTTTTAAAAATTACATTTCTTTTGATATTAGTGTATTCTCATTAATTTATGATGACCGTATTGGGTTTTTACAGAAAGTTTTTCCTGATGGAAATGTACGGTCCGAGCGCGGGAATATTGGAAAAGCAAGAATTTTTGGATTTGAAAGCCTGTTGGATTTTAATCTTAATGAAATTTTTAATTTTGACGGCAAGTTGAAATCCAATTTGTTTTTTAACACCTCCATTATTGATTCCAAATACACTGAAAGTCAAGCTAATGGAATTGTTGGGAATCGTGTAGAGTTTGTACCCAGAGTTAATTTTAAAACTGGATTTAAGTTATCTTATAAAGATTTCACTGCCAATCTCCAATATTCTTATCTATCGGACCAATTTACAGATGCTACCAATGCCACTGAGGGGAATTTAAGTGGTGTCATTGGCGCTATTCCTGCTTATGATATTTTAGATTTTGGATGTTCCTATAAATGGGGTGCATTTCAGTTTGAATCAGGTGTGAATAATCTTCTGGATAATGCGTATTTTACTGGACGTGCAACAGGTTACCCAGGTCCAGGTATCATTCCTTCTGCTCCTCGAAATTTTTATCTCACGGTCGAATACAAACTGTAGTTAATGCATTTTCCAAGGCTTTCTTTGTTAATTTTATTCTGCGTTACGAAATGGCTTTTTTCCCAAGTTCCATCAGAAGTTGCTATGGACTCGACAGCAGTTGAAAATCTTAATGAAGTTATCATTTCTGCTACCCGCACTAAACGGCAATTGACTTCAATACCTTTGCCAACACAATTGATTTCAGCCAAGACGATAGCCGCTGCAAATTCCATTCGCCTCAATGATATTCTTGAGGAGCAAACAGGCTTGCTAATGGTTCCTGATTTTGGTGGCGTACAAGGTCTTCAAATGCAGGGGCTTGATAGCCAATACAATTTAATTTTAATTGACGGTGTACCGCTTATAGGGCGTTCTGCAGGCACTTTAGATTTATCCAGGGTTACAGTAGGCAATATCAAACAAATTGAGATTGTAAAAGGGCCTTCTTCTAGCCTTTATGGCAATGAAGCTTTGGCTGGTATTGTTAACATTATAACGCAAACCCCAGGGACCGGTTTTACAGGCCGTTTTTATTACCGTGGAGGTACGTTTAGTTCAAATGACTTGAATACAGAACTCAGTTATAAAAAAGACAAACTTGGGCTTTATGCTTTTGTCAATCGCTTTTCTAACGAGGGATACGATTTGGTAGATTCAGACGATGTCAATACTGTTGAGCCTTTTCACAATTATACGTTTAACACTAAAATTAATTATGAGTTTTCAGAAAAAGTCAAGCTCTTCGTTTCGGGAAGGCTCTACCGCCAAGAGCAAGATAATGTCGCGAGTGCCAGCAGCTATAATGGGGAGAGTCAAATTGATGAATGGAATTTTCATTCAAAATTAGAACTTACATTCAATGAAAGTTGGCACAGTCAATTCGAATTCTATACTACTACTTACAAGGCAGAAGAATTTCTAAATGATGCAGCAGATAATTTATTTTCATACAGCGATTTTAAACAACGTTTTTCAAGGCCTGAATTCAGAACTGTTTTTAAGCCGAATACACATAATTCATTTATCACTGGGGTAGGGGTGCAATTCGAAAGCTTGCAAAGAACAGACTTTTTTGAAAATCCCAAGTTTAATTCATCCTATCTTTATTCTCAATATGAATATACAAAAAACGATGAATTCAATTTGATTTTAGGCCTTCGTTTTGATCGACATAATGAATATGCATCTCAACTTAGTCCCAAAGCGGCTGTACGCTATAAATTCAATGATAAACTAGCTGTCAAAGGTTCTGTAAGTTACGGATTTAAAACCCCCAACTTTAGACAATTATATTTTGATTTTACAAATGCAACTGTAGGCTACACGGTTTTGGGGTATAATGCTGTAACCACAATTATCCCCGAGTTAGAAGCCAATGGCGATATTGCGAACCTTTTGGTGCCTCTAAGTGGGTTTGAGGGCAACCTAAAACCTGAGCGTTCAATTGGATATAATTTTGGAATAAATTTAGGAATTGACCCAAAACTCAAAATCAATTTGAACTTATTTAGAAATGAAATCTCGAACCTTACTGACACTAGAGTTATCGCCAGAAAAACTAATGGCCAAAACGTTTTTAGTTATTATAATGTAAACGAGATTTATACCCAAGGACTCGAACTCAATGCCAGCTTAAAATTTAATAAAAACACCGTACTAACAACTGGCTATCAATTGTTGTATGCAAAAGACAAAAAAGCCATTCAAGCTTTTAAAAATGGTGAAGTATTTGCAAGATTAACCCCTACATCGCCCGCTTTTGTGCTTTCAAAGAAAGATTATTTTGGCTTGTTAAACCGCTCTAGGCATATGCTCAATTTTAAGCTTTCTTATCACATGGAAAAATGGAATTTGGACAGTAACATAAGAGCTACATATAGAAGCAAATTTGGGCTTTATGACAACAATGGCAATGGTTATTTAGATGCTTATGATACGTTTGTTTCAGGCTATTCAATTTTTGATTTTGCAATTAATAAAACCATTTTTGAACATTTCAAACTGGGTTTTGGAATGGATAATTTTTTAGATTTTAACGACCCTCAAAATATCAGTAATATTGCTGGCAGGATCGTTTACGGAAATGTGACCATAAATTTTTAATTATAAATACAATAGTAATGAAATCATACAATACATATAAAACGCTAATCTTCTTGTCTGTTTTTGTTTTTACTTCCTGTAATGACGATGAAGGAAGCCCTTTGCCAGCTGATCAATATTCACAAATCACCAACTTACATGCGCCGATGACAGGCGGTCAAGGCCAAGAACCCTCCAGCGGTAGCTTCACAAAATTTGATTTTGCTACGGCTTCAGTGACTACAAGCGATTCCGATTGGGATATTGCCTTTAGAGGGACAACAATTATCGTTAATGGTGGTACATCTACAGGCGATGCGGACGAGCCAGAGCGCAATGGCAACGCAGCGGCTTACATTAAAAGTCTGCCGTTTTCAGAAGTTACATCTGTTGTTGTAAGCGATTTTACCCAAGATTCTTTAGAAGAAGGCTTGGCTATTCCTACGGGAAGTGGGAATGGTTGGTATACCTATACAGGTCCCCCAGAACATTTAATTCTTCCTATTCCAGGTAAAACATTGGTTATTAGGACACATGACTTTAAATATGCTAAGATTGAAATTTTAAGTTATTATAAAGATTTAGACGACTCTGTTGCTGGTAATGCACGCTATTATACCTTTAATTATTTATACAATGCTAATGAAAATGAAACCACATTCTAAGGATTTTAAAAACATATCATAAGTAATAGAATAAAAAACCTTAAATTTGTATGCAATTAAACCTAATTGCAATGCAATCACATCTTTCTAAAATTATTGGCGAAGGGCTCACTTATGATGATGTTCTTTTGATACCTGCTTTTTCGGAGGTTTTGCCCCGGGAGGTCAGCATTACAACCAAATTTTCTAAAAACATTGAACTCAATGTTCCCATCGTTTCTGCAGCCATGGATACCGTTACTGAAAGTGCCATGGCCATTGCCATTGCTCGAGAAGGGGGTATTGGGGTGTTACACAAGAATATGACCATAGAACAGCAAGCCATTGAAGTGCGCAAAGTAAAACGTGCAGAAAGTGGTATGATTATAGATCCTGTTACACTTCAATTAGATGCTATCGTTATGGATGCTAAAAAGAGCATGAAGGAACACCGAATTGGTGGGATTCCAATTGTTGACAAAAATTACGTTTTGAAAGGGATTGTTACCAATAGAGATTTGAGATTTGAAAAAAACAATCAGCGTGCGATTACAGAGGTTATGACCTCTGAAAATTTAGTTGTTACGTCTGAAGGAACTTCGCTTCAACAAGCCGAGGTGATTCTTCAGAAAAATAAAATAGAAAAGTTGCCAGTAGTTGATACTGATAATAAACTCATCGGTCTGATTACTTTTAGAGACATTACAAAGCTCACCCAAAAACCCATTTCGAATAAAGACCAATATGGTCGCCTTCGCGTGGCTGCTGCTATCGGAGTTACTGGCGATGCTTTGGAACGTACCCAAGCATTGGTAAACTCTGGAGTCGATGCTATTGTTATTGACACGGCACATGGCCATTCCAAAGGCGTGGTCGATGTTTTGATAACTATAAAAGCTAAGTTTCCAGAGCTAGATATAGTGGTAGGCAATATTGCCACTGCTGCTGCTGCAAAATATTTGGTTAAAGCAGGAGCAGATGCAGTAAAAGTTGGTATTGGACCAGGCTCTATTTGTACAACACGTGTGGTTGCTGGTGTCGGATTTCCGCAGTTTTCTGCTATTTTAGAAGTGGCGGAAGCGCTTAAAGGATCAGGGATTCCAGTTATTGCCGATGGAGGTATACGTTATACGGGCGATATTCCAAAGGCCTTGGCAGCTGGTGCAGACTGTGTTATGCTGGGGTCACTCTTGGCAGGGACCAAAGAATCCCCTGGAGAAACTATTATTTATGAAGGCCGAAAATTTAAATCCTACAGAGGTATGGGGTCTGTAGAAGCGATGAAAGAAGGTAGTAAAGACCGTTATTTTCAAGATGTTGAAGACGATATTAAAAAACTTGTTCCTGAAGGTATTGTTGGGCGCGTCCCCTACAAAGGGGAGCTTTTTGAGAGTCTTCATCAGTTTGTAGGCGGTATTCGAGCCGGCATGGGTTATTGTGGAGCTAAGGATATTAATACACTTAAAGAAACGGGTCAATTTGTTAAAATCACTTCCTCCGGAATCAGTGAAAGCCACCCCCACAATGTGATGATAACAAAAGAGGCGCCTAATTATTCTCGATAATTAAAGTTTCAACGTTACATACTATTGCAAATTGTTCAATTTTTTATAAGTTTGTTATCCCAAAAATCAAATAAATATGATCAGATTTTTCCTAGTTTTAAACCTATTTGTTGCATCCGTAAATTTTATTACTGCCCAATCTGTTGATTCAGAAAACCTGATGACCATTGGCGGTGAAACCATTTCAGTTAAAGAATTTTTAAGGGTCTATAATAAAAATATCGATTTGGTTCAGGACGAGAGTCAAAAAAATATTGACTACTATCTCAATCTTTACACCAACTATAAATTAAAATTAAAAGAAGCCCGGACGCTTGGTTTCGATCAAAAGGACAGTTATAAGAAAGAATTTGAAAATTACAAAAATCAACTTTCGAATGCATATTCCTCTGATAAAGAAGTTACAGAAACGCTTGTAAAAGAGGCTTATGATCGCACTTCCGAAGAGGTAAAGGCACAACATATATTGGTGCGCATTCAGCCCGGCCAAGATACGCTGGCTGCTTATGAGAAAATTCAAGCATTGAGACCTCGTATGATTAAAGAAGATTTCAAAAATCTTCGCAACGCATTACACGACGGTAAATCTATTTTCGTTGAAGATTTAGGCTATTTTTCAGCTTTCAAGATGGTTTATGATTTTGAAAATGCAGCTTTCAAAACGCCAATAGGGCAAACATCAAACCCCTTTAGGACCCAATTCGGATACCACGTCGTCAAGGTATTGGATAAAAGACCTTCAAAAGGTAAAGTTCAGGTGGCGCACATTATGATAGCCAATAATCAAAAGGACAGTACGTTGGTTCCCGAAAATAGAATAAAAGAAATTTACAGGTTAATCCAAGAGGGAGATTCTTTTGAAAGCCTGGCCAAGCAGTTTTCCGATGATAAAAGTTCTGCAGCCAAGGGTGGGGTGATGAATCCCTTTAAATCTGGGGATATAAGATCCGAAATTTTTGTTAATACTGCTTTTGAGTTAAAAGAAATCGGTGCTATTTCTGAGCCTATACAAACGCAATTTGGTTGGCATATTTTAAAGCTCATTTCAAAAACTCCTGTTGAGCCCTATGATAAAATCAAAGTTGATTTGGAGCAGAAAGTCAAGCGGGATGCACGTTCTAAAATCATTCGTCAGAAGATGCTAGAAAAGTTGAAACAACAGTACACGATTAGTCAACCGAGTCTAGAATCAGTTGCTGCGTTAATCGAAATAAATGATGCTGATGACACTTGGATAGTAGAGGCTTCCATTGAACCTCAAGTTCTCTTAAAAATAGAATCTCAAGAATTTTTATACAAAGACTTTTTAGACTTATTAAATAAAAACAAACGTTCCTTCAACGTTTCAACTGGCAAATCAAAATTTATTTCAAAGCAATACGTACTTTTTCTTGAGAACAATCTTTTTCAGTACAAGAAAAATAACCTCATTAATGAAAATGAAGATTATGCCAATGTTTTAAAAGAATATGAAGAAGGACTGCTGTTATTTGATATCATGGAAAACAAAATTTGGAAAGTTGCTCAACTAGATTCAATAGGTTTGAAATCATATTATGACGAAAATACTTCTAAATTTAAGTCAAACAGCAAAATTACAGCTACCATTGCACGTTCTAACAAAAAAAAGAAACTCAAGGCAGTCAAAAAAATGTGGAGTAAAGGCCTTTCAACAGATGCCATCTCTCAAAAATTAAAAGAACGTGATCAAGCTTTAATTTTTAGTAGTGGTGATTTTGAGATAGATAACCCGTTAATTCCTAAAAACATGGTTTTTAACAAAGGAATTTCTGAAATCTTTAAGTTGGATGGTAACTATGTTATACTGAATGTTAGCAATATTGTTTCGCCACAAATACTACCATTTGAGGATGCTAAAGGTGCTGTTATTTCCAATTATCAAAATGTTTTAGAATCCCAATGGCTTAAAACATTAAGAATTAAATATCCAATTGTCATCAATGAGGAGATACTTAATGATTTAAAAAAAAGTATTAAAACCGAATGACACTTTCTAGACTCTTTAGTTTATGTTTTTTAGTTATTTTTAGCTGTGACCTGAGTTTGAAGCCCAACAACCAGGGTTCAATCGCACGTGTTAATAGCAGTTTTTTGACTCTTGATGATATAGATACTGCTTTATTTGAAGGCCTATCCCAACAAGACAGTTTGATACAAATTCAAAATGTTATCAATAATTGGGCTACAGAACGACTGCTACAGGATGGTGCGAAAATCAACTTAGAGGCGGAGCAACAAAGTGAATTTGAAAGTTTAGTGCAACAGTATAAAAGTGATTTATATACATCTGCTTATCTCGAAGCTCTGGTCAAACAAAATTTGGATACAACCATCACCAGTTTAGAACTTGAGGAGGTCTACAAACAAAATAAGGAATTATTTGTTCTTAAGGAAGAACTGATCAAGCTTCGTTACATCAATCACGATAAAAACCTCCCTAATTCTAAAGAAATTAAACGTCGTTTTAGAAGATACAACGCGGAAGACCGAGCTGTTTTAGATACAATTTCACTGCAATTTAATTCATTTTTCTTAAATGACTCTGTCTGGATCAAGTCCAGCCAAGTTATTTCTAAAATAAAGCCACTACAAAAAGGATTTAATAAAGTTTTATTAAAAAAAATAAATTTTATACAACTCAAAGACTCATTAGGGTTATATTTGATGGAAGTTAAGGACCTGCTTGAAATTGGTAGTCAGGCCCCTATGGCTTATGCTTTACCCACTTTGAAGCAAATTATTATAAACAAGCGCAAGTTAAAGCTTGTCAATCAATTAAAAATTGAAATTGTTGATGATGCTATTAGAAATAAAAAATTTGAAATTTATGAATAAGTTCCTATCGGCTTATGTGACGTTTGGGATTTTAATGCTTGGTTCTGTCCATGCACAAGAAATTATTGAAGACCAAAAAGAGGAAGTAATTGTAAAAAAAATAACAGATTCCACTAAGTTAGTCAAGGTTGATGGTGTAGCGGCCGTGGTTGGCGATTTCGTAATCTTAGACTCTGACATAGACAAGCAATTCGCACAATTAGAAGCTAGTGGTGTTTCCACTCAAGATATCTCTCGTTGTCAGCTTTTCGGAAAATTATTAGAAGATAAACTTTATGTTCATCACGCCATTCAAGATAGTATTGAAGTTAATGATATTGAAATACGATCCTATGTAGACCAGCAATTAGAGGGGTTTGCAGAACAAATTGGGTCTATGGATAAGCTAATTGCTTATTACAACAAATCTTCAGAACAAGAACTTAGAGACGAAATGTATGAAATAAATAAAAATGGCCAGATGGCTTCAAAAATGCAACAAAAGGTTGTTGAGGAAATTGAAGTTACTCCTGAAGAAGTTAGGCAATTTTTTAATACAATTCCCAAAGAGGAACGTCCGCTTTTTGGAACAGAACTCAGAGTCGCTCAAATTGTTGTGCTTCCTCAGACCAGTAAAGAAGAAACAGATAAAGTTATAAATCGGCTGCGAGAATTTAGAACAGATGTTTTAGAGAATGGCAGCAGTTTTACCACAAAAGCGGTGCTTTATAGTGAGGATCCTGGCTCCAAGCGCACAGGTGGTAAATACACACTTAATAAAAAGCGTCCTAGAATGACCAAAGAGTTCAGAGAAGTTGCCTTTTCATTGGAAGAAGGAGATATTTCAGAGCCCTTTAAAACAGATTTTGGATACCATATTATTTTATTAGAAAAAGTTAGAGGTCAGGAATATGATATTAGGCATATTTTATTGCGGCCTAAATTGACAAAGGATGCCATTACGGCTGCCAAAGAAAAACTTGAAAAATTACGCCAAAGCATTGTTTCGGGGGATGTTACATTCGCCCAAGCAGCTATTGAGGCTAGTGATGAGAAAGAAACCAAATTTGACGGTGGACAGTTACGCAATCCTGAAACACAAGATTACAATTTTGAACTCACTAAAATGGATCCAGAGTTATATGCTCAAATTCAAAATTTGAAAGACAATGAGGTCAGTCCTGTTTATCAAGACGAAGACCGTGTAAACCCCATAAAGTTTAAAATTTTAACTGTAACCCAACGTACGGATGAACACGAGGCAGAATTCGCCAAAGATTACCTCAAAATAAAGGCTCTGGCCTTACAACAAAAACAGCTCAATACCATATCAGAGTGGCAAGAAGAGAAAATCATGGATACTTATATTAAAATTAATGGAGATTTAAGAAGCTGTGAATTCAATAGCAACTGGTTTAAAATTAAAAACTAAGAATGTCCGACGTTAAATCTATCGAGAAATTTCTGATCCAATACCAACAACTAAGGAAAGAAATTGCTAAAGTTATAGTGGGTCAAGAAGCGGTTATTGAACAAATTTTAATTTCTGTCTTTTCCGGCGGTCATGTTTTGTTGATAGGCGTCCCTGGTTTAGCAAAGACCCTTATGGTTAATACCATTGCAAAAGCTTTGGGTTTAGATTTTAAACGCATTCAGTTCACACCCGATTTGATGCCCTCAGATATTCTTGGGAGCGAAATTCTTGACAACGACAGGAATTTTAAGTTTATTAAAGGCCCCGTTTTTTCAAATATTGTTTTAGCAGATGAAATCAATCGGACCCCTCCAAAAACCCAAGCTGCACTTTTGGAGGCGATGCAGGAACGTTCGGTTACAATTGCTGGAAATCATTATAAATTAGAGCAACCTTATTTCGTTTTGGCCACACAAAACCCCATTGAACAAGAAGGCACTTATCCACTACCAGAAGCCCAATTGGACCGTTTTATGTTTGCAATAAATCTGCAGTATCCTACATTTGAAGAAGAAGTTTCGGTTGTGAAACAGACCACTTCCACCCATTCAACTTCAGTAGAGGTTGTCTTTGATGCTACAGCTGTTTTAGAGTTTCAAAGCCTAATTCGCAGAATTCCAGTGGCAGATAATGTGGTTGAGTATGCCGTTCGAATGATTTCAAAAACAAGGCCTAATACTGCTACTGCTTCAGAAAAAATTCAAGAATTTGTATCCTGGGGTGCAGGCCCTCGGGCTTCTCAAAATTTAATCTTGGCAGCTAAAACCCATGCAGTTATCCATGGTAAGTTTTCTGCTGATATTGAAGACGTTCAGGCGGTTTCCAAAAGTGTCTTACGCCACAGGATTATAAAAAATTATAAAGCCGAAGCAGAAGGTGTCACTGTTGATACTATCATAGAGAGCCTGTATTAGGCTTTAATTCCTTAAAATTTAATTTATCCTAAAAGGTGAATATTACTATTGCTTTTTAAAGTTTACTGTTGCAATTGTGCTTCCGTTACCAATTGAAGGATTGTTGATAATTGTGATCGGAATCTTTGGAGTTGTAGGTGCGTTATTTGAAGTGAATTGCTGTCCGCTATCTGTTCCCGCATCGTAGGTTTGTGCATATATTGTTTTTTCCTCAATAAAAACTCCATTTTCAATTAAATTTAAATCCACAATGCCGACATACCAATCGGGACTAGGGACCAACATTGTTACCAATGAAATAGACGGGTGTTCTTCATTGACTTGCAGTTCTACAGAAATTTCACCAATTCCGCTGCTAAGGCCGCTACCAATTACACGATCGAAGCCTTCATTGGCTTCAATTTTCGAAGCTAACTCCTCATCAAGCGCAACAGTTGCGCCAAGCTCTGCCATATTTTTAATGCCCGTTGAAGCAATGGTTTCAATTTTAAAAAAATTATTTAAATGCGTATGGCTCCACCCAATGAGTTTTGAGAAATGTGCATTAGTCGGATAGTCAATTGGGTAGTCCTGTTCATTCCAGTTGAATTCAAAAGTAACTTTATAGGTCGCTTTCAAATTTAATGGGGGCTCTGGAATTTGGATATCGTTGGTAGTGTCGCATCTAAACAATAAAGTGCAGAACACAAAGCACTGTTTCTAGGTTTTTCATTGTGGGGTTTGTTTAAATTCAAATTTAAAAAAAACAGTAGGATAAACAATCGAACGTTTTTTATTTTTTAAATATAGAACAGAGGTATTCAAAGAAGAATAGATTCATCAAAATCATAGAATAGGCGTAGATGCTGTCTTCCACTGGAATGGTTCCCATGCGTATTCCTAAATTCTCCGCATCATTGTACCAAACAACTTGATTGTCAATCCAACTGCCTGTCAGAACCCCATTAACAATAAAAAAGGGAATAAGCATGACCAAAAAAGTCAATAGAAAATGTTGAAGTAGTTGGGGGTTGTATTTGTAAACAAGACATGTTAATGGTATTGCCAAACTAAAATTCACCAATGTGTACCATTTGTCATAATTGACCAGAGCTAGAACAAATAAAATTAAAACAAGACTTATGCTTATGGCTTTTGTGGTAACTTTTTTAAGTTTTAAGTTTGGGAAGTAGAGCAATACTGCATAATGAGTGAATACACAAGCAAAGGGGATACATATAAAAAAGAGCCACTCTTCAAAGGGAAGACTCAAAATTTCAACGCCTAAAAAATAACCAGAATTAAAACCCCAGACACCATTGATTGTAAAAATCACATCCCAAGGAATAAAAACACCCATAGTGAGCAGTAGGGACAACAATAACCAATGAAATTTTTTGTAAAGTTGTAATTTCGGATGGAAGCTGTATAAAAGCGGAATCGAAATGGAGCCAATATTAAGCCAAAGATAGAGCGCATTCACAATCTACTTCCTAAAATATTTAAAAGGAACTATCAACATTCCAAAACATTCCCCATCTTTTTTACCACGGTGTTTGTGATGCATTTTATGCGCCCTACGCACCCCTTTTGCATACCAATTATTGGCTTTTCGAAACATTTTAAAACGTTGGTGTATAAAAATGTCATGCACTACAAAATAGGTCGCACCATACGCCATGATACCAAAGCCAACAGGCAGACCAGCCCAAAAGCCTTCGTAGCTCCAAAAATAAAAGCAACTCATGCTTATTACTGCGTAAAAAATGAAAAAGGCATCATTGCGCTCAAACCAGCTGTCATGATCTTTGTGATGATGGTCTTTGTGTAAGCTCCACAAGAAGCCATGCATAATATATTTATGGGTGAACCAAGCCATAAATTCCATGATGAAAAAGGTCGATAGAAAAACGAAAATCCAAAGTATTGTGTTTATGATCATGGGCTATAATAAATTAAGATGATATTTTACATAACTACGCGTCAACAATTCAATCTTTTTGTAGTTGGGTAATCGGATGCGTGTATTTTTTATTTCGAGTGCCGGTGTTTTCTTTAATTTTTTAAGCAATTGGCTGTAATAACGATAGGCCATAAAAACGCCAAATTTAGCTTCTAATGGCAACATTTTAATTCCTTTAAGACCCTCAGAAAAATCATTTTCAATATCATCAATGATTTGCTGTTTGGCTGCTTCATCTAGATTTTCTAAGTCTGTATTTGGGAAATAGGTTCGGTTTAAACCTTCGAAATCTGCTTTGAGGTCTCTGAGGAAGTTGACTTTTTGAAACGCGGATCCAAGGGCCATCGCAAAATCTTTTAACCCATTGTATTTTTCTTGATTTCCATTGACAAAAACTTTAAGACACATAAGACCAACAACATCTGCAGATCCGTACATATAGTTCTTATACTCTTCCTCTGTCTTGTAAATTGATTTATGTAAATCCATACGCATGGAATTCATAAAGGCATCAACAAGCTCACGATCAATATTACATTTGTGATAAGTATATTGAAATGCATTTAGGATTGGATTTAGACTAATTTTATTTTGAAGTGCTATTTCTAAATCGGATTCAAATTTATCAAATAATTCCTTTTTAGGATAATCGTGAAAAGAGTCTACAATTTCATCCGCCAATCTCACAAAACCATAAATATTATAAATATCTTGACGAATGGAACTGGAAAGCATTTTGGTTGCCATTGAAAAAGATGTGCTGTAAGTTTTGGTAACAATTTTACTGCAGTCTTTGGATACAAGGTCAAAAATAGATTTCATAATCTTAGATTTTTAAGGCCATAAACAATCTTTTAAAGAACTTTCTGAATGAGTTCTGAAGCAAGCTTTCCAGAGATAAGGGAGGGCGGAACACCAGGTCCCGGGACGGTTAATTGCCCCGTAAAATACAATTTTTTTACTTTACTACTTTTTAATTTAGGCCTTAAAAAAGCAGTTTGAAATAATGTCATTGCCATGCCGTAAGCGTTTCCTTTGTACGAATTGTATTCTGACTTAAAATCTTCAACACAAAAAGACTCTTTAAATATAATATTATTTTGAATTGATTGTTCTGTTTTTCCTTCAAATCTTTTAATAACATTTTCAAAGTAATCATTTCTTAGCGCAGCAGTGTCCTCTAGTCCTGGAGCAATGGGGATTAAAATAAACATGGCATCACAACCATCTGGCGCCATAGATGGGTCTGTTTTAGAGGGAATATTTACATAAAATAGTGGACGACTTGGCCATTTGGGATTGTCATAGATTTCTTCAGCATGTGTTTCAAAATCAGCATCAAAAAAAAGGTTGTGGTGCTCTATGTTTTTTATTTTTTTATTAAGTCCAATATAAAAAAGTAACGAGGATGGTGCAAAGACTTTTTTATCCCAATACGCTTCTGAGTGTTGGCGGTATTTAGGGTCTAAAAGGGTTTCGGAATGGTGGTAATCTGCCCCGCTGAGAACGATATCCGATCGTATTAACCCCCCTTTTGTTTCCACTCCAACTACGGCATCATTTTCAACTACAATTTTATCAACGGCATGGTTGGTGTGTATTTCAACCCCGAGCTCTCTTGCCAATGCTTCCATCCCTTTAATGATTTCATACATACCACCTCTGGGGTGCCATGTTCCCAATCCAAAATCTGCAAAATTCATAAAACTAAAAAATGAAGGCGTTTTACTGGGTTTAGCCCCTAAAAATAAAGACGGAAATTCAAGCGTCGATATCAGTTTCGGGTTTTTGAAATTTCTCCTAACCTCTTGACTAATCGTCTTAAAAAACTGATCAACCCTTAGTATGGTATCTTTGGTCACAAGTTCTTTCGGAGAAATTCCAGGTGAATTGTAAAGTATTTTTTCAACGGCAATTCCATAGTTGTCTTGGGCTTTTCCAATAAACTTTTGAAGTTTAGCTCCACTTCCTTTTTCAATGCGTTCAAATTCTGTACATATTTTCTCCATGCAGTCTCCGATAGTCATCACTTCATCTTTAAAAAATATACGATAAGCTGGGTCCAGCTTATCAATTTTGTAGTAATCTGAAGTCTTTTTCCCAAAGTCTGAAAAGAAGCGATCAAAAACATCGGGCATCCAGTACCATGACGGCCCAATATCAAAAGTAAAACCTTCTTTTTTTAATTGACCTGCACGGCCTCCCACGGAACTGTTTTTTTCAAAAATAGAGACGTTGTGACCCAATTTCGCTAGATAGCAAGCCGCTGAGAGTGATGAAAACCCAGATCCGATGATTTGTATAGACTTTTCCATTGTGGTACTAAATTAATGAAAAGACCGGTCTAGAAAGCCATCGCTGCTGTTTTTTTACAAATCTTTAACTAAATCTTCAACATTTTCATAGAGCCTTACTTTATTTGGAATATTTTTTTGGTCGATGTTGGCAGTCCTTCGGCCCATAAATTTAGCTCTGTTGTTTGAATTTTCTAAGTAAGTTTCTGCAAACTTTTTTAGGTATTCCCCTACATCATTAGTACTTGGTTTAACAGTAAAATAAGAGAAGTAAGTGATGTCCTCATACAATTCATTGACATATCTCAAATCATTTAATGGAATGCTTTAACCTAAGAATATACTGTGGAATCCATGGCTTAGGATTTCGTAATTAATGAATTGTAGTCCTAAATCATGTGTTTCGTCATTCGGTAAAAATAAAACCACTGTTTTATTACTTGGTTTTGGATTTAAACCTTGGAGTCTTTCAATGTGAACCAGTATTTTTTGTTTGATTTGCATGGTTAAAAAATGCTCATGGGACGGAGTTATGACATTGGTTTGCCACAGCATACCCAAGTCACATAACAAGGGGATAAAAACCTCATAAAAAATCTCTCGAAAACTTTTCCCCTCCAACAATCGATTGTAGGTATTACAGAAAAGCGTTTGGTCAAAATTAAGCATCGATAATTTAAAGGTATTGATTGCTTGGCTTTCACTTTTTCCCATAAATGCGAGTTCACGAGTTTTTGGAGTCAGCTCAGAGGCTTTTAACGCAGCAATTTTTGAAATTTTCAAACCATTATTATTCAAAAAGCTGATGTTTAGCAGTTTTTTGAGGTTTTCTAAATCATAATGCCTGATGTTTGTATCAGTGCGTTTCGGGCTTAATAAATTGTAACGTTTTTCCCATATTCTGATAGTATGGGCTTTAATTCCGGAAATATTTTCCATGTCTTTAATGCTAAAGACGGCTTCAGTAGTGTTCATTTTTATGATAAATTTGGGACTTATAAGTCACAAAAAAATCAACACAAAAGTCAAGAATTTAAAATAATGTGCGCACGAGAAGACTCGAACTTCCACGGGAATAATTCCCACTAGCCCCTCAA
>ERZ1048068.805-NODE-805-length-26494-cov-53.343697_pt1 | contig 26494 bp, 28 predicted proteins | sample MGYA00383098_ERZ1048068 | MGnify/ENA primary metagenome ERZ1048068 (study PRJEB29581, sample SAMEA5548368) | metagenome | biome: marine; feature: coastal; material: water | depth 1 m | study: Short-term variability in the microbial, nano- and picoplankton... | reverse complement strand
CTCCCGACCCCTTGGTTCGTAGCCAAGTACTCTATCCAGCTGAGCTACGGGCGCATTTATAAAAAATATAATATTTAAGCGTTTATTATGCTTTTTTGCATAATTTTGTATATCAAATTGTACACTTAATTAAATCTACATGACTTATAAAAATTCACTTAGTTTAAGGTTTTTATATAAACCACAGAAGTAATTCTATAAAGTAAGTAAATGGCTATAATTAAAGCAAAGAACCTTATAAAAACTTATGCAGATCCAGATAGTAATGGCAAGAAATTTAATGCTGTAGACGGTGTATCTTTGAGTATTCATACTGGAGAGATATTTGGTATTTTAGGACCAAATGGAGCAGGGAAGACAACAACATTAGAAATGCTAGAGGGTTTAAAGGACATTGATGCTGGATCAGCATCAATAAATTCGATTGATATTTCAAAAAATCCATACAAGGTAAAAGAGTTTATTGGCGTCCAACTTCAAGCAAATGAATACTTTGACAATATGACGCTTTCCGAATTACTTAATTTATTTAGTGCTTTGTACAACAAAAAAAATGACTCATTAAGCCTTCTAAAGAAAGTAAATCTATCTGATAAGGCTAATTCTTGTGCTAATGAGCTTTCAGGAGGGCAAAAACAAAGGTTTTCCATTGCCTGCGCTCTTGTAAATGATCCATTGGTGCTTTTTCTAGACGAGCCAACTACAGGGTTAGATCCTCAAGCAAAAAGAAGTTTATGGGACTTAATAATGAATTTAAATAATTTAGGCATGACCATAATCCTGACTACCCATAATATGGAAGAGGCTCAAAATCTATGCCACAGAATAGCAATAATGGATTATGGAAAAATAATTGCTGAAGATACTCCTCGAGAGTTAATATCAAAGTATGCACCAGAAAGACAAAAAGAAGTAGTAAGTGGAAATATGGAAGATGTTTTTATGGCATTAACAGGACATGGGCTAAGAGATTGACATGCTAACTCAAAAACAACTCTACCTAACAAAAGTATTTATACAAATATTTCTTCGTAATAAACAATATATTATTTTCAGCCTTATTTTACCAATGGTCATTTTAGGTATAGTAGCTTTTAATGATGGTGATGAAGATCCTATAGACATAGGGATTATAGATAAATCAAACACAATTCTTTCACAACAATTTATATTACGCCTTAGTGAAAATAATTTATTTAATATAATAATTAAAAATGAGAACTCACTAAAAGATGATCTTATTAGTGGTAAATTAAAAGCTGGACTTGTTATACCTAATGGTATGACTGCAAAGTCCAGAACTGCAGATATAAAGTTGTTAGTTGATAAGTCTGACATCCAATTTATTCAAACAATACAGCCAATTTTAAATAACTCATTACTAGAAATTGAAAGAGAATTAACCAAGGCTGAACCATTATTTATTTTAAGTTTGGAGGATATAAAATCTAGATCTTTAAGCTATATTAATTTTTTATTGCCAGGGATAATGGCGTTTATGCTAATGAATCTTAGTATTGCTGGAAGTGGCTTCAACGTTGTTGAGTTTAGAAGACGAGGAATATTAAAACGCTTATTTGTTACACCAATTAAGCCAATAGATTTTGTTACTTCTATTGTTCTTGCTCGAATGGCAATTGTTATAGCTCAACTAACCATTATTTTTAGTTTTGCATTATTTGTTTTAGATGTTGAGGTTGTAGGAAGTCTTTTAACTTTTTATTTCATGATTATGACTGGTATATTGATGTTTTTAACCTTAGGCTTTTCTATCGGTAGCTTAGCTAAATCACAAGAATCAGTGGGTGTTCTTGCTAGTATATTTATATACCCTCAATTAGCACTCTCTGGAGTTTTTTTCCCCGTTGAAAGCCTTCCAGAATTTATTCACCCTTTTGCTGCATTACTTCCGTTAAGTATTCTTGTAGATTCTATGAGGCTTGTTGCTAACGAGGGTTTAACATTCTTTGAGTTGTATAGTAATTTTATTGGGATGGTTCTATGGATAATGATAGGAACTTTCATATCAACAAAATTATTTATTTGGAAGGAAGTAGCAGGCTAGACAGATTAAGTCTTTTATACTTTTCTTGCTTCTTCTGGAAGCATTACAGGTATTCCATCTTTTATTGGGTAAGCAAGCCCAGCTTCTTTAGATATAAGCTCATTAGTTTCTTTGTCATATTCAAGAGAAGACTTTGTAACAGGGCAAACTAAAATATCTAGCAATTTTTGGTCTAATATAGTCATTTTTTCAAGTATACCTCAGGATTAATTTACAATATATATGGTATCGTAATATCAACTTTGTTATGTATTATGCTATGGAACAAATTCAACTATCAGCTTTACTAAATTTTCCACTTATTGAACCAGGCGACGATCTTAATTCAATTATTTTTGATTTAATATTAAAAAATAAAGTAGACATTAGTGATGGAGATGTTTTTATAATTGCTCAAAAAATAATATCAAAATCTGAAGATAGATATGTAAATTTACAAAGTCTTAGCCTTTCAAGTGAGGCTTTAAGATTATCAGAGAAAATGAATAAAGATCCATATTTTATTCAAGCAATAATAAATGAATCAAATGAAATTGTAAGCATTGATAAAAATGTAATTATAGTTGAGCATAAATTAGGTTTTATTAATATAAATGCAGGTATAGATAGATCTAATATTTCACAAGAAACAAACCAGGTTTTACTTTTGCCAGAAAATCCCTCCAAAAGCGCTGATTTAATTCAAAAACAGTTATCAAGAATGTTAGATAGAAATATCTCAGTTGTTATAACAGACTCCATGACTAGACCATATAGATCTGGAATTACAAATTTTGCATTAGCAAGCTCCAATCTTCAAAGCTTAATAGATTTAACAGGTGATAAGGATATTTATGGCAATTTATTAAAAAATACAGAGATAGCTATTGCTGATGAGATTGCTGCTGCGTCTGGGTTATTGATGGGTCAGGGATCGGATATGCAACCTGTGATATTACTTAAAGGATTTAATAAAGATAAATATGATATAAATAATGCAATAGATTTAATTGTAGAAAAAAAAGATGATCTATATAGGTAAAGATCGTTTGAACATATAATAATATTATGAACTTTAGCTTAAACCTCAATAAAATAGCATTGCTAAGAAATGCAAGAGGTGAAAATTACCCAAAACTTGAAGAGTACGCGTATAGAGCAATTGATTTGGGTGTAGATGGGCTTACTCTCCATCCAAGACCCGATCAAAGACATGCCACGTGTGAGGATGTGGCTTCAATTTCATCTATATGCAAAGAAAGAAGAGTTGAATTTAATATCGAAGGTAATCCATTCTCAAAACCTACTGGAGAATACAGTGGTTTTATAGATCTTGTTAGAAAATCAATCCCTGAGCAGGTTACGCTAGTCCCTGATTCGCTTGATCAGGTTACATCTGATCATGGATGGACACTAGGCTTGAATGAAAAAGAACTCACTTCATCCATTCAAATTATTCGTTCATTTAATTCTAATTCAAGGGTAAGTTTATTTATAGATAGCATCTCTAATGATGTTATTAATTATGAGATCTTAGATTATTGTTTAAAAGTTGGTGCAGATACAATAGAAGTTCATACAGGACCATTTTCTAAACTGATAGAAGCTAAACATTTTAATATAATAGATTCATTGAGGCTCTTGCTTGAAAGAGCAAAAGATAAAGGATTGAATATTAATGCAGGGCATGATCTAAATTTACTAAATCTCAAATACTTAAAAGACTTAGACTTAATAGACGAAGTATCAATAGGGCATGCAATTGTTGTTGATGCCTTGAATTTTGGGTTTGATGACACTATAAAGAAATATATAGATATTATAAAAGGATAATTAATGGATATTGAACAGAAACTTAAAGACCAAATAGCTGATAACGATATATTAATTTATATGAAGGGCACACCATACGAACCAAAATGTGGTTTTTCTGCTAGAACTGTTCAGGCTCTCGTTGAATGTGAGGCTAAATTTTCATATGTAGATATTCTTGAAAATAATGAGGTTAGATCTACACTTCCCTCGGTATCTGATTGGCCTACTTTCCCTCAAGTTTTTGTCAGTGGAGAGCTTATAGGTGGTGCAGATATCGTAGCTCAAATGCATGAATCTGGAGAACTTAAAAAGGTTTTAGAGGAAGCATCTAAGTAGTTTTATATTCATTAACCACCTTACAGAAAACTTTTGCTGTTACATCCGAGTCATAAGCAGCTGAGTGGGCTTGCTTTGAGTCATAATCTATTTGTAATGAATCGCAGACCCTCGCAAGTACTGTTTGGTTTGTTGCTAAAACCCCTAAACTGACTGTATCTAAGACCGAAAAAGGATGAAAGGGTGACTTCTTTATACCATTTCTTTTAACAGATTCATTGATAAATGAGCTATCAAAATGAGCATTATGGCCAACTAAAATCGCTCTTGAGCATTCATATTTATTTCTTGCTTTGTTAATGATTTTAAATAAATCAGTTAAAGCTTCTTTCTCACTTATAGCTATTCTTAATGGATGATTAAGGTCTATCTTTGTAAATTCAAGTGACTCTTTCTCAACAGCCAAACCCTCATATGGTTCAATATGATGTCTATATGTATCGCCAACTTCTAATTGCCCATCTATTTCTTCAATTAAGGTTATAGCAATCTCTAAAATCGCATTGTTTAATGGATTAAAACCACCAGTTTCAATATCCACTACCACAGGAAGATATTTTCTAAATCTTTCTTTAAGAATCATTTTTATCTTTTATGAAATTAGAAACATCATTAGGATTAAATTCATGCAATTTAATCAGATCTTCTTTTACAATATTAGACTGCATTTTATTTAATGCAGCGGACTTATCTATCTTTCTATTAGCAATTTTTAAATTAATTTCATCGCTGATATTTAAATTTTCAGGGGAGTTATTTGCAAGTTTTTTTCTTTTAGCGGTAGTTTTTAATGATTCCTTAAGATCAAAATAATATTGAGAATTATCTCGTGGACTTTTGGCCTCTAATGATGATAATTCTACAATTTCAATACAATCAACGGGGCAGGGCTCAATACAAAGCTCACAACCTGTACAAATATCATCTATAACTGAATGCATTAAATTGGTAGCGCCAACAATTGCATCGACCGGACATGCTCCAATACATTTTTTACACCCAATACAGTCATCCTCTATTATTTTAACTTTTTGTTCTTGTATGGTTGGACCAAACTGAATATCAACATTATCTATACTTTTATCAAGAATAACATTTAATTTATCAAGGGTTTTGGCTCCACCTGGCACACATCGATCATGCGGTGCACCATTAGCTATATCATTTGCATATTGGTAACAGCCAGGAGTATCACATCTTCCACATTGGATCTGTGGAAGTGATTTATGAATTATGTCTATAAGTTCCAAAGCTAATCTTCAAGAACACCAAGTTTTTTTTGAAGCTTGGAGTTTGATGTTGTGTACCCAAAAGGCACTCTTTCGCCAGGGTTGATGCGTTTGTAAGCTTCTTGAACTGCTAATGTAGTTTCATGAAAACCTGAAAGTATTAGGTCAAGTTTGCCAGGGTAATCATTAATATCACCAACAGCAAAAATTCCTTTCTTTGTGGTTTCAAAATTTTCAGTATTAACTTTTATCTTTTTTGAGTTAAGTTCAATATCCCATTCTAAAATAGGTCCAAGCTTCTTATTTAAACCAAACAAGAAAAGAAGCTCATCAGCATCAAAAGATTCAATCTCTTTTGTATCAAAGTTTTTTAACGTAACAGAAGTAACTTTATCTGATCCATTTATCCCATCAATAACATAAGGTGTTAAAAGTTTTACTTTGCCATCCTTTACAAGATCTCTCATTTGCTCCTCAGAATGCAGAGCTCCTCTGAACGCATCTCTTCTATGAACCAGGTTAATGCTTTTAGCTATCTTTGAAAGCTCTATTGTCCAATCCAAGGCTGAATCCCCTCCGCCAAATATAAAGACATTTTTATTTTTATAGGTTTCTTTTGAGCGAACAGCATAAGTTACGCCTTTATCTTTAAATTGATCTGGATCATCTATATTTGGTGGCCTTCGTGGTTCAAAAGAACCAGCGCCTGCAGCTATAAAAACATTTTTTGTAATGAATTCATTATTTGCATTAGTTTTAACAGACCAAAACTCATTATCATCATTAATCACCATTTTTAATTCATCAACCCTTTGATTAAGAAAAACCTCATAATCAAATGGCTTAATCTGCTCAACTAATGCATCAACATGCTCTTGGGCTGTTTGGAATGGTACTCCTGGAATGTCATATATGGGTTTTTCTGGATATAGCTCAGCACATTGACCACCAACTTTATCTAAGTTATCTATTAAAATGCATTTAAGACCAAGCAAACCTGCTTCAAAAACTGTAAATAACCCAACAGGACCTGCACCAATAATAACAATATCTATCTCTTTCTTCATTTACTTCACCCTCTGACCTTCGACCGCTCCCTCATCTGGAGATACTAAATAAACACCGCCTTTTTTATCAGATGACGCAAGGACCATACCCTCCGAAAGACCAAATTTCATTTGTCTTGGTTTCAAATTAGATACAAGAATTACAAGTCTTTCATCCAGATCTTGAGGCTCATAAGCACTTTTAATACCAGCAAATACCTGTCTTTTACCTAAATCTCCTACACTTAACTCCAGTTTAAGCAGTTTATCAGCACCTTCCACATGGGATGCTTTAATTATTTTTGCGACTCTTAAATCAATATCAACAAATTGTTCAATATTAATTGAATTTAGATCTTCCATTTTTTCTTCCTTTTTTAACTCTATTTTTTCCAATCTATTCAATATTGGATTATATTTATTTATCTCATGCACTAATTCTTTGCCAACACATTCAAAATTTGATGGCGGATTATTTAAGAACTTAAAAGCAGATTTCGTTATGCTTGGTAATATTGGTTTAAGGTAAATACTTAAATAATAAAAACCATTTAAGGCTACTGAGGCTATACCTGCTGCATCTTTAGTATCTTTTTTCCATGGCGTGTTTTCATTTATATATTTATTTATTTCATCCGCCATTTCCATAATCAGCCTAACAGCCTTTGAATATTGCCTAGTTTCATAGAGCTCTATAATGTTATCTCTGTTAGCTGTAATGTCTCTGAGCAATTCTGAGTCCAATGAAGTAAGTACCTTGTTATTATTTTTAGAAATAAACGAGGAGCTTCTGCTAGCTATATTTAAATATTTTCCAACCAAATCTGAATTTATTTTTTGAACGTAGTCATCAAGATTTAAATCCAAGTCTTCGACTTTATTATTTAGCTTAGATGCAAAATAATATCTTAATGTTTCGGGATCGCAAATGTCAGCAAACTCACTTGCCATAATTCCTGTACCCTTTGATTTTGACATTTTCTCACCATTAAGTGTTAAAAAACCATGCACGTAAATACCATCAGGTAATTTGTATTTAGAAGACTCTAAAAGTGCTGGCCAAAATAACCCATGAAAATAAGATATGTCTTTTCCTATGAAATGATGTATTTCATATTCTGAGTTTTTATGCCATAAATTAGATATATCGATATTATTTTCAACAGACCAATTCATTGCTGAAGCTATATAGCCTATCGGTGCATCAAGCCACACATAAAAGAATTTATTAGGCTCATCTGGAATTTGAAAGCCAAAATAAGGTGCATCACGTGATATATCCCATTCTTTCAAACCATCATCAACCCACTCATGAAGCTTATTAATAATTGGTTCTTGCAGGGTTGCCTCTGATAGAAATTTTTTAATAGACTCCTTTTTTGAAGGCAGATCAAAAAAAATATGTTCGGATTCTTTAAGTATAGGCTTAGTATTCGATAATGTAGAAATGGGATCAATGAGTTCTTCAACTGAAAATGCAGCATTACAAACACCACAACCATCTCCGTATTGATCCTCTGCAGAACATTTTGGACACATGCCCTTTATAAATCTATCTGACAAGAACATACATTCTTTAGTGTCGTAAAGTTGGTTGATTACTTTTTTAGTTATTAGCCCATTTTCTTTTGCTGAGGTATAAATCTCTTGGGCAATTTTTTTATTTTCATCTGAATGGGTAGAGTGAAAATTTGTAAAATTTATACCGTATTTTTCATATGTCTCTACATGATCTTTTTTTACATTTTTTATCAACTCTTCTGGTGTAAGACCTAGCTCCTGTGCTTTAAGCATTACCGGAGTTCCATGTGTATCATCTGCACAAAAATAAAGACATTCATTTAAGTTTTGATTTTGAAATCTTACCCAAATATCTGTTTGAACAGCTTCAAGAATATGCCCTAAATGCAAAGATGAATTTGCATACGGTAGGGCGCTCGTCACGATAAGTTTTCTTTTATTTTTGGTATTCTCACTCATATATAAAATGTATTATATGTGAATTAATAAAAAATATATGTCCATAAAAAAAATAATAGCAGTTGCTTCTGCAAAAGGAGGTGTTGGTAAAAGTACTATTACTGCAGCATTAGCATCTCATTTGTCAAAATCACTAAAGATAGGCATTCTTGATGCTGATATATATGGTCCTAATCAGCATATATTATTCAATCTTATTAATTCAAAGCCCGATATAACAAATGTTGATGGAAAAAAAGTATTTCTTCCTGTTATGGCAAAAAACATTAAATTAAGCTCGATGGGTTTTATCTTGGATGAAGATAAAGCTGCTGTGTGGAGAGGCCCCATGCTTAGTGGGGCTATAAGGCAGCTTATGCAGTCCACTTTGTGGGGAGATCTAGATATATTATTTATTGACATGCCTCCTGGTACTGGGGATGCATACTTAACTGTTGTCTCTGAGATAAAACCAGACCATGCATTGCTTGTAACAACACCTAGCAAACTTTCTACACAAGATACATTAAAATCATTTTCCACATTTTCTAAATTAAATACAAATATGCTTGGTTTCATTGAAAATAATATTTTTAGACAAAATAAAAAATATGAATATACTGATTTTTTAGAAAGGAATATTCCTTTTATTGGTGGCTTGAACTATAACGATGATATCTATGAATTCAATTTTGATATAGAAAATATAGAAATTGAATTAATAGCCAGCACTTTATTAAATAAACTAAAATTATGAAAAAATTCTTATTTATATTCCCGTTATTAACTACCCCTTTAATATTAGCTGATGTTAACGACCCTTTAGAGGAAATAAATAGAACATTTTTTAATATCAACGAAAAAGTAGATGAAGTAGCTCTAAAGCCTATTGCATTAACTTACTCAAAGACGCCTGATCCTATTAAAAATGGCATAACTAACTTTTTTAGAAATTTAAAAGAGATAGATAACACCTTAAATCAGGTGCTTCAAGGCAAGCCGAAATATGCAGTCAATGATCTTTCAAGATTTCTTATTAATTCTACTTTAGGTATTGGTGGTATCTTAGATCCAGCGTCTTCCATGGGCTTAGAAAGGCATGATGAGGACTTTGGTCAAACTCTTGGATTATGGGGTGTATCACCAGGCCCATATTTAATGGTACCCTTTTTGGGGCCAAGTAGTACAAGAGACTTATTAAGCAGACCAATTTCATCTTTTCTTGAAGTGACATTTCATATGGATGATAGCAATGTCAGATTATCCTTGAGTGCCCTTGATGCTATAGAGACGAGAGAGAGGCTATTAGAAGTCGAAAGCTTGCTGTCAGGTGATAAATATAATTTTGTTAGAGATTCATATTCACAATCCAGAGAATATGAAATTAAAGATGGCCTAAATGTTGAAGATGCTTTTACAGATGATATGGACGACTTTTTAATTGACTAATAATTGACGTAAATCACTCTTATAAGGTGTTATATCTTTTAATCTAATAGCTTCTAAAACTAATTTCCTAAAAGCTTTTGCATGAGGATCTCCTTTCGACAAACCAAAAAGATGTTTTACCATGCGCGATAAATCATAGCCCTGCGATTCTTTCGATGTCATATATGAAACATATTCATCGAAAATTTCAGCTTTAGATATCCTTTTGGTTTCTTGTCCATATATATGCTCATCAAATTCAGAAAGCATAAAAGGGTTGTCATAAGCAGCTCGACCTATCATCACACCATCAACATGATCAAGATGTTCTAATGACTCTTCTAGACTTTTAATACCACCATTAATTATTATATTTAGATCTGGATTATCTTTTTTAAGTTTATATACAAAGTCATATTTCAAAGGAGGAATCATTCTATTCTGTCTTGGGCTTAAACCACTCAAAATCCCATTTCTTGCATGTATTATAAAATTCTTTATGCCCGCATTCTTAACCACACTTACAAAATTTTCGAAAAATTCATAAGAATCATTATCATCAATACCTAACCTGCACTTTATGGTTACTGGAATGGTGACAGCATTTTGCATTTCGCTTAAACAATTAGCTACATGCTCGGGCTCAAGCATCAAGCAAGCTCCAAATCTTCCTTTTTGAACTCTATCAGAAGGGCAGCCAACATTTAAATTAATTTCATCATACCCATAACCCTCAGATATTTTCGATGATTCTATTAAATCATTTAAGTCTGAGCCGCCTAGTTGAACTGCTACAGGGTGCTCTTCTTTATTAAAATCTAATTGATCAAGACATTTTCCAAATATCAAAGCTCCAGTCGTTATCATTTCTGTATAAAGATAGGTATTTTTCGAAATTAATCTCAGAAGATATCGATCATGCATATCTGTATATTGCATCATAGGAGCAACACAAGCTCTATGAGCAGATTTGAAATCCATTATATAAAATTGATGATAGCAACAAATCCAACAATACTTAAAACGATAGTATAGGGTAGTGCCATAACAACCATTCTCATATATGAAAGATTGATTAGTGGAGCCAAGGAGGAGGTTAATAAGAACAGGAATGCAGCCTGTCCATTGGGAGTAGCTATACTTGGTATATTGGTACCGGTATTAATTGCAATTGCTAATTTATTAAACTGATCAAGCGTTATATCCCCAGCATCAAGAGCAGTCTTGACTTCATTTATATATATTGTTGCGACAAATACATTGTCACTAATGGCTGATAAAAGACCATTCACAACAAAAAATAGAGAAGGTTGAGTTGAAACATCTTGCATTAATACAAAGGTAATAAGTGGTGCAAAAAGCAACTGGTCATTTATAACGCTAACTATTGCAAAAAATACTGCTAAAAGAGCGGTAAATGGAAGAGCCTCATGAAAAGCCTCTCCTAAATCGTGTTCTTCTGTTATTCCTTTGAACGATGTTAGTAAAATTATTATACAAAGCCCAATGAGCCCAACAGCAGCAAGATGCAGGGCAAGTGCAATAACTAAAAATACAGCAACGATTAATTCAACAAGCAATTGAGCTCTTTGATTAAGAGTTGTATTGGCAGCATCATGAATCGCAAAATCATTGAAAACATTTCTAACACTTAATGGCATTTGGTTACCGAATCCAGCAATTGAAAATTTTTCAATTGAATAACATGTAATTAGTCCAGCAAAGAAAACAGGCATAGTAACTGGAGCCATTCTAGTAAAGAACTCAACGAATTCCCACCCAGCTATATTTGCTATTAATAAGTTTTGTGGCTCACCAACAATAGTGCAAACACCACCTAAAGCAGTTCCTACTGCCCCATGCATAATAAGATCTCTTAAAAAAGCTTTAAATTTTTCTAAATCTACAGCACCAACCTCTGAAAGGTTGTTGTCATTATTATAATCATGCTCTTCACCAAAATTTCTACCTGATGCAACAGTATGATAAATTCTATAAAAGCCTACTGTCACACCTATCAATACTGCAGTAACAGTTAAAGCATCTAAAAAAGCTGACAATATTGCTGCTGAAAAACAAAAAAGAAGACTCAAAGTAGTTTTAGATTTAACTTTTAAAAGCAATCCAGTAAATATTGAGAGCATGAGATTTTTCATAAAGAAAATACCTGCAACCATAAAAATTAGTAAGAGTATTACCTCTAAATTATGCTCAATTTCATAAAGGACATGATATGGCGTCGTTAATCCTAATGCTATTGCCTGAATAGCCAATAGACCTCCTGGTTGGAGTGGGTAGCATTTTAAAGCAAGTGCCAAGGTAAATATAAACTCTAATAAAAATATCCAACCAACTATAAATCCACCGTTCAATCCCATTGAATTGCAGATCAATAATATAAAAGGGTTTAAGATTAAGAAAGCAATTATGGTAGACTTATACCACTTTGGAGAGTTGCCTAAGAACATCCTCATTAATTCATTTAACATATTTATATAAAAAGTTTTATTTACAATGTATTTTAAAAGATTTTTAGAATTTAAGACAAATAATTCAGATAATTCATTGATTATTTTTAATAATAATAAAGTTATTTTTGACAAGGACTCAAACTCATTAATACTCAAATCACTTTTTTTAAATATAGATTATTCAAAAGCATTAATTATAGGTATTGGCGAGGATGAAAATTCACAATATTTAGCAGTAGATGTTTCTAGTTGCAACTTTGATCTTCATGGTCAAGGATACACTTCGCTAATAGAGACTGATATAAGAAATATATTAACAAACTCAACATCTAATGTAATAAGTATTATTGGCAGAGCTCAGCATTTGCTTCATTGGTTAAAAACATCAAAGTATTGTGGTTCGTGTGGCTCTCTTAATAAATTCTCATCTAAAGAGGGTGCTTTTTATTGTTCGTGTAGCAAAGAAATGATTTATCCAAGAATTTCTCCATGCGTAATTGGGATAATTACAAAGGGTGATGAGATTTTATTGGCCAGAAATAAACTTTTTCCTGAAGGGATGTTTAGTGCAATTGCAGGTTTCGTAGAAGCATCTGAAACACTAGAGGAAACATTTGAGCGGGAGGTGATGGAGGAGGTAGGCTTAAAAATTAAGAATATAGAGTATTTTGGTAACCAGCCTTGGCCTTTCCCAAATCAGCTTATGATTGCATTTAAGTGTGATTATGATTCAGGCGACATAAAGGTTGATGGTGAGGAGATTGTAGAAGCAAACTGGTTTAAACCAACTAATCTACCTAAAATACCACCTACAACATCTATTTCAGGGCAGCTAATTAAGTCTTATCTCGAGGATCATTTGAAGCTCTTGTAGGAATTTCTTTCTTAATTTTTGCTTCTTTCTTAATCTCTTGAATTAATGGCTTCTTAATTTTTGGAGCTTCTGTTTTCTCTTTAACTGGTTTTTTCTGCACAGGTTTGTTCTCAGTCTTAACTTTTTTATTCAAGTCTTTATTTTTGACATCTTCACTTGCCTTAGGAGAACTAACATTTTTTGAAACTGGGTCATTCTTAATATTTTTATTATTCTGAGTTTTCTGTTTAGGTTTTGATTGAACAGGATTCTTTTGCTCAACAGCCTTTTTATTTACGTTCTTTTGATTGTCATTAGATTTTTTTTGCTGCTGGTTTGGTTTTTTATTAACAGGTTTTTTATTTTGTTGATTTTGCTTATTCTGAGCAGGTTTTTTTGGATTAGCACCTTGTTTAGGTTTCCTATTAGGATTTCTTCTCTGTTGAGGTTTTCGATTATTTGATTTCTTAACTACTTTTTTAGTTTTTTTATCTTCACTATCAATGCCGGCAATACTTTTAATCCAACTTACCAGACCATCTTTTTTCTTTTTAGGCATCTTGGGTGGTTTAATCCCACTTACTAAAGGTTTCATTGATTTATTTATATTTTTATCGTCTCTCCAATCGGTATCAGGCTCAGGACTATTTGGTACTAATTTATAGGAATCGATATTTTTTACATCACTTGCTTTAACCCTAATTACTTTGTAATAAGGTCTTGATTTATATGGGTCAGCAACAATTATGACTTTTATATTATTAGATTTTTCAATATGCATAATGTCATTTCTTTTTTCATTTAGTAAATAACTTGCAACATCAGATGGAACAAAGACCTGAATTTCAGCTGTATTATCCTTAGCTGAGTCCTCTCCAATGATTCTTAAAATAGATTGCCCCAATGACCTTGGACCTCTCACAAGCACGTGTTCTATATCGTATGATTCGTTTAGTGATGGTCGAAGTCTTTGTCTCGATACCTCAAGCAACCCAAATCTTGAGATGTTTGAAATCTGAACTCTAGCTCTGTCTGTATAAACAGCTTTTCTAAATGCTGATTCTACTTTCTCTTGATGTTTTGAATCCATCATATCTATAAAATCAATAACAACTAGACCACCAACATCTCTTAATCTTAACTGTCTTGCAACTTCTCTAGCAGCTTCTAAATTTGTTTTATAAGCCGTATCTTCAATATCCTTTCCTTTTGTTGATCTTGCAGAGTTTACGTCAATAGCAGTCATTGCTTCAGTTGGATCTATAACTATGGAACCACCAGAGGTTAGTGAAATTTCTCTTTGAAAAGCTAGTTCAATTTGAGATTCAATTTGATATCTATTAAATAAAGGTATTTCTTCATCATAATATTTTACTTTATCCGCATGGTCAGGAAGAACAGCGCTGATAAACTCCAAAGCCTCATCATGGGTTGGCTTATCATCTATTAATATTTCTTCAATATCTTCTTTAAAATAGTCTTTAACAACTCTAACGATTAACTTATCGTCTCTAAATATCAAAGAGGGGCTAGGAGCACTATCAAATGTTTTTGAAATTTCTTCCCATAGCGCTAAAAGGTAAGACAGGTCTAGAGCAAGCTCCTCTGAAGTTCTACCAAGGCCATTCGTTCTAACAATTGCACTCATATCCTCAGGTATGTCTAGGTTAGAAAGTGCATCCTTGATTTGGTCTCTTTCTTCTCCGCTAATTCTTCTTGATATGCCACCAGATCTTGATGAGTTTGGAATTAAGACTAAAAATCTTCCAGCAAGACCGATTTGTGTGGTAAGTGCAGCACCCTTGGTTCCTCGCTCTTCTTTAGTAACTTGGACAATTATATCCTGACCTTCTTTAAGTGTGCATTCAGACTTACCATTGGCATTTTTTCTATAAAATTCACTTGATAGGTCTTTTAATGGTAAAAAGCCATGCCTTTCTGAACCAAAGTTAACAAAAGCAGCATCTAAGCTTGATTCAATTCTTGAAACAGTAGCTTTGAAAATACTACCTTTTAGCAACACTCTATCAGGTGATTCTGTATCTAAATCGTATAATTTAGCACCATCAACAAGTGCAACTCGAAGTTCATCTCCATAAGATGAATTGATTAAAATTCTTTTCATTCTAGTCTCCCTAAGTATAGGAAGATAAATCAGCAGTGAGCTAAAGCTCGCCCTTATTAAGTCTTATTTCTGCATGCTTAAAAGGTATGCCTCGTGAAAGGCAATAAAAAAACTGTTGTAATTATCTTTATTATTAAAATATAACTAGTTTATCTAGTTATTTAGACTCTTATCCTATAGATTTGTAAGATGAGTGTCAAAAAAATAGTTATAGATGTCGATAATTCCAATAGAAGGCTAGATAATTATTTAATGTCAGTTCTTTTTGATATCCCAAAATCAAAAATTTATAGCATGATTCGTAAGGGTGAGATTAGAATTAATTCTGGAAGAGTAAAGCCTAGTTCAAAAATTCAATCAGGAGATAACTTAAGACTGCCACCCTATATAACTATTCCCTCAAAAGATAAGATATTTATACCTGAGCATTTAAAGGTATTAATAAAAAAATCTGTCATATATGACGATACGAACTTTATTGCTATTAACAAACCAATTGGTTTAGCCGTTCACGGTGGTACAGATAATAAATTTGGTGTTATATCAATAATGAGATCTATCTTTGGTCATTCAATAGATTTATGCCATAGAATTGATAAAGAGACATCAGGATGCTTGGTTTTCTCTAAAAATAAAAAATCTTCAAAACATTTTTACGAACAGCTTACTAGTAGGAAGGTAAATAAAGTTTACAGAGCACTTCTGAAAGGAAGGCTCGATAAAAATATCGAAATAAAAACACCAATTGGTGATAATAATCAGTCGGCTCAAACTAAATTTAAGATTATAAAAAAATTCAAAGACTCAACTTATGTTGAAGTACAAATTTTTACAGGAAGAACGCATCAAATAAGAGTTCATGCTAATGAAATGGGACACCCCATAATTAATGATAAAAAATATGGAGACTGGGACCACAACAAAAAAACATCTAAAAAGATAAAAAGAATGGGTTTGCATGCCCATAAACTAAGTTTTGTTGACAAGGATTCCATAGAGATTAATTTATTAGCAGATATTGATGAAACGTTTGAAGATTTAATAAATGTATTTAATTAAAAAAAGATACCAAATGATTAGCAAATTTGATAGGATACGGTTTTTTTAAAGGGTTAAATATGGCAGTTCAAAAAAGTAAGAAAACTAGATCAAGAATAGGCATGAGAAGATCTCATGACTCATTGAAAAGCTCTACGCTTTCAACAGACCCTGTTTCAGGTGAAAGGCATCTTCGTCACCAAATGACAAAAGATGGTTTCTACAAGGGCAGGCTAGTAAAGGATCTTAGAAAACCTGAAAAAGATGAGGCAGAAGAAGAACTCAGCTAAGTATGGCTAAACATATTAGCGTTGTCTTTCCAGGGCAAGGCTCACAGTCTATTGGCATGCTTGATCAATTCAGTCATGAAGATATTCTATCTTCTGGATATGATTCAAATATTTTTAATTTTGATTTGCTCGATATCATTTCCTCTAATGAAGAAAAATTAAATCGAAGCCACTTCACACAACCTGCATTAGTTTTAACTTCTCATTTATATTTCAGAAAACTTACCAAATTACTCTCTACTAAATTAGATCTGCTAGCAGGGCATTCTCTTGGAGAATATTCAGCTCTTCTTGCTGCAGGCTCTATTGAATTAGATGCTGCACTTCAGCTTGTTTACAAAAGAGGCTTATTTATGTCAGAAGCTCCCAGTGGTTCCATGTTAGCTGTTATGGGTTTGGAGATATCTGTAATAGATAAGATTTGTAATGATATTAGTAATGAAGGTAGTATATTCGTAGCGCCAGCTAATATAAATACTCCCAATCAAATCGTTATAGGTGGCGATCACAAGGCCATAGATATTGCATCAATTAAATTAAAAGAAGAGGGTGCCAAGAGGTGCATTAAACTTAAAGTCTCAACTGCATCACACTGCTTGTTGATGAAAGAATCAGCTTTGAAGCTTCAAAAAGAGCTTGAGAATATAGATATTATAAAACCAACAATAGGCGTTGTTCAAAATGTTGATGCAAGACTTGCTGAAACCCCTGAGTTGATAAAAAATAATTTAATTTCACAGCTTACAAGCCCTGTACAATGGGTGGATACAATGAAGCGGGTAGATAGCAATAATGGCATATTAATTGAGTGTGGTCCTGGTAAAGTTTTATCTGGTTTAGCTAAACAAAATGGAATTGAGAATATACTTACGATGTCCTCACAAAATTTTGAAGAAGATTTAAGGAATATGTTATGAAAAATATTTTAATAACCGGAGCATCTAGAGGAATAGGGAAGTCAATAGCTTATTACTTTGCTAGGAAAGGTTTTAATGTTGTTGGTACAGCTCGTTCTGAGTTTGAATTTATCGATGCTGACTTTAAAGGAACTTTTACTCCTTTAAAACTTGATGTAACTGATAGAGATTCAATAAAAGAAGCATTCAGCTTACTCAAAGAAAAAGAATTATTGCCAAATATTCTAGTAAATAACGCTGGTATTACAGCTGATCAGCTCTTTTTAAGAATGAAAGATGATGATTGGGATAATGTACTAAACATAAATCTTACAGGCACATTCAATATTACTAAAATGTTTATTAAACAAATGGTTAAAAATAGATCGGGTAAGATAATTAACATCTCTTCAGTGTCAGGGCTTATGGGGAATGCCGGTCAGGTTAATTATTCCTCTTCTAAAGCAGCTTTAAGCGGTTTTACTAAATCATTGGCTAAAGAAGTTGGTTCACGAAACATAACTGTTAATTCTATTGCACCAGGATTTATCGATACTGATATGACAGAATATCTAGATGAAAAGGCTAAGTTAGATCTAGAATCACAGATCCCTCTTAAAAGAATGGGAAATGCAAGCGATATATCAGAACTTGTTTACTTCCTTGCGTCTGACGAGGCAAGTTATATAACAGGTCAAACAATATCTGTAGATGGTGGATTATTTATGCATTAAAAAATGCATCTTATTTTTAAAACATGTAAAATAGCATTCTTTTTATCAAGGGAGATAATATGAGTATTGAAGACAGAGTAAAAAAAATAGTAAGTGATCAGCTTGGCTCATCAATTGAAGAAGTTAATAGCGACTCTTCATTTGTTGATGATTTAGGCGCAGATTCACTTGATACTGTTGAGTTAGTAATGGCATTAGAAGAAGAATTTGATTTAGAAATTGCTGATGAAGATGCTGAGAAAATTTCAACTGTAAATGAAGCTGTAGATTATATAAATTCTAATTCCTAAATTTCGTGAAACTACAAAGAAGAGTTGTAGTTACTGGAATGGGGATTGTCTCCCCTATTGGAAATAGTATCAATGATGCCTGGAACGCCTGCAAGAGTGGTATTTCAGGCATTTCTTTTAATGAAACAAATATACCAGACTCACCAGTAACAATTGGTGGAAGAATTAAAGATCTAGACCTTAAAGAGTACCTTGATGTTAAAGAAATAAGAAGATTGGATCCATTTATCCAGTACTCTCTGATTTCTTCTTCACAAGCAATTAAAGATGCATCTATTGATAGCTCCATTGACTGTTCGCGAATAGGCGTAAATTTTAGCTCAGGCATTGGTGGGATATCTAATATTGAAAAAAATCATGATCTATTAAACAACTATAGTTATAAAAAAATATCACCATTTTTTGTTCCTGGGTCTATCATTAATATGGCCTCGGGATTTATATCTATTAGGAATGGTTTTACTGGACCTTCTATGAGCACCGTGACGGCATGTTCCGCCGCAAGTCATTCTATAGGAATGTCAGCTAGATCAATTGCTTATGGCGATGCTGATATTATGGTCGCCGGAGGTGGTGAAATGTCAAGCACGCCTCTTGGAATTGGTGGATTTATTGCAGCTCGAGCTTTATCTGAATCCTCTGATCCATTAACAGCTAGTAGGCCTTGGGATAAAGATAGGGATGGCTTTGTTTTATCAGATGGATCAGCAGCATTAGTTCTTGAAGAATATGAGCATGCAAAAAAAAGAAATGTTCATATTTATGGTGAAATAATTGGTTTTGGTATGAGTTCAGACGCGCATCATATGACAGCGCCGCCTGAGAATGGAAAAGGAGCTGCAACAGCCATGCATGAGGCGCTTAAAGATGCTGAAATAGATTGTTCAGAAATTCATTATATTAACGCTCATGGCACATCAACACCACTTGGCGATCTTGCTGAAGCAAACGCAATAAAATCTACATTTTTAAATACAATACCTAATATCAGCTCAACAAAATCCATGACAGGTCATACATTAGGTGCAGCAGGCGCAATAGAGTCGGTATTTTCATTGCTTGCAATTAGAGATGGTGTGGTACCTCCGACAATAAATCTTGACAATTTAGATCCAAATTGTGGTCTTGACTTTACTCCTCATACAGCAAGAGATAAGAAAATTACAACTGTAATGAATAACTCATTCGGCTTTGGTGGAACTAATTCTTCATTAATTTTCAAAAGAGTTTAGTGAAAATTACCTTTAGATTAATAATACTTTTTCTAATAGTTACGCCCTTATTGTCTATCGGTCCATATTTCGCTTTTCTAAATCAAAAAAATACATTTATCGAGTTCTTGGATGTACCTCCTGGTGAATCTATTTATAGATCTATTAACAATGTTGTCTCTATGTCTTTTGAAAAAAAGTTACTGTTAAAAATTTATTTGAGCACGAAAAACATTAAATCCTTCAAGGCGGGAGAATACTACATAAAAAATAAAAAGCTCTTAGATATCATTAATGACTTGCATAAGGGTAACTATCATCAAAGGTCATTTACAATTCCTGACGGTTCAAATATATACGAGTTAGAATCATTAGTTAGCAATTCAATGCTCACTAATAATTGCTCTTATCTTAGCTGTATTGATAATAGACTTGATTATAAAGAGGGTATGTTACTTCCTAACACTTACTTTTATTACAAAGGTCACAACGTATCTGATATTTTTGATAAAAGCTACGACAATCTAATGGAGTTCATAGATTCAATTTGGCTGCTTAAACCGGATAATAATTTATTAAACACTAAATATGAAGCAATCATTCTTGCTTCAATAATTGAAAAGGAGGCCGGTAACCTTGAAGAAAAAGATCAGATTGCTAGTGTATTCTTAGCTAGGCTTAAAAAAAATATGAGGTTGCAGGCAGACCCAACAATTATTTATGGCTTATTGCCTAATTTTGATGGAGATATTAAAAAATCTGATATTCTTAATAAAAGAAACGCCTATAATACATATATGATTAATGGTTTACCTCCATCACCAATAGCATTTGCCTCAAAATCTTCATTGAAAGCAGCTATCTTAAGTTCACCTGGTGATTATTTTTATTTTGTAGCAAATTCTAAAAATTCACATTATTTTTCGAAAACTTACGATGAACATAAGCAAGCTATAAAAAGGCTTGGGCTAGATAAATGATTATTAGCTTTGAGGGTATTGAGGGTGTTGGTAAATCAACACAAATCAACTTATTAAAAAACTGGTTTGAAAATCAGAATCTCAAAACTACCATAGTTAGAGAACCAGGCTCTACTATAGCTAGTGAAAAAATACGCGATATTTTGCTTTCTAATGAAATTTCGTTATCTAACGAAACTGAATTGCTTTTGATGTTTGCTGCTAGAGCTCAGCTTATTAATGAGAAAATCACCTCAAGTGAATTTGATATCATTCTATTTGATAGATATTTTGATGCATCTATTGCTTATCAGGGGTATGGAAGGGGTCTATCGGTAGATTTTATTAATCAGTTAATTCAGTTTACCAATTGTCCAAGCCCGTCAATGACCTTTTTATTAGATCTGGATGTTGAAAAGGGCTTTAAAAGAAAATCTAATGATCTTAAAGATAGAATAGAATCATCTGGATTAGACTTTTTTAACAAAGTTAGGCAAGGCTATTTAAGCATTGCATCTAGTCAACCCCATAGAGTTAAAATAATTGATGCTGATCAACCTGAGTCCAAAATACATGATCAAATCATCTCTAAAATAAAAACGATAACGTGAGCTCTGCTATCTATCCTTGGTTGGATCAAAAAATATTAAACACTTCTATTACCAGCCTTCCTCATGCCATGATAATTAATGGGCCTGAGGGTATTGGGAAACGTTCATTTGTAGGTGATTTAACTAAAAATATTCTTCTACATGGATTAAATGATCAATCGCCAAGTGAGCATATTAAGTTAATTAATTCAAAAAACCATCCTGATCTATATGAGTTAGATAAAGATACAATTAAAGTAGGAGATATCAGTAGGCGTAAAGATGATAAATGGGACTCTGAAAAGGGCAAGAGAGATGCAATTAGTTTTTTAAACTTAACACCTTCAATCTCAAAGAATAAAGTTTTACTGATGCATAATGTTGATAATATGACATTAGCCTCTCAAGACGCACTGCTTAAATCTTTAGAGGAGCCAGCTGCCTTCTCTTATATTCTAATGACCACAAGCAGACCTCATTCTTTAAAGTCAACCATCTACAGCAGATGTCAGACTGTGAACATAAAGAATCCATCTAGAGAAGACATTAATTCATGGCTTGAAGGTCAAGGTTTGTCTGATTATTCTTCATTAGATTTCCCAAGTTATTACACACCAATACAAATTCTAGATTCTATAAATTCAGATAATGCAAAAATTTTTAAAGAGTTTATTGAGCTTTTCTCGAACTATCTTAGGAACAAAATTCCTCAAAATGAATTCATAAAAGACTTTGGTGACTATGACCTTGATTTAATTGAAAAACTTAACTTTACAGTTGAGGTGTTGAAAATTTTACTTTCTTCAAAATTATGCAACAGGAAGCTTAACGGAGTTTATGCAGTTTTTGATAACTTCGTGTTTAGCAACTTAAAAATATCCAATATTATTAATGATATAAATGATTTAAAGTTTAATTTCTACAAGGTGAAATCAATAAATGAATCTCATATATTTAATTATCTATTTAGCGACATTAAAACTTCGTTTAGACCACAGTAGTTCCTCCATCTACTACAATCGTTTGACCATTAATATACTCACCAGCTTTTGATGCTAACAAGACTGCAACTCCTGCTATTTCATCAGGAGTACCAATTCTGCCCATAGGGGTTGTTCTTAGAACTGATTTAAGAATATCTGGATTATTCCAAAGATCTTTCGCAAAATCAGTTTTAATTAAACCGGGTGCAATTGAGTTAGCTCTAATATTATTTTTTCCAAATTCTGCTGCAATGTTTTTTACAATCATCACATCGGCTGCTTTACTTATATTATATGCACCAAGAATTGAAGTTCCTCTTAGCGCAGCAATGCTTGATATTATTATTATAGCCCCATCATTTCTATCTACCATTTCAGGTATAACAAGATTGCTAAGTATCTGATTTGACCTAATATTATTGTTCATAACTTTATCAAACGCCTCAATTGGCATATCCAACATTGACCCCATATGAGTATTTGTCGCAGCATTACAAACTAGAACGTCTATTGTTCCAAGTAACTTTCTTGTTTCTGTTACTAAAAAATTAAGTTGCTCTTCATGACTTATATTCGCAGCAATAGGAAAGGCTAGCTCTGCACCCACTTCATTATTGATTTCGCTTGCTGTATTCTCGCAGTCATTAATCGTTCTGCTAGAAATTATTACCTTAGCACCAAGTTTTGCATAATTGAGCGCAATAGATTTACCAATCCCTTTAGACGAGCCCGTAATAAGAATATTTTTATTATTTAAATTGAATAGTGACATTATTTATTGCTCCCGCATGATTAAATACAAAATATATTATAAGATAAATTATCTTTTTTAAGTGTTCAATTTTTGAGGAATAATTATGTTTGAAAATGTAGAAATCTACTCTAAATCTAACTGCTCTTATTGTGTAATGGCTAAGAATTATTTTGAATCCAAAGGAATTGATTATACCGTTCATGATGCTGAAGATATTGATATCTTTAAAAAGTTGCTGGTTAGAAATCCTGCTGCTAGAACTATGCCCCAAATATTTATTAATAATGAATTGATTGGTGGCTATACCGATCTTTTAGAGTGGTTAAAATAATATGGTTAAATTTAATGAATTTTTATTATTTATTGATGGTTACTTAAGTGGATCATGGTGGTTTCCAGCCTTCCTAATTGGAACAGGTCTATTTTTTACAATTTATTTAAAGTTTCCTCAATTTAGGTATTTTAAACATGGCTGGAGAATTCTTTCTGGGAAATTCATAAAAGACACAACTAAAGGAGAGACGACTCCATTTCAGGCATTGTCGACAGCACTATCTGGCACAGTAGGAACGGGCAATATTGGTGGTGTTGCCTTGGCAATATGGATCGGAGGACCTGCTGCAATTTTTTGGATGTGGGTAACAGCTATTTTCGGCATGACAACAAAATTTGTTGAGGTAACGTTAGCACATAAATATAGGCGTGTTCTTCCTGACGGTACAGTTTCCGGTGGCCCAATGTACTTTATGGAGGAAGGATTAAATATGAAATGGTTAGCAATAACTTTTTCAGCTTTAATGATGATTACAGCTCTTGGTTCTGGAAATATGCCGCAAATTAATAACATTGCCAATGTTATGGAATCAACATTCACAATTCCTAAGTTTGCTACTGGTCTAATTTTAGCTATTCTTTTGTGGCTCGTGATCATAGGTGGTATTAAAAGAATAGCCTTGATAGCTAGCAAGCTAGTTCCAACAATGGGTTTTATATACATTGCCGCATCATTGGTAATTATCTTTGATAATTATGAAAATATAATTCCATCAATAACATCAATTTTTAGCCAAGTCTTTACTGGATCATCTGCGCTTGGTGGGTTCTTAGGCGCAAGTTTTGCAATGAGTCTGAAGTATGGTGTCGCTAGAGGTTTGTATTCAAACGAAGCAGGACAGGGCTCATCTCCCATAGCTCATGCATCCTCCAAAACAGAAAATCCACTTGAAGAGGGAATGGTTTCTATCTTAGAGCCATTTATTGACACTATCGTAGTATGTACCATTACAGCTCTTGTTATTCTCTCTAGTGGAGTATGGACAGAAAAGTTTGAAAATGATTTTGACAGAACTTCTACACATATAATTAATGGGATTTATGACGAATCAAAGGCTGGTGATGTTAAAAATCTCCAAGCTTATTTATATAATCAAGACTCAAACGCTGTTCCTTTCGATGGTGTGCTCGAAGCCATAAATGGTGAATTGGTAACCCAAAATATCACCATTCTTCATAAAAATTCAATAGCCGAAGATGTTCTATTCTACAAATCTGGACTTTTGTATTCTGGTAATATCGTCATTTCTTCTGGCAAAGTATCTCAATCTGGCATTTTACTCAGTGGTAAGTCGCTAATACACTCTGCAGAATTAACGGCAAAAGCATTTTCTTCTGGAGTTTTGGGTAAATATGGTGAATATATCGTTGCTATAGGCTTATTATTATTCGCATTCTCTACAGTTATCGCTTGGTCTTATTATGGTGACAGATCTACTGCTTATATTTTTGGTGAGAAAGGTGTTATTTGGTACAGAATACTTTATGTATTTTGCTTCTTTTTAGCCTCTATAATTGATACTGAGGTGGTTTGGAACATAGCTTATGTAGTTGTGGCTTTAGTAACAATTCCAAATTTAATAGGACTTATTGTTTTACGTAAAGAAATCAAAACTCTTTCAGACGAATATAAAATATAATACTTATTTCAAATTGACTCATGCATAATAATATTAAGTTTTTTTTACTCATTTTAATAATTTCATCATGTGGTGGCGGAGGTGGGGGCTCATCTTCTTCTGGGTCTTCAGGTAGCGCTCCAACTCCATCAGCTCCTAGCTTCAATTCCTTTATTGCAAATAGCGATCTTATTGTTATAAACAATGATGTAACCCTAACTTGGTCTACATCCAATACAAATACATGCACAAGAGGTGGTGATTGGTCTGGTGCTGCAGCAACATCTGGCACATCCTCAGTAAGGCTAACCGAGTTAAAATCATATACTTTCACTTTAACGTGCTCAGGTGCATCAGGAACCCAAGATGCAACTGCATCTGTTTCTGTAAACGTTCAAGAAGACCCAAATGGCTCTATAGGGTATGAAATTTATAATGAGGTTAAAGACTCTTATTGCAAAACTCCAGTTAATGATTCGTCTGACTATTGGATTGATAACTTTGATTCAAACATTCTCAATCCAGACATATACTCCTTTCAACAAGGAAGTGGTTTTTTTGACAGCAATGGAACATTTATCCAAGGTTGGGGAAATAATGAAGAGCAATATTATACTAGCGATGCTCAAAATGCTGCTAAAAACTATAATGTACAAACTAATACCACTGAAAATGCATTTATAGATAATGGAAAACTTGTAATTCAACCAATCTACGACATCACAACGCCTTTTGAAGATCCGTACTGTATAAATAGAGACTGTAACTATGTTGCTGATCATACTTCTGCAAGAATAATAACAAGTAGATCAAATGGCAAAACCGGTTTATTAGTTGGAACAGATACAGAAACGACCGCTTGTTTTAGAGTTCCTGCTGGCACAGGTTTTTGGCCAGCTATTTGGTTTCTACCACAAGGCTTCATAGAAGGTGAGAAATCATGGCCAAGGGATGGTGAGATGGACATTATGGAGGCGAGGGGAAGGATAGCTCAAACTGTTGGCTCTGCTGTTCATTGGGGGCCACCAAGAAAGCTTTATTCTGTTGATGCACAAGTACCACTGGCGGTGAATTTTCAGGATACTTTCCACTCTTTAACTTTTAAAAGAATGGAAAATTTTATTGAAGTATATCTAGATACAATGACTGAACCATTTTACGAGTTTAATTCTTCAAGCAATAGAATAATGAATGATTACTGGCCTTACAATGAATCATTTTATTTAATTCTTAACGTTGCCATAGGGGGCGATTTCGACGCTGGCCGTTTAGATAACACTGCGATATGTATAGACGAGCAATGCTCAAATTTATCAAACCCATCTAGAGGTAGGTTTGAAATTGATTACATAGAAGTAAAATCTACTGACTAATATTTCTGCTCTTAAGCTCGTCAAGAACCTCCTGAAAAGTGAACCCTTGATTCTTTAGAAGCACTACCAAGTGGAAAAGCAGGTCAGCAGATTCTTCAATCAATCTACCATCTTTTGT